>Ga0209573_1003749_pt1 | contig 16086 bp, 9 predicted proteins | sample TNRBio252014_DNA_FD_185870 | JGI IMG/M metagenome (GOLD analysis project Ga0209573, IMG submission 185870) | Wastewater treatment Type I Accumulibacter community from EBPR Bioreactor in Madison, WI, USA - TNR Reactor_6/25/2014_ DNA (SPAdes)... | ecosystem: Engineered > Bioreactor > EBPR >...
GGGAATTACGACTTGGGCTCCAATGAGCGGAAGGTTAGTATCGGTATCAACGATGGTTCCCCGAACGGTTTGGATAAGGGCTTGGCCAAAAGCTAAGTTGCCAAAAAAGACAATGCACCATACCATTAAACTGAATCTTTGCTTCATAAACTATTGATTTAAAGTTTAGTGAATTCAGGTAGTTGAATTCAGCAGCAAAATTCAGTCGAATCGCAGAGCGGTTCATTGACTTTTGGTAAGAAGTGAAGTTGGGAGGGTTTTTATTTACCATGATCCGATTCCGAATCCTGTTCAGCGATTTTGGCGGAATGCCAAAAAAATTGACGAGTGGTATTGCGGCACGTGTTCAATCAGACCAGTTGGATCATAATCCTGAGGAAGAGGGACATGGCTATTGTCCTTGCAAGCAAAGATTTTATTTTTTTAAAAGTGCAAAAAAATGATAACTTTGTAAAAAAAGGATACGCAACAATTGGTTCTAAACATAGAGGAAAACCGGTATGAAGTATTGGTGCAGTTCTTAAAAACCTTGGAATATGTCAAAATAGTACGGGTCTCTCCGACCCATACTCAAACATCCGAGTCCACTGCCGATTATCTGCCAGGAAGCCAGTTATTGCGATTGCAGCAAGTACTGCAACACCAGTCTAAGCCTCTTTTTCAGCAAATTTCTGATCCTGTAGGATGGCAAAAACAACAGCGAGATGAGTGGTCGTAAGCTACTTCTTGATTCCAATATTGTCATCTATATCGCAGCTACTGCACTTGTTCATCATTGTGAATTGGTAACACGCAATATTTCTGATTTTTCTGCACTTCCTGGCTTGGTACTATTGAATCCCTTTGACCACCTCCCTGTAAAAAAATAACAAATAGTTTACAAGTGTGGTAAGGGTGCAGGGTAGAGGGGCCAGCGTCACTCCCCCGCCCTCGGAAACATCCCCCGCTCAATCAACTCACAAATCGTATGCCCCACCAGGATATGGCATTCCTGAATGCGGGGGGTATCAGAAGAAGGCATATTGAGCAGATAATCGCAACGTTCGCGCATTTGGCCGCCACTTTCTCCGGTCATTCCAACCACGATCATACCGCAGGCTTTAGCCGCTTCGATGGCCTGGAGAATATTGGACGAATTGCCGGAGGTGGATATGGCAAACAGCACATCGCCGGGGCGGCCTGCTGCGTGGATCATGCGGGCATAAACCGCTGCATAGTTGTAATCGTTGGCTACTGCGGTCACAAACGACGTGTTTACGTGCAGGGCTTCTGCAAAGAGGGGAGGGCGGTCGTAGTAGAATCTCCCCGACAATTCAGCGGCTAAGTGCTGGGCATCGGCTGCACTGCCGCCATTGCCACAAAAAAGCAGTTTCCGATCCTGCCGGTACGCTTCGATGCAAACGGCGGTCACCTGCGCTATGGTTTCGAGCAGACGGGGGTCGTTCAGCAGTTTTTCTTTGGCCTGAATGCTTTCGCGGATGGCCTGGCGGATGCGGATGTTCATGATTGTTATTGGTTATTTGTTACTGGTTATTGGTACCCGGAACATTCCCTCTCACTCCCTCTTCCTCTACTTCATCAACAACACAAACAACAACGCCACTGAAATGACAAAAGCCATCTCAATAATGGCGCCTTTTTTGCGGTTTTTTACGCGCAGGTTGATGAGCGCTACGCCCGCGACGACCATGCCGATGGCCATATAAAACAACACAGATTTAAAACCGGTCGCATTTGCATCTTTAGCGTCTTTAAAAGCGGATACAATATGGAAAACAAGCTGGTACAGCACCACGCCTACTAATGGAACGATGAATCCTGCGGTCAACAACCGCCAGGTGGGGATGCCTTTGCGCATGTTGTTCATGGTCTTCACCGCGCTGGTCACAGATAACCAGCAGAGTAGCAGGTTGATGCCGGTGTGCACCTGGTCGCCAAAAGAGCCTGGCGCAATGGCTAAGTAGTTGCGAATCAGACCAACAATGATCAGCAGGATGCCAAAGACGACGCCAGCCAGCACTGTGGCTTTGATCATAATGCTTGAGTCGAGTAAATCCGGGTTTGCTTTGGAACGAGCCATTGTCTTTTACGATTATAATTATAGTTAACGAGTATGTAGTTGGCAGTTTTACAGTTGGCAGTCGGCAGGCGCCATCTTCAAATTTTCAAATCTTCAAATCTTCAAATCTTCAATCACCCTCACCATATTCTCCCAACTATACTGCCCTTTCGCCTGCGCTACCCACGTTGTCATTTCAGGCTGGCGGTTTTGGTCGTAAAAATCCACGATGGCATCGGCAATGGCCGTTTCATTTACCTCCACAATATACCCGCTTTGGCCGTGGGCAACCGTTTCGGGCAAGCCCCCGACATTGGTGGCCAGCATGGGTTTTTCAAAGTGGTAGGCCAATTGTGAAATGCCGCTTTGGGTGGCCGACCGGTAGGGTTGTGCGACCAGGTCAGCAGCGCTAAAATAGTACTTCACTGCATCGTTTGGAATATAATCGGTTTGCAAAATGAGTAGATCGCGTATTTTTAATTGCTCAATCAGGCGTTCGTATTCCTCCTGGTTTCCATAGTATTCGCCGGCTACGATGAGCCGGATATTGCGCTCCCGAATGCGCGGGTCGGCCATTGCGCCAAGCAACAAATCTAATCCTTTGTATTCGCGGATGAACCCGAAAAAGAGCAGGTAGCGGTGTTCCCGGGACAATCCGAGCTTTGTTAATGCTGCTTCGCGCGGAATTGGATCGCCATAGTTGTCATACACCGGGTGCGGCGCCAGCGCAACGGGTTTGCCGGGCGCGAGGGTAAGTGCGTCCTGCTCCACCGATTTTGACATCACCAGAAAAGCATCGGCGGCTTTCAGGAAAAACCAGGTAAACAACCGGTCGCCGAAACGCCGTTCGTGCGGGATGATGTTGTCCGTGAGGGCGATCACACGGGTATGGCCATTTGATTTTGCCAAGCGCATGATGGCGCCGAGGCAGGGACCCATGAAAGGCAGCCAGAACCGGGCAATGACTATGTCTGGACGCGCACGGCGCAGCCGCCATCCAACTTGCAGCCAGTTCATGGGATTAACCGAATTAATTTCCTGGGTAATCGTCAGGCCTTCAGGGGCAGGATCGGTCGTGTATTGCGTTTTTCCGGGAAAAAGAAACCCCGGATATTGCAGGCTAAAAGAAATAATATTGACCTGATAGCCATGCCGTTGCAGTTCTTGTGCCAATCGCTCCGTCGAAGATGCGATGCCCCCGCGCAGAGGATGCGCCGGAGAAAGGATGGTGATTACCTTCATGCGCTTTTTCCTTCAATCCGCTTCTCAATCAGGTAATCGTTGCGTCCGGCAGCGTTGCGGGTGACCAATTCGGCAAGAAATCCGGTCACAAACAATTGGGTACCAATGATGAGCGTGAGGATGCCAAAGTAAAATAGCGGACGATCGGCAATGCCGTATTCAAAATAAATCAGTTTGGCAATGCTCAGGTAAGCCAAAATAAAAACGCCTATTGCAAAAAACAACACGCCCAGCGTTCCAAAAAAATGCATGGGCTTTTTACCGAATTTACCCACAAAACTAATGGTGAGCAAGTCTAAAAAGCCATTGATGAAGCGTTCGAGACCAAATTTGGTCACGCCGTATTTGCGTGCGCGGTGTTCCACCACTTTTTCGCCGATATTGGAAAAGCCCGCCCATTTTGCCAGCATGGGGATGTAACGGTGCATTTCGCCGTATACTTCGATGCTTTTGACCACGTCGCGACGGTAAGATTTGAGGCCGCAGTTAAAATCGTGCAGGTGAATGCCGCTCATTTTGCGGGCTGCCCAGTTGTATAGCTTGCTGGGAATATTTTTGGTAAGCGCCGGGTCGTAGCGCTTTTTTTTCCATCCGGAAACTAAGTCGAAGCCCTGGTCTCGGATCATGGCATACAACTCTGGTATTTCGTCGGGGCTGTCCTGCAGGTCGGCGTCCATGGTAATGACCACGTCGCCTTTTGCTGCGGCAAAACCGACATTCAGCGCCCCGGATTTGCCGTAATTGCGGCGAAATTTGATGCCGGAAATGCAAGGATTTTGCGCCGACAGTTGTTCGATGACTTTCCAGGAGTTATCCTTGCTGCCGTCGTCCACCAAAATGATTTCATAACTAAAGCCATTGGTTTCCATGACTTTGCGAATCCAGGCTGCCAGTTCCGGCAGAGACTCTTCTTCGTTTAAAAGTGGTACGACTACTGAAATATCCATTCTATTGATTGTGGTACATTTGCCGTCTTCTGTTAACAACCCAAACGACGATCACCGATAAAATAAAACCGCCAATGAGGCTGAAGGCATAATTAAAGAAAGCGCCATTGGGTGTTATCGAAACATCTTCCCGTTTAATTTTTCCATCAGTCCAGCCGCTACTGCGCATCAGCTCATACTGCAAATCTACCAGCTTTGGATCGAAATATTTAAACATCACGTAGTAAAAAAGGGAATACAGCGCATTGGCAACAATAAACACCGTAAATGCTTCGCGCAAAGACAAGCGAAAATCGGAATGATCGGCTTTCCAAACGGCCACATACATCGCGATGATGTAGAACACAAAGGAGGAAAGATTGACACCCCAGTGCAACATTGTTTGGGGGCTGATGGCGTAAAAAATCAAAAAATAAGCAATGGTGGCCAAGCCTGCATAAGCGCCGTAGAAAATTGGTTTCATGTTTGGAAAACTTTTATTGTTGAGGATATGAGTATTCGAGTATTTGAGCAGGCCAGGCGCCTCAAATACTCAAATACTCAACAAATCAAATCCTCAATATTAAAGACTAACTGGTCGCTCTTTCTGCATCACTGCCGCAACAATAGCTGCAACAATGGCGCCACTGATGGCCGCCCAAACCACCACAAATCCCAGACCAACCATAGGATTGGAGAACATTTCTACAAACCCCAGTGCCTGTTCGATCTGCTCTTCGCTCATGCCCTGGTTTTCGTACATCGTGCGCAAATTCTCCTGCATTTCTTTGGCGAAGCCAGGATGGATGACCGTGGAGTACAATAAGCCGAAAAGGGCATAAATGGTACGCGCAATAAGAACAGTAACAAAGCCGGTCAAAAATGCCCGCCCGAAGGTAATGTATCCGCCCAAGTCTTCATCCCGGTGTTTTTTAACGGCTAATACCATGATTGTCACAAAAATAGCTGTGGAAACGCCGTGCTGGTAAAGCATGGCGCCTGCACCTGCTTCGGCAGGGTTGCTGAAAAACATGTATAGCACAAGGCCGTAAACGACAAAACACAACCCGCCAATCACTCCAAATCGCAAAGCGGTAGGGTAGGGAGAAACGGATTTGGGAGCATTTCCCTGCTGGATGTTGTCCATGATTTCCATACGTATTGAGTTAAAGTTGGTGAAAGAATAGTTCCCTGTTGACGGTAGCTACAATGCTTCCTTGTAGGATAGCGCCCATAAAAGGCGTATTTTTTGATTTTGACCGGTTGCCGGCTTCTGTAAAAGTCCAGGATTTTCGGGGGTCGAAAATTGTAAAATTGGCGACCGCGCCTTCCCGAAGTACAGGCGGCTCCAAGCCCAGAATTAACCTCGGATTAATGGCGATTTTTTCTACCCACAAGTTCGCATTTAATCGGTTTCCCAGATGGGTATTTAGAGCAGCGTAGGCAGTTTGCAGACCAATGGCGCCAAAACCTGCATAAGGGAATTCTAATTTTTTGGATTCTTCATCTAATGGAACATGGTTGGCACTGATGGCGTCAATCGTACCGTCGAGCAAACCTTCCAGCAATGCATCACTATCGCGTTGGCTGCGCAACGGCGGCATTACTTTGAAATTGGAATCGAAATCACTTAATGCAGTATCATTAAAAATAAGGTTCATCACTGCAACAGAAGCGCTTACTTTCAACCCGCTTTGTTTTGCCTGACGCACCATATCTACAGACCGGGCGGTGGAAAGGTTGGTTAAATGCAGTTTTGATCCGGTATATTCTGTCAGAAACAGATCGCGTTGCACCATAAGCTCTTCCGCTGTTGAAGAAATACCCTTCAATCCCAGCGAAGTACTCATCATGCCTTCGTGCATCTGGCCGCCGCCGGCTAATCCGATATCCAAAGGCTGATTCATCACCACCCCGTTAAAAGCGGTTACATACTGCAGTGCCCGCAACATCAGTCCGTTGTGTTGCACCGGCTTTTTACCATCGGAAAAAGCAACAGCGCCCGCAGCATACATGTCGTGCATTTCGGTGATGTCTTTTCCTTCGCAATCCTGAGACACTGCGCCAATGGCATAGCAATTTACCCGCTTATTTTTGGGCGCTTCTTTCAGGTAGTGGACTTGTGATTTAGAGTGCAGCGCAGGATTGGTATTCGGAAAACACCCAATGGCCGTAAAACCGCCCGCTGCCGCCGCATTGGTGACGGATAACAAGTCTTCCCGGTGCTCATAACCGGGATCGCCCGTTTGAACGCCAATGTCCATCCAACCCGGAGAGATTAAAGCAGCGTCTGCTTCAATGACCTGAGCATCGGCGACAGACTCAAGGTTGGGCGCCATGCGCGCAATCACGCCGTCGCGGATCAGTATATCGAACGTCTTTCCCGTATCGGGATGGCGGGGATCTGTCAAAACTGCTTTACGGATGAGCAGCAAATTCATAAAGTGTCCGGATATTGTTTGTGCAAAGATAGCAGATTAGTTGGCAGTTCAGTAATAAGGTGCAAAAGGCAAATTCGCAAGAGGCAAGTTTGCGAATTTGCCTCTTGCCTCTTGCGAATTTACCTCTTGCAAACTTGCCTCTCGCCCTCTATCGCATCAACGTTACATCCCCTTTGTACAGGATCACTTCGCCATCATTAAATTCAATTTCAGCAAAATAGGTGAACACGGCCGCGTTCGCAGGCTGATTCCTGAACGTCCCATCCCATCCGTAAGCCGGGTCGTTGGGCTGGAAGTTTTCAAGTGAAATCATGGATTCGCCCCAGCGGTTAAAAACAACAAACTTCCTGACATTTGTGACCTGGCTGCCGGCCTGGATATAGAAAATATCATTGAACCCGTCGTTATTCGGCGAAAATACGTTCGAGATGTACACCGGACGCACCTTTTGGACGACAATCAACACTTCATCGCTGGCGTTACAACCATTTTCATCTACAATCGTCACCGAATAGCGGGTCATTTCCGACGGACTTACCCAAATGGTCGTTGAATTGCTGCTTGGAATTGAGTCCGGCTTCCAGATAATGGTATCCAATTGAATGGCCGGGTCAAACAAGGCTTCTAACCGAACGCTGTCGCCTTCAATGAGCAGGTTATCCGAATTTCTGAGGTTAGTCGTCAAACTCACTGCAATCTGCGTCGGTTGGGTAATATCGAGCGTCAGTTCCGAAAAACAACCATTTTGGTCGCGTACTACAATGGTATAAGTATCTGGCGAAAGCCCGGAAAAGAAATTTTGAGCGGTAAACGGACTGTCGTTGAACGAGAACACGTAAGGCGCAGTACCCCCATTGACATTGTCAATCTGGATGGTGCCGTCGTTGGAACCAAAACAACTGATCTGACTGATATTAGCTGTAGCCGTTGGTACTTCGAGGTTGGCGTCTACTTCTACCTGGTCGGTATCCGTACACCCCAGATCATTGGTCACGGTCAGGGTGTAGCTACCCGGTTGGGCTGCTTCGATCAACCTTACCGATGGATCAGTAATGATTACGCCCGGCGTAGCAGAGGCCCAGACATAGGTAATTCCCTGTCCGCTGCTGGTGTTGCTGCCGCCCAAAGTTGCCATGCCTAAGTTGCAGGTCAACGTTTGATCCTGGCCGGCATCCGCTACCGGCGCCGGTTCGATGATCACGCTGACCTGGGTTTCCTGATCCGGGCAAGGATCGGCTGCATTCAAACGGTAAGCAAAAGTATAGGTACCCGGCGTCTGAAGTGTTGGATTAAAACTGCCGGTTGCTGCATTAAACGCGCCACCTGTAGAAGGAGCGGCCGAGGTTTCTACCCATTGACCACCAGCGTCTTCGCCATTGATGAGGGAAGACAACGTCAGTACGGCAGGCGCTCCTGCACAGACCCTTTCCGGCGCTGAGGCTGTTCCCGTATTTACGGTCGGATTAACCGTGATGGTTCGGCTGGCGTTACCGGGGAAGCTACAATCCGCCTGGTTGGCTGCCGTGATGGAAAGCACATTCAGCGTCGTCGTTGCCGTCAAACCGGGCAGAGAAATGCTGCCGTTGTCGTTCAGCGTAGCCGTTTGCGTAGCGCCGCCATTAAGGGTGTAACTGATGGTATAAGGCCCGGCTATCGTTGTGTTGAAATCAAAAACAACACTGGCGTCAGAGCCGGCACAGATCGTATTCACGCCACTAAGCGTGAGCGTGAGCGGCTGGCAGTTTTGAGCGATACAGCTACCATTGTTGCTGATATTGCCACACGGGCCGCTATTGACCGCGATCACCTGGATTTCTACCGTCTGTCCGGGCGTGAGACCGGTAACCGTATACGTCGTTCCCGAAAGCGTGCCTGCAGGCCCGGTTACATCTATTACCTGGTAGCTTTCAGCACCAGCCACGGCATCCCATGAAAAGGTGATGGAATTGGTAGAGGTGGCGGAGCAAACAACTTGAGGCGCAGCTAATGACGCCTGTACGGCTACCGGGATGGAAGTGGTTGTGGAATTGCAACCACTGTCCTGAACGAGCAATGTGATATTTTTCAACCCTCCGGTTGCCCAGGAAACGGTATGCGGACCTGCGCCTGTACCCGGGGTTGTGGTACCTCCTGCAAAATCCCAGACAAAGGTAGCGCCCGGAGAAGCCGCACCTGTGAACGTGATTGTAGTCGGGGAATTTGTGCAAATGTCGGATACACTGACGTTGAAATCTGATGTTGGCACGGCATTGACGGTAATGTCTGCCGACGCCGTATAAACGCACACCCCTTCTGTGTAAGTTACGGTTACCGTAGTTGTGCCTGTAGCAACACTGGCAGGGTTGAAGGTGTCGTTTAGGACCCCATTACCCGACCAGGTGAACGTTCCGCCGCCCGACCCGCCGGATGCGGCGGCGTTCAGTATTTGAACCCCGGCATTCGCACAAAGCGCCGCAATCGGGGTAATGGTTACAACCACTGTGGGGCAGGCTGCTGCCGTGCAAGTTGCATCTGCCGAGCTGTTTCCACACGCGGAAGAGCCGATAGCCGTGACGGTGATGCTGGCCATATCGCCTGGCGTCAGGCCACTGACGGTATAGGTATTGCCCGAGAGTACGCCCGTTGTTCCGGTAACCTCATAGCTTGTAGCGCCAGCCACATCGAGCCACGAAAAGGTGACCGAAGTCGTCGTTTGTACACAGGAAATCACAGGTGGCAGCAATACTGCGTCAACCTGGGTAGTTTGGGAAACCGGAGCAGAAGTACAACCGTTTTCTGTCACAGTCAGGGAAACCGTTTTTTGACCAACCGTTGCCCACGTAATGTCGTGCGGCCCTTGTCCCGTTCCCGGCGTACCCGTTCCACCGCCAAAGTTCCAGTTGTAAGTCGCCGCAGCGGTGGCGGTTCCGTTATAGGTTGCTGTGGCTATATCTGTAATGCAAATGAGCGGATCGAGGGTGAAGTCTGCTGTTGGAATTGGATTCACAACAAGGTCAAGCGTATTTGAAAAATCGCAAACGCCTTCGCTGTAAGCAACAGTTATGGTCGTCGTTCCCGGAGCAACCGCTGATGGATCAAAGGAATTGCCGGTGACGCCGTTGCCCGACCAGGTAAACGTTCCACCACCTGCGCCCCCAGTCGCGGTAGCAATCAGGGTTTGTACGGGGCTATCCGCACACAGCGCCGCAATTGGGGCGATGCCCAACACTACTGGCGGACATGCATTGGCAATGCAGGTTTGTGTTGCCACAATGCTGCCACACGAAATATTGGTCTCGGCAGTCACTTCGATGGTGACCTCATCATCCGGGTTCAGACCAGTGATGGAATAAGAAGTGCCACTGAGCGTACCGGTTGTTCCGGCCGGGGCATTTGTAATGGCTACCTGATAACCCGTTGCACCGACTACTGCCGGCCAGTTGAACGTAATTGAAGTATTGGTCGCATCGCAGGAAATGGTGAACGGCGTTAAAGGCGCTTCCACGGTCACCGAATCGGTTGCAGGTTCCGAAGCGCAGTTATTTTCTGTTACGGTAAGGGTAATTGTTTGGATGCCGGCAACACTCCAACTGACCTGATGCGGTCCTTGTCCCGTGCCGGGATTGGCCGTTCCGCCGCCAAAATCCCAGTCATAAGTCGCGCCGGCAGCGCCGCCGCCGGTGTAGGTAATGGCGCTGTTGGCATCCACACAAACCGGGCTGGTTGTGGTAAAAGTCGCAGAGGGTTGCGGATTTATGACAATGACAATGGATTCATTGTACGTACAGTTGCCTTCCTGATAGTTGAGATTGATGGTATGGCTACCCGCTCCGGCAATTGTTGGATCAAAAACTCCGGTAGCAGCATCGGTAATGCCAGGGCCGCTCCAGGTACTCGTACCGCCGCCTGCGCCACCGCTGATTTGTACACTCAAATCAATGGAAGTTGCGGAAGCATTGAGGCAAATATCGGCGACCGGGTCAATGTCTAAGGCAACAACAGGGCAGTCTAACGCAAAACAGCTTACTTCCGCCATGCTGTTTGCACAAGGGCCGCTGCTGACGGCTTCCACCTGAATATGTACCTCTTCATTGGCACTCAGGCCGGTAAAGGCAATTGAGTTGCCGGTTATTGTACCAGTTTGGCCGGTTACCACGGTCACGTTGTAACTTGTTGCTCCTGGTACATCTGCCCAGGTGAAAGTAACCGTAGAAACCGTGGTGTTGCAGTTGATGATGGGAGATGGCAGTGGAGTATCTACCTGGACAGTTTGGTTGAATGCCGGCGAAGTACAGCCGTTTTCTGTAACCGTCAGGGAAATTGTTTTTTGACCGGAAGTTGACCAGGTAACCGTGTGTGGCCCAACTCCGGTGCCAGGATTGGCCGTTCCGCCGCCAAAGTTCCAGGTATAAGTCGCAACAGGACTCGCGGTACCGGTATACGTAACAGTAGAAGGATCATTGGTACACACTGTATCGGGAGCAACCATAAAATTAGCTGTTGGCGTATTAAATACGTCTATCGTGGTCGTCTGAGTACCCGTACAGGGGCCTTCCGTATAGGTCAGTGTGATCGTATGCGTACCCGCTCCTGCGGTTGCAGGATTAAACGTACCGTTTGTTGCATTGGTAATACCTGGTCCGCTCCATTGGCGTACGCCGCCGCCCGCGCCACCGCTTATGGTTGTTGAAAGATCGAAAGGCGTATTGGCGCCATTAAGGCAAATACCCGCAACCGGAGTAATGGAAATATTAAAAGCCGGGCAAGCGGCAGCGTTGCAGGTAAATTGTGCGCTGCTGTTGCCGCAGGGGCCATTGCCTACGGCGATGACTTCGATCGTTACAGGAACTCCGGGCAGGATACCGGCTACGGTGAAGCTGGTACCGCTCAATGTTCCGGTTTGACCGGTGATGACGTTGACGTTGTAGGAGGAAGCTCCAACCACGGCGCCCCAGTTGAAGGTCACCGAAGTTGTGGTTGCTGCGCCGCAGGTAATCACCGGGGTCGCCATGGGCGCCGAAACGATTACGTTTTGGCTAAAGACAGTAGACATGCAACCATTCTGCGTGACGGTTAATGTGATGGTTTTAGTACCTGCTGTTGTCCAGGATACCTGTTGTGGGCCTTGTCCGGTACCGGGATTTGCCGTTCCGCCACCAAAATTCCAGGTGTAGGTTGCCCCTGCCCCGGCTGTCCCTGTATAAGTAAGGGTCGTTGTCGCGTTGGTACAAATGGTCGTATTGCTTGCGCTAAAATCGGCTGTTGGAACAGCAAAGACGTCAATATCCAGCGTATCACTAAACGTACAAATTCCTTCTGTATAAGTATAAACAACCGGATGGATACCCACACCGGCCGTAGTTGGATTAAAAATTCCGGTGGCCGTATTGGTGATGCCCGTCCCGCTCCAAACGCCGCTTCCGCCTCCACTGCCGCCAGTCACTGTCGCGCCTAACGTCACGGGCATTACGGAGGCTGTCAAACAAAAATCAGCTACCGGCGCAATCGTTACGCCTACTGGCTGGCAAGCCGTAGACGTACAGGTAAAAGTTGCTGTGCTGGGGCCGCAAACTCCGACGTTTTGTGCGGCTACAGTAATGGTAACAGGGGTACCAGGATTCAGCCCTGTAACCGTATACGTTGTTCCACTCAGCGTCCCGGCTGCTCCGGTGACCTGATAGCCGGTAGCTCCGGGTACTGCCGGCCAGGTAAATTGTACCGAATTAGGGGTAATTATGCCGCAGGAGATCACCGGCGCCGGCAGGGGTTGTTGGACAGTTACAGTGACAGATTCCACATCTGTACAACCGTCAAAATCAGTTACCGTAACGGTATAAGTTGTAGTACTGGTCGGTGAAACAACTTTTACAGCATTGCTTGGGCCACCCGCCCAGGCATAAGAATTACCTCCGCTTGCTGTGAGGGTTACAGACTGGCCCGAACAAATCACCGGTGCTGAAGGAGTGATACTCGCTGTTGGAACAGGCGCTACAAGGATTTGAACCTCAGCTGTATTCTGACAACCAGTACTTGCTACTACCCCTGTAACTGAGAAAGTATAGGATCCGACAGGTCTTGAGATGATACGCGGGTTAGTTGTGGTACCGTCTTCCCAGGTGTAAGAATTTGCGCCGCCAGCAACCAAAACAAACATGCTGTTGGCACAAAATGGACCATTAGCAAGGATACTAACGGGAGGCAGGGGATCAACATCCACGAAAACCTCGTCTGTGCCTGTACAACCATTGGCAGTTGTCCCCGTTACCATAAACGTGGAGGGTTCTGTTACGGTTACTGTAATTGGTGATCCTGAGCCTACGGGCAAACCTGTTGCGATATCCATCCAGGTATATGTCGCCGCTCCGCTTGCCGTGAGGGTGATATTTTCCCCTTCACAAACGACGGAGGGGGTGGCATTTGCAATGACCACGACGTTCTGAAACTGGGCATTAACGGTTGCAGGGGGAGAAGGGCATCCGGCGACGGTTACAATGAGGGAGTAAGTGCCGGCCAGCGTAGCATTGGTTGGGTTTTGCTGATTGGATGTAAATCCTCCGGGACCCGTCCAGGCATAACTAACCGGGCTTCCCGGGCTGGTTGTGGAACCGAGTAATGAAAAAGGATTGCCGGGACAAGGCTGAGTCAATAAAGAAGCCATTGCATTAGGGGGGGTGCCTGCTGAAATTATTCGGGTAACCGAACGGTTACAGCCGGTAACTACATTTGTTGCCAAAATGGTGTAGGTATCTTCGCACAAACCAGTTATCGTGACCGATCCGGGATTAGAAAAAGACTGATGTACAATATTGCTTGCGCTGTTGAAAACTGTATAATTCCAGGAACCAAAACCTGTCGGCGATTGCCCGGAAAACGTCAAGGTACCATTGCAGACGCCGGGGCAGGAAGTTGGAGTGGCCGTAGCGATCGGGTTAAAGTCGTCACAACAAATGGCGGTAGCTAAGAATGGATATTCACTCCCCGAGTTACAACCCGTATCCGTCCACGATCCTGAATCTCCGTCAGACCATACATTGATGGTAATGCCAAGGTCATCGCCCGTAACCGTAGGCGGGCAGTTGGAGACCGTAACCGTCCAACAAAAAGTCACAGGATTGGCGGGCGTAATGTTCTGGCAGGCGGCGCTACCATCCCCCCAGTTATTGCCGGGATTGCCGTCGTTGGGAGATCCGCCGCAACCTATCCCCGCTCCACCTGAATCGTAAGCAAATCCGGGGCCGAAAGTCTGGCCTGTATTGCAACCTACCCAGGAATCATACCAATCCCATGAGCCCAAGCCATTGCAGGAAGGAGGAGGTGTTGTGATGATGTTTGAGGTATTCCACCCGGGGCCAAAATCTACTTCAATGGAATGAAGCCATTCTATGGTCGAAGTAATAGTCCACTGATTGATGGTGAAGCAAAACGTAACCTCCTGCCCCGAATTATAAGTGCCGTTTACCGGCGGTGGTGAAGCGACTAATGAGACACTTTGTAAGCATGGCGAACAATCTCTTGAACTCACCATGGAAATATTAAAATTACCCTGATCGTCAACATCGCCACCTGATATCAACATAAAGTAAATCAGGCCTGGCGTAACGTTTGTGTTAAAACTAAGTGCGCCTGAGCCTGGCGAAGCGCTGGCGCATTCCACGGCATTCAAAAAGCCGCAATCGTTTCCGGTAAATAAAACTAAGTTCGGCGTGGAAAGTCCCCCGGTGATAGTGATAGATAATTGGTTGGCGTTTGGTGTAAAACGATACCACACTTCCGCTGCTGGGCTGTCCGTACTGCCGCCGATATCGCAGCCTGTAAACGCAGGATAAGGGACAGCAGGAGTCGCGTTGATGTTATTACCTGCGAATGTATTGGTAACGCTGCCGCTTGCAGGGCAATTTGGAGGAGATCCCAATATCAGGTTTTGTGCGCCGTTGCAGTTGTCGTTGGCGGGTTGCGCCCATAAAGCGCCTGTGAAACCAATCGTAATTAGAAGAAGCGTAGTAAAAAAAGTCTTCATAATAAACTGTTTTTATGCCTGCCTGCGAATTTTTTGCGAACAAGGGTTACCAAAGAAACAATCAATATTGGACAATTACCTTTCGGGCTATGTTAAAATTCTGAGTTTTTACCAAAAGCCAATAAACTCCTGAACTCAGGCGTTGCTGCACAAATGTTTTTCGCAATTTCCCATTTTGAAAACCAACCGTTTCTGAATGAAGAACCTGCCCCAATGCATCAAACAGCGTTAATTCGACTATTGGCGCGGGCAGAGCTTCTATTTCCAGTAGAAAATTGCCGTTATTGGGGTTGGGATAAAGATTGAAAATTAAATCCCCATGAGGTTCTTCGGTGCTGACTACAAAGATGTTGACTTCTTTAGTAAGGGTGTCTGAGCCGCATATATTCGTCGCAATCAATTGCACGGTATAGTCGCCGTTTTCCGCATAAATGTGTACCGGATTATTTTCCGTACTTATTGTGCCATCTCCAAAATTCCATTCATACGTTGTAGCATTTTGGGAGTTATTCATGAAACCCAGGGTTGCTTCGTCTTGAGACACATCGAATGCCGCTTCCGGTTTTGCAACTACTTTTACGATGTTCATTTGAGTTTGAGCCGCACTTCCTGCACTATTGTAACCGATAATTGTAACGTTGTAATTGCCGGATTCTGCATAAACTACAACAGGGTTTTGTTCATCTGAAATAGCAGGGCTTCCTCCCGGGAACGTCCATTGCACACTGTCTGCATTGGCCGATTCATTGAAAAATTGAACAGCCAATGGCGCACAACCTTCCTGATTCTCGTAGCTGAATTCAGCTAAGGGCAGGTTGCTGTCTATGGCAATTGTCGTGAATGCAGTATCGCTGCCGCAGGTATTGGTTGCAATCAGGGTTACTGTATAGACGCCTTCTTCCTCATATATGTGGCCTGGATCAAACAACTCGCTGGTGTTTTCATCACCAAAATTCCAGAAATAATTGCTTCCGGCAATTGAATTATTGTTAAACGCAGCGCTGAATCCATTTACAGCAGCAGTAAAATCTGCAGAAGGTATTCCTGCTATGGTCACAGCGCTGTTTTGAACGGCGGTATCCGCCCCGGCGGCATTGGTGACGATGAGTTGCACGGCATAGTTGCCGGAGGTATTATAGAGCACGGTTGGATTGGGCAAATTGGAAGTTGCCGGTTCTCCGCCCGCGAAAGTCCAGGCGTAGGTTAGTCCGGCGACTTGAGTAGCTGCGTTGAATTGCACACTCAGCCCTTCGCAGCCTTCGCTTCCGTTTTGTTCCCAACCAGCCACCGGGGGCAGCAGGATGGTGACCTGTTGAGTAGCGGTATCGCTACCGCAGGCATTGTTTGCGATAAGGGTGACGGTGTACGTGCCATCGGCCTGGTAACTGTGGGAAGGATTGGCAGCGTCGCTTTCCGAACCAT
>Ga0209573_1003750_pt1 | contig 16082 bp, 13 predicted proteins | sample TNRBio252014_DNA_FD_185870 | JGI IMG/M metagenome (GOLD analysis project Ga0209573, IMG submission 185870) | Wastewater treatment Type I Accumulibacter community from EBPR Bioreactor in Madison, WI, USA - TNR Reactor_6/25/2014_ DNA (SPAdes)... | ecosystem: Engineered > Bioreactor > EBPR >...
CCTTCGGGGATCGCGCCGCCGCCGGGCTCGTCGCTCGGTCGGGCTACGCCCTCCCTGCGTCACGAGCCCGGCGATATCCTCTCATCCTGATTGACGCTCCATTGCCATCCTGATTGTCGCGCTGCATGCAACCGACGCGCAGATCGACCTGGAGCGGCTGACCTATTGGGACGGGGTGACGCGCCCGGCCGGGCGCACATTCAACGGCGTCTTCGATGCCAAGACGTCGCTGTATGACGCGTTGACCCGGGTGGCGCGTCTCGGCCGGGCGATGGTCAGCTTGCGCGACCTGAAGTTCTCGGTGGTCATCGACGAGTCCCGCAGCGTGCCGGTCAGGATGTTCACGCCGCGCAACAGCTGGAACTACGAGGGCGAGATGACCCACGAGCCGGTGCCGCACGGCTACCGCATCGCCTTCGTCAACGAGCAGGCCGACTGGAAGACCGAGGAGGTGGTGGTCTACGACGACGGATACTCGGCCGCCAACGCCACGCTGATCGACCGGGTCGAGATCGTCGGGCTCACCAGCCGCGACCAGGCGTGGAAGGAGGGCCGCTACCATCTGGCGCAGCAGCGGCTGCGCCGCGAGATCCATCGCATCAACTGCGACTTCGAGCAGCTCGCCTGCGAGCGCGGCGACCTGGTCGCGCTGCAGCACGACGTCATGGCTGTTGGACTCGCCTCGGCGCGCATCGCTGTGGTCACGGAGGACGCCGCCGGCAATGTCACCGACGTCACGCTGGATGCGCCGGTGACGATGCAAACCAACAAGAGCTACGGCCTGCGCGTTCGTAGGGTGATCGCCGGCGCCATGCGCACCGACCTCTACCCGCTGCGGACGATCGCAGGCGTCTCGCCGCGGCTGTGGTTCACCAACCCGCCGGCGCTGATCGATGCTCCCTCCGCCGGCGATCTCTGCGCCTTCGGCGAGCTCGGCCGCGAGACCCTGCGGGTGCTGGTGCGCGACATCGAGCCCGGCGAGAACCTATCTGCGAAGCTGACCCTGATCGCCGAGGCGCCGGGCGTGCACGTCGCCGAGCAGGGGCCGATCCCGCCGTACGATCCGGTGGTCACACCACCGCCAGCGGTGCCGGCGCCGGTGGTGCTCGACATCCGCTCCGACGAACGCGTGATGCTGGTGACGCCGTCGCGCACGCTGATCGAACGGGTGGTCTTCCAGCTGCAGCCGATCGCCATCGAAGGCGCCGTGATCCACGTGCTCTACCGGGTCTCCGGAACGCAAGGCGCCTGGCAGGACGCGACGGTGCAGGAAGAGACGGCCACCGGCGTCGTCATCACCGGCCCGCAGTCCGGCGAGACCTACGACTTCCGCCTGCAGTACACGCACCCGAACCATCTCGCCTCGCCGGCGACGCAGGTCAACAGCCACTATGTGACCGGCCGAAGGTCACCGCCGGCCGACCTGCAGAACCTGACGCTCGCCGTCGTCGGCGGAAGCGCGCTGCTGCGCTGGGATCTGCCACCCGATTTGGATGTGCAGTTCGGTGGCTGGATCAGCTTCCGGCATTCGCCGGACATGGATGCGACGCTGTGGCCCAACTCGACGTCGCTGGCGCGCGCGGTCACCGGCGATCAGACGCACGTCTTCCTGCCGCTGAAGCCCGGCACCTACTTCGCCCGGGTCTATGACGCCGACGGCCGGCCGTCCAACGGCGTCGCCCTCGTCTCGACCAAGCAGGCAAGCCTGCTGGCGTTCTCGCCGGTGGGCAGCGTCGAGGAGGACCCGACGTTCGCCGGCATCAAGACGAAGTGCACTATTGTCGATGACGGGCTGATGCTGGATGCCGAGGACTTCGACGCCGTGCCCGACGTCGATGCGCTGACCAACTGGGACGACACCGGCGGCGTCGCAAACAGCGGCCTTTATCAGTTCGCCGCCGGCATCGATGCGGGATCGGTGCGGCGGTTGCGGCTGACCAGCCGGCTGAAGCTCGACGCGGTCAACCAGTTCGAGTTCTGGGACGCCAAGATCGGCGCGATCGACGACTGGCCCGACGTCGATGGCACGCTCGGCGCTTCGGTCGATGCCAGCATCTGGGGCCGGCTGACCGACGATGATCCGGCCGCGAGCCCAAGCTGGGGCAGCCTGATGCGTATCGACTCCGCCGAGATCGACGCGCGCGCCATCGGCCAGATCGAGTGCCGGATGCGCTCCGACGACCGGCTGTTCAACCTGTGGATCACCCAGCTCCGCGTCGCTGCCGACGAGGCGATTTGATGCCTGACCTTGCAAAGCTTGATAGCGACGGCACGTTGATCGCCGTCGAGACCGTCACCGCCGACCAGCACCGCACCGATCTGCAGGCCGGCATCGTCGCCTTGCCGGAAGGCCACGACATGCGCCAGCGGCTGAAGGGCTACCGCTGGGACTTCCGTCGCCACTGCTTCCTGCCGCTCAGCACCGAGCCGCTCGAGGTTGCCGAGCGCGACACGCCCGATCTCGTCGAGGCCCTGGTGCAGGCGGTCGAGCACCTGGAACAGGCGCTGAACGTGCCGCTGCCGAAGCGCAGCAAGCAGGCACTGCGAGCGTACCGGCGCATCGTGCCACGCACGGGGAGCGGCGAATGACCCAGGCCTCCGATCTCGGCGCTGTCGCCAACCAGCTGGCGGCGCTCTATCGCGCCCGCGTCAACGCCAACATCCAGGCGCTGGCAACGCAGCACTACGGTGCCACCGAGCCGCCGGTGATCTACCCGAACCTGCTCTGGTTCGACAGCGGCACCGGCTACGTCAAGCTGCGCGATCCGACCAACACCAGCTGGTGGACCGTCGGCAGCATCGGCCCGCCGATGAGGTGGACCAACGTCGATATCCCGCAGACCGCCTTCACCACTGGCGACGTCAAGCAGACGTTCAAGACCATCGCCGATCTCGGCTGGGTGATGATGAACGACGGCTCGATCGGCGATGGCAGCTCGGGCGCCAGCACCCGCGCCAACCCGGACACCGAGGCGCTGTTCAGCCTGCTGTGGGCCAACACCAGCGACGCCTGGTGCAAACTGTACGCGGCGGGGAGCTGGACCGCGACCGGCCGTGGTGCGTCCGCGGCCGCCGACTGGGCAGCGCACCGGCACATCCTGCTGCCGAAGGTGCTGGGCCGGGTGCTGGCGATCGCCGGCTGGGGTGCGGGGCTGTCCAACTTCGGGCTGGCGACCTGGCACGGCGCCGAGTTCGTCGGGCTCGGCCTCAACAACCTGCCGGCGCACACCCACAGCTTCGGCGTGCCGGCGCACACCCACACCGTTCCCGGCCTGAGCGGCGGGGCCGCCGGCGCATCCGGCGGCGACCGGACCTATCCGACCTGGGGCGGCGGCGTTCAGACCAGCACCGGCGGTGCTGTCTCCGGCAACACCGGCTCGGCCGGCGGCGGCGAGGCGCACTTCAACATCCAGCCGACCTGCTATATCAACGTGATGATCAAGCTATGACGAGTGTCGGCGGAAGTCCCTCGCTCCGCTCGGTGTACTTCCGCCGAGTTCGAAGGACAGCACTCGCTCGGGGGGCCCTTCGTTCGCGCTGCGGTTCTGTTTCCTTGTGACATCTGACCTCTGATCTCTGGCATCTGAATCATGACCCAGTCTGCAACCTTTGGGGCGGTGCCGACCGGGCTCGGCTCGCAGGTCCGCCAGGACTTCAACCTCGCCGACCAGGCGGCCGCGACCGAGCACGAGGGCGCGTTCGCGCCGTCCGTCATCTATCCGTTCATGCGCTGGCGCAACGATGCCGGCAAGCTGCTCCGGCGCCGCAATGCCGGCAACACCGCCTGGGAAATCATCGAGAACTACGGCGCCGTCACCGACCCGACGGTGAACGACGATGCGGCCGACGGCTACATCCGCGCGGCGATTTGGATCAACGTCGCGGCCGGCCGGCTGTTCTTCTGCACCGATGCGACAATCGGCGCCGCCGTCTGGGTGCAGGCCGGCGGCGGGGGCGGCGGCGTTGCTTCCGTGTTCGGCCGCACCGGTGCGGTTGGGGCGCAGGCCGGCGACTACACCGCCGATCAGATCGGCGACGGTGGCGGCAAGGTGGTGATGACCGCGGCCGAGCGCAGCACGCTCACGGCGATCAGCTTCCCGGCCAAGGTGATCCCGCTCGTGGGCACTGGCTCCAGCGCTGATAACGCCAACATCCGCGCCGCGATTGCCGCGATCAAGGCGTCCGGTCAGCCGGGCGAGTTGCTGATGTCCGGCGACTTCATGATCGGCCACGAAGGAGACCTGAGCGGCATCGATCCCGACAGCTGCCCCGACCTGAGGCTGACGGGGCGGGGCTATTGCCGCTGGTACAAGGGCGTCGCCGCCACCACCACCGGGCTCACCGGCGGCGAGGACCCGGCCGACGGCAGCGCCTACCGGCTGCTGGCGCGGGACATTGACGACGGCCCGGGCAAGACGCTCGTCATCCGCAACATCCTGTTTGAGGGCGACCTCGAGACGACGATGAAGCAGCTGGGCGACGGCAGCCGGCTGATCGCCCTTGACCACTACGACCGGGTGGAGCTCATCGACGTCGAGGGCCGCTGGGCCTCGCAGATGGCGTTCACCTTCGGCTACTGCAACCAGGTCCGCGCCAGCCGCATCCATCTCAACCGCATCGCCCGCGACGGCCTGAACGCGTCGAACTGCGCCGACGTCGCCGTCACCGATTCCGACTTCGAATGGATCATCGACGACTGCTGTGCCGCCAACCTCTCGGCGGTCGTTGCCGACGACCCGGGCCAGCAGCGCGCCTTTCGCTTCGTCGGCAACCGCGTCTACAACGCCCAGGGCGTCAAGGTGCTGGGCGGCAAGCACATCGCGATCCTCGGCAACAGCTTCCGGGCGCCGCTCAACTACGCGGTGTTCCTCGGCTCGGATGCCAGCTACGGCGAAGGCGCCCGGCCGATCGAGGATGTGCTGGTCTACGCCAACACCGTCACCGACCTGGTCACCGCCGACCAGTACGGCAACGACAATGTCGTCGACACCGCGATCATCGCCAGCCAGTTCGGCGCCACCCCGCACAATATCGTCATCCGCGGCAACATCCTGGCGCAGCGAACGACGACCAGCGGACTGACCTGGTCACAATTGAAGCTGCGCGGCATCGAGGGCGAGAACCGGCAATGGCGGCAGGACGGCCCGACCGGCAGCATGCTGTGGTACGACCCGGTGCTGAGCGAGGAGATCTTCGTCGGCCAGGGCAAGGCTGTCCGCGTCGAGGCACCGAACGGGCTCGACCGGCTGACCTACGACATCGACGACAACCGCACCGAGGGCTTCTCCGACGACGCCTTCTTGCGCTCGCAGCCGGCGTGGGCGGGCGATCAGCTGTGGGCGGTGCCGGTCTCGGCCGGCGAGTATCCGGCCGGAGCGACAGCGCGCCTCACCGGCCTCGACCTGCGCGGCTACCAGGACATGCGGCTGGTGGTCAGGGTCGGATCGCCGGGCGGGCCGGCAGGCGCGCAGCTCCTCTGGTCTTTCTCGCTCGACGGCGGGGGCACCTGGACGCCGACCCTGGCGACCGTCACGCTGGACGAGGCCAACCAGACGATGTGGGGGCCGTGGCAGCCGATCCCGCCCACGCTGCGGCAGACCATCGACGCGCAGCTGGCGCTGTTCGGAGAGCGCGGCGACGGTGCGACGCAGGTGCGCCTCCTCGAGGTCTCCCTCGATATTCGCGGCGTCGATCAGACCTCGGCGGCGCGGCTGCTGCCGTCGAAGATCACGCCCGCCGAGATCACCGATCCGGTGGAGACCGAGCTGCGCAGCTTCTCGCCGGCCGATGTCGCGGCGATCGCGGGTGTCGGCCCCGGCGGTTCGGCGCCGGCGTTCGGCAGGATCGCGGTTGACGGGCAAGCTGACGTCGTGGCCGATGGCGCCGCGGACACGCTGACGCTGGCGGGCGCTAACGGAATTGCCGTCACCACCGATCCCGCGGCCAACACAGTGACGATTGCGCCCACCTATGGCTCGGGCACCGATACCGTTTGCCAGGGCGACGACGCCCGGCTCGCCGATGCGCGCACGCCGACGGCACACACCCACGGTGCGGCGGACCTGACCGACAAAGGAGACTTCTACGCCAGGACGCGCGGCACCGGCTTGTCGGATACCGGCGGCAGTATCGCCGTCGCCTATGGCGCGACCGCGACCACCGCCTGCGCCGGCAACGATGCCCGCTTGTCTGACGCTCGGGCTCCGACGTCGCATGCCAGCAGCCACAAGTCCGGCGGCGGCGATGCGATCAGCGTCACCGAGTTCGGCGGCTTCGCTACAGGAAAGTTGGCCGGCCGCACCAGCGCCGGCAGCGGCGCGCTGGAGACGATCACCCCGTCCGCCAACCTGAGCCTCACGGCCGGTACGCTCGACGTGGTGGGACCGGTCGCCAGCGCGCTCGGGCTAACCGGCGCCGTGTCGGTCGACAGCCTCGCCGAGGACACCGCACCCGACAAGGCGGCCGACTTCCTCTGCACCTATGATGCCAGCGCCTCCGCGCATAGGAAGGTCAGGCCGCAGAACCTCGTCCCCTACGACATCCTCTGCGGCATCGTCGGCAAGCCGTCGAACGCAGAAGTCGTGCTGCTGTTCGTCGCCTCGCGGCCGTTCCGCATCCCCGCCAATGCCGCAGCCTCGCGCCTCAAGGCCGGAACCGCCGCCGCCGGTACTGCGGTGTTCTCGATGCAGAAGAACGGCACCCAGTTCCTGACCGCGACCGTCGGCGCCTCGGCCACCACCGCAACCTTTGCCTGCAGCCAGACCGACTTCGCCGCCGGCGACGTGCTGCGCATCGTCGCGCCCGCCACTGCCGATGCGAGCCTCGCCGATATCGCCATCACCCTCGCCGCGACGCTGCTGTGATGCCGCGTCGCCATCTGCAGGGAGCGTGACAATCCATGCCTGCGCGCCAAAGCTTCTACGCGGAAAGCCTAGCCGAAAGCAGCACCACCAGCGCCGACTGGACGAACACGCTCTCGCTGACCTTCACCCCGGACGACGATGCCAATTACTGGCTGTTCGCGTCCGCCGCCTTCACCAACTCCAGCGGCACCAACGACCACGTCGGCTGGGTCTCGGTCTATCACGTCCAGGCCGAGACGATGCTCCTCGAGCAGTCGATGCAGCGCCAGGAGGCGTCGAGCCCGCAGGACTGGGTCGGCGTCTTCGGCATCGCCAAGCTCAGCTTCGGCGTGGCGCCAGGCGAACAGCAGCTCGACGTCAACATCAACTCCTCGCATGCCGGCGACACCACGAAGATCCGCGACGTCCGCCTGCTGCTGATCAAGGCCGATCCTGCCGACGCCTACGCCGAGAGCCTGGCGCAGGTGAACACCGGCAGCACCAGCTGGCAGACGGCGGCGACACTTGCGTTTACGCCGGCGTCGGCGGGCGACTACCTGGAGATCGCATCGGCGACGCGCGCCAGCGACGCCAACCTCGGCGCCATGCGTTGCCGGCTCAACGACGTCACTGGCGCGATCTCCTACGGCGACAGAGCCTGGTACTGCAAGGACGACTGGGACAACCAGGCGTTCGCGGTGATGGAGAGGCTGAGCCTGTCCGCCGCCGGCCAGACCTTCCGGCTGGAGTACCGGTCGGAGAGCGGTACGCTGAGCTACATCCGTGACGCCCGCGTCCTGGCGCTGCGGCTCGATGCCTTCGACAACGCCTGGTTCGCCTCGAACCACGCGACACAGAACACCGCGAGTGCCAGCAATCAGGACTTCCAGACGCTGAGCGCGACGCCGGCGCTCGCGCTGCCGCACGCCGTCATCGCCATCGGCGCTTACAACACGGCCTCGACCACCGTCTCCAGCTATCTCAACGTCGCCAAGGACGGCGGCACCGTGGAAGAGTGGAACCGCGAGGCGCCGAACGCCGCCGGGTGGCAGTGCGCGGGGCTGGCGCAGCGGCAGGCGCTCGCCGCCGTCGCGACAACCTGGAAGTGGCGAGCCCGCGCTGAGACTGCCGGCACCACCGTCAATATCGGCAATCTCGCGATCGCCGTGCTGCAGCTGGAGGCAACGCCGGCGGCGGTGCGCCGGCGCTACATGGCGGTCGCTGGGTAAGTCCAGGGGCGTTCATAGTGCGTCCACGGGCAATTGAGCTCGGCTGAGGGGAGACATCAAAACTGCGCCTGAGAATCCCCGACTCACCTTTCGGTCTGCGGCCGTCAATCCCCGGGCTGGCGCCAGAATCCATATCGACAATTATCCTGTCAATGGGGGGTACTAAGGATCACTGATCACACAAGCCCATAGAATTATTCATTTTTCTCGTCGGGATTGAATGCGCGCGCTCCATAGGGCATTCCCTCCTCGGAAACCACTACGCGCTCAGATTGCCAGGGTGAGGGTTCTCCGACGTGTGCTCGAACCAGACCAGATACCAAACCGGCCACGCAAGTCATCTGGCATGACTGGGCCCGAGCTGTTTTTCGGCCTCGTCGGACCTGCAGGCACGGATTTGAACGCGGTGGTTGACGCGTTGACCGCTTCTCTCAAGGCACGAAGTTATCACGTATATCCTGTCTCTCTCAGCGAGCTACTGAGAGATCAGAATGCTGAGCTTAATAGTGTTTGGAATGGTTTCGAAGAGAAAAGAATTCGAACCGCAATGGATGCTGGGAATATTCTTTGCGAGACGCTGAAATCTAAAGATGCGGTAATTCGGTTAGGCTTAGCTAAAGTTCGTAACATCCGTAGGAATTCCTCTGGGGCCGAAAATTGTGATATCAATAAACCTTTACCGCAGTCTGCTTACATATTTAAGTCCTTAAAACGTCCAGCCGAAGCGGATCTTCTGCGTGAAATCTGCGGAGATGCATTTTTCGTCATCTCTGTTTATGAGCCACGACACAAGCGCATCAAAAACTTGGCTCACAAGATAGCAAAATCGCATAATGCTGCAATCAACCAAGATCATATTATTCGCGCAGAAGAATTGATACGGGATGATGAGGAAGAGGAAGGCTCTACCTATGGTCAGCGAGTCGGAGACCTGTTTCACAAGAGTGACCTCTTTGTCGAGCAGGATGAACGCGTTCCGGCGAATATTGACCGGTTCATTAAACTTATTTTCGGTTCTCCATTCATAACTCCGACTCGCGACGAGTATGGAAGTTTTTTGGCTCACGCTATAGCACTGCGTTCTGGCGATCTATCTCGGCAGGTCGGAGCGGTCATCCTGAGCCCCGAGGGCGAAGTCATTTCCGAGGGTTGCAATGAGGTGCCGCTCCAAGGCGGAGGCGCTATATGGCATGACAGCACACCAGAGTTAGGGTACGACAATAGGGACTACAAACTCGGCCATGACGCCTCAGCGATATCGAAGTACGAAATATTCTCTGAAATAATGGAGAGATTTCGCGACGCTGATTGGCTTCAAGACAGCGTAAAAAATCGCTCTATTGAAGAGCTCATCACTTTCGCGTTCCACTCTTACCCAGACGGACCAGAACCATATCGAAAGGGATTGCTAAAGAATAGCAAAATTAGCCGTATACTGGAATATGGAAGAGTCGTCCATGCTGAAATGCATGCGTTATGCTCTGCTGCACGCTTAGGCAGAAGTGTAAAAGGTGCAATTTTATATACGACTACGTTTCCTTGTCATATGTGCGCTAGGCACATATTAGCAGCGGGCATAAGCAGGGTGGTATTTATTGAGCCATACCCTAAAAGCGCGACGAGAGATCTGTATGGCCCAATGGTTCAAATCGATGGCGATCCTTGTGCCATGAGTGATGCCCTGAGTTTTGCTCCATTTAAGGGGGTTGCTCCGAAACAGTATTTCATGCGATTTACGATGAAAAGAAGAAAAGACGAGAAGGGATATGCGCTTCCGGAGAATTATTTAGACGAACTTCCGCATGTTCAAAATACGTTAGCGGATTTTGAAACAGAGTCGTTCAAGGTACAAGAGCTGTTCGAGATAATAAAGGCTAGCCATAACCAAGGAGGACGAAAGCAATGAGGGAAAGCAGTAGAGCAGAGTGGCTCATTAACGAAGTAAATGCAGCCCGCGCTCAATTCGAGCGTCTTCCGGAATGGAAGAAAGATATGTTGCGAACCAAGGATCAGGAAGCAGGACATGGTGTTGTCGATCGCGGGAGAGCAAAAGCACTTTCATCGCACGAGGTGGTTTCGCGATCACAGGAGAAAAACTAAGTCCTTGGCAAAGCGGGTATGTCAATCGGTTGCTTCGGCGCGAAGCCCGGGTGTGGATCAGCGAGGCGAGTTTATGCCGCTCTAATAGCGAGCGCCAGTAAAGTGTCAGCTCCAACAGGCGCGCCCTGCTTGACTTCACAGCCGGCCGGTTCGGCTGCCAGCTCGCGCGTGTCCCGATTCCATTCCGGCGCAGGGCCTGCAGGGACCCTGGCCGATGAAGCCAGAGAACATGAATGTCCGTGAGCAGGCACTTTCCGATTCCCGGAGGGGGCCGGCGCTAAGCGCCCCGCAACGTCGGTATTGCCGGGCGTCGGATGGGACCATGTCTACCCGGGAAGGGGATGATCTGCGCCATCGGATCGGATGCGACTCTGCTGCTTGCGGCAGTCGAGCAGCCGGCCGGTGCTATCAGGTACGCGTTCAATCGCAGAGCCTTCTCCCGCTCCGATTCCCGAGCGTGCCGATCCTTTTCGTCCATCTTTTCTCGAAAAGCGCGTAGGCGGCGGTCGTTGCGAGCGTCCATGAAAAAATGAAGGAACAGGATCGCCGCAAGCCCGCTGCCGAGAATGAGCAGCACGTCCCGGGCCTCGCCGGCAAACCTACCCTCCGGCGGGCTTAGCGACATCGTCAGCGCGAAATACGCCAACGCCAAGCCGGCCCAGATAAGACCGGTAATCACATCCCGCAACATCGCCGGGCTCCATTCGTGACGCCCCGACGCTAGCCCAGGATTCTTTAACGCCCGGTTACTCCTGCCGCGGCCGGAGGCCGATCGTGCGCGGACTTGAAGCGGAATCCCCAGCCATGACCCCCGACGAACACACCGCCGCGATTCGCGCGCTGCAGAGCGATGTCGCCGACATCAGGGGCACCCTCAACAACGGCCTGCGCGCGATGGTCCAGGACCAGCGAACGGAGTTGGCGACGGTGAAGGAGGACATCCAGCAGATCCGCGATGCGCTGACCAGCCACGTCGCCAAGGAGGACGTCGTCTACGAGATCTTCAAGCGGGTGATGAACACCGGCGTCACCATCACCGGCGCGCTGATCGCGCTGCTGCTGTCGATCATCGGCTACCTGCTGGTCAATCCTGTCGGCCTGCACTGAGCCGGCCTGGCACCGACGTTTTCTGCGGCCGCCTTCTGGCGGCCTTTTCATTTTAAGGAGGTGACCATGACCGTTCAAACCATGCTGCCGCGCGGCATCCGCAACAACAACCCGCTGAACATCCGGCTCGTTCCGGACAACCGCTGGCAGGGCAGGGTGCCCCCGAAGCACAACAGCGATGGCGCCTTCGAGCAGTTCCACGATCCGATCATGGGGCTGCGGGCGGCGGCGGTGCTGCTGATCGCGCACTATGATCGCCGCCATCTCGACACCATCCGCAAGCTGGTAGACGTGTGGGCGCCGCCGAACGAGAACGACACTGAGGCGTATGCCCGAGCAGTTGCCAAGGCGAGCGGCTTCGGCATCGACGAGCCGCTGGATCTGCACGACTACGCCTGCCTGAAGCCGATCCTCACGGCGATGATCCGGGTGGAAAACGGCTGCCAGCCGTACGCCGATGCGCAGATTGACGCGGCGTTGATCCGCGCAGGCGTACTGCCGCCCGAACGCTCGTTGCAGCAGACGCGGACGGTGAAGGGCGGGCAGGTGGCCGCCGCCGGCACGATCGGCGCCGGAGCAATCGGCGCCATTCAGGAAACGGTCAGCCAGGCGCACGAGGCGCTCGTGGGCGTCGTCCCATACCTGGATGCAGCCAAGTGGGGACTGCTCGCGCTCACCCTGATCGGCATCGGCGTCATGCTGTGGGCCCGCATCGATGACCGGCGCAAAGGCCTGCGCTGATGTGGCTGCTCCTCCAAGGCTGGCTGCTTCGCCATGTGCTCAAGCTCCTGGGGTGGCTGGCCGCCGGGGTTGCCGTCGCCGCCGTTCTCTTCGGCGCCCGGCAGGCCGGCCGTAATGCCGAGCGCATCGAGCACATGCGGCGGACGGTGGAGGTTCAACATGAACAGCTCGACGCTGCGAGCCGTCGTCCTCGCGATCGCGGCGAGCTTGCTCGCCGGATGCGCGACGGCTTCTTTTGACGGTACGCCCTGTCCTCCCGTCGTTCCCTACAGCCGTGAATTCCTCTCCCGGGCGGCCGACGAGATCAATCGCCTGCCGTCCGGCTCGGCGATCGAGCACATGCTCGCCGACTACCAGGTCATGCGGGATCAGGCGAGGGCGTGTCGGTAAGTCATGCGGCTTGCCCCATGTCGCCGGCGAGCATCTCCCGCGCGAGGCCGCGGAGCCCATCGACCCGGAGGCGCACGTCAGGCCGTCGATGCCGACGTCCCGCGTAACTTCACCCTGGAGGCGCTTCGGCAACCCTTGCCGGAAGAATGGATCGAGCAGGAACGTGTGCTCGGTGCAGATGGCGCCACCAACGATCTGCGGTGATTCAAGGGATTCCTGTCCGGACTCAAGCGTGTTACGGTGTCCGAAACGAGGCAGGCATGAGCGTAGTATTCACGGTTGGCTATGAGGGTACCGACATCGATCGGTTCGTCCGGACGCTGAAAGTGGTCGGCATCGAAAGGCTCGCCGATGTTCGCGCGGTTGCCGTCTCGCGCAAGACCGGTTTCACCAAGACCAAGCTGGCCGCGCGTCTCGCCGACGAAGGCATCGAGTATTCGCATTTCATCGCCCTCGGCGACCCCAAGCCGGGCCGGGAAGCCGCCCGGGCGGGAGATTTTGATCTTTTCCGTTCCATCTACGGCGCACATATCGAGACCACGGCGGCGCAGGAATCGCTGCGGGAACTCGTCGATTTCGTTCAATCAGCGCTGACTTGCCTGCTCTGTTTCGAGCGCGATCCGGAAACCTGCCACAGGACCATCGTCGCGCACGAGGTGATCGAAGAGACAGGCTTCGAGGTTTTCAATCTGTTTGCCGACGATCCGGAGCGCTATGTCCGTCACGCTGCAAAGCTGCCGCGTTTCCGTCCTGGTGAAGGCCTTACCGCAGCGTAGCACCAACCACGGGGAAACGGTCTGCTGCGCCGGGCTCACCGCCCATGGCGAATTCAAGAGGCTTTTCCCGATCCGTTTCCGGCATCTTTCAAATGACGCAGCGTTCAATCGCTGGGACTGGGTCGATTTCAAGTACCGCCTCCCCACGAGCGATCGCCGTGCAGAAAGCTGCCATGTGATGGAGGACAGCATCGTCGTAAACGGCAGCATGCCCCTGAAGGACCGCGCTTCGTTTCTCAATCGGCTTGTATCGTCGTCCGTCAAAGCTGCTGAGGCCAATGGGATGTCTCTTGCGCTGATCCGCCCCCAGAACACACAGTTCTATTTTAAGAAGAAAAAACCGGACGAGATTGAGGAAGAACGGCGCACCTATGCAGAGGCCGCGCGTCAGGGATCGTTCTTCGATGAGCAGTTGAAGGCGCTTGAGCCCAGCCCATACGAGTTCCGGTTCAGGTTCGAGGATGCCGCGGGGCCGCACGACTATGCGAACGGGGATTGGGAAGCCCACGCGATGTTCTTTAATGGCCGTCGGCGCGAAGAGTCGGATCAGGCTGCGCTCGACTGGATGAGCAGGAAGTTCAACGAGGAGTATCCCCGAAAAGGCATGCTGTTCTGTGTCGGCAACATGGCCAAGCGCCCGCAGACTTGGCAGTTGCTCGGGGTCCTTCGCGTGGACGACACGGGCCAGGGCGCGCTCTTCTGATAGAGGTGTAGTCAGTCGGCCCGACCCCGAGGATCCGGGACTTGGGTTCCGGGTCCGTTACTCCTCGCCATACAACTTGCGCAAGGCGACGCCGCCAGCTTAGGCTACTGGCTTAACCGGCGGTAATATGGGCTCAAATTCCTGGCGCTCGGCAATTCCGTCGCCGTCCGACAGTTGAGAACAGCAATGGAAGCCGCTGAGCGCACGAACAGTCTTTGTCCCAAAGAACCGATCAGAACCGAGATGACCGCCCAGGAAGCTGGGCAGAGAAGTTCGGTGCGGCCTACCGTCGGCTCGGGAGGCTGTTGTTGATCATGAACGAGGCCGACACGCGGTTTCATCTTATCGACCCCGTTCTCCGGGAAAAGGGTTATGTCAGCCGCGATCAGGTGACGCTCGAGACCGTCGTGACCCCTCCGCCAGTCGAACCGATCGGGCCCAAGGGGCGCAGGCGCAAGGGGCCGGGACGCACGGATTATCTGCTTTGCGTCCAGCTCGACGGCATGCCGAAATCCATGCCGATCGCCGTGCTCGAGGCGAAGAAGGAGAGCGATGACCCGTTGAAGGGGATGCAGCAGGCCAAGGCCTATGCCGACTGTGAGCGATACGAGGTGAAGTACGTCTTCTCCACGAATGGTCACCGGTATGGCGAGTTCGATTGCTTTACCAGCCTGCAAGCAGGCCCGTTCCCGTTTCCCGATTTTCCGACGCACCCGGACCTCACGGCGCGGTACGCCCGCGACAGCGGCATCGACCTGAAGGCATCCGAGGCTGCGATTCTTTTCCAGGCGGACAGCCCCGCCTGGGCGCAGAGCCGCTATTACCAGGATGCGGCGATCCGTGCCGCGTTCGAGAAAGTCATTCTGGACCGCAAGGCCGGCACGTCCCCGCGGATTTTGCTCACTCTCGCCACTGGCGCCGGCAAGACGATCATCGCCACCAACCTGCTGTGGCGCTTGTCCCAGGCGGGGCAACTGCCCAAGCCAGCACTATTCCTCTGCGATAGGGACGAGCTTCGCGAGCAGGCCTGCACAAAGCTCAAGGCCGCCTTCGGAGACAGTGCCCGCATCGTGAGGACGGAGCGCGGCGGCAACGCGGCGCAGAACGCCCGCATCCATATCGCCACCTACCAGACGCTGGGCCTCGACGACGACGAGGGCTTCGCGAGTTTCCTGACCGAGCACTATGGCGAGGACGCGTTCAGCGTCATCATCGTCGACGAATGCCACCGATCGGCCTGGGGAAAGTGGTCCGAGGTGCTGCGTCGAAATCCGAACGCCATCCACATCGGTCTGACCGCGACACCTCGCAAGCTGGAGGAATCCAAGCACGCCACCACCGATGACCAGGAGATCACGGCGAACAACCGCAAGTACTTCGGCGAGCCGGTCTACGAATACACCCTGATCGAGGCACAGGAGGACGGCTACCTGGCCGCCTGCGAGATCGTGAAGCGCAAGGCCAGCATCGACAACCTCGTCTTCACGAGGGAGGAGATCCTCAAGGCGGGTGTTCGGGACATCAAGACCGGGCTTCCTCTGACCGAGGACGATCTGACCAAGGAGCAGTACACCGGCAAGGACTTCGACGACGAACTATTCATCGAACTCCGGACGCCGAAGATGTGCGAGGATCTGTTCCAGTTGCTCTGCCAGAACGGCGGACCGGAGCAGAAGGTCATCATCTTCTGCACGCGTGAGATCCATGCCGACCGCGTCGCGCAGCACATGACTAACCTCTATGTTCGGTGGTGCCGCAAGAACGGGCACAGCCCGAAGGACCACTACGCCTTCAAGTGCATGGGAGGGGCCAACAACGGCAGCGACATGATCGAGCCGATGCGGGGCTCGGGCGAACGAGCCTTCGTCGCCTGCACGGTCGACCTGCTCGAGGCGGGCGTTGACATCGAGCGCCTCAATGCGGTGGTCTTCTTCCGGTACCTGCAGTCACCCATCAAGTTCTACCAGATGGTCGGTCGCGGCACCCGGATCCATGAGGAGACCGGAAAGTACAAGTTCTGGCTCTACGACTACACAAGTGTCACCGATCTGTTCGGTACCGAGTTCATCACCAAGCCACCCCGTCCTAAGTGTCTGTCCGAGAAGATGTTGAATCGGCGGAGTCTCCTGTGATTCCCTGGGGTGGTGGGATGCAGGAGGCCGCCGATGTGGACGCAGGAGAACCGCCACCGCTA
>Ga0209573_1003751_pt1 | contig 16079 bp, 11 predicted proteins | sample TNRBio252014_DNA_FD_185870 | JGI IMG/M metagenome (GOLD analysis project Ga0209573, IMG submission 185870) | Wastewater treatment Type I Accumulibacter community from EBPR Bioreactor in Madison, WI, USA - TNR Reactor_6/25/2014_ DNA (SPAdes)... | ecosystem: Engineered > Bioreactor > EBPR >...
ACCACGCTGGTGTTCGGTCTGCCTGCACATACCAAAACCGGAATCCGCTTTCGCGCGCGCACAACCCATTGGCATAAAACAGAAACCGGCGGCGAATTAACTCATGTACGAAACATCAAATCTGGCATGAGGAACGGCAAAAGGCTTCGGAACGAAATTCGAGAAGATGGGATCGACTCGCTGATGGAATTTATCGTCCACGCAGATAACGATTGTGCCCTTACGCTTCACATCGCAGACGATGATTGGTCTGACCCGGTAAAGCCTTTCTCCGCTGTAAGCGAATCTGCCAAACACCGTTGGGACGCATGGTTTGAATCCGCACCGAATGTGCCGGAAGCGTATCGTTCCAAGTATGCGTATGCCTGGTGGGTGATGGCGAACAACCTCATCAGCCCGTCTGGCTTTGTGACGCGTGAAGCTATGGTTCCCACCAAGGCGTTTTATGTCGGCGTGTGGCTGTGGGACAGTGCCCTGCACGCCCTTGCTTATCGCCACATCGACCCCGAACTCGCGCGGAATCAGATCCGCGTGATGCTGGCAAATCAACTATCCGATGGGATGCTGCCGGATGCCATCTTCGACGAAGGCGTTGTCGCGGAGATCGGGCATCCATTTCATGGACGAGTCACCAAGCCGCCGATCCTTGCGTGGTCGGCGATGAAAATCCATGCGGTTGCACCTGATGTAGATTTCCTGAAAGAGATCTACGAGCCCCTCAAACGCTGCAACGAGTGGTGGTTCAAACACAACGACGATGACTGCGATGGGGTCGTCCAATATACGCATCCGTATTCGTCCGGGTTGGATGACAGCCCGCTGTGGGATTTTGGGGTGCCGGTCGAGTCGCCGGATATCAATACCTATCTCGCCATGCAGATGGACTGTCTGGCGGAGATGGCAGAAAAAATTGGCAGACGAGACGAAGCCATGAAGTGGCGCAACAGGTCTGAGGTCCAGGTGAAGCGCATGATCGATCATCTTTGGGATGAAGAATCTGGGATGTTCCGCGCGCTGCATGACGAGAGTCCGATCCCTGTCGTTACTCCATTCAATTTGCTGCCATTGTGGACGGGCAAATTGCCGCAGAACATTACGAAAAGCCTGCTTGCGCACCTCACGAACCCGGATGAATTTTGGGGGCGGTATGCATTGCCGACCGTCGCCTACAACGACCCGGCGTACGACCCCGCCAAAATGTGGCGCGGACCGGTGTGGGCAAATATCAATTATTTTTTTGTCGAAGCATTGGAACGCATTGGCAGGCATGGTCTCGCTGCTGAACTGCGCGAAAAGACTTTAAATCTCATGACTGTTCAACCTGGGATGCGCGAATATTACAACTCACAGACGGGCAAACCACCCGCCACCGCTGCACCCATCTTCGGGTGGAGCGCCGCGACGTTTATCGACCTCGCCATTCAGGCAAATGAAATGAAATAAAAAGGAAAAGATAAGGAACGATGGATAAAGCACTTTGGTTTAAGAACGCCGTTTTTTACGAAATCTCTGTGCGCGCGTTCAAAGACAGCAATGGAGACGGCAATGGCGACCTGCGCGGACTGACCCAAAAACTCGATTATCTGCAAACCCTCGGTGTGGATTGCATCTGGATCATGCCGATCTATCCCTCGCCGCTAAGGGATGACGGGTACGACATTGCAGATTACTACAACGTGGATCCAGTCTACGGCTCGCTGGATGACCTGAAAGGGTTGATCGAAGCGGCTCATGCGCGTGACATCCGCATCATCATGGACCTGGTGCTGAATCACACTTCTGACGAGCATCCCTGGTTCCAATCCGCCCGCGCGGATAGGAATTCACCTTACCGCGATTATTATGTCTGGAGCGATACGGACGAAAAATATAAAGAGGCGCGCATCATTTTTGTGGATACCGAATCTTCCAACTGGACCTGGGACGAAAAGGCGGGACAATACTTCTGGCATCGTTTCTATTCCAGCCAGCCGGATCTGAACTACGATAATCCGCGTGTGCAGGAGGAAATGTTCAACGTGGCACGCTTCTGGCTCGAGCTCGGCATCGACGGCTTCCGCGCAGATGCGGTGCCATATCTGTTCGAGCGCGAAGGCACCAACTGCGAAAATCTGCCTGAAACACACGCCTATCTCAAACGTTTGCGTGCCTTCATGGAGGAGCATTATCCGGGGCGGATTCTGCTTTGTGAGGCGAATCAATATCCCGAAGATGTGCGGCGCTATTTCGGCGACGGCGAAGAATTCCACATGGGATTTCATTTCCCGATCATGCCGCGTATCTTCATGGCGATCAAAAAAGAACGCTATGAGGATATGGAAAACATCATGCGCCGCACGCCACCCATCCCGGAGAATTGTCAGTGGTGTACCTTCCTGCGCAACCATGACGAACTGACCCTGGAAATGGTCACCCCGGAGGAACGTCAGTGGATGTGGGCGAATTACGCGCCCGAGCCGCGCATGAAACTAAATCTTGGTATCCGCCGCCGCCTCGCGCCGTTGTTGGATTTCGACCGCCGCAAGATCGAACTGGCGAGCTCGCTCCTTTTCACACTGCCCGGCACGCCGATCGTCTATTACGGCGATGAGATCGGCATGGGCGACAACATCCACCTGCGCGACCGCAACGGAGTCCGCACACCAATGCAATGGGAAGATTCGGCAAATGCCGGGTTCTCCGAGGGCAAACCATATTCAAAACCGGTCACGGGAAAATTGGGGTACAAGCTGGTCAACGTTGCTGCACAGATCAACGACCCAGGTTCGCTGTTCAATACCACCAGGCGCATGATCGCCGTCCGCAAGCGCCATGCCGCATTTGCCAGCAGCGGCATGGAGTGGGTGGAAGCAGACAACCCGGCAGTCGCGGTGTATATCCGCCATTACGAAGACGATACGATGTTGATCATCAACAACTTAAGTTCATCCGAACAGGTCATTCGCCTGCCAGCGGAATATCAAAAGGAATGTCTCGACCTGTTGTCAGGCACGGCACTCTTGTTATCAAGGGAAATGAAGATTCAGCCGCACTCCTATTTTTGGCTGCACATGCAAAAATAATTTAGACCAGTCCGGTTCTCAAAAAGACATCCGCGCCTTGCAAGGCAGGCTGCGCAGGGGGATACTCGCTCAAGTTAGCACCGAAGAGGCGGCATTGAGCCTCTTCGAGAAGATGTACAAATCATCTGGCTTATCCTGCTCAATATCCACCGATTTGTATTGTCATGTAATTGCGTCTGCCCCTTCACGAATGTGAAACACAAGATAAGGAAACTCTTACGTTTTGTAAGAACTCAATATTGATTTCCTTCCAACAGGAAAAGGAGTTACCATGAGGAAATTGTATTGGATTCTGATTCTTGGATTCTTACTTGCAGCCTGCGCTTCAAATACCCGACCGAAGATGGATACTACATCCATAACGACTCCATCGGGGGAGGATGTTGATTCACAAACGCCGAAACCGCATTCTGACTCGCGCCCATTCACCCCGGAATGGGAGCCGGGAGTTGAGCCGCAGCCGTTCCGTTCTGATTCAAGCGAGCTTCCGCCGCCCGGCGCCGAACGCGAATTCACCACCGACTTCAGCAAACATTCCGTGCCGTATTCTGAGATCCTTTCGGGAGGTCCGCCCAAAGATGGGATTCCCCCGATAGATGCACCCAAGTTCCATTCCACGAATGAAGCGGATGAATGGCACGAGGATCGCGAACCTGTGGTCTTCGTCCAAGTCAATGACGAAGCGAAAGCCTATCCCATCCAAATTTTGATATGGCATGAGATCGTGAATGACACGGTTGGCGGCGAACCTATGATGGTCTCATTCTGTCCGTTATGCAACACGGCGATTGCTTTCAAGCGCACCTTCGATGGGCAGGTCTTGGATTTCGGCACAACAGGACGCTTGCGTTACAGCAACCTCATCATGTACGACCGCCAGACCGAAACCTGGTGGCAGCAGGCTACAGGCGACGCGATTGCGGGCGAATACACTGGTGCGCAATTGGAGTTTTATCCCGCCGCGATGATCTCCTGGAAGGATTTCAAAACCAAGTACCCAGACGGCAAGGTGCTTTCGCGCGATACAGGGAACTCTCGCAACTATGGCAGGAATCCATATTACGGATATGATGACATAAGTCAAACGCCATTTTTTTTGACGGCTCGACGTCCAACCAACTGCCGCCAATGGCGCGTGTACTGACCGTTGACCTTAAGGATGAAGCGGTTGCATATCCTTATAATGTCTTAAGTGAAATAAATGTCATCAACGATACAGTGGGTGGAGAAGAAGTGATTATTTTCTGGGCAGAAGGAACCGCTTCAGCGCTGGACACCAGCAATATTCCTGAGGGACGTGATGTCGGCTCGGCAGCGGCATATTCAAGAGTGCTGGAAGGTTCGATACTTGAATTCGAATTTAGGGACGGAAAAGTCTTCGACACGAAGACCGGCAGTCAATGGAATATTCTGGGTCAGGCAATTGCGGGAGAGCTATCAGGCAGTCAACTAGCACCCATCGTTTCCATCAATCACTTTTGGTTCTCATGGGCAGCCTTCAAGCCGGAGACGAAAGTTTACCAGCCCTGAATGGAGCGTCACACCAAACTCTCCCGCATTTTTTTGATTCGGTGATCCATTCTATATGACAGAACTGATCTGTTCTCCTATCAGCCGCTGTTGGGTGAAACCTCATACTGGTTTCTGCCATCATAGGCAGGAAAAAACGATAAACATTGGACAATAATCCACCCTCTTCCGTCCATTGTCTATCCTCTTTTCTACTGGCAATTCATTTTCTTTCATGTTACACTGAAAGTGCTTTCGTTTCACTTTCAGAAAATTTATTATGCCTCTTAAAAAAACACCCACTATTTATGATGTTGCGGAACTTTCCGGCGTGAGTATTTCCACCATTTCGAGGGTTCTAAACTCGCCCGATAAGGTCAATTCCGAAACCCGCACCAAGGTGATGGAAGCCATAGACAGGCTGGGGTTTGTCCCCAAGGCTGAGGCGCGTGCGCGTGCCATGCAGAATACCAACCGCATCGGGGTGATTACTCCATTCTTCACGGCTCCCTCATTCGTGCAGCGCCTGCGCGGTGTGGCAGGTAGGCTTTCACGCGAGAATTACGAGCTGGTCATTTATCCAGTTGATTCTGAAGAACAATTGCAGGGCTATCTATCTTCGATTCCCATCATGCGGAATTTGGATGGTCTCATCATCATGTCTCTGGCTGTGGAGAGTCGCGATGTAGAACGCCTGATCAGCAATAAAATGGAAACGGTATTGATCGAGTTCTCAAATGACCGGCTGAACAGCATCGTGATCGATGACAATCAGGGCGGGCGGGTCGTAGCAGAACATCTTATACAAAAAGGCTACAGAACATTCGGCTTTCTGGGCGATATCGAATCACCAGAGCGTAATATCATTCATCCTGTGCTGTCCCGTTTGGAAGGTTTTCAAGCGGTATTGAAAGACGCGGGCTTGCAACTTCCTGCAAAAAACATCAAGAAAGCCTTTTATGCCCACGAGAGTTCACGCGAAAGTGCCCACGAATTGCTGACCATGCCGAATCGTCCTTCTGCCATTTTCGCCGCGTCGGATAATCAGGCGTTGAGCATCATGAAGGTGGCTCGTCAATTGAACATGCGCATTCCTGACGATGTTGCCGTAGTCGGTTTCGATGACATTGACATGGCAGATTATGTAGACCTCACCACCGTCCGCCAGCACCTCGATGAGTCCGGCAGGCTTTCTGCGGAAATGGTTCTCGGTCGTATCACTGACCCTTCCCGCGCCACACAGCACATCTACCTGCCCCTCAACCTGATCGAACGACAAACGACTTAACGGCGGGTGAAGACGCCCAAAGTTTTCCCTATTCTGACACCGTCAGGTTGACTGACGGTGTCCTATTTTTTGGACTCCCACAAAGTTCGATTTGGACCGCTGATGGCAGAACGAGGTTAGCAGTCAAATTTTTAAATTGCCTCTTGACTCTGTTATCCGAAAGTGCTATATTGTAGCAATGAAAGTGCTTTCAAGGTAACACTTTCAAAGCAAACTCTCAAACATCAGCTATTGTTCCATCCCCGGTAGGAGGTGCGCTTTCGCCAGATACGATACTCGCTTCGAATGAAAGGCAATATCCACTTTTTTGTAAATTTCGTGAGGAGAACAATGAATAAGAAATCCCTTTTTACCCTTTTAAGCCTGTTCGTTCTGGCTTCCATGTTACTCGCCGCTTGTGGTGGTGGCGCCGAAGCCCCTGCGGCTGAGGAACCCGCTGCTGAAGAATCTACTACAAACGAAGAAACAGTTGTTGAAGAATCTGCCCTCCCCGAAGGTGATGGCAAGGTTGAGATCTTTGGCGGTTATGGTGAAGCCCAAGCTGCCGCGTTCCAAAAGGCTCTCACTGAATTCGGTGAAGCCAACGGCATTGAAATTACCTTCACCTCCCTCGCTTCCTTCGACACCGATATCAAAGTTAAGATCGAAGCCGGTCAGGAACCCGATATCGCCATGTGGCCCCAGCCCGGTGGTTTGAAGGCTCTTGCTGTTGATAACCTCGTTCCTCTCGATGAAGTCATCGACATCAGCATCCCACAGTCCACTTTAGTGCCCGGTTGGGATACCCTTGCAGTAGTGGATGGCAAGCTCTACGGTCTTCCCGTTTCTGCCAACCAGAAATCCCTCGTTTTCTACAACCCCTCTGCTTTTGAAGCCAAAGGCTACTCTGTTCCGACCACCGAAGCAGAATTGGTTGCTCTCGAAGCCCAGATCATCGCCGACGGCGCTGGTTCCCCCTGGTGCGCTGGCATCGAATCTGGCGGCGCTACGGGTTGGCCCTTCACTGACTGGATGGAACAGTATGTTCTGTCTTTGAATGGTCCCGAAGTGTATGCTCAGTGGATCACTGGCGAAGTTGACTTTGCCTCTCCTGAAATCACTGCGGCTGCTGACCTTGTTGCCGCCCGCTTGTTGGCTGAAGGACAGGTCAACGGTGGCGGTATCTCAATGGCTACTGATTCCTTCCAGAACACGGCACCTCTCTTCGCCAATGGCGCCGCTGAAGGTCAGTGCTTCATGCTCCGCCAAGGTTCCTTCATTGTCTCATTCATGCCCGACGACATTCAGGCTGAAGTGGCAGCTGGTGATTACACCCACCTCGATGTATTCCCCATCCCCACCCCCGAAGGTGGTCAGGCTGGCGTCATCGGTGGTGGTGACCTTGCTGCGGTCTTCCAGGGTCACGTGGATCAGGATGTTGCCAAGGTTGCTGCCTTCATCTTCAGCCCTGAAGTGTTGAAGTACCAGGTTGCCACCGGTGACCTCTCCCCGCACAAGACCTTCGACTCCTCCCTCTACCCGAACGAAATGCAGAGGAAAATCGGTGAAGCGCTTGCCAGTGCCGCGGTCTTCGGTTTCGATGCCTCCGACCAGATGCCTGCTGAAGTGAACGCTGAGTTCTGGGCTGCTGGTACCGACTTTGTTGCCGGTCGTGCCACCTGGGCTGAAGCTGCCGAACGCATCGACAGCAAATACCCGTAATTGTTTTCCAGATAGGTAAAATAGTGGCACCGACTCTTGGGTCTTCATTTAGGGTCGGTGTCCTATTCTTTTAGCACCCGCTCAGAAAAGATGGATTCAACACCTTAAGCAAGGAGATTGCGGTATGAGCGATTTGATCTTTGGTCTGGTTTCAATAGTGGTTGGTGTGGCAGCCAGTTATGCCGTTTTTGGGCTGCTCCACTTTTTACTTTCCCTACTGCCAGAACGTATCTATCGTAAAGTGAACTGGCTGGCATTTTTACTGCCTGCCGCGTTGCTGGTGGTTCTGGTTCTGGTTGCACCGCTTGTTCAAACCGTCATCTGGTCTTTCAAAAGTGATAATGTTAAGGAATGGGTGGGTGTTCAAAACTACATCGAAATTTTTACAGACGAAGTAAAACCAGAAAAAGTGGAAGCCAAAAAAGAAGAGGGCGCCGTTTTCATAACGGATGATCGCATTTTGGATGGACGTTTTATGGACATCCTGATCAACAACCTATTATGGGTCATGGTGGTGCCAGCTGCCACCGTGGTGGTAGGGACGGCGACCGCCACGCTCACCAATCACATGGGACCGAAACGCGAGCGAGTTTTCAAATCCTTGATCTTTATGCCCATGGCGATCAGTTTCGTGGCGGCTTCGACCATTTGGGCTTATTTTTATTCGTTCGTTCCGCCGGGCCGCCCGGAAGTTGGTTTATTAAATGCACTGGTAAAACTCTTTGGGGGCGAGGCGCAGCCCTGGCTGACCATTGACAAGGGACGATTGAATTCCTTCCTGTTGATGGTTGTTATTATCTGGCTGCAGGGTGGCTATGCCATGGTGGTAATTTCGGCGGCGATCAAAAATGTGCCCGTCGAAACGCTCGAAGCTGCCCAATTGGATGGCGCAAATCCATGGCAGGTATTTTTCAGTGTGGTTCTGCCGCAAGTATGGGGAACGATCATGTCAGTTTTTGTGACGATTCTCATCATGGTGATGAAGATCTTCGATATAGTGCTCGCTATGACACGCGGCAACTTTACGACCAGTGTGCTTGCCTTTGAATGGTACAAAGAATTCTTCGAAAATTCCAACCTGGGTCCCGCCTCTGCGGTGGTGACTATTTTGGTTGTGCTGATCGCACCGCTGATGTGGCTGCAAATTAGAACGGTACGACAACAGGAGGCGCTGCGATGAACAAGGTTAATCACTTCCTGCGAAGGACAAGCTTGGGTAGTACGGTTGCCATGTTGATCCTGGCAGCGCTTTGGTCTGCACCCACATTAGGGCTGTTAATTACATCTCTGCGTCCGCGCGACCTGGCTGAGGTCTCACCGTGGTGGGAGGCGCTGGCGGCGCCACTCTCCACCCCGTGGACGTTCGAAGCCTACCAAAACTCGCTTGCCAGCGGCATGTTGGATTCGCTGGTTAGTACCATTGCCGTGGCTGTCCCTTCCACCATTCTTCCATTGATGATCGCCGCCAATGCCGCCTTTGCGTTCACCTTTTTGAACTTCAGAGGCAAGGAATTTTTCTTCGCCTTGTTGGTGGCGTTGATGGTCATTCCACTACAATCTTCGCTTATTCCGGTTCTGCGCGGCATGGTCTGGATTCAGAAGACATTCGACGTTGAACTAACCGGCACCTACGTCAGCGCGTGGATCGTGCATAGCGCGTTCTCCATGCCACTGGCGATCTATACTCTGCGTAATTACATGATGACTCTGCCCCGCGAGTTGATCGAAGCCGCCACAGTGGACGGCGCCAGTTATTACCAGATTTTCTGGAAACTGGTTCTGCCCATGTCCACTCCGGCAATTGCATCCTTTGCGATCTTCCAGTTCCTGTGGGTGTGGAACGATTACCTGATCGCCTTCATCTTTGTTGGCGAGCAAAAATCGGTAATGACATATCGTCTGTTGCGTTTACTGGGTCAATATGGCGAAGGCTGGCAGGATGTGGCAGCGGGGTCGTTTATCTCACTTATCATCCCGTTGATCGTGTTCTTTGCGTTACAACGCTACATTGTGCGCGGGTTGCTGGCGGGCTCAGTCAAAGGCTAAACTTTCCAAAAGGACAAGTGGACTGGTTTTGCCCAGTCCACTTTTTATATGACAAATTCTCTTTGGTACAAGAACGCAATCTTTTATCAGATATCCGTCCGAGCTTTTAAAGATAGCGACGGCGACGGTCACGGAGATCTGCAGGGGCTAACTGAAAAACTCGACTATCTACAAGACCTCGGCGTGGATTGCATCTGGATCATGCCGATCTATCCATCGCCCCTGCGTGACGATGGCTACGATATTGCAGACTATTACAGCGTGGATAAAACCTACGGGTCGCTGGACCAGCTCAAAGTCTTGATTGAGGCGGCGCATCAGCGCAAGATCCGCATCATTACGGACCTGGTGCTGAATCACACTTCCGATGCGCATCCGTGGTTTCAGTCTGCTCGTGCAGACAGGAGCTCGCCCTATCGCGATTACTATGTGTGGAACGACGACGATCAAAAATACGCGGGCGTGCGAATCATCTTTAAGGATGTGGAAAAATCAAATTGGACCTGGGACGAAAAAGCGGGGCAATACTTTTGGCATCGTTTCTATTCCACCCAACCTGATTTGAATTTTGATAACCCCAAAGTGCAGGATGAAATGCTGAACGTGGTACGCTTTTGGCTGGGCATGGGAATTGACGGGTTCCGCGTCGATGCACCAACGTATCTTTTTGAGCGAGAAGGCACCCATTGCGAAAGCCTGCCCGAAACACATGCCTATCTTAAACGTCTCCGTACGTTGATGGATAAAGAATTTCCCGAAGCCATCATGCTGGCGGAGAGCAACCAATGGCCCCGCGATTTGATTCAATACTTCGATAACGGCGATGAATTTCACATGGCGTTTCATTTCCCGCTCATGCCGCGCATTTATCTTGCCATGGCACAGGGCGATGCAACCGCCATCGTGAACATTTTGAACGATACCCCCACCATCCCCGCCAACTGCCAGTGGACAATCTTTCTGCGCAATCACGATGAGTTGACCCTGGAAATGGTCACTGACGAAGAACGCACATTGATGTGGCAGGCATACGCCCCCGAAGAAAGGATGATTCTGAATCTGGGCATTCGCCGCAGGTTGGCGCCCATCTTCAATAATGACCGCCGCAGGATCGAGTTGGCGAATTCTTTGTTGTTCACATTACCCGGCACCCCCATTCTCTATTACGGTGATGAGATCGGCATGGGCGATAACCTTAACCTGCCAGACCGCCATGGAGTCCGCACACCGATGCAGTGGGATGACTCAGCAAATGGTGGCTTTACAACCGGCACGCCCTTTACTGAAATGGCGCAAGGTGATTATCACTATAAAAAAGTGAACGTTGCCGATCAAATGAAATCTCAGCATTCGTTGTTGCACACTATCCAAAAAATGATCGCCATTCGAAAAAGTCACGCGGCATTGAGCGGTGACATACAGTGGCTTGAGACCAGCAACCCAGCCGTATTGGTGTATGTGCGCAAAAATGCAGATGAAGCGATTCTTGTGCTAAACAACCTGAGCGATCAGATGCAAGCAGCGCACATCCCTGCGGACTATCAAATGAGCGGGCAAGACCTATTTGAAAATCTGGCTTACACTGTAAATACGCAAATCACCATGCCGCCGTATTCATATCTCTGGATCAAACTTTAAAAATGAGCGATTTGTACCGCCCCATCTTTCACTTCACCCCGCCGTCCATGTGGATGAACGACCCCAATGGACTGGTGTATTACGCTGGCGAGTATCATCTCTTCTATCAATACCATCCGCACAGCACGGTCTGGGGACCAATGCATTGGGGGCATGCCGTCAGCCGCGACCTCATTCATTGGCAGCATTTGCCTATTGCGTTATATCCCGATGAACATGGCATGATCTTCTCCGGCAGCGCCGTGGTGGATTGGAAGAATACCGCCGGGTTTGGCAAAGAGGCGATGGTTGCCATCTTCACGTATAACAACGGTCATGTTGAAACCCAAAACCTCGCCCACAGCACAGACCGCGGACGCACATGGACAAAGTACGCGGGTAACCCGGTCGTGCCGCACCCCGGCAACCTCACCGACTTCCGCGACCCAAAAGTGTTCTGGCACGAAGACCATTGGGTCATGGTGCTCGCCGCCGGAGATCGCGTACTCTTTTACATTTCACCTGACCTCAAAAATTGGGAACCAAGCGGATCCTTCGGCGGTGGATATGGATCTACGGAGGGCGTTTGGGAAACCCCAGACCTTTTCCAACTCCCAATCAACGGCTCAGACTCACGCTGGGTGCTGACCGTTGGAGTGGGCAACGGAGCCTACGCTGGAGGCTCTGGAACTCAATACTTCATCGGTGATTTCGACGGCAAGACATTTTCGTCAGAGAACTCAAAAGAAACCATCTTATGGATGGATCATGGACCTGATTTTTATGCGCCGCAATCATGGAATGACGAACCGCACGGTCGCCGCATTTCAATTGCATGGATGAGCAACTGGCAATATGCACGCGAGACCCCCACAGAACCCTGGCGCGGCATGTTTACAGTACCTCGCGAAGTTTCGCTTCATCATACGAATGCGGGGCTGCGGCTTGCCCAGAAACCCGTTGCTGAGTTGCAACAACTACGCCGTGAAGAACATCGCTGGTATGACAAGTGGTTATCACCCGGTAAAGACCTGTTGCACGTCGTGCAGGCAGACGCATTTGAACTCATTGCAGAAGTGGATATCCCATTTTCCTCAGGCATAGTCGGTTTTCGTGTGCGCAAAGGGGAAAATGAAGAAACCACCATCACGTGTAACCTGCGCACTGGCGATCTCTTCATAGACCGAACCAGTTCAGGGAAAGGCAGTTTTTCCACCGGGTTTGCAGCAGCGCATTCTGAGAAACTCAACATCGAGGGCGATACTCTGCGTTTGAACATTTGGGCAGACCGTTGCTCCGTAGAAGTCTTTGCAGCGGACGGTTTGGTTTGCCTTTCGCATCTGATCTATCCCTCAAAGGAAAGCAATCGGTTGGAATGTTTTGCCGAGGGCGGCAAGGTACACATGCGTTCTTTGTATGTATATTATTTGGACAGGGTAGACCAAAAGTCAAAAATGCCCCCATCCCAAAAGGTGACACAGTGAAAAACAATCCCCCTCTTTACGGCGCCATTGAAGGCGGTGGCACGAAGTTCATATGCGCTGTAGGCAGCGGACCTAATAACATCCGCGCTGAAGCTCGTTTTGAAACGACCACTCCGGCAGAGACCTTACGACAGGTCGTAGAATTCTTTAAACAGCAGGAGGAGAAAACGGGCGATCTCTCTGCCATTGGCTTTGCCTGCTTCGGTCCGCTCGACCCAGCCCCGGCTTCGCCGACCTATGGTCATATTTTGCCCACCCCCAAACCCGGCTGGACAAATGCAGATGTGGTCGGCATACTGCGCAAAGAGTTTGACATCCCCATTGCTTTCGATACCGATGTGAACGGCGCAGCGTTGGGTGAATGGCGTTGGGGCAAGGCACAGGGATTGCAAACCTTCATCTATCTCACCATAGGCACCGGCATTGGCGGCGGTGCCTATGTGGAGGGAAATCTTTTACACGGGTTGATCCACCCTGAAATGGGGCATATTCTCATAAAGCATGATCTTGAAAAAGACCCATTCGAAGGAGTTTGTCCGTTTCATGGCGATTGTTTTGAGGGGTTGGCTTCGGGTGTTGCCATTGAAAAACGATGGGGTATGCGCGGCTCATTGTTAACCCAGGATCACATGGCTTGGGATCTGGAAGCCGAATACATTGCACAGGCGCTTATGTCATATACCATGACCCTTTCGCCGCAACGCATCATCATCGGCGGTGGCGTTGGCTCACTGGGGCATCTCATGCCCAAGGTCCAGAAGCGGACGCGTGAATTGATCAACGGGTATATCCAATCGCCTGCCATCCTTGAACAAATCGAATCCTATATTGTTAATCCCGGCTTGGGAAATCGTTCCGGCATGTTGGGGGCGATCGCGCTTGCCGAACAGACATTGCAAAAGAAACCATGATCGAGACACATCACATCAAAATAGAAGCACGCCGTTCACTTGCTCGTGTGCTCCCGCGGGTAGAGCAAACCTTTAAGCGTTCCATTGCCAAAGACCCGCAGGTGTGGAACCAATTTACAGCCCGATTGTCTGTAAATTTCCCTGCCTTACTTGAGTTATACGCCGATGTATACAGCGACCGGTACGATTTCTTTTATCACCTTGAAGACCTGATAACCAGCATGGCGCGTGCATGGTTCGCCCGCCCGCAAGATCTGCGTGAGTTGGACAATGCCCGCGAACAGAACCCACAATGGTTCCAGTCGAATCAAATGCTAGGCGGCGTTTGCTATGTGGATCTATTCGCCAACAACCTAGATGGCATTCGAAAAAAGATCCCCTACTTTAAAGAACTGGGGCTCACCTACATTCACCTTATGCCGCTCTTCAAAGCACCTGAAGGCGAGAACGATGGAGGCTATGCCGTCAGCAGTTATCGTGAGGTGCATCCGCCGCTTGGCACCATGAAGCAACTTGCTTCGCTTGCGCGTGATTTTCGTGAAGCAGGCATCAGCCTCGTGGTGGATCTGGTCTTCAATCACACCTCCGATGAACACATCTGGGCGGAACGTGCCAAAGCGGGTGATGAAGAATACATGGATTTCTACCGCATCTTTCCAGACCGGGACCTGCCCAGTCGCTATGAGCAGAATCTCAGGGAAATTTTTCCCGAAGAACATACGGGCGCGTTTTCCCCGTTCATCATTAACGGCAAAGAACATTGGGTGTGGACCACCTTCCACTCCTATCAATGGGACTTGAACTATGCCAACCCTGCCGTCTTCAACCGCATGGCAGAGGAGATGCTCTTCCTCGCCAATCAAGGCGTGGAAGTGTTGCGCCTTGATGCAGTTGCATTCATTTGGAAACAACTCGGCACCAATTGCGAAAACCTGCCTCAGGCACATACCCTCATCAAAGCCTTTAATGCCGTCGCACGAATCGCTTCGCCCGCATTGATCTTCAAATCGGAAGCCATCGTTCATCCAGATGACGTGGTCAAATACATTTCATTCGAAGAATGTCAGGTTTCATACAACCCCCTGTTAATGGCATTACTTTGGAATTCGCTCGCTACACGGAAAGTCAAGTTGCTGTCACAGGCATTGACTAATCGCTTCAAACTTCCGCAGGGTACGGCTTGGGTCAATTACGTCCGCGTACATGACGATATCGGCTGGACGTTTTCCGATGAAGATGCCGCTATACTCGGCGTGAACGGAGGTGATCACCGTCGCTTCCTAAACGAGTTCTATCGCGGACGCTTCCCCGGCAGTTTCGCGCGCGGGCTGCCCTTTCAAGAGAATCCTCTCACCGGAGATTGCCGCATCAGCGGCACATGTGCCTCGCTGGCTGGGTTGGAAAAAGCCCTGCATGAAGAAGGCGAAAAGGAAGTGGAACTCGCCATTCGCCGCATTTTATTGATTCACAGTATCATCATCACAGTAGGCGGCATCCCGCTCATTTATCTCGGTGATGAGATCGGCACTCTGAATGATTACACCTACCGCAACGACCCCGTCCATGAAAGAGACAGCCGCTGGGTTCACCGTCCGCGGACAGAGTGGAAGAAATACGAGAAACGGAAAAACCTACACTCCCTCGAAGGGCATATTTTCAATGGGTTCCGTACCGTGATCGAATTGCGGAAAACGCATGAAGTTTTCGCAGGCGGCGAGTTGGAGATCATTCCAACGGATAATGAACATGTTCTTGGTTTCACCCGCACTCATGGGGGTAAACGCGCTGTGATCTTTGCCAACTTCTCCGAAACCCCGCAGACGATCTCCTCTCGTGTGATCGAGCAATATTCCATCACCAGCCTCAAAAGGCTGCACGGACGAAATCACGTTTCGCCGAAGAACAGTCTCCAGTTGGAGCCTCTGGATTTTGTGGTATTTGGGTAGAAGACTGGGATCAAAAAGGACTGGACAATGCACCAACGAAACGAACCTATGTGCCTTCGGCAAGATGCAACATAGAGATAACGCGTTGCACCATAGCAAGAGTCTACACGTCCATCTTCCTGAATCTCCAGATCGCAAGTGCATAGAACACGAATGCATACGCCAGCAGGATTCCCGTCGGCATCCATGCGGACTCCAATCCCAGCCCGCGCATCAGGATATTTTGATAGCCCGCCATTGCCCAGGCAGACGGCATGACTTTGCCAATTGCCGCGAAGGTGCCGCTGGCAACCTCAAGCGGGAACCATGTTCCGCCCAGCGCAGAGAAGATGAACATTGCCATCAGTGCGAACAAGATCACCTGTGAGTCGTCTTTCACGACTGTACCGATCAGCAATCCCATAGCCGCGACCCACAGACTCAATGCCACAGAAACCAACAGCGTGCCGAGCGGCGCGCTCATGTAATTCACACCCAACGCCAGTTGACCGAACACCACCAACAGCGCGATCTGG
>Ga0209573_1003753_pt1 | contig 16066 bp, 17 predicted proteins | sample TNRBio252014_DNA_FD_185870 | JGI IMG/M metagenome (GOLD analysis project Ga0209573, IMG submission 185870) | Wastewater treatment Type I Accumulibacter community from EBPR Bioreactor in Madison, WI, USA - TNR Reactor_6/25/2014_ DNA (SPAdes)... | ecosystem: Engineered > Bioreactor > EBPR >...
AAGAGTTCAAAGGCACCGGCAATATGGAGTTGCACCTCTCACGCAAATTGCAGGAACGCCGCATCTACCCTGCTGTGGACATCGAACGTTCGTCCACCCGCCGCGAAGACCTGTTGCTCGGACCTGACCTGCTCCAACGTGCCTGGCTTATGCGCCGCATGTTCATCCAGATGATCTCTCCGCCGCCTGCAGGTGCCGGCATGGACAATGCCGTGGCAACCGAAGCCATCATTACACGCATGGAAAAATCACGCAACAATACGGAATTTCTTGAAAACCTCACAAGGGATGCCTAACTTAGTTCATTACGAATGAAAAAATTTCTGGAACGATTTAATAATAAGAAGCAACAACCAGAGCCAGCGACTGCGGAAAACGAGCCGAAACCCAGGCACAAAGCGGATCGTTTTTCCATCGTCAGTTGGGTGCTGACCATTGTGCTTGTTGTCAGTCTGCTGGGTGGGACTCTTTATTACAAGAGCACCATTCCGCCTACCGTGGTAACCGTCCCGGCGGAGCCGACACCGCTCGCAGAGGAAGGTCAACCTCAGGTTGGCGAACCCACTCTCAGTCAGGGTGGAGGCGGGTTTTCTGCCATTCTGCGTAAACTGCAGCTGAAGACCAATATCCCCGAACGACCACGTTATGAGTCGTCCCTCTATCGTGTGGTGCGCGGCGATTCAATGTACCGCATTGCGGAGACCTATCAAGTCAAATCCGAAACCATCCTCTATGTCAACGAACAATTGGAGGATAATCCGCACAACCTGCGCCCCGGCATGGAGTTGACCATCCCGCCGGTGGACGGCTTGTATTACGAGTGGCAGGAAGGGGATACGTTCGAGAGCGTTGCAAAGGAATTCTTTGCAGAACCTGAAGATATCATCAACTTCCCCGGCAACCAGATCGACCTGACGAATCCGACCATTGAACCCGGCACCATTGTGATGATCCCCGGCGGATCGCGCGAACTGCGCAACTGGGCGGCAGACCTGCAAACAGCGGCTCGCGGCGCAAACACGGGGACCGGCGGCTCAAATGCTGCCAACACCTGCGGCGGCGGACCTGTGGCAAGCGGCTTCGGTTGGCCCGCAGACGACCATACGCTTTCAGGAAATGCGTACGGACCCGGGCATCTCGGCATTGACATCAGCGCGCCGGAAGGCTCGAATGTGTACGCGGCGGGGACGGGCGTGGTAACGATGGCTCAGGGCGGCTGGAACTACGGCTACGGCAACGTGGTACAGATCGATCACGGCAACGGCTATGTGACCGTCTACGCCCACTTGAGCACGATCTTCGTCTCGCAATGCCAGACCGTTGGTCAGGGTGCGGTCGTCGGGCTTTCCGGAAATACCGGTAATTCCTTCGGTGCGCACCTGCACTTCGAGATTCGTGTCGGCGGCGCGAACATCAACCCGTACGATATTGTTCAGTAAACGATCAGACCTGCAGGTTTTGAAAACCTGCAGGTCTTTTAATTCCATGAACGAATCCTCCCTCAAAAAATCACTCTCCAAACTAAACCCCGGCGGCTTGCGTTACTTCGACTCCATCGGCTCCACCAACGACGAGGCGCTGGCGTGGGCGGCAGAAGGCGCAAAGGATGTCTCATTGGTCATTGCAGATGAACAGACGCAGGGGCGCGGGCGGCTCGACCGAAAATGGTTCACGCCTAAAGGCAGCGCCCTTGCGATGAGCCTCATCCTGCGCCCCGCCGCGCCCATGCGCCCGCATCTCTCGCGGACCGTGGGCTTGGCAGCCCTCTCCATAGCGGATGCCTGTCTGAAACTTGGGCTGTCTCCCCAGATCAAATGGCCCAATGATATTTTGGTCAATGGTAAAAAACTGGCGGGAATTTTGATCGAATCCGTCTGGGCAGGCGAGGATGTCGATTCGCTGGTGGTCGGCATGGGCATTAACGTCTGCAAGGAAGCCGTGCCGCCGCGGGAGAAGTTGCAATTCCCCGCCACCAGCCTTGCAGATGAATTGGGAACGTCGGCGCCGCAACGCGAGGACGTGTTGTACGAGGTTCTACACGCCCTGCTTGCCTGGCGCGAGCAGATCGGGACGGATACGATCATTTCTGCCTGGGAGGAGAAATTGGCGTATCGTGGCGAGGCGGTTCAAATCCAGGCGGGAAGCGGAGAACTCGTCGCTGGCAGGCTGGACGGGCTTGAATCCGATGGCAGCCTGCGCCTGCGCGATGAGCATGACAAATCCATTATTGTCCGTTTTGGGGATGTCAGCCTGCGCCCCATCGCATGATATACTTTTAGAAAAGACGAGGTTTCCATGTTTGACGATCTTCGAAATGATGCCGCATCCAAACCTTTTTATGAGGAAGGCGAAGCTACCTATCAGCCTGCTTCGTCATCTTATTCGAGCGGAACACCGGGACGCTTCCTCGGCATGACATCATTCCAGCGCTTTGTGCTGGTGTTCCTTTTGATGATGGCAACCTGCATCATCGGTTCACTGGCGCTGTTCGTGTTTGGGAAGTTTGTGCTGTAAGGGTAAATTAAATTGAACAGGCGAGGTATGTCCTCGCCTGTTTTTGTTTAATTTTGGAATGGGCATTACACCAACTTCGGCTGGGCTTCGGCTTCCTTTTCCTCCATTTGAGCCCCAACTTTCTTTAAGTCCTCAGCCGAGATGCGCGCCACAGAAGCGACACTATCACCTTCCTGCGGTTTAATGAGATGTACACCGCGCGTCGAACGCCCGGATTGTTTCACATCCTTCACCTTCAAACGGATCGTAACCCCGTTGGCGGTCATGATGGTCAGGTCATCTTCCTTTTGAACCACACGCGCAGCCGCGATCTTGCCTATATCTTTCAAAGCTTTCTGGTCGATGGTGGAGATACCGCTTGTGGCACGACCCTTTGGTGCATATTCGGTCAGCGGGGTTTGTTTGCCAAATCCGCTTGTGGTGACGACCAGTAGTGCCCCGTCCTTCTCGACCACGTCCATGCTGGTGACGGCATCCTCTTTCTTGAGTTTGATGCCTTGCACCCCTGCCGCCTGCCTGCCCATGGCACGGACCTTGCTCTCATTGAAGCGCAACGCCTGTCCGTTTTCGGTGATGATGATGATCTCGTCCTTGCCGGAGGTCAGGCGTGCCCAGCCCAGGGTGTCGCCGTCGTCCAGGTTCATGGCGATCAAGCCCGAGGGGCGGACCGAAGCGAACTCTTCCATAGTGACACGTTTAATGCGTCCACGTCCGGTCATCAACACACAGTAGTGATCCGGCGTAAATTCACGGATGGACATGGCGGCTGTAACCTTTTCGTTGGGTCCCAGCGACAGAATATTGACCAGTGGAATACCCTTGGTAGCGCGGTCGAGGTCGGGGATCTGATAAACCTTTTCGGAATAGACTTTGCCTTTGTCCGAGAAGAAGAGCATCGTATCAAGGCTGCGCGCCGGGATGAGCATCACAACTTCATCCTCATCCTTGGTAGTGTGACCCTTCACACCACGCCCGCCGCGGCTCTGAGACCGGAAAGCGGATGCGGCAACACGTTTGATGTATCCACGTTCGGTCAGGCTGATCAGCACGGATTCATCCGGGACAAGGTCTTCTTCGTGAATATCTTCCTTCGCCTCGGCAGAGATGCGTGTGCGGCGGTCATCGCCGTATTTTTCTGTCAGTTCGGTCAAATCCTCTTTGATGAGCGCGAGGATTTTATTCGGGTTGGCGAGCAGGTCTTCAAGATATTCAATGGTTGCACGGACTTGCTTGTGTTCTTCTTCGATCTTCCATCGTTCGAGGGCGGCAAGGCGACGCAGCTGCATATCCAAAATTGCCTGCGCCTGGATCTCGCTGAGTTTGAAGCGTGTCATCAAATTGGTCTTGGCTTTGTCGGCGTCCTCCGCCTCGCGGATGGTCTTGATGACAGCGTCAATGTTATTGAGCGCGATCAGCAAACCATCCAAAATGTGCAGGCGCGCCTTTGCCTTATCCAGTTCAAATTGCGAACGACGGGTGATGACTTCCTGCCGATGCTCGATGAAAATTTGAAGCAGACGTTTGAGCGGCAGGGTACGCGGTTCCCCATCTACCAGTGCGAGCATCTGCACACCAAAGGTGGATTGCAGCGCAGTGTACTTGTAGAGCTGGTTCAGCACCTTTTTTGGCTGCGCACCGCGCTTCAACTCGATGACGATGCTCATGCCGCGCTTGTCTGATTCATCCCGCATGTCCGAGATCTGGTCGATCTTGTCCTCGCGCACCAGCTCGGCAATACGCTCGATCAGGCTCGATTTATTGACCTGGTACGGGATTTCCGTGATATTGATCTGATACCGCCCGCCCTTGCCTTCCTCGATGTGCGCAATGCCGCGCATGACGATGCGACCGCGCCCGGTTCCATACGCCGAGATGATCCCTTCCGTTCCGACGATCATGCCGCCGGTCGGGAAGTCCGGTCCCGGCACGAACTTCATCAGGTCTTCGACCGTGATGTCATCCTGCCGCTCATGGTTGTCGATCAGATAATTAATGGCAGCGGTCAACTCACGCAGGTTCTGCGGCGGGATGTTCGTCGCCATACCGACCGCGATACCCGAGGCTCCGTTGAGGAGAAGGTTCGGGATACGAGCTGGCAGGACAAGGGGCTCCTGAAGCGAATCATCGAAGTTCGGACCGAAATTCACCGTATCCTTTTCCAGATCCGCCAGCAATTCCTCTGCCATTTTTTGCAGGCGGGCTTCGGTATAACGCATCGCCGCCGGAGCGTCGCCATCCACCGAACCGAAGTTCCCCTGACCATCCACCAGCAGGTAGCGCATGGAAAAATCCTGCGCCATGCGCGCCATCGACTCATACACCGCCGAATCGCCGTGCGGGTGATATTTGCCCAGCACTTCACCCACAATACGGGCAGATTTCTTAAATGCCGAATTGGAACGCAAGCCCAACTCATGCATGGCATACAAAATACGCCGGTGGACGGGTTTCAACCCGTCGCGGGCATCGGGCAGGGCACGCGCCACGATCACGCTCATGGCGTAATCCAGATAGGCGGTGCGCATCTGAGCGTCGATATCCACCGACTCGATATTTCCTGCGATCATGTTCTCTTCAGCCATAAAAATCCTTTTTTAATGAAGCCAGCCGGTTGTTTTGGGAATTCCCCGCAACGATTTTGCTTGGGAAAGTGGCATAAAAAGACACGAAGATGGGGGGAAACTTCGTGTCCGCATTAGATGAAGAAAGCGCTTATTTATAGTGCAATTATACCACCCTTGTCCACTTTTTGCTGGTGCGAATCATCAGGATCGCGCTTCGCTTCTTTCCCCGCCGAAAGCGGATTCTCACCATAAAAAAAGACCCGCATCTGCGGGTCTTGTGGTGCCGAAGGAGGGACTTGAACCCTCATGAGGGAACCCTCACTACGCCCTGAACGTAGCGCGTCTGCCAATTCCGCCACTTCGGCATATCCATTTGATTGGCGGGATGTATTTTATCTCAAATAAGTGGAATGTCAATAAGGAAGATCATCAACTTCCAATGCATTTCCACTCTCTCACTGGAACAAAATCCGCAGAGTCAACGTCCATTGCGCATCCCTTTCAAAATTGTATTGTTTTTCCATTACAGTACTGTTAGGGGAGTAACCTTTTGCACTGAAATTCGTTATATTGGTATCAACAGAAAGGAGTTGCAACATGTTCGTACTTGCAGTAGTGGTCGCCGTTCTACTGCTCGCCCTGGCTGGATCTGACCTGTTCGTCGCGCAGTACAGCCCGGAGGAACTCAGCAATATGGGAGTCCAGGAGCAATGATGGAAGATCACCCCAACCATTAGCCCGACGCATTTCGTAACACGCGTCGGGCTTTTGTTTTAACAATTGGGGAAACAGGTTAGTTCAAGCGGGCAAGCACATCGTTCGATTCGAGCAACAGATACTCCACACCGTCATATTTGAACTCGGTTCCGCTGTACTTGGCGAAAAGCACCCTGTCCTTTGGCTTGAGGACGATGCTTTCATCCTCACCCACAGCCACCACTTCGCCCGTCTGCGGCTTTTCTTTGGCGGTTTCGGGCAGGAACAAGCCAGAGGAAGTCTTGCTTTCCTGCTCCAGCGGTTTGATCAGGACACGCGTCCCAAGCGGTTGAATATTGACTTTTGCCATTGATGAATCTCCTTGAGAGTGGTTTTATTTAATTCCAAGCAGTGCGTTGATCCGCGGGCGGTCAAACCCGACAATGATCTTCCCGCCGATGTCGATCACGGGCACGCCCATCTGACCGGAACGGCGTACCATATCGCGCGCTGCCGACTGATCGCGGCTGACGTCGATATCCGTGAATTTAACACCTTTTTCGCGGAAATACTTCTTCGCCATGGTGCAAAATGAGCAGGATGGCGTGCTGAAGATCAGCACCTTGGGTTGGTTTTTCACTTCATTCATTCTGAATACCTCCAAAAATCTTGTCAATCGATTAGATGCAAATGCACAGAATAAGTTACAGAACCCCTGTTAATGTTGTATCAGATCGTCCTTCCAGTTTCCCTACCGAGCGGTAGGTTTTGGCGGATTGCGATATAATAATGCCAGCCGAGGCGACCTCCCCCCCACAGCCAGCAGACGCACTCGCAGCATCCCGAGTCGAGGAATTTATATGGAAATCATCCCAATTTACACAAAGGTGGAAAAATTGATCGAAATCAAAAGGGGCGTTGTCGTCATGGAAAGTACCGACGGCTTTCCGGTAAAAGAGACCAACATCTACATGGTGGACGCAAATGGAGATATCCTTTGGAAGGCGGAGAAACCAGACCCCAGAATATTGTTTACCAAGATCAAACTCAACGAAGATTCGACCATTTCAACCTTCACCAGCGACGGACGCTTCTGCGAACTGAACCTGGAAACCGGCAAGATCATCAGCAGTTCCAGTTTTCGATAGCCCGCAACTCAAAAGGATGCAATGAACGCTCTTTTCACAAGGCTATCCCAACCCTCCTCCGAAATCGCGGATGCGTTGAACAAATGGGAAAATGACCCGGCGCTGACCTATATCTCCCGACCCAATCGCGATCAGGCTGATATTGAAAGAAAAAGCACGGTTAGTATGGATGAAATCTCGCAGCGACTGGAACATCAAAGCATTTATTTGATCCATCTGGATGGGCAACTTGTCGGTGAAATGAGCTTTCAGATCGACCCTGCGCACCTTTACAAAAAAGAGGCGGGAACCGCGTGGATTGGCATCAACATCGGCGAGGAAGGCGCGCGCGGCAAAGGGCTGGGTACACTGGCGATGAAGCATCTTGAGAATGAGATCGTCAAAGCAGGCTGCAAACGCATTGAGTTGGGCGTTTTTGAATTCAACACCCCCGCGCAAATGCTTTATCAAAAAATGGGGTACGTCGAAATCGGCAGAATCCCGGACTTTACCTTCTGGCAGAACAAATTGTGGACCGACATCCGCATGGAAAAATATATCTGATCATGGAAAAACCTTCCTTCGGATTTGTACTCGTCTTTATCCTTTTGAGTCTGCTGTTCCTTTCAAACAGCTATAAACTTTGGTTCAAAACCGATGCATATTATCAGGAACTGCGTGACAGCTTAGACCGCACCCCGGGTTATTTCAAGAATTTCTTCAGCAGACGGATTGAAAACCGTCGACGCTGGGAAACCGAACAAAAGATCTTCAGCCTGTTTGGCATTGCCGCCGTCCTCATTGCGAATGTCATGGTCATACGGGCATATTTAGGATAATTTTTCTGTCATTTTTTGCTGCCACCTGTTTTACAGCACGCACAATGACAGAGATAGAAACGTAACCACGGAGGAACACCTTGAAAATCATCGCATGTATCAAGCAAGTCCCCGACTCGGAAGCGAAAGTAAAAGCCGAGGGCGGGCAGGTCTCATGGGGGGACGCGCCGCTGGTCATCAACCCGTTCGATGAATATGCGGTTGAGGGCGCGCTTCAAATGAAGGAGGCACACAGCGGCTCGGTCACCGCGTTGTGCATCGGACCCGAGTCCGCGAAGGAGGCGCTCAAGCACGCCCTCGCCATGGGCGCGGATGAAGCCGTCCTCGTTTCGGATCCGGCGCTCGACAACCTCGATACCGTGGGCGCGGCAAAGGTGCTTGCGGCGGCGATCCAAAAGATCGGCGGCGCAGATATGGTCATCTTCGGCAGGCAAACCCTTGATAATGGCGCGGGACTCACCCCGGCTCAAACTGCCAGAGTTCTCGGGTTGCCCATGCTTGGGTTGGCTGGCAGCATCAAGGTCGAAGGAAGCGCTGTGACGGTGGAACGAGTCATCGAAGAGGGAAGACAGATCATGAAAGCGAATCTTCCCGTTGTGCTGAGCGTCGTGCAAAGCATTGGCGAACCGCGCTACCCATCGTTCATGGGTATCCGCAAAGCGTCGAAGGCGACCATCCCGGTTTGGTCACTCGGCGACATCGGCGCAAGCGCACCGGCTCCCATCGTGACGCGCACCGAGTTGATGAACCCGCCCGTGCAAGACGCGACCATCGAAATGATCACCGGCGAAACTCCGGCTGAGATCGCCGAAAAACTTGCCGACAAAATCATCGCGGAGAAGGTGCTATGAAAACGTTTGTTTATATCGACCACTTCAAAGGTGAAGTTCAGCCCTCTTCGTGGGAGGCGCTTGGCTTGGCAAAAAGTTTCGGTACCGCTGTTGCGTTGGTCTTCGGCGCAGGTGTGGATGCCGTTGCAAAAATGGCAGTGGAATATGGCGCGGATGAAGTCTTCGTTGCTGATGATTCTTCGCTGACAGATTATCGCGCTGAGGTATATGCTTCCACACTCGCTTCGCTCGCCGCAGCCGCATCATCCCAAAGCCCGAACCTGATCCTGTTCCCGACAACTGCGAGAACCCGTGAGATGGCGGCGATGGCAGCCATTGATTTGAACACCGGCGTGCTGACCGATATTTCGGGACTCGAAGCCAACGGCGACTCATTCGTTGCGACCCGCCCGATCTACGAAGGTAAGGTCATCGAAAAGACCGTCTGCTCCGGCAAGCCTGTGATGGCAACTATCCGCGGACGTGCTTTCCCCAAGCCCGAACGCGTTGAAGGTAAAAGCGGCACGATCACCAAGGTTGCGGCGGCAGGTGAAGCGAAATCCACCGTCGAAGGTTACGGCGCTTCGGAAGGCGCGGTCAACCTCGGCGACGCTGCGGTCATCGTCTCTGGTGGACGCGGCGTTTCGAACAACCCATCCCTTACTCCGCCCGCAGGCATGGACGAGAAACAAGCCGAAGTCTGGCGCGCCCAGCAAGGCTTTGCGTTGGTCACCGAACTCGCGCAATTGCTCGGCGGCGCAGTCGGCGCAAGCCGCGCGGCAGTGGATGGCGGCTACATCCCCTACGCACATCAAGTAGGTCAGACCGGTAAAGTTGTTGCCCCTGACCTGTACATCGCCGCTGGCATCTCCGGTGCGATCCAACACCTCGTCGGTATGCGCAATGCCAAGTTAATCGTCGCCATCAACAAAGACGCGGACGCGCCCATCTTCAAGCAAGCACGTTATGGCGTGGTCGGTGACTTGTTCGCCATCCTCCCAGCGTTGACGGAAGCGATGAAGAAGAAGTTAGGGAAGTAGAGCAAGTAACGAGTAACAAGAAGTGACACACCTCCGAAGTCAGGTTGGCTTCGGAGGTGTGTTTTTTCCATAACCCATCCCCATGAAAAACACTCATCCAGACATATTGTCATTTATTATTGTTATCCGTCTGTAAAGTGGGTGAAATTTAATCCATGCTAGAATCTTGAACACAATTTACGGCAAACCCGGTGAAAACCGGCGACGCAAAGCCATTGGGTCTACAGTCGCATATGCGATCATGATTGCCAGGCCGCCGCAAGTGATTGCGTTTCCTATTTCCAATTGACGCAGCGAGCCTGGACCGAATAATCCAGGCTCGCGATTCTTAATTGGAGCGCTCTTCGGCATGAAAAATCAAACTTCTTTATTACTCATTGACGATGACCCCACTCTATTGTTCGGGTTGGACGGGGTCTTGAGTCGCGAGGGGTACAAAACCTACACCACTCAATCCGGGGAACAAGGGTTGGATATCGCCAAAAGGGTTAATCCGGATCTGATCCTCTGTGATGTGATGATGCCATCTCCCAATGGCTTCGATATCTTGAAACATTTAAGCCAACACCCCGAAACAGAAAATATTCCCTTCATTTTTTTGACCGCTCGAACCGTGGAAAAAGACAAAGTCCACGGACTGTTGCTCGGGGCAGATGATTACATTATCAAGCCATTTCTCAAAGACGAATTGCTGGCCCGCATTCAGGCTGTACTAAGGCGTAGACGGAAAGCCATGGAAATCGCCATGCAATCCAGCGACCAAGAGATCTTCCACCTCCGCACAGAGATCGCCAGCCTCATGCGCACCTCAAAAGTGGATTGGGAAAAGTTCGTAGACAGTCTCTTCCACATGCTCGCGATGCGGGACAATGAAACCGAAGAACACACACAACGAGTGACCCAATTGACGGAACAGACCGCCAAGGCGCTGGGGATGACAGGGGATGCGGTCACCCACATCCGTTGGGGAGCGATCTTACATGATATTGGCAAGGTAGGCATTCCAGACAGTATCCTGCTTAAACCGGGATCTCTGACCGACGAAGAACGTGCTGTGATGATGCTCCACCCGCAGATCGCGAATCAGATCCTGATGCCGCTTGGGTTGCCAGCAGCCGCGTTGGAAATTCCGCTTCGACACCACGAAAAATGGGATGGGACAGGTTACCCGGGCAGTTTGGAAGGCGAAAAGATCCCCCTCTCGGCTCGCATCTTTGCGCTTGCCGACGTCTGGGACGCGTTGACCAATGACCGACCCTATCGAAAAGCCTGGGATCACTGGAAAGTCGTTGAATATATCCAGGATCAATCTGGCAAGCATTTTGACCCGCATCTTGTAGATATCTTCATCAACAAGATTCTTCCGAACAGAAAGCGCAGTGCATGAGGAATACAAAAAAACGCATTCTGGTCATCGATGACGACTCGCACCTGCTGATAGGCATAAAAGCCTTGCTCGAACGGGAAGGGTACGATATTTTCACATCAGGCGATAGCACAGCCGGAATGCACATGGCAAAGCAGCAAAATCCAGATTTGATCATATGCGACATCATGATGCCCTTTATGGACGGTTTCAAACTTCATGAAACCGTGACGTCAGATGACGCTACAAAAAATATCCCATTTCTGTTCTTAAGCGCACGTGCCTCGCAAGAGGATAAGGTAAGGGGTTTGAATACAGGCGCAGATGACTACATTACCAAACCATTCGACCATCGCGAGTTATTGGCGCGGGTTTCCGCCATCTTCCAGCGGTACCAAAAAGGGCAGGAAGACATGCGCCATAAGATGGATGCGGAAATCGAACGTATCAAACATGAAATATCTCACAATTTCAGCCATGAACTTCGCACACCACTCACACAGGTACTACTATCGCTGGATATGGTCCTGAGAAATAAGTATTCGAATCCGCAGGATATGAGGGGGTTCGTTGAGATCGCCCTGTCACAATCGCATCGTCTCAATTGCATTATTGACGATCTGATTTTCCTCAACAACCACGAGCGCGGCATGATCAATATATTCCGACAGCAAATTGATATCGAAATGGATTTCATCGAAGTGATTCGAATTCGCCAAACAATGTACGCCGAAAAACAGATCGAAATTCAGGTGAAGGTTGACCCCAATGTTATGATCCACGCCCCCAGGCGGGAGTTCCGGCAGATGGTCTCGCACCTTGCCGATAATGCTTTCAAATTCTCACATCCACAAGGAAAAGTATTTTTTAAACTTGAAGAGAACGGCATGGGCGGGGTCATTCTAACAATTACCGACTCCGGGATTGGCATCCCTGCCGACCAGCGTAAAGAAGTCTTCAAGCCCTATTATCAGATCAGCCAGGGAGACGCGCGTTCCTTCAACGGTCTTGGGGTCGGGCTGACCATCGCTCAAGCCATCACACAATCTCTCGGTGGCGATACAACCATCTTGCCGTATGAAGCGGGGTGCCGTGTTCAGGCAATAATCCCGCCTGGGGCGCTTGATCTTTTCTAAAGGATAAACCATGAAAACCTCCTCCATCCAAACCTTGATTGTGCTTGCCATCATCACAATCTTTATGACAAGCGGTTGCCAGGTTCAACACCCACCCATCCGCATTGCCATTTCTGCGTGGGCGGGCGTTGAACCTGCCGAACTTGCCACCCAACTCGGCTACTATGAAACGCACGGTGTGGATGTGGAGATGATCCGCTTCTCAGCCTACAGCGACTCTTTGGAAGCGCTTCGTGATGGAAATGTGGATGCTGGCATGCACACTCTGGATGACTCCCTGCGGAACATGTCGGCAGGGCATGATGTGCGCGTCGTTCTCATGACCGATTATTCCTACGGCGGCGACGGTTTGGTGGCGCAGGCAGGGATCGAGTCATTTGACGATTTGAAAGGCTCCAAGATCGGCGTGGAAATCGGTACGGTTGGGCACCTCTCTGTGCTGAAAATTTTGGAGAAAGCAGGGATCAAGATCGAAGAGGTCACACTTATCAGCATACCAGCCTGGGAGATCCAGCAGGCAATGCTCAATGGTCAGATCGATGCGGGCGTAACCTGGGAGCCATACCTGACAGAAACCGCCGAAATGATTGGCGGGCAGGTTCTAGTCACCAGCCGCGATTATCCCGAAAGTATCATCACCACCATGACCTTCGATGCTGATATCATCAAATCCCGTCCGAAGGATGTGCAGCGCATCGTTGATGCCTACTTTGACGCAGTGGAATACATCAAACAAAACCCTCTGGATGCGTACGCCATTATGGGAGCGGCGGAGGGCATAAGCGCGGAAGAATTTGCCTTACATGTGGAGGGAATCAAATACCTCGACCGTGATGCAAACATGGAATTATTTGGAGCAAATAAAAACGGGAGGATTTACATCACTGCTCAGGAGATCGGCGCCTTCCTGTTTGAAAATAATGTCATCAAAAATTCACCGGAAATTCGGCGCCTACTTGAACCGATGTTCGTCTTGAACTTTAAATGAGCTCACTAAAAACCAAACTTTCCATCTTTCAAGGCTTGGCGGGGCTTGCGGGCGTCATCGTCATCATCCTGATTGCCTGGCTGGTTTCCCGTCAGCGCGCCCTGAGCAATTCGATCACCAACGCTGAGAACCTCTCCGAGCAGATTGCATACAGCATTACTATCATGGCAAACCAAGGTGGCGATACCACGTTCAACTATCAACGCTTGATCGAAAAAAATGCCACTTTGACGGATGTACGCACCATTAAAGTGATGGATGAGAACGCGGTGGTTTTGGCAGATAATAAACGAACCCAAATAGGAGAAACTCTCGACGCTCCCCTGATCAACAGTGCTCGCGCCAACTTGCGAAAAGAACAATGGAACAATGGGAACACCCTGATCGTTGTACGCCCGCTGCATGGGCAAACTTACACCACCAACCTGAACGATGTCGTTGGCTTCCTTTGGATCGAACTGGATCTGACATCCGCCTATGCGCGCGCGCAGGAGGATATTCTCTCGATAATGGCGGTCAGTCTGGGGGGCTTTCTGGTCATTTTTCTCTGGTATTACCAGATAACACAAGACGGGATATTGAACCGGTTGAGCGTTTTATCCGACGGGTTACAAAGCGTAGCGCGCGGCGACTTCAATATCCGCATCTCCATAAAAAAACTATTCGGCAGCGCTGATGAGGTAAATGAACTTGCCGATCAATTCAACCAGATGATCGCCAGCCTGCGTCGTAAACTATCGCAGGAAGAATTCACTGCTCAACTTTCAGCGAACTTTGCCACCACGCCCTATGCAAGAATCAACGAAGCGATGGACAATACGCTGCGCAATCTGGGGGAGTTCTTCGATGTAGACCGTGCTTATATCTTCGAATTCAATGAACATCGCGATGCAATGGACAACACCTACGAGTGGTGCCGTCACACCATTACGCCTCAAAAAGAAAACTTGCAGGGTGTTCCTGCGGAAGCAGCCCCATGGTGGATGGTGTTTCTCCAAGCAGGGAAACCCATCGTCGTGCCGCGCGTATCAGAGATGCCCCCGGAAGCCGTATCGGAACGCGCCCTGCTGGAAGATCAGGGCATTCAATCGGTGCTGGTCATGCCGATGGTCACAACAGATACCGGGTTATTCGGTTTTCTCGGTCTTGATTCGGTCAAATACGAACGGGATTGGAGCACTGACGAAATCAACCTGTTAACTATGCTGACCTGGATCATCACCAATGCCATCATCCGCTACCGCAGCCAACAGGACATGGCTGCCCAACATGATTTTGCCATGCAAATTATGAACACGGTCAAACAAGGGCTGACCGTCACCGATGCGCGCGGGCTTTTCCGTTATGTGAACCCTGCCTATGCCCAAATGCTCAAACTGCCTGTCGGTGAAGTGATCGGCAAGTCGCCCCTCGACTTCACCTATGCAAGCAGGCAAAAAATGCAGGAGGACGAACTTGCAAAGCGTCTGAAAGGAATCTCATCCTCCTATTCGAACCAACTATGCGCAGCAGATGGAATGAATGTGCATGTATTGATCAGCGCCACTCCTTGGATGCGGGATGGTCAAGTGATCGGCAGCATCGCATCTATCACTGACCTGACGGAACAACTACAGGCGGAGGAGCGGCTGAGGCAATCAGAGGCGCGTAACCAGGCATTCCTGAGCGCTGTGCCCGATCTCATCTTCCGTATTGACAAGCGCGGGAATTTTTTGGATTTCAAAGCCAGCAGCAACAGCGTCCTTTTTACCCCACCCGATCAGATTATCGGCGGAAATATAAGAGACATCCTCCCAGCGGACGTGGTAGAAATGACCATGAACGCCATCCGAACATCATTGGAGACTCTTTCTCCGCAGGTATTCGAATACAAACTGAACATGCCGCCGGGCATTTTAACCTTTGAAGCCCGGGTAGTGGCATCCGGGCAGGAGGAGGTGATCGCCGTCATCCACGACATTTCGGAACGGACGCGGTTAGAACAAATGAAAACCGACTTCATCAACCGCGCTTCCCATGAATTACGCACCCCGCTGACAACCGCCCTGCTCATGGTGGAATTATTGGATGAATCTTTCAATTCTCAGCATGAACCGAACAAGTATTGGCAAATCCTGAAACAGGAGCTGAACCGCGAGCGGCTCATCCTTGAAGATGTATTGACCGTGGGGCGGATCGAAGCAGATAAATACAGCATTCCAGACAGCCTTGTAAACCTGCAACCCATCTTAAACCATGCTATCAACGTTATGCGCCCACAGGCAGATCTGCGAAACATCAAATTTCAAGTGGCAATCTCTGCCGCCCTGCCGCAGGTACGCGGGTCGGATGAAGCGTTTACACGGGTGTTCAGCAATATCATATCGAATGCGGTCAAGTTCTCGAAGCCGGACGGGAATATACATATCTCGGCAAATGTAGAGAAAGATGGGCTGTTCATTGAAGTCCGTGACGAGGGCATTGGTATTCCTGCCGAAGACCTGCCGCACATCACATCGCGCTTTTTCCGCGGCACTAATGCCGCCGAGCAGGAAATTCCCGGCAGCGGCATTGGCTTATACATGATCAAAAGCATCGTGGAACGGTTGGGCGGAGGCATGAATATCCAATCCCAACTGGGCATGGGCACAACTCTGCAATTGTATTTCCCAATCCCCTCGCCCGAGGATGCGTAGGGAGGACTATTCTCCAAAACCAGCCGGGGGAATTCCCAATGCCTGAATCAGACGAGCCCAAAAGTTAACTTGTGCCGCCGTACTGGCGAGAATGACGAATTCCCGTTCGGTAAAGGCGGCTTTTACTTTATCCACCATGTCAGGATGAAATTTTAGAGGCGTTGCAGAGATCAGGCGGGTGTAGGCAATCGCCAGTTTTTCGCGTTCGGAAAAAGAAGATACGTTTTCAACGTCACCACGCAGGGATTGGGCTTCTTCATCGGTGATGCCATGTTTACGGTACTCATGCGA
>Ga0209573_1003754_pt1 | contig 16063 bp, 14 predicted proteins | sample TNRBio252014_DNA_FD_185870 | JGI IMG/M metagenome (GOLD analysis project Ga0209573, IMG submission 185870) | Wastewater treatment Type I Accumulibacter community from EBPR Bioreactor in Madison, WI, USA - TNR Reactor_6/25/2014_ DNA (SPAdes)... | ecosystem: Engineered > Bioreactor > EBPR >...
CTTCGTGCTGCGATACTCGTAGCCCTCGCGCACACCAAACGCGTGATACAGCAAACTCTGGCTCATCCAGGCCTTGTGCCATCACCTCAGCCATTCCGCACCAACTTCCCGGATGAATCAACAACCCTGGGGCACTTTAACATCCACGAGCGTCTAAAGTTAGAGGATTCCTGAGCCGCGTGGAACAAGCCGTTGGCGCTGTTCTATCGCCGTTTTGCCTAGATGTATGGAGATATCGAAAGCAAAGAGTGTTGTCCTCAAACTCCCAGCGAGGTCGGGGACTATTAATCGCACCTTCATAAATGCGAATCTGTTCTCCTCATCGCTTGAGGCGATCCGAACTTTTGATTGTCAACTAATGCTTGCATCATATAATATAGCGCTATAATCCGCGCCCCGTAACGGGACACACAAAATATGGGCTTCAGCACTCAAAGCGATTTCCTGTTCACCAATCCAAGTTTTTGGGTTGGAGTAGGAGGCGCTGTGAATTTGGCGGGAAACTATTTCCCGTTCAACGCATCCCCCACTGCCGAAATTGCCGACATGAGAGCAATGCAGGCTGATTTTGCTGTGGTTGGAGAGGATCTGCGGCGATCCATGGAACTTTATGAGCAGAAAGTCGCAGAATCGGAAACGGCAAGTCGAAACTGAACTGGCTAGAATTCCCGAAGGGAGTCTGGGTGATTTGGTGAGAACTACAGCGCCAGAACTTGCGCACCGGTTAGATCCAAGAGCAATTCGTCTCCTTGGGCAACAGCCAATTACCGAGGTGGTTCAGCATTCTATTACGGCGACAATGTGGGGTGGTCCACTGCCTCCTCCTGATCAACTGGCAGAGTATAACAAAGCGGCACCAAACGCAGCGGATCGCATATTGGCCATGGCTGAAAAGCAGGCGGAACATCGACAAAAGTTGGAAGCTTATGCAATTCCTGCTCAGCACATGCAAAGTGCGAAGGGGCAAGATTTTGGTTTTAGGATTGGGATTGCTGGAATCGCCGGAGCAACACTGTGTGGAATTTTTGGTTCAGCTTGGGCAGCCATTGCAATCGCTGGCGGTTCCCTCGGCGTCTTGACCGTGAGCTTTGTCCTTGGAAAGCACTCACAGTCTAGGCAGCTCAAAGAAAAAAACATCTCGGCAAGAAAGATGCCACCAGCTCCCAAGCCAATTGAAGACGTAGGAGCCGAAGAAGTTAACTGATTGGTTCAATCGTGAATCCGATCACACGTGAATCGGATGCCCCTTGGCGACTTCCGTCGCCTCCTTGACCATCTCGCTGAGCGTCGGATGGGCGTGGATGGTGGCTTCGATTTCGTCCCAGGTGGCTTCCAAATTCATGGCGAGGCCGATCTCGGCGATCATCTCGGTGCTTTCGCTGCCGATGATGTGCGCGCCGAGGATTTCACCGTGTGGCTCGCCATAAAGAATTTTGACGAAGCCTTCGGGCTCGGCGGCGGCGAGGGCTTTGCCGCTGGCGACGTAGGGGAACTTGCCGACCTTGAACTTGAGGCCTTTTTCCTTCGCCGCACGCTCGGTGAGGCCGATGCTGGCCACCTGCGGATGGCAGTAGGTGCAGCCGGGGAAGACGCCGACTTTCTTGGGCTTGTGCTTGGTGAACATGCCTTCGACGCACTGCACGGCCTCGTAGCTGGCGACGTGGGCGAGCCAGGGTGGCCCGATGATGTCGCCCGCGCCGTAGATGCCTTTGACGGAGGTCATGTAGCGGTCGTCGGTCTGCAACCAGCCTCGGTCGGTGAGCTTGATCTCGATGCCGCCGGGCAGCACGGGCTTCACGCCGATGGCGACGAGGCAGACGTCGGCCTCCAGCGTTTCATTGGCCGCGCCTTCGACGGTGATTTTGACGCCTTTGCCGTCTTCGGAGGTGCCGGTGACCTTGGTGTTGGTGAGGATGCGGATGCCAGCCTTGGTGAGGCTCTTTTCGAGGAGTTTGGACACCTCGGTGTCCTCGACGGGGAGGATGTCTGGCAGCATCTCAACGACGGTGACCTTGGTGCCGTAGGCGTTGAAGAAATACGCGAACTCGATGCCGATGGCACCCGCGCCGATGACGATAATGCTCTTCGGCTGCGTGGCCATGGTCATCGCCTCCTTGCTGCCGATGACGGTGGTGCCGTTGAAGGGGAAGCCGGGCATGTCGCGCGTCTTCGCGCCGGTGGCGATGAGGATGTTCGCGGCGTCGTGGGTTTCCTTTTTGCCATCGGCAGCGGTGACTTCGACCTTGCCTGCGGCAGGGATGCTGGCGGTGCCACGGAGGTAGTCGATCTTGTTCTTCTTGAAGAGGAATTCGATGCCTTTGTTGAGCTTGTCGCTCACGCCACGGCTGCGGCCGATGACTTTGGACCAGTCATACTCGACGCTGCCGATCTTCAAGCCGAACTCCTCGGCGCGATGGGTGAGGGTGTGGTAAAGCTCGGCGTTTTTCAGCAAAGCCTTGGTGGGAATGCAGCCCCAGTTCAGGCAAGTACCCCCGGCGCGGTCGTTTTCGACGCAGGCCACTTTTTTGCCGAGTTGCGCTGCGCGGATGGCTCCGACGTAGCCCGCAGGCCCGCCGCCGATGACGATGAGGTCGTAGTTCATGAGAAAAGTGGATTTTTTGGGGTGAGACCGGCGAGAGAAGCGCAGCCCCGCCCCCTATTCAACCGCAGATTCCCCTTCGCATGCCAGATTGACCTGCGGAGGGGGAGAAGTTAGTTTAGCCACGCCATGAAACCGAAAGCTGTCATCATCACGGACCCAAAAAAGTTACGGGCGATCTGCTCCAATCAGCCGCGCGTCTCGCGGGAGCAGGCAGTTCGATCCATTTTGGCTGCCAATCGTGCAAACTCATCCCCGCAGCTCGCGAGAGTGAGCTAAAAGCGCTGTCCGCCGAAGCGGAAGTGTCGCCTCCTGACCAGCCGCCAACATTTGTGGGTGGCGAGCATACCGTTTTCATTCAGGACGATCCCAAGATCGTCATCAAACACACCCTCCCAGGCTTCTATGGCCGCATCATGGATGAAACGAAGCTGCTCGACCCGCGCACGTTTCAAAACAAGACACGGCTGATGATGCGCGCGGCGCTGCCCTCCGAATATCTGCGGCGTTGGGCGGTGATGGATGATGTGTTCGGGATGACGACGCGCTACCTCGGCAAAGTCACCGGCACCGACCGTGATCCGCAGATGGCCGTGGAGCAGCCGTTCATCGCGGAAGATGAAAACCAGCCCGCCACGCTGGAGGATGCCGAGGCATTCTTTACCGCGCACGGATTTGAGCGGGTGGACGACCAGCACATCATCAATCCCGAAGTGCATGGCGTGACGTGGTATCGCCAGCGGGACGGCATTCTCGTGACGGATGCCCATGCGCGGAATTTCCGCCGCGATCTCGACAGCGTGATCATCCCGGTGGACCTCGTGATCGCCCTGGTGCCGCTCGGAGCATCCACGCTGCTGCCTGCGGCGACCCAGCCGTGGCGGCCGGCGGAGGATGAGTGAGACTTATCTTGAACAGAGCGCCCTCGTCTGGCAACTTTCATGCTGTTGAGCCGTTGGTTCCTCGCTGATGCAAACGCGCACGTCATTCAGACTTCTCCTTATCTCGATCTTGCTCGCCGGGCAGGTGCGTGGTGCGGAGCAGCGTCCGAACGCGGAGAAAGCGCCCCAAACCGACCTCGCCACGCTGCTGCGCATTCAGACTGACGTGCAAAAGCTGCTGCCGCAGGTGCGTCCGGCGCTGGTGGCCATCCAAACCGGTGGTGGCACGGCCAGCGGCGTGATCATTTCGGCTGACGGATTGTTGCTCACTGCCGCGCACGTCCCTGGCGGTCCTGGCAAGGACATGCGGGTCATTTTGGAGGACGGGAGCGTCACCACAGCGAAATCCCTCGGCCTCGACACAACGACCGACGCCGCGCTGGCGCAGCTCAAGAAGCGCGAAAAGCCCTGGCCCTTTGTGAAACTGAGCCGCGAGGTCATCAAGGCGCAGCCAGGCGAGTGGTGCTTCGCGCTCGGACATCCGGGCGGTTTTGACAAATCTCGCGGCCCTGTGCTCCGCGTGGGCAAGATCATCAAACAAACCGCCAACAGCCTGCACACCGACTGCGTGCTGATGGGCGGCGACTCCGGCGGGCCGCTTTTCAATTTTGCAGGCGAAGTGATTGGCATCCACAGCCAGATCTGGGAGAACCGCGATCAAAACGTCCACGTCTCGATGACTCCCTTCCTCCGCTCCTGGGAGGCGATGCAGAAATCCCAAGTCATCAAGATCTGGGGCGTCGGCGCGGGCGGTTATCTCGGCGTCGCCACCGTCATGAGCGACGACGTGGAGCTCGAAGTGGCCGATGTGATCGAGGGTTCGCCCGCCCAGAAGGCCGGTGTGCGCGCGGGCGATGTCATTCTCAGCGTCAATGGCGACGCCATGACCGACCAGCAGCAGTTCACCGCCACGGTGCGCGCCAAAGCCGCCGGGGACACTTTGAAGATCAAGCTCCGCAGCAGTGGCAAAGAACGCGAATTGGCTGTCAAACTGGCCCAAAAGCCGCAGGAGGAAGGCCAGTGAGGGGAAATGACGAATGACGAAATCCGAATGACGAAGAAAATTCCAAATCCGAATGACGAACGACTTGCCGCATCAGGCACGGTCGTCATTTCGTCATTCGAGCTTCGGCATTTGTTCGTCATTCGGAAATTCGTCATTCGTCATTCCGCCGTCCTCTTCCTCAGCCCGTTTTTCGCCCTCGCGGACACTCCACGTCCCACATTGCCGCCTGAGCAGCGCACGAATGGCTGGCAAACTCTCTCTGCGGTCACACAGCTCAAGCCGCTCACGCTCGACTGCACCGCACGTGTTGAAAGCGTGCTCGGACGTCCCATCTGCACCGCCACCATCGTCGGCGCGGACGGCTACCTTTTGACGAAAGCCAGCGAGGTGCCCGATCTCGACAAGGCGCGGGTCCGTTTCGCCGATGGCCGCACTGCCGCGCTGCGGGAAGTGCGTCGCGAGGTGCGGCTCGACCTCGTTCTGGCCCAGGCCGTCGGTGTCACCGGTCTGCGGGCGGTTTCCTTCGGCGCGGCCAAGCCGCTGACGCTCGGCCAATGGATGTGCAGCACCGCGGACGCGGGCAAGGAGCCGCGCATCGGCATCGTCAGCGCACAGCGCCGCCGCATTCCCGGTGACGGGGCCGCGCTCGGCATCCGCATGGACGAAAAAACGCCGAAGGAGGTCAAAGGCGTGCGCATCATCGGCATCGCCAGCGAAAGTCCCGCCGAGGTCGCCGGACTCCAGGAAAACGACGTGCTGCTCACCATCGCCGGTGAGGTCGTGGCGCAGTATCGCCGGGTGCATGAGATCGTGAACAAGCGCCAGCCCGGCGAGATCATTGAGGTGCGTTATCTGCGCAAAGACAAGGAGGAAAGCTGCCGCGTCCGCCTCGCCAGCCGCACGAAAGTGCTGCAAAACTGGGAGGGAGAGGACTTTGCCAACGGCGGCATCTCCCTGCGCAGTGACAGCTTCCCTGAAGTCCTCCAACATGACATTCCGCTCCTCCCCGCTGACATGGGCGGCCCCGTCGCCACGCTCGAAGGCAAGGTCGTCGGCATCAACATCGCGCGCGTTGATCGTGTGACGACCTTTGCGCTGCCCGTCGAAGCGTTCTGGATCGAGGCCCAGCAGTGGATCAAGGCCGACCGTCACCCGCCGAAAGCGGTGCTGGTGAAGTAAAACGAATGTCCACATTCGTTTGAGCGTGAGACGAACCTTGCAACGAATGTGGATATTCGTTCTACCTTCCAATCATGCGCTACCAGCCCCTCCCCGCCGAACTGTTCACCTCCAACCGCCAGCACCTTTACGCCAAGCTGCCGCCGCAATCTGTCGTCATCGTGCATGCCAATGACGTGCTGCCCACAAATGCGGACGGCTCCCTTGGTTTCGTGCAGAACAGCGACCTGTTTTACCTGAGCGGTGTCGATCAGGAGGAGACGATCCTCATTCTCTTCCCCGACGCGGCTGACACGAAGCAGCGTGAGATGCTCTTCGTGCGTGAGACAAACGAGCACATCGCCGTGTGGGAAGGCGAAAAGCTCACCAAGGAGCAGGCCACCGAGCGCAGCGGCATTCAGCGCGTGCATTGGCTCACGGAATTCGAGACACAGTTCCGCTCTGTCATGTGCCAAGCGGATCATGTTTTCCTGAACTCAAACGAGCACCCCCGCGCCACCATCCCGACGGAAACGCGCGAGACACGCTTCACGCACCGCTGCAAACAGGAATATCCTCTGCACGACTACCGCCGCCTCGCGCAGCTCATGCACGAGCTGCGCGTCATCAAGAGTCCGCACGAGCTGACCGCGCTCAACGAGGCCATCCGCATCACCAGCGATGGTTTCGACCGCCTGCTGAAGTTCGTGAAGCCCGGCGTGCATGAATTCGAGATCGAGGCCGAGCTGTCGCATGAATTCATCCGCCAGCGCGCCCGTGGCTTCGCCTACACGCCGATCATCGCCAGCGGTGCGAACGCCTGCGTGCTGCACTACATCACCAACCACTGCCAGTGCCAGGACGGCGAGCTGCTGCTGCTCGACGTGGCCGCCAACTACGGCAACTACAACGCCGACCTCACCCGCACGATCCCGGTGAACGGCAAATTCACGCCACGCCAGCGTCAGGTCTATGACGCCGTACTCCGCATCTTCAAACAGTGCTGCCAGATGCTGCGCCCCGGCGTCATCATCCGCGAATATCAGGAGCAAGTCGGCCTGCTCATGCAGGGAGAACTCCTCGGCCTCGGCCTCATCACCCAGGAAGACATCGACAAACAAGACCCCGACAAGCCCGCGTACAAAAAATACTTCCCCCACGGCACCAGCCACCCGCTCGGCATCGACGTTCACGACGTCGGCCACATGTGGAAGCCGGTGCAGCCAGGCATGGTCTTCACCGTCGAACCCGGCATCTACATCCGCGAGGAAAAACTCGGCGTCCGTCTCGAAAACAACATCTTCATCGGCGAGCACGAAAACATCGACCTCATGGCGCACATTCCGATCGAGGCGGATGAAATCGAGGCGCTGATGGCTCGGAAATGACGAAACCTGCCGCTGCGCGGAATGACGAAACCAGAATGAGGAATGACGAATGAAATCCCAATGCCTGAATTCGTCATTCGAGCTTCGACATTGATTCGTCATTCGCCATTCTGGTTTCGTCATTCTCATGTCCCTCCCCCGCTTCCATCTTCCTGCTGCCGCATGGGCCTCGCCGCACCTGGCGCTCACGCATGACGAGGCCCAGCATTGCAGCCGTGTGATGCGCAAGCAGCCCGGCGACACGGTCGAAATCTTCGACGGTGCAGGCCGCGTGGCCGTCTGTGAGATCACGCAGGTCTCCAAATCAGAGGTGCAGGCCCAAATCACCTCGGAAACACGAGTGGAGCCGTTTCAGACTTCGATTCATCTCCTTCCCGCGCTCATTAAGGCAGAGCCCTTCGAGTGGATGCTCGAAAAAGCCGTCGAACTCGGTGCCGCCAGCATCCAGCCCGTCATCACCGAGCGCACCGTCGTCCATCTCGATGCGGCACAGACGGAAAAGAAGCTCGCCAAGTGGCGCAGGCACATGATCGAGAGCGCCAAGCAGTGCCACACGCCTTTCGTGCCCGAATTGAAGGCTCCCATCGCTTTCGCGGCCAGTTTGAAGATTCAAGCCGACTTCAAACTCATCCCAGCGCTCAGCGAGCACACGCGCACGCTCAAACAAGCGCTGCCATCCTCGAAACTCAGCAGCGTCGCCGTCTTGATCGGTCCCGAAGGCGATTTTAATGCCGAGGAAGAAGCGCAGGCATTCTCGGCGGGCTTTGTTCCCATCACACTCGGTCCGCTGGTGTTGCGTGCCGAAACCGCCGCCATCGCGACGCTCGCGATTTTGGGGTATGAGTTGCGTTAATAGTGGTCCGCACAGTCCTCTGTGCGGTTTGGGTGTCATCGAAGCCGCTGGGTGTACGAATGACCGCACAGAGGACTGTGCGGACCACATTGCGCAGCATCACTTCAAATCTTCAGGCGTGTTCGCGTTGCGGAAGAAAATGATTTGATCCGGGCCAAGCGTATTTGTTGTCGCTGATCCCGACTTCACACAGGCCTCAATGACCGGTTGCAGCGCGAGGTGCTTTTCTCGCAGTGCAGCCTGCATGAGCGGCAGCATGTCAAGACCATAGAGGCCGGCGAGGGTTTCATCGCCATGCGGTCCGCGATAGAACCGGCCGCGCACGGGTTCAGCGACCGGAACCAGATGCTCGCGCAGAAATGCGGCGGTCATCCAGGGCATATCGACGGCGAGGACGAGCAGTGGCATCTGCACGCGTTCCAAACAGCGTGTGATCGCGCCGAGCGGGCCGTCATCGACACCAGCGGGATCATGGATGATCTCAACGCCGTCGCTCACGAGCAAAGGCTGCTCGCGGCGGCAGGAGAGCAGCACGCGTGCGGCTCCGAGAGATTGCAGTTTGTGCAACTGCGCCTGCCACAGCTCCTGCCCATGCCAGTGAAGCAGCGCCTTGTCCTGCTTCATCCGGGTAGAACGGCCACCGGCGAGTAGAACTGCTGCGAAGGGCGCACTCATGACTTGCGGAGGATTCCGTCGCTCAAAATTTTTGCGCGCAGGCCGCCGTGGCCTTTGAGGGCTTCTTCTGCGCCTTCCGCGAAAGCCTGGTTCATCCACTGGCATGGGCTGCATTCCTGGCTGCCGAGGAAACGCACGCCCTGCACCTCAAACTCGGTGCCGATCAGAGTGTTGAGGTCGATGCCCTTCGTGATGATGTTGCGGCGGAAAGCGGAGGGCGGCAGGCCCATGACGCTGAACTTCTCGCAGAGCCGTTCATACTGCTCGTGCTCGAAAAAGGTGACCTGACCCTTGTAATCTTCCTTCCAGCCGAAGAAACGATCGCCGACGAGGCCTTTGCCAGCCACGCATTCGACTTCGGGCACCTCGATCACCGGCGCGGTGCCCGGCGGCATGCCATGGTGGCCGTAGAAGTTGTGCTCCGGTGAGAGGTAGATGTGCAGGATTTGCATGCGGTGCTTGGATGTTGGCGCAAACGTGTCACGATCCATACGTCTATGACCTCCACAGAGCAACCCATCCGCATCGGCATCATCGGGGCCGGTGGCATCGTCAAATCACGCCACATGCCCGGTCTGCGGGCGATTCCGAATGTGCAGATCACTCAGGTGACGAACCGCTCCCTGGCCAGCGCCGAGGCGTTTTGCCAGGAATTTGCGCCGGAAGCGCGGGCCGTGGATCGGTGGGAGGAGGTAGCCTCGTCACCCGAAGTCGATGTCGTGTGGATCGGCACGCATCCCTACATGCACGCGGAGATGACGTGCTACGCGCTTCAGCACGGGAAGCATGCCTTCACGCAGGCGCGCATGGCGGCTTCGCTGCCGGAGGCGAACCAGATGTGGGAGGCGGCGATTCGTTATCCCGAGCTCGTCACTGCGATCTGTCCGGCCCCGCAGGGCATGAAAGGCGGTGAACTCGTGAGGCAATTGATCGCGGAAGGCGCGATCGGCACGCCGCATCAGGCGATGCTGCACAGTTTCAACGACGCATGGCTCGACCCGAACACGCCCGCGCACTGGCGGCAGCAGTCGGAGCTGAGCGGCATCCAAATCCTCACGCTGGGCATCTACACCGAGGTGCTGCAACGCTGGCTCGGCCACATCGTCGAGGTAGAGGCGCGTGGAAACGTGGTGATTCCCGAACGTGCGGGCGTCGAGGTCGATGTTCCTGATTTCGTCAACGTGATGGCGAAATTCCGCAGCGGTCTCGAAGCGACGATGCTCTTCAGCGGCGTGGCCGCGCATGCACCGACGGACAAGCTGTGGCTCTTTGGCTCCGAAGGCACGCTGAGCTACGATTTCGCCACAGACGACCTCCAGCTAGGCAAACGTGGAGGCAAACTGGAGTCGATCCCGATTCCCACCGAGACGCAGCGAAGCTGGACGGTGGAGCGCGATTTCATCGCCGCCGTGCGAGATCCTTCAGCGCCGAGGCCGAAGCCCGATTTCAACGAAGGTCTGAGCTACATGCGCGTGGTGCATGCGGTGTGGCAGGCTATGGAAGCAGAGTCGGCGGCGCGGGTGATGTGAGACGACATTCTGATCGAGCTTCATGAAGACATTTTTCAACGTGCTATCCTTGATGCTTATCACGGGGTGCCAAAACTCCAAGGAGCCTCTTCGCGCACCCATGGAGCGACTCCAAGGCCACGTTACCTTGGTCGCAGGCGGAGCAGACTTTGTGGTGACCAAGCCAGTTTATCGACGATTCCAAGCTCCCAAGAATTCCTTTCCAGACGATGTTTGGAAGTATCTGCGCTCCCAGCCAGAACATAAGGATTATTCTTCACTAGACAATAAAGGACGGGCTGTCTGGGTGGACGCCACCGGGCAGGTCGAGGAAGTGGAAGGCTTGAGAGATAAACAATTTGTAGCCTCCGTGATTCACCAGATGGGTCCGGCTCATCCTCGGTATCTTGCTTGGCGGCGCTTGTTTGGCGCTGGAGTGCCTGACTCTGTTGATTGAGCAGAGTCCCGCGCTCTCCCATCTCTCTTTCTCACGAGGGTTCCATCGCCCTTTATGGCACGATCACGCCGCACGCCTGCGCCCCACGGCGAGCACGCCATTGACCATTTGCAGCAATCCTTCGACTTGATACGGCTTCGGCAGCGCGGCGGCGAAGCCGTAGGCGGCGCAGTCTTTCATCACGGGGTCGTCGCGATAGCCGGAGGAGACAATGGCGAGGATTTGCGGATCGAGGCGGCGCAGGTGCAGCATCGTCTCACGACCGCACATGCCATCAGGAATAGTGAGGTCGAGAATGGCGATGTCGTAGGGATGGCCCTGCCGCATGGCCTCTTGGTAGTGCCGCAGCGTGTCCTTGCCGTCGCCGGTTTCGACGACTTCAAACGCGGCCTTTTCCAGCGCCCGGCGCATGAGATCGCGGACCATGAGATCGTCCTCCAGCAGCAGGATGCGGCCGGCTTTAGGCGGCGCGAAGCTTTGCATCGGCGCACTGGGTGCCTGCGCCCCGGCGGGGACAAGCGCGGCCTCGATGGCGCGGCGCATGTCGGTGATGGATTGAAAGCGGTGCTGCCGGTCTGGCATCAGGGCGCGGATGACGACGGCGTCGAGACGCGGGTCCACCGCGCCAGGGCGCAGGGCCGAGGGTGGCTGCCACGCACCGCGTGGCAGCGCCCCGGTGAGCATCTGGTACATCAGCACGCCGAAGGCGTAGATGTCCGCGCGGTGGTCCACCTCGCGGTGCGCGTTGAACTGCTCGGGCGCGGCGTATTCCGGCGTGCCCATGACCATGTGCGTCTCGGTGGCGATGGACGCGCTGCGCGCCACGTCCTTGGCGAGGCCGAAATCCGCGATCTTCACCTCGCCCTGCCGCGTGAGCATGATGTTCGCGGGCTTGATGTCACGATGGACGATGCCCTTCGAGTGCGCGTATTCGAGGCCGGCGCAGATTTGCGGCAGCAGTTGCAGCGCAAGCTCGGACGTCATGCGGCCCAGGCGCATGATCTCGCCGAGATCGGTGCCATCGACATACTCCATCACGAAATAGAGGAACTCCGTGCCGAGATGGCCGTAATCGTAGATGGCGACGATGTTTGGGTGGTTCAGCGCGGCCATCGCGCGCGCTTCGCGGCGGAAACGGTCCTCAAAGGCGAAGTCGTAGCCGTCGCTCACGCGCAGCACTTTGATGGCCACGGGGCGTCCGAGGCTGAGCTGGGTGCCACGATACACCGTGCCCATGCCGCCCAGGCCCACCTGCGCCTGCACCGAGTAGCGGCCGAAGGGCATCATCGCCGAAAGCTCCGTCGGGGAAGGCGGCGTGGCACGGGGCACGGCAATGGCGGCAGCGGACGGGTGGCTCATGGGTGGATGCCGGGTACTGTGGCACACAGGGCGATGGGAGCAACCGCCGTGATCTTCAAGCCGCGATTCAGGCCATGCGCTGGCACGAAAATACCGGAACAAGCGACAAGGCCGCAAGAAACCACCCTGCCGGGCAGGTTTGTTCTCTCTCACCATGAAATCGCGTCTTCTTCTCCTCGCGCTCGGCACCTCCGCCCTCGCCGCCGACCCCAATCCCAAAGCAGACGATGTCGCTGGCAATGAGGCGGTCAAAAAAATCATGGAGACACGTCCCGGACGCGGCGTGATGCGCGATGACACTCCGCCCACCGCACCGCAGGACGCGGTGAAGAACTTCAAAACTCGCAGCGATGTCGCCATCGACCTCATGGCGCACGAGCCTGTCGTCGAGCAGCCACTTTATGCCAGTTGGGACAGCAAGGGCCGCATGTGGGTCACCCAGTATCGCCAATATCAGTTCCCTGCTGGATTGAAGATCGTCAGCTACGACCAGCACCTGCGTGCGAAGTTCGACAAAGTCCCGCCGCCGCCGCCGCGTGGCGAAAAAGGCGCGGACAAGATCACCGTCTTCGAGGACACGGACGGCGACGGCTTTTTCGACAAACACGAGGACGTCATCACCGGCCTCAACATTGCCAGCGCCGCGCTGCATGGCATGGGCCGCATCTGGGTGCTGAATCCGCCTTACCTCCTCAGCTACGCCGACGCCGACTTCGACGCCAAACCCGACAGTGACACACCCGAAGTCGAGCTCAGCGGCTTCGGGCTCGAAGACACGCACAGCGTCGCCACGAATCTGCAATGGGGCATGGACGGCTGGCTCTACGGAGCCAACGGCAGCACCACCACCGGCAACGTCAGCAGCGCCAACACCAAAAACGTGAAATGGGAAGGCCAGTGCATCTGGCGCTACCATCCGAAAAAGAAAACCTTCGAAATCTACGCCGAAGGCGGCGGCAACACCTTCAGCCTCGATTTCGACAGCAAAGGCCGCCTCTTTTCCGGCACCAACGGCGCCACTCGCGGCATGCACTACGAGCAAGGCAGCTACGGCATCAAAGGCTGGGGCAAACACGGCCCGCTCACCAATCCGTATGCCTTCGGCTGGTTCGAGCACATGAAGCACGAGGGCGACAACAAACGCTTCCCCCAGGCCTTCACCGTCTATGAAGGCGGTCTGCTCGGCAGCGCCTACGAGGGCAAAATCATCGCCCCAAATGCCCTGCACAATCTCGTCTATGTCAGCGAGCGCATCGCCGACGGCTCCACCTTCCGCACCAAGGACGAAGAACAGCTCATCACCACCACCGACCGCTGGTTCCGCCCCGTCTGGGCCGGCGTCGGTCCCGATGGCGGCTTCTACATGGCCGACTGGTATGACACGAGACTCAGCCACGTCAGCCCTGTCGATGACTGGCACAAAACCAGCGGCCGCATCTACCGCGTGCGCCCTGCCGCCGGTGCGCCGAAGTTGAAGGCATTTGATTTGAGCAAAGCGAGTGGTGAGGAGCTTCTCGGCTACCTGAGCCACGCGAATGAGTGGTTCCGTAAACAGGCGGTGCTGGAGATTGGTTGGAGGGGGATGAAGGAGCTGGAGAAACCGCTGATCGAATGGATCGGCAAAGGCGATTCGAGATCCCTCGACGCTCTCTGGGCTTACGACATGCTTTGCCAGTCGGGTGAACATGACCCAGCGAAGTATGAAGAGGTCGTCCGCACCGCATTGAAGAGCCAGGACACTTATGTGAAGCGCTGGGCCGTCAAGATCATGGGGGAAAATGGGCCGCTTTGGACAGCCCAAGGTGATTGGATGCATCTGACCGAAACTTTGAAAAAGGACGAGGAACTGGAACTGCGCGCCCAGATTCTGGCCACCGCCAAGCGCGTTCAGGCCGGTGTTGGCTTGTATCACTTGCGGAGTGCTGAAGGTGCCGAAGATCCTAGCGGACATCTGCCTTTGCTCGCCTGGTGGGCTCTTGAATCCAAAGCCGAAAAAGAGCGCCAGACAGTCTTCAATTTCCTCAAGTCCGACAAAGACTTCCTCCAAACCAAACTCTTCCGCGACCACCTCGCCGAAAAGCTCGCCAAACGCTACGCACTGGCCGGTGGTGAGGAAAACCTTAACTCATGCGCCGACTTGCTTGCGTTGACGAACGATGAGGCATTGCGCGGCAAGTTCATCGCGGGCATCGCGTCCGCGTTTGAAGGCGCGGAGATGCCGAAACTGCCGGATTCGCTCACCAAGGCCCTCAACGATTACATGACGAAGCAAAGCGGCGGCGATCTCACGCTCGCGTTACGCAGCGGCAATGCCGACGCACTCAAAAAGGCGCTAGCACTGCTTTCCGACAAGAATGCCTCGAACACGGCCCGAATCGCCATCGCGAAGACTTTGGCGGAACTCGGCAAGCAAGAGGCCGTGATGCCGATGGTCGGCATTTTGAAGGCCACTAATCCGGCGAGCCTCAAACGCGGCATGTTGCAGGCTGCGGCCAAGTTCGACGACAAACGCATCCCCGAGGCGTTGCTGCTCGGTTGGGAAGGTCAAATCGCCGGAGACAAAGCCCTGCGTGAAGACGCGCTGCGCGTCCTGGCAGGTCGCAAAGAGTGGGCGCAGATCTTGGTGAGCTTCGTCAACGACTGGAAGGTGCCGGTGAAGCATTTCACCATCGACATCGTCCGCCAGCTCAGCCTGCACAAGGACGCGGACATCGACGCCGCCATCGAAAAGCACTGGCGCGGTCTCCTTGTCACCGGTCCCACGCCGGAAAAGAAAAAAGAAGCCGAGCGCATCAAAGCCGTGCTCAAAACCGGCCTCGGCGATGCTGAAAAAGGCAAGCTTCAGTTCATGGCCCGCTGCTTCATCTGCCACAAGCTCTTCAACGAAGGCGGAACCATCGGCCCCGACCTCACCGGCTATGATCGTGCCAACGTGGACTTCTGGCTCGACAACATGTTCACCCCCAGCCTCGAAATCCGCGAAGGCTTCGGCGCTTACATCGTGAAAACCAAAGGCGGCCAGATCCTCACCGGCCTCATCGACGCCCAGGACGGCAGCGGCATCGTCATCAAAGACATGGCCAACAACAAAACAGCCGTGAAGCAGGCCGACATCGAAAAAATGGAAGCATCACCGATCTCCCTCATGCCCGAAGGCCTGACCACAGGCATGAGCGATGCCGATTTGAAGGACTTCTTTGCGTATTTGATGAAGAAATGATTTTAATGATTACCAGCCTTGGGGCACTTTTTAAAAACTTTACGCTAAAGCTACTGTCTAATTGGGGCCAGCAAGGTTAACAGCCATGCGGTGGCAAATGTGAGAAGAGGCGACTGAGATCAAGCGGGGCCAGTTTGAGTGCGGACGGTGCGGTATAAATAATGTCGGCGCGGATGTCGATGAGCATGTCACCGCCCGTTTGAGAGTCGTGCGGGCATGGTTGAGGAAGTCATTCAAGCGCTCTCGCAGAGAGCGCAGCCGCTCAACTCGCGCATCCGCCGCATCGGGCCGGAGGAACTGCCCATGGTGCAGAAGCTCGGGCACGCCATCTGGTTCGCGTATTATCCCGGCATCATCAGCGACGAGCAAATTCGTTACATGCTCTCCGTCTGGTATCAGCCCGGCAACATGGCGCACGAGATGCAGGCGCGGGAGGTGTGGTATGCGCTCGTCGAGGTCGAGGAGCGGGGCGCGGTCGGCTACATCTCGTTTGAAAAGCTCGCCATGGAGCCCGTGCTCTTCATCAACAAGCTCTACCTCCTGCCCGAAGTGCATGGTCACGGCCTCGGCGGCCTCACCCTGCGCTGGGCCGAGGACCGCGCCCGCGACCTGCGCTGCAAAATTGTGCGTCTCCGCGTGAACAAACGCAACGCCCCCGCCATCCGCGCCTACCTCCGCCACGGCTTCCACCTCACCGAGGACGTCGTCAGCGACATCGGCAGCGGCTTCGTGATGGATGATTATGTGATGGAGAAGGCGGTAAAAGTTGCGAAATGAGGTTCATCCGGGAAGTTGGTGCGGAGATCAGGTGCCAGTGAGTATGTCTTTTGACTCATGGAGCGCGTAGATGCGCAGGTGGAGGAAGTCGATGTCGCGGTAGCCATAGGCCATGCGGGTGA
>Ga0209573_1003755_pt1 | contig 16060 bp, 11 predicted proteins | sample TNRBio252014_DNA_FD_185870 | JGI IMG/M metagenome (GOLD analysis project Ga0209573, IMG submission 185870) | Wastewater treatment Type I Accumulibacter community from EBPR Bioreactor in Madison, WI, USA - TNR Reactor_6/25/2014_ DNA (SPAdes)... | ecosystem: Engineered > Bioreactor > EBPR >...
TTTATGCACTGGCTGATTTTACGGAAGAAGATGGTATGAGGGCAGGTGAACTGGAACATGAGTTTGGTGAAATGGGTGGTTACACAGCTGATAGTGATGCTGCTACATTATTGAGCGAACTGGGAGTGACAGAAGAGTTTCACCAGTCATTGATGAAAGATATTCCTTCTACTCTGAAAGTGAGGGTGCTGCTGGCGCAGGCATTATTTGGAAATCCCGATATCCTGTTGCTGGATGAGCCGACCAACGGCCTGGATATTGAAACCATCAGCTGGCTTGAAAATTTTTTGGCTGACTATGAAAATATTGTATTGGTAGTGAGCCATGATCGTCACTTCCTGGATGCAGTGTGTACGCATGTGGCAGATGTGGACAGGCAGAAAATAAAAATATTTACCGGTAATTATACTTTCTGGTATGAGTCGTCTCAACTGATGGCCCGCCAGATAAATGATAAGAACAAGAAAACAGAAGAAAAACGTCAGGCTTTGCTTGATTTCATTGCCCGTTTCAGCGCCAATGCTTCAAAGAGCAAGCAGGCCACATCAAGGAAAAAAGCGCTGGAGAAACTGACGATCGAAGAGATTGAACCCAGTTACAGAAAATACCCGGGGATAATCTTTCAGCAACTGAGGGAAGTAGGTAACCAGATACTGAATGTTGAGAAGCTGAAAAAATCGGTTGACGGAAGGGTGCTTTTCAGCGATGTTACATTTACAGTTAATAAAGGAGATAAGATCGCTTTATTGAGTCGTGACCCACTTGCCATAACCAGTTTCTTTAATATCATTACCGCGGAAATGATGGCCGATAGCGGTTCATATGAGTGGGGAAGTACCGTTACCCATGCTTACCTGCCACAGGAGAACAGCCAGTTTTTTACCGGGGAAGACAATTTGATGGATTGGTTGCGTAAATATGTTCCGGATCATGTGAAAGATGTGGATGAACCTTTCTTAAGAGGGTTTTTAGGTAAGATGTTGTTCAGCGGTGATGATGTGATGAAGAAAACAAATGTACTCAGTGGAGGAGAAAAGGTACGTTGCATGCTCAGTCGCATGATGCTGCAAAGCCCTAATGTTATTTTATTGGATCAGCCGACCAACCACCTTGACCTGGAAAGTATACAAAGCTTCAACGAACAGTGTACAGATTATAAGGGTATCGTATTGTTAACGAGTCATGACCATACATTCATGCAAACTGTTGCCAATCGAATCATTGAATTGACTCCGAAAGGTATCATAGACCGCCTGATGACCTTCGATGAATACCTGGCTGATGAAAGAGTAAAAGCATTGAAGGAAGAAATGTATAAATAGGAAGCAGTAAGTGGTGAATAGTTTTTTAGCGTTTTTATTATTAATTAATTTGAGTTTAATCGTAAATTTCCTATGCTCTGTTTCTTGTCATATCAGCATCTTCTTTTTACATTCGCATCAGCAAAACCAATTGCTTTTTGTTATTTCCGGAGATCCATTCCTACCGTACCTGTTAATCCTTCCGGGAAAAATTAGTATCCGGCCGGGAGGTATGTCTCAACTGAAATGAGATATTCGGGTTGAAACCAGAGGAAACGAAATGAATTGAAAGCCTTGTCGAAAGACAGGGCTTTTTTGTTATCTTCCTTTTCAATATGTCCACCACTTCATCACTTGCTAAAAGGATTGGTTTCTGGTCAGCTACTTCTATCATTGCGGGTAGTATTATCGGGTCTGGTGTTTTTATGAAACCGGCCAGCATGGCTGCGCAATTGGGTTCCCCGGTGTGGCTCACATTGGTTTGGATTGTAGCAGGATTATTTTCGCTGTTTGGTGCATTGGTTTATGCCGAGCTGGGAGCGATGATGCCGGAGACTGGTGGCATCTATGTGTATTTCCGGAAAATGTTCGGCGATTTTGTTGCGTTCCTTTATGGGTGGGCGGCTTTCTCTGTTATTAATACAGCTGCAGTAGCGGCAATTGCATTTGTTTGCGCTTACTATGCCGATTTCTTTTTACATCTGCCACAATTCAGTGAAGCAGTGATAACAGCCAATAAGTGGCATATCCCTTTCATCGGCGACCTGTACCCACTAAAAGATTTTGGTGTAAAAATGCTGGCTGTTTTGCTGGTGGTATTACTTACCGGTTTAAATTATATAAGTGTTAAGGCCGGAAGTTATTTCCAGGTCATCTCTACTTTTTTGAAGATTGCGGTCATCGCAGCACTGGTGATCGGCATTTTTGTGTTTGGTGACGGCTCTGTACAAAATTTTGTGCAGGCGGAAGATCCTAAGCAGGGTGGCGCATTGCTGAGTGGTATCATAGCAGCTATGACAGGAGCTTTCTTTGCATATGATGGTTGGATCAATATTGCTTCCATGGCTGGTGAAGTGAAGCAACCTCAAAAAAATATTCCCCGTAGCTTATGGCTGGGAGTGCTGATCTGTATCATCGTGTATGTACTGGTCAACCAGGCTTATCTGTATGTGTTACCAGTAGAGAGTATAGCATTATCTCCGTTAGTGGCATCGGATGCGATTGGAGTTGCTCTTGGCCGTACCAGCGAAGCAATAGTGGCTGCGATGATCGTTATCTGCACTTTTGGAGCCATCAATGGTAATGTGATGGCCACCTCAAGGATTACATATGCGATGGGCAAGGACAGAACATTTGCAGCATGGGCAGGTAAGGAACATCGGCGTTTTCAGACACCGGGTAATGCGCTGTGGCTGCATGGTATCTGGACCTGTGGTTTCATTATCACCGGTTCGTTTGATATGCTGGCCGATATGTTTGTCTTTATTACCTGGATAGCATATGGTTTGGGAGCTGTTGGTATTTTTATGTTAAGAAGAAGACTGCCGCATGCGGAAAGGCCTTATAGAATTTGGGGCCACCCTGTTGTCACTATTTTATTTATTGTATTCTCTGCTTTCTATCTTATTACTACAGTTTATAGCGATATATCCAATTACCTGGCGAATAAACAGCCAGTCATTAATTCTGTGCTGGGCTTAGTTATTACGGCTTTGGGAGTACCCCTGTATTTTTATTTCCGAAGGAAAAAGGCTTCTGAGATAACCGTCTAATAATTGTAAACCAGGAATCTCAGAGTAAAAGAAGAATTATCTCCCCGGTGATAGATATCCAATTGTATCTTTTTAATAATCCCGGGATCATTTTTTTTTGTTTCAGAAAAGATATGATATAACATGCTGCCATTCTCTTCTGAATCATACTTATATTTCCATGCTAAAAATACTTCCCGCAACGTATCAAGTATATTCTGTTGCCAGCGTTTAAACCCGGTTTGCTCAATGGTATATTCTGATTTTTCAAATTCAAAATTGAGTGAAAAGCGGAATTTACCGGTGGCAGCCACGCTGTCTTTTACCAGTATTCCTTTTTTGCCACATATGTTGAAGTCAGAAGTAGCGGTGGCAGGATAATTGGATGACCCGCTTTCTTTAACCATAAAAATCCCCGGCAATTTGTCAAGAGATTGGCGGATGTATATAAGTTTTTCTTTCAAATCCGGGCAACCGGGGAGAGCTGATGATGGCTGTGCTGAAACCCGGAATATTCCCATACAAAGAATTACCAGTAACGGTAACTTTTTCATGAAAGCTTTTTATAAAGGTACCGACACTGCAAAAACATCTTTATACCCTCTTAAAGGTATTTTATTCTCTTTATAAAATAATAACTTTATTGTGTCCATTCTTTTCAACTGACATCTTTAATTAAGGATAATGAAAAAATATATGCTTGTGTTCAGTTTCATCCTTTTGAGCCATATTGCTTTTACGCAGGCAGAATGTACTTTACTTAACGCTCTGTTGGATTCTATTCATCAATTGAATGAACGGCGATCGGCATTTGGAAATGATACTGCGGAGATCAAAAAATTCTTCAGGGAAAATTACAAACAGCTAAGATTGTTTCAGGATCAGGGAGATATTACCTGGGAATTTATATATTTTGATGTTGATATGACAAATTACACTACAGTACATCAATGCCTGGTGGACAGGGCTAATAAAAATGGCTGGCATATAGAATGGGATAAGCCGGATGAAACAGGCTTCAGGAAGCTTACCGTTTACGAGACAAAGAAAAAGAAAAACAGGATTTTTTTCTATCGCAATTTTCAAAGCAGTATAGCCCATAGAGAAACAAAGAGAGATAAATTTTCTTTGGGAATCTCTTTAAACCGGTAAGCTTACTACTTAAAGCATTTTTTTTATCAATTTTCCCAAAATCATCAGACCATAGTCTGCTTCATCATCCCAGGGTTTGCCAAAACTGATACGGATACAATTATTATAATTGCAACTGGCGGAAAATATCTTACCCGGTACGATGGAGATATGATGTTTCATAGCTTCCACCCGTAGTTTAAAAGTGTTCACTTTTTTATTTAATTGTACCCAAAGAATAAAACCACCATGAGGACGGGACACTTTAGTGTCTTCGGGGAAATGATCAATAATGGCTTGCAGGTACCGTAGACTTTGTGTGTGCAACGCTTTCCTTATAGTTTTTAGATGGTATTCATAACGGCCATGCTGCAGATAATGCGCCATCGATGCCTGGGTAAGGGTGGGGGAGCTGATATTGTTAATGCGTTTGATCTGTTTTACCTGTTCCAGGAATTTACCGGGTATGGTCCAGCCAATCCGATAACCCGGTGACAAGGATTTGCTCAGGGATGAACAATATATAACCAGGCCCTTTGTATCATAATACTTGCAGGTGCGGGGACGGGTTTTGCCAAAATATAATTCACCATAAATATCATCTTCTATCAGTGGAATGTTTTTCTGGCTGATTATCTCCACCAGCTTTTTTTTATTTTCATCGGGCATACAGCCGCCAAGAGGATTATTGAAATTCGGGATTACTATACAGGCTTTGACAGGGTATTTTTTAATAGCCTGCTGCAGACCTTCCAGGTCAAGCCCAGTAACAGGGGAAGAAGATATTTCCACTACTTTTAACCCCAGGTTCTCCAACGCCTGGAAAATACCGAAGTAGTTGGGCGATTCCACTGCCACTGTATCCCCCGGTTGCGTGATGGCTTTTATACAAAGTGTAATTGCTTCAAGACAACCTCCGGTTATCACAATATCATCCGGTTTTACTTTGCCTCCCCAGTTAAAAGCGAGTTTGGCCACCTGTTTTCTTAACTCGGCATTACCCTGTGTATGTTCATAACTAATGCAAGAGTCTTTACTGTTGCGTAAAGCCTGCATCACTGATTTATTAATTTTTGCAGCAGGTAATAAAGAAGGATCGGGCACTGCCAAAGCAAAATTGATGATCCTTGCATTATGTGAAGCAATATCGGAATAAATGGAAGCGATCATTTCTTTCACACTTACATCATGTGACAGGGGATCAGGCTGGGTCATTTTTGGCAGCTCAGGAAAACGTTTCTGATTAAAGCGGACATAGTAGCCTGATTTGGGTCTTGCTTCGATCAACCCTTTCCCTTCCAGGTGATAATATGCCTGGAAAGCAGTGCCCATGCTGATGCCATATTCATCGCTCAGCACACGGACAGAAGGAAGTTTATCGCCGATCTTCAATACATCGTCATCGATCATTTTTTCTAAGCCACCGGCCACCTGCAAATACAGGGGATCATGAGTTGCTGAATTACCCTTTCTCATATGTTAAATAATCTGATATAGTCAAAAATACAAAAACTGAATCTGTTTTATTTCAAAAAAAGATAAAATATTTGCTTATTCAATCGGTATAGTTGCTACTGAACAAAAGTTACCTATAAATAAAGTATAATTAAAGATGATAAATGAAATAGAAATTGTTGATTACAGGCCTGAACATCAGTGTTATTTCGAAAAATTCAACCGGCAATGGATCGAAGAATTGTTCGAAATGGAACCGGTGGACGAATGGGTGCTGAGTAACCCGGATAAAGCAATACTGGAACCGGGTGGAGCTATCCTGATGGCTTTGTACAATGGAATACCTGCAGGCACAGTTGGATTGCGAAAAGTTGACGAAGAAACTTTTGAGTTCACTAAAATGGCAGTGGATGTGGCTTTCAGAAAAAAAGGAATTGCCGAAGCTATCTGTTATGCAAGTTTCAGAAAAGCCAAACGACTGGGAGCAACAAGAATAATACTCTACTCGAATACATTGAATGCAGTCGCAATAAAATTGTATGAAAAGACAGGCTTCCTGCATGTGCCGGTGGAAAATGATGTTTACAAAAGAGCCAATGTAAAAATGGTTATCAATATAGATGATGCTATTCGCAGGGCTGATAAGTATGATCAGCAATACCGGATGCTAACAATTTAAACCAACAGTATGGAACTTATTACAGACATTAAAGTGAAAGAAGCAAGGCATTCAAAAGTTCATGAAGTGGATTTTAATGCACTTGAATTTGGAAAGTATGTGGCTGACCATATGTTCATCTGCGATTATGCGGATGGTGAATGGCAGCAACCCATGATTGTGCCTTTTGCTAACCTGTCCCTTAACCCTGCCACACTGGCCCTGCATTACGGGCAAACAGTCTTTGAAGGAATGAAAGCATTCAGGATGCATAACGGCAGGGTAAATATTTTTCGTATAGAGAAGCATTATGATCGCTTTGTAAGATCGCTGGACAGGATGTGTATGGCAGCACCACCAAAAGACATGTTTATAGAAGGGCTGATGAAACTGGTGGAGCTTGACAAGACCTGGGTACCCGAGCAACCAGGTTCAGCATTATACCTGCGGCCATTTGTCTATGCCAGCGAGGCAAAATTCGGAGTAAAGATCTCTGAGCAATATCGTTTTATCATATTTACCGGACCGGTACCTGAGTTATATACAAAGCCTATAAAAGTAAAAGTAGAAACCAATTATGTAAGAGCGGTAAAAGGAGGAACAGGTTTTGCCAAATGTGGAGGAAATTATGGCGGGGCATATTATCCCACCAAACTGGCCAGGGAGCAGGGATATGACCAGGTATTATGGACTGATGGCAGGGAAAATAAATTCATTGAAGAGTCTGGAATGATGAATGTGATGTTTGTTATAAACGATACATTGGTAACCCCTGCTATATCTGATTCTATTCTTGATGGGGTAACAAGGGATTCATTGCTTACACTTGCAGGCAACCTGGGTTATAAAGTGGAGGAACGACCTGTATCTGTGGAGGAATTGGAAGCATCATTTAGAAATAAGAAAATAACTGAAGCGTTTGGGGCAGGTACTGCTGCTGTTGTTGCTCCAATTCAAACTATTCATATTAACGGGATAGATTATCAGTTGCCGGAATATGACGCCGATAGTTTGATGAACAAGATCAAACTAAAACTGGGAAGGATAAGAACAGGACTGGATGATGATATATACGGATGGAATTGTTTGCTGTAACTTTTCTGTATTGGGCTTTTGAGACAGCCTCTTTTATTATCGTATAAGCAGGGTTGTACCTTTCAGGAATATTTTTTCGCCTGTATCATGATGGGTATAGCTCAGCATCCATGCATATACCCCGGTATTTTGTAATACTCCGTTTATCCTGCCATCCCATTTTCTTGTCCAGTCTTTTGTTTCAAATACTAATTGCCCCATACGGTTATACACTCTGAATTGCAGGTTGTCTGCTTTTAAAGCATTTAAAGGAGAAAGATGATCATTTAGTCCATCGCCATTAGGTGTAAAAGCAGTGGGTACAGCAATAAGACAATTATTCAGGACCCGTATTGTTTTACTGGCGGTATCCCCACAATTCATTTGCGAATTACCTGCTATAAGTGTAATAGTATAAACTGTTTCTGCTCCGTTTACAGCATATCGTATAGAAGAAGGGGCGGGCAGGTTACTTAGATTGCCATTTCCAAAATTCCATTGCCAGTTATCAATGTTGCCGGTACTGTTATTCTTAAGCTGTAATGTATCAGTGGGGCAAATAATATTTTGCACATCAAAGGCAGCCATTAATTCATCACTGCTTGTAATAGTTTGTGAACTGGTATCGATACAATTCCCATTTGATACAATTAATTGTATGATGTGCTGGCCCGCACCTGCAAAACTCTGAACTGGATTTTGTTGTGTGCTTGTGTTTACATTTCCAAATGTCCATTTCCAGCTGTTAGTGCCATTACTCCCATTATGCTGAAAATTAATAGTGGTTCCTTTGCAGGATTCAATCGCATTGAAAGTAAAAGAGGCAGATACAGAACCTGCTACATTAAAAGAAACAATACTGTTAGGTGCCAGTGGCACACCGCATTCATCAAGTAAAGGGCTGCCGCCGCTTCCATTAACAAGGGTTACCTGGTAGGTGCCGGCTGTTAATATAGGATCAGCCAATCGTACCCGGATGATTTCACTTACTGTATTATTAGTACATCGTATACCTTCCTCATTGATTACACTTACAGGTTGCGGACCTGTAATGATAAAATTACTTCCGTCTACAGCAATGCTTGAGCACCTGATTGAGTTACTAAAGATAAATTCGACTGATTCCGGAGAACAATTATCCGCTACTGCCTGCTGTAAAATAGTTTGCTGCAGATCAGATACGGTGAAAGGAATCGTTTCACCGTTAGCAATAAATTTGTTGCAGATATCTCCGATTGTATTTCCATCAGATCCTGTCCCCAGTTGAAGGGTATAGTTACCATTGCTCAGTGGTTGGGCCAGGGTTATAATAATGGAATCAGTTCCAAAAGAAGAAGCACAATCGCCGGGCACTGCACTAATGATGTTGGTTCCGTTGCTTACAGTAAAGTCACTGCCATCGGGTGCGATGGAACTGCATACAATTTTTTTATTCGTCCGCAGGATGATCCGGGTACCATCGCAGCTAGCTTTTGCATACTCCATCCGCGGATCAATCGCATCTGTAATGCTGGCTGTACCCCCAGTTAAAGTAAGTGCATAAGTACCGGCGGAGCCACCCTGGTTACATACCATCAATAAATAGGTATGCCCCTGAATTATTTGTGGCATGCGGCAAAACAAATTTTGCCCTGAGCCCTCACATACGATGGTATCCAGGCCTGTATCAGCCGCACCTGTTTCGCCGGGTTCGCTTGACCAGTTACAGGCAACGAACATGGATGCATCAGTAAAAATATCGAAAGGGTTGCGGTTGGTAATATCAAACAACTGCCAGTCATAATTAGCCGTAGCAACATCCGGTGCTATGGTAAATCCTAAGGTACCACTGCTGTAACAGGCCATCCGGAAAAAATTCGGATTAATATTCGTGTAGGTAAAACCACCGGGGCAAGGAACGGGTACAATGGTATTACCACAATAGGTGGGAGTGTTCATGGTAAAGGGTTCGTTGCCGCAAACCGGGATTGCCGATACGGGTGTCTGTCCCGGATGGGTACAGTTCTGCTGCGCCTGCAGTATTGGTGTGGCAGCCAGTAACAAAAAAGATATCAGGCAGTTCTTACCCATGCAGGGAATAGCGATGATGTAAATTACAAAAACATTATCGAAAGGTATTTCTCTTTGGCTGCCTGTAGTTTTATGTACATTCGTAAAAAACCAGCGATAGATGAGAACAGCCATTGTTACAGGCACTTCGGGCAACCTGGGCCAGGCAGTAGTAAAGAAATATCTCGCAGAGAATTTTGCAGTAGAAGGAGCAGGATCGCTCAGTATTGATTCACCGCATTATCACACTGTCGCTGTCAATCTTACTGATGAAATTGCTGCCGGTGAATGGATACAGTCTGTTATCAGTAAGCATGCGACAATAGATGTGGCTGTACTTACTGTTGGAGGATTTGAGATGAATGATATTGCACATACAAAGAGTTCAGCCATCGCTAAACAAATTCAATTAAATTTCGAAACGGCTTATAATGTGGCGAGACCTGTTTTTGATCAAATGCTGAAACAAGGCAGTGGCCGCATTTTCCTGGTTGGTTCAAAAGCAGGACTGAATATGAAGAACAGCAAAGGGATGGTGGCATATGGGCTATCAAAATCACTATTGTTCCGGCTGTCAGAACTGATGAATGATGAAGCAGCAGGTACAGGAGTGAAAACAGTGGTGATAGTTCCGTCTACGATTGATACACCACAAAACCGTGCAGCAATGCCTGGTGCAGACTTCAGTAAATGGCAGACTCCTGAGTTTATTGCAGATATTATTTTTAATAATTCTATCACTGCAACAACCGGGGAGTCAGTTATTATTTTATAAAAAGAGAAACAGTGAAGAAAAAATTGAATGGTCCGATGATGATCCTTCTACACTGGACTATGAAGAAGGCGCTGGCTATGGTATAATGAAAAGATTTGATTACGGATTGAACGGAACAGCCGGTATTGAAATGAGGAGATCGGTACTGTCTGTCAATTATGGCCATGGTTTGGCCAAACTGCAAAGCGGCAGCAACAGCAGTGCCGATGATAAAAATAAACACCGTGTCTTCAGCATTACGCTGGGATTGAAACTATAATACTGATCCTTGCCCCGGTTCGTTGCTTCAGCAAAGTGCCGGGGTGAGGTTGCCTTTCATTCAGTATCTTGCAGCCCGTTTCAACCGAAGCATATGAAGTATATGAAATGGATAGGACTGGCGGCTGCTGTCTTGCTGATCGTCTCCTGTTTTACTCCCTGGGTCATTATTGCATCACAAAATATTGTAGTGAGCGGGGTGGATGCCACCGGTACCAATTATGGTAAGCCTGGTTATATACATTTAGTACTCGTCATTTTTTTTATTGTCTTCACCCTGGTGCCCAGGCTCTGGGCTAAAAGGACCAACCTGCTGGTGGTGGCGCTGAACAGTGCCTGGATGCTCCGCAATTTTTTGGTGATAGCCACCTGCAAAGCGGGAGAATGCCCCGAAAGAGAAACCGGGCTATACCTGATGATGATCGCCTCCCTGCTCATGCTTTTATCAGCCCTGTTCCCGAATATAAAGGTCAATAATCAGCAGGATAATTGATCTTTTCAAGACTTTTCCTGTTGAGGATTTCATCATCTTTTCATAACAGCAATATTTGGGTCTAAGTCCTTAACTTTAATTTCTCCAATCCTTCCGAAATGCCTTCCTTACCTCAAAGCGAACAGGCATTTAATACACTTATCTTATGCGGAAGGTTTATTTATTTTTTTTTCTTTTATTGTTTTCGCTTACAGGATATAACCAGTATGTTTTAACGGCGTTGAACTACTCACAGGATTTTAATTCATTAGCCAGTACGGGAACCTCAGATGTATTACCCCCCGGCTGGTATTTTTCTGAGTCGGGAACCAATGCTAATACACTTTATAACACAGGAAACGGTTCAAATAATCAAGGAGATACCTATAGTTTTGGTTCGATAGGGTCTATAGAAAGAGCTCTTGGTGGTTTACGATCATCTGCCCTTGTACCCCAATTCGGTTTTTGGATGATGAATAATACCGGCAATGCTATTAATGCAATCATAGTAAGCTATACGGGTGAGCAATGGCGATTAGGTAATATAGGCAGAACTGACCGTTTAAGTTTTCAGTATAGTCTTAATGCAACAACTCTTGATGATGTCAATGGCACTTGGACTCCTTTGGGAGCATTAGATTTTGCTGCTCCCAATAGCACAGGTACAATTGGGCTCTTGGATGGTAATCTACCTGCTAACAGGGCACCAGTAGGTACAGTCATAAATGGTTTAAATATTCCGGTTGGGGGAACCATATTTTTCAGGTGGCTTGATTTTGATATTCCCAGCGGATCCGAAGATGGTCTGGGTATTGATGATCTTAATTTGGTTATCACAACAGCTATTCCTGCCAGTACGGATCATTATCGTACCATTGGCACAGGGGTCTGGAGCAATCCTTCTGTATGGGAAACATCTGCTACAGGGGGAGATCCATGGGCAGCGGCCATCGTTCCTCCTACTTCTGCAGCCAATACAATTACAATAAGAAACGGGCATACCGTTACCATAGATGCAAATACTTCTGCTGATCAGCTAACCATTGAGAACGGAGGTAATTTGATTTATTCAGCAGGAACATTTACTGTTGATGATGGAACTGGTGATGATGTGAATATTCAAAATGGCGGAATCTTTACTTTGGCTTTCGCAGGAACTCCACCGACTTTTTCAGGATTGGCAAATGTCAATGTCGCAACAGGTGGAATACTAAGAGTTTCAGCTGTTAGTCTTACTGGTGTAGGAACGGGGGTTAATTCAAATAACTTTGTTTATCAGCATCAATCTGTATTAGAGTACTCAACGAATTTCGCCTTTTCATCTGCCGGTGTGACTTTTTTCCCAAATGTTGATGCTGTAACCATTCCCATTTTTAGGACCACTTCTAATTTAGGTTTAATAGGAGGTAATACAAATACCACTTTTAATGGAGTATTTGAAGCTAATGGAACTATTACTTTTGATAATATAGGGCAAAAATTTTTTAGAAATGGAATCAGAGGTACGGGTAATATTAGCGTAACTGCTGATTGCGGAAAATTTATTATTAACGGAATTACTGCAGAGATTGGGGGTACGGGCACATTAGCTGTCCCAATTACCGATGGCCTGGAAATCGGTTCTGCCACGGGTACCACAGTAACAGTAACTGCTGATAAAACAGTAACGGGTAATGTTAATTTGCTTTCAACAAATACCTATATAGAATTAGGTGCTAACGATTTGAATGTTACAGGAACAATTGGCGGCGGTTCCGCCACCAGTTATGTAAGAACTGATGTGAACGGGGGAGTGCTGAAATTAAATTCAATTGATGTCACAGCAAAAGTTTTTCCGATCGGTGAAACAACATATAATCCGCTGGAGATATCAAACGGAAGCAATGCTGATTATTCAGCAAGAGTAAGGACAGGTATCGTTGATCCGAATGGTGCCATACCTACAGATGCCGTAAACAGAACTTGGTATATTCATGCTTCGGCTACCACTCCGGTAGTTACGGTAAAATACCAATACAGTAATAATGCAGGAGAACTTACAGGTACAGCAGTTACACAACCTGCGAGTATGGAAATATTACAGAGCGATTTTACCACCTGGCATTTATCTGTGGGCAATACAACCATCATGTCTACACCGGGACCGCCGCATACCGTTACTTCAGCAGTTGGTCTTACAATTAATAACACTCCTGTCCCTTATACGCTGGGAGTAACAGGTACTGTCATTCTTTCTATTGATTGTATTATTTCCTGCGAGTCTAAAAAAATGAACAATAATGGGGTGATCAGTTTCAACATCAATAGCTGCGCCGGGGTAAGTAGTTTTGAAATACAACGGTCTGTTAACGGAGGTGGTTTTGAAACAATAGGAATTGTTCCTTCAGATATAAACCGGCTACAGTTTTCATTTACAGATGCGTCTTTGGAAAAAGGGATGAATTTGTACCGCATAAAAGTAAACAGGGCCAGCGGTGCTGTTAAATATTCAAACACTACGGCAATCATTAATGATGGTAAAGGAGTGCTTATTTCAACGATCTCACCCAATCCCGTTCATAGCCAGGCAGTGGTAACGATCAGCACAGCAAAGGCTGGTACTATTAACTTCAGTATTTACGATATAGCGGGCAGGGTGATAAAACAGTGGCAGGTTCAAGCCGCGGAAGGAAGCAATAAGGTCATGATGAATCTGGATGGCCTGCAGGCCGGTGTGTATCACCTGGTGGCAACCGGAAAAGAGGCCAAAACGGCTTACCGGTTTGTAAAGCAATAGCCGCTGTTCAATTACTTTTCCACAGGGATAAATTTCTTTAAACAGTTATTTGCCAAACAATCTATACTCCTTATTTTTAGACCTGTTACCCTAATACTTTTGATATTCTGCTACCTCTTGAATGAATGACCGGGCTTGTTGCAAGCCATATGAAACCGGTTGAATCAATTACCCAAAGTATTTGTTGTAATTATATTGTTTTGATATGGTGATGATATGTTGAATGTAGTTACAATGAAAAAAGAAAAACAGGATTGCCTGTAGCGACCTGTTTGTTCATGTTTTCTTAATGCAGAAATCTTGCAGCCCGGTAGCCGGGGCAATACTTTTGCAGTCCTGATTCCAATCCTGTATAAAATCTCCGGAACGCTGATCCATTCCCTGCGGACGAACATTCATTTACTTAATAAATTTCAGCAAGCATGAAAAAAATCTACTTTTTACTGGCCCTTGTATTGGCTTTCTCGGGAGCATCAGGACAATTACTGCAATGGAACACATTTGGTAATACAGGTTTGGAAACTACTGAGCCCAGTGTTTTCAATAATGCCAATATCGGCCCCAGCAACCTTGTAATAGGGCCAGGAGTAACACCGGCTAGCAATGCTAACCGTTTTGGCGGCAATGCCTGGTTCAACACAGGATATACCAATCCAAGCACAATAGCAGATGCTGTCGGAGGTAATGAGTATATTGAATTTACGGTAACTCCCAATGCAGGTTTTTCATTTACTCCTACTTCTTTTGTTTTTAATTGGGATAAATCAGGTACGGGTCCTCAAAATGTAGTTTTAAGATCTTCTGCCGACGGATATGTTGCCGATCTCGGAACTGTCGCTCCGACAGGAGCTATCACTGTTCAGAATACAATTACAATCAGTGGCCTTACCAATTTGACCACCGCTACTACTTTCAGATTGTATGGATATGGGGCAACAGGAGCCACTGGTACAGGTGGTTTTGATATTTCTTCTAGCGTTGTTAATGTACAATTAAACGGTACCACTGCCAGCACAGGCGGCAGTTCAATTACTACCACCACTGTGGCTACTTCACCTTTCTGTGTAGATGGTGCCACTGGTGCAGCCGGTACAGTTTCTTACACTTCCATCGGAACTTATACAGCCGCGACATTTAATGCCTTGCTGAGTGATGCTGCAGGCAGTTTTGCTGCACCTGTCAATATCGGCTCAGCTTCTGTTACCGGTACTGATCCCGGCGGTTCTATTAATATTACTATTCCGGCCGGTACCGTTTCAGGAACCGGTTACAAGATCAGGGTGGATTGTGTAGCTCCTTCTGTTACCGGTTCAGAGAGTATTGCTTTTGAAGTGATCAATGGCGCCAAGAATGTAACTGCTTTGGCCGGTACTACTGCCAGCGGGCAGGTTACTGTTAGCTGGACAAATCCTAATGCCTGTTTTGATGAAATAATGATCGTTGTAAAAGCTACGACACCTATTGCAGGCACACCAACAGGTGATGGTACGGCTTATACCGCTGACCTCAACTTCCTTGGCACCGGTACTGCTTTTGATGGAGGCAAGGTAGTGTACAAAGGAGCTACCAGCGGGCAGATCGTTACGGGTCTTACCAATGGTACGACGTATTATATCAAAGCATTTACACGGAGAGGGACTAACTGGAGCACTGGTGTGGAAATAAATGTTACCCCGGCTGTTGCTGTATTACCCGGTGAAATATTAATTAACCAGGTGAGCCCTGATTATAATGGTGCTTCGGATGAATATGTGGAGCTGGTGAACACTACTAATAAGACATTTGATCTTTCTACTCTGGCATTGCGTTACCAGGCTGCTGCAGGCGGATCCGGCTCAGCAGGAGGTACCTTGTCAGGAATACTTCAACCACGCCGTTATTGGTTGCTTTCTCCCAATGCTACCATAACTGTTGGCTTAACTTCAGCCTTGTCAAGAGATGGAGCTATTACTGCCGGTTTTGCAGCGGCATCAGGTCAATTGGCATTGGTGAGAATCAGTGATGATGTGGTCATCGACGGAGTGGGTTATGGAACCATTACAGGAGGTACGTATACAGAAGGAACAGCTGCAGCGCCACCACCCACTGACGGAGGTATCAAACGTACTGCTGACGGAGCGGATACAGATAATAACAGCGCAGACTTCTCCACTGTAGCTAATGCCAGCATTTTACTTCGTAATAGCAGCAATGTTCTTTTGCCGGTTAAATTTGCAAACGTAAGAGCTTACCAGCAGGGTAATGGTATCAAAGTAGAATGGAGTAACCTCACGGAGACCAATGTGCTGAACTATAAAGTAGAAAGATCCACGTCAGGACAAACATTTATCACCCTGTCTGATGTGGCTGCTTTAAAGAAC
>Ga0209573_1003756_pt1 | contig 16060 bp, 14 predicted proteins | sample TNRBio252014_DNA_FD_185870 | JGI IMG/M metagenome (GOLD analysis project Ga0209573, IMG submission 185870) | Wastewater treatment Type I Accumulibacter community from EBPR Bioreactor in Madison, WI, USA - TNR Reactor_6/25/2014_ DNA (SPAdes)... | ecosystem: Engineered > Bioreactor > EBPR >...
GAGAAGCGTCTGCCGGTTGACGACGTGGACCGACTCGATCGTGTAGAAGGGGAGGCGGAAGAAGTCGCCGTCGCCCCCGACACCCGACGGGTCGGGGATCGCGAGGAGGTCCAGGAGGAGCGCCTTCCCGACGGTGCCGTCGTCGGACGACGCCTGCGTCAGGTCGAGGAGGAGGACCTTCTTGAACCGCGGAGCCGCGAGGTCGTCCCCGTGGTCGTCTCGCTCGATCATCAGGAGCTGCCGGTCGTTCAAGGCCTTCAGCTACCCGATCGAGGCCGGCCCGGCGGGCGGAGCGGTGGCGTCGGGATAGACCCGGGAGCCCGAGGGGTCGACGGGGGCCGCGAGGTTCACCGTCTGGCTCGGCATCTCGAGGCGCACGCGCAGGAAGCCGGGCGCGAAGGCTCGTTTCGCCACGTCGTAGACGTAGATCCGGAGATCGCGGGGGTCGTCCCCGGTCACGGCTCCTTCGAGGAGCGCGAAGAGCCTCGAACCGTCCGGGCTGATCGCGAGACCCTCGGGGCCGCGGCTCGCGGCGAGGTTCGGGCGCTCGGCGTGCTCCCGGTCGGCGACCTTCAGGAACGGGTTCTGTGGCGACTTCACGCCCGGGAACTCGACGGGCGCCTCGAGGACCCGGCCGTCCGCCGCGACGTGCAGGAGGAACGGGCCGAACTCCTCGCTCACCCAGAAGGTCCCGTCGGGCGCGCGGACGAACGACTCCGGATCGAGATCGAAACCGGTCAGGATCCGGGCGGACGGGTCGGCCCCGCAGGCAGCCGGAGGCGGCGGAAGCGCGTTGTAGGCGAAGGGGGGAAGCGGCGTCCCCCTTCTCGGGTCGCACGCGATCGTCCAGGAGATGCGGCGATCAGGGTCGCTGAGGAAGACGGTTCCGTCGATCCTCGGGCCGGCGGGGTCGTTCCAAAGGGGATCGACCCGATAGAAGGCGAGCTGGAAGTCGGCCGAGTTCGGCCGCCAGGCGTAGCCGTTGTCGGCGAGCGCCCACCAGGTTCCGAGCTCGCCAGGCACCATGCTCGAGAAGCCCTGCACCGGCTGTGCGGCGAGGGTGGGCCCATCGGCCGGGCCGCGCACGCCGTTGGCGGCGGCGGTCGCGCGCTCGGCGGCGGAGAGGAACGCCCCGGATGGCGGCGAGCCGGCCCGGACCGTGCCCGCGGGCAGGACGCTCCGGACGACGAGGCGGGCCTGCGGCTCGGCGCCGCGGGCAGGGGAGGTCGTCGTGGAAACGAAGGTGAGGGCGAACGAGAGGACGAGGGGAAGGGCGGTCGGACGGTTCACGGAAGGCCTCCTCCGGGGTCGATAGGCTACGGCCTCGGGTTCTCGTTGGAGAGGGCCTCGGGGCGTGCCCCGAGGCGGACCAGCGCCGCCACGGCGACCCGCTCGGCCTCGGACATCGCGGAGCGCCGGGCGATGACCTGCCGGGCGAGGTCGGGCCTGTTCGTGATGAGGCCGTCCACGCCGCGGCTCACGAGGGTGAGCATCCAGGCCGCGTCGTCCACGGTCCAGGGGTAGACCTCCTGTCCGGCGCGGCGGGCGTGCCGCACGAACAGGTGCGTCGCCATCTTCTTCTCGACGGCGACGAAGTCGGCGCCGAGCCGGGTGATGTCGCCGATCGCTTTCGCGGCGAGGACGCCCGTCCGCCAGCCGGGCCGGAGCTCCTTCATCTTCTTCACCATGCCGTGGTCGAGCGACATGAAGATGCAGTCGTTCGCCATCCCGGCCGCTTCGACGATCTCGACGACCTTCTCCTCGAGGCGCACGTCGTGGCCGTACTGCTTCAGCTCGACGATGACCCTGCAACGGCCCTTGCAGACGGCGAGAGCCTCTGCGAGCGTCGGGACACGCTCGGCGGCGAACTGTGCGCCGACGGGGCTCCCGATGTCGACGGAACGGATCCGCGCGGCGTCCGACTGCCAGACCTGCATCGGGTCCCCGGCCACCTTCATCAGGTCGTTGTCGTGGACGACGAGGACCTCGCCGTCGGCCGACTCCTGGACGTCGAGCTCGACGTAGTCCGACTTCTGGTCGGCGGCGAGGCGGAACGCGGCGAGCGAGTTCTCCGGCGCCGTCGCCGACGACCCCCGATGCGCGATCACCACCACCGCCTGGCTCCGGCTGGCCGGCACCGCTGCGAGGAGGACGAGAGCTGCGACGGCGAGGGCCGAGACCGAAGCCGCCGCGCCGAGGAGGCGCGGGTGCCGGACGAGGGAGTCGCGGGGCGCAAGGACGGCCTCGCCCGGGGAGCGCGGGCTTTCCGGCTCGCCGACCGCGAGGTAGAGACGGGCGAGGACGAGGGAGAAGAGGCAGGTGTTCACGACGCCGGCCGCGAGGGCGAGGAGGCCCGAGAGGATCGCGAGGAGCACGACGAACGTCAGGGTCCCGGCCAGCGATCCGCCGAAGTGCGGCGCGAGGCCTCGGCCGGCCGCTTGCGGGAGCCGGGTGGCGACCGCGAGGAGGAGGGCCGCGAATACCCCCCAGGCCGCGAGGGCGGAGAGGATCACGCCGCGATCCCCCACCGACCGTTGGGCGCTCTTCCCGAGAGCGTGTCGCGGAAGGACGCCCTCGAAGAGGACGATCGGCAGCGCGAAGGCCCAGCGGGCGGCGGTCCGGACGAGGAGGACGACCAGCGCGGCCACGAGCGCGGCCACCAGGACGGCGGCCACCTGGAACTCGGCCGGGCGCCGGGCGAGGTAGTAGTTGATGTCGTGGTACCGGAGGAACGCGAGGTAGACGAGGCCGCCACCGAGGCCGAACGGCAGGAGGCCGGCGAGGACGCGCAGTACCATGTGCCCGGTCAGCGCGAGGACGTGCGGCGCGTGCGTGACGGCGAAGAGGAGGGCCTGTCTCGCACCGAGCCTCTTCCCTTCCGCTCCCGCCAGGCCGATGGCCATGAGGCAGGTCACCTCGAGGGCCCCGATCGCGGCGAGGACGGCGCCCCCGAGAAAGATCGTGACGATACCCGGCAGGGTCGTGAAGAGGGTCGTCGCGATTTCTGCATCGGCGATGACGTCCTGCGAGTGGCGGGAGAGGAAGAGCCGGAGGAGGAGGAGGGTCCCGGGTGTCAGCAGCGCGAACGCGAAGGCCTTCCAGGCGACGTCGGCCGCGACGAGGCGCCTCGACGAGAGGCGCAGGTCCCGAACGGCGTCGGACAGGACCGCGCGGGTCGTCTTCCACATGGCTGCACCCTCCTGGAGCCCCTCGACGGACGGGGAACGGCGAAGTCTAGACGGTCTAGGCGCATCGTCGCCTGGGCGGAAATCGGCAACCGGTAGAGGACCGCGCCTCAGCTCCTGACGAAGTGGGGGACCTCGAAGGGAATCGGCAGCGAGAGCTCGACGATTCCCCGGAACTCCCCGTCGACGGTCCACGGGGCCTGGTAGATGAGCTTCTTCACGCCGTTCTTCTCGATCGTATAGACGTTCAGCGCGCCGGTCTCGAGCAGCTTCTCGAAGACCGCCCGCGCGCGCTCGGGGTGGCAGTCGAGGAGGCTCTTGCCGATCAGCGCGCGGCCGCCGTCCTCAGCGTGCGTCTCGGCGGCGCGGTCGTTCATCTCGAGCGCCACACCCGCGCGGTCGCAGACGGTGATCGCGACCTTCAGCTCCTTCACCCAGGCGAATCCTTCCATCTCTTCCCTTTCTCGTCCCGCCGTCCGGGTCGGACGCGGAGCCTCGATCATGCCTGACGCCTGCCAGGTCCAGAATAGAAAATCAAGACCTGACCCCCGTCCAGAGGGGTATCGTCGCGATGCATGGCGAACGGCGTCGACACCTCCCTGGAGCTCTCGGTCCCCGAGATGAGAGCGCTCCTCGAAGCGGTGAGCGAGAGGGTGATCGCGCACGTGGCGTCGCTTCCGTCGCAGCCGGCGGCCGACGTGGAGGGGGCCGCGGAGCTGGCCCGGGAGCTCTTCGAGGCGGAGGCTCCGGAGACGGGGGCGCCGGCGGGGGAGCTCCTCGACCTTCTCTTCGAACGCGCGATCCCCAGGAGCTTCAACACGGCCGGGCCCGGATACCTCGCCTACATCCCGGGCGGAGGCGTCTTCGCAGCTGCCGTGGCCGACCTGATCTCCGATGCCACGAATCGCTACGTCGGCGTCTGGCAGGCGGCTCCTGCGCTCGTCCAGCTCGAGACGAACGTGCTGAGGTGGCTCTGCGCGATCGTCGGGTTTCCTGCCGGGAGCGGCGGGTACCTGGCGACGGGCGGCTCCCTCGCGTCGTTCACGGCCGTCGTCGCGGCGCGACGCGAGATGCTTCCCGCGGACTTCCTGAAGGGGACGCTCTACGTCTCCGACCAGACGCACCACGCCGTGTCGAAAGCCGCCTCGCTCGCGGGGTTCCCCGCGGACAATGTCCGCTCGATTCCGTCCGACGAGAGGTTCCGGGTGCGCCTCGACCTCCTCGGCGGGCGGATAGAGGCCGACCGGGCCGCCGGGTTCACGCCGTTCTTCGTCTGCGGCAACGCGGGGACGACGAACACGGGCGCGGTCGACGACCTGGGTGCGATCGCCCGGATCTGCGCCCGGGAGCGGCTCTGGTTTCACGTCGACGGGGCTTACGGCGGCTTCTTCATGTTGACCGAAAGGGGCCGGGCCGTGCTGGCCGGGATCGAGAAGGCCGACTCGATCGTGCTCGACCCGCACAAGGGGCTGTTCCTCCCCTACGGCACCGGAGCGCTCCTGGTCCGCGACGTCGCGGTTCTCCGCCGCGCCCACGCCGCCGGCGCCGAGTACCTTCCGCACATGCAGGAAGACCCCGGCTTCGTCGACTATTGCGAGATCTCGCCGGAGCTCTCGCGCGCCTTCCGGGGCCTGCGTGTCTGGCTGCCGCTCAAGATCCATGGCCTCGGCGCGTTTCGGACGAGCCTCGACGAGAAGCTCGACCTCGTTCTCCACGCGACCCGGGAGCTGAAGTCGATGCCCGGCATCGAGATCGTCGCCGATCCTCAGCTGTCGATCGTGGCGTTCCGGCTCGTGAAGCCGGGCCTCGACAGGGAGGCTCTCAGCCGCCTCAACCGCGAACTCCTCGCGCGCGTGAATGCGCGGCAGAGGGTCCACCTCTCAGGGACGGTCCTCGGCGGCGCATTCGTCCTCCGGATCTGCGTTCTCTCGTTCCGGACGCACCTCGAAAGGCTCGCGGAAGGGCTGGAGGACATCCGCGCGGCTCTGACCGAAGTGTGACGGCGGCGAGGCTTCACCTTAAGTTGAGAATCAAGACCTGACCCCGAGCTCGGCCCTGCCGATGAGCTGGCCGTGCGCGGTTTCCACGTCGAGCCGCACGCGCTGGCCGGGGCGGAGGGCGGGGAGGGACGCACCGGACCGCGAGCGGAAGCCCAGGCCCCGGCCACCGGTGATCTCGATCAGGCGGCTCTCCCGGACGACGGTCCCGTCGACGGACCAGACGTGCCGCACTCCCTCCTGGAGGCCGGCAGGGGCCTGGATCGCGGCGACGGCCATCAGGCGCACGGGCACGCCGGCCGGGAGGAGGCCGAGCGGCGTGGCGACGTCGCGACCGTTCTCCGCGAGGCTGGTGCCGAAGTGGACGGTCGTGAGCTTCAGCGGGGCGGGCGGCACGGCTGTGCGACCCAGCGTGACGAGGGCGAGGAAGAGGAGGCCCACGCTCGCGGTGCGGAGGGCCGTGCGGAAAAGGTGCCCCTTTTCGTGCTGCGCGACGAAGGAGACGAAGACCGCCGTCGCGAGAGCGCCGCTCGCCGCGAGGTTCCAGACGCCGCCGATGCGCCAGGCCATCGGGAGCGTGATGTTCACGCAGGCGAAGGCGATGAACGCGAGGAACACCCCGAAGAGTGGCCGGTGGCGCGCGACGACCTCGTCGTAGACGACGTCGATCGTCGCCGCGAGCGCGGCCAGGGCGAGGCACACCATGAAGAGGATCTGCCTCGAGGGGTACGTCGCGCTGCCGTGGTAGAGCGGAAGGAGGAAGAAGGCGAGCGCCTGCAGCAGGTACTTCTGGCCCCAGAGAACGAGCTTGCGGGCAGCTCCCTCCCGCTCCCGGGGAATCCACGGGCTGGCCAGGACCGCGGGCAGGACGAGGCTCGTCAGCCAGACGACGCCCACCGAGACGAGCCCGAATCGGAGGAGCTGCGGTCGCGTGGCCCCGACGGCGAGGAATGCGACGCCCCATCCGAGCGCCCAGAGGCTGTGGAGAGTCCAGAAGACGCCCTGGTGGCGCGCGGCGAACCCCATCAGCCTTCCCATGCGGTCCAGGAACGTCTTCTTCACGCCGTGCGCCTTCCCCCCGCGGCCTCCCGCGGACGGACAGGTTCCCTACGCCCCACGGCTCCCGCGGAGCTTCTCGAGCGCGACGAGCCGCTCGATGGCGTCGAGCTCGAGGTCGTCCTTGCCGAGCTCGCGCAGGCGCGCCCACTCCCGCCGCAGCTCGCGCGCGAGAGCCTCGGGGAGCGACCGGAGCCAGCCCTCGATCCTGAGGTCGACGAACTCCCTCTTCTCTTCGATCGTCAGCTCGCGGGCGAGGAGGAGGCGGGTCGCGTCCTCGGCGTCGACGAGCCCCTGCAGCACCGTCCAGCGGTCGCCCGGGGGCTCGGCGCAGAGCGCCGCGAACGAGCCGCTCGACGTCTCGCGGATCAGCTCCTCCTCGCGCGTCGTCCGGCTCTCGTGATTCTTCGTCTCGTCCCAGCTCTCCGAGTCCTCGGCGAGCCAGCGGAGGTATTCCATGGCGAAGAGGCAGGTCGGCAGGACGAGGTCCTCGCGCGTCCGTGCGTCGACCCAGAGAGCCGCCGAGGCCCGCAGGCAGCGGCGGGCCGTGGTCTCGGCCAGCTTCTTCCCGAAGACGAGCGCCGCCGACTCCTTCACGAAGGCGGGCAGCTCGGTGGCGATGATCTCGCGGTAGCCCGGGACGTGCCTCTCGAGGAGGACCGCCGCGCGCCTGTCGAGCGCGACGAGGTCGCTCGTCACCGCCGGAAGGCCGAGCGTCGTGCAGCCGAGGTTGTAGACGATGGCGCGCGGGAGGGTGACGCCCTCGGGCCAGGCGTCCCGCAGGTCGCGGTTGTCGGGCAGGGTCGTTCCGCCGCCCCACTCCTCGGGATAGGTCGGAATAGACCGGCCGTAGTTCACCGAGCCGGTCGCGCGGATGCGCACGCGCGTCTGCGGGACGAGCCCGCCGAAGGGGGAGAGGAGCGGCGCGATGCGGAGGAGAGTCTCGGTGTGCGCTTTCACCCCCGCTTCCAGGAGCCGCATCAGCGCGTCATGGTCAGAGGACGACACGGCGGGTGCGAAGGACCCGGAGGCAACTTCAGCCCGGAACGCGGCGGCGAGGCGCTCGGCCTCGGCGGGGGCGTCGGCACGGATCCCCTGCATCGTGACGCCGTCGGCGCGCGAGAACTGGCGGACGACACCGGGGTGATCCGGGTCGAACCCGCCCCGGAACCCGGCGCGCCCGGCGCCGATCAGGAACGTGACGCGCGGCGCCGGCTCCCCGGCCTCCTTCGCGAGGGCGGCGAGGCGGCGTTCGGCCTCCTCGCGCCCGGCGAGGGCGAGCGTGCAGGCGGCGTCCGTCGCGATCTTGCCGCTCTGCTCGGCCGTATCCGACATCGCCACGAAGACGCGGACGACGGCCTCCTCGCGGTCGAAGCGGGTCCGGAAGGTGCCGGCCGTCGGGAGGCCGGGGAGGCCGCGCCCCCGCTCGAGCGCGAGGTAGAACGCCTCGAGGAACTCGGGGAGGTGCGCGAGGGCGCCGACGTTCTCGCAGAGCGGAACGAGCCGGACCCGGGAGACCTTCTCGACGAGCGCGGCCCGGAGCGTCTCGGGGACCTTCTTCCCGAGGAAGACGTCGGCGTGCCCGTCCGCCGCCTCGAAGAGTCCGGCGATCGCCGCCCGGTAGAGCGTCCCGATCTTGATGACGGCCCCGATCTCGGCGATCGAGTTCACCTGGGGAACTGTGATCTCGGGAAGCGCGTTCTGGACGGGGGTGATTCCCACCTTCTCGCAGGCGAGGTGGAAGAGGACGTTCGCGCGGGCGACCGAGCCGAGAATCCGGACGATCTTTTCCTCGTCCTGCTCGATGAAGGGGTTCGGAACGCGAAAGAGGAGGTGGCGGTCCTCGCCCGGGACGATTCCCTCCCGCAGGAGCGCGAGGACGACCCTCTCGGGAAGGTCGAGCCATTCGGGGCTGATCTGGCGTCCCTCGAAGTCCAGGAGGACCTCGCTGCACGGCCCGAGGAGGTCGGCGATCGTCTCCTCGTATTCCGGCTTCGCCTCCACGAGCGGGTTCCACTCGAGGTGCTTCAGCGCGAGCTTCGCCCGGCCGGGCGCTCCGGCCGGGGCTGCGCCCAGCGCCCGCTCGAGCTGCTCGGCACGGTGGGTCGTCGCGTCGGGGTGCTTGGTTCCCGTCAGGCGGAGCGTTTCGCGGCGCGGGTTCTCGAGAAACGTCTTCCGCGCCCCGGCGAACGCCTTCGGGTCGAGACCGTCGAGGGCGTCGTAGCCGTCGGCGGTGCAGACGCTTTCCCAGATCGCGTCGAGGGGCGTACGGGCGGCGGCTGCGGCGGACGGCGCGGGGGCGCTCGATCCGAGGCGTCCCTGCTTCGTGATGCGTGCGCGGACGCGGTCGATGAAGACCGACAGCTCCTTCACGTCCTTCGAGCCGTACGAGAGCCGCTGCCACGTCCCGTAGCGGGCCGCGTCGGAGCCGGCGAAGGCGACGAACGGGATTCCCCCGACGCCGCCGGAGAGGAGGAGCTCGAAGGCGTCGACCGAGTCCTTCACGACGGCTTTCTCGTGGATGCCGCCGCGGAGCCGGTCGAACGGCTCGCCGACGAGGCCCGGGAAGGCGAGCGGGGCGTAGAACGTGCCACCGAAGTCGGTGCGCTCGACGCCGAGCGATGCCAGCTCGTCGGCCGCCTTCGCCATGAAGTCGCGCCGCTCGCGCATGTAGGGCGACGGTCGCCGGAGAACGGCCAGAGGGCTCTGCAGCGCGGCGAGCGCCCAGTCCTGGGCGAGCGTCGAGGGCGTCGCGACGAGCCAGGCCGAGAGGTTCGCGAGGATCTCGCGCGCCCTCACGCCGTTGGCTCGGATCTGGTCCGAGATGACCATCCAGCAGGCGCGGGTCCCCGTCGAGGCGCCGAACATGTCCATCTTCGAGAGACCCGACAGCGACACGACCCAGTCGCGCCACCCGGGATCGGCGAAGGCGGGATTCACGAACCAGCCGACGTAGTCGAGCCGCTGGTAGACCGAGTCGTAGAGGACGTAGCAGCGGTGCTGCACCGCGACCCGGACGAGCTCTTCCACGAGCGCGCGCGGGTAGACGCGACCGGTCGGGTTGTGCGGGTTGTTCAGGATGACGGACGAGATGCCCCCCTTCTCGAGGAGGCGGTCGAGTTCCTTCGGGTCGGGGAGGAACCCGGGGGCCGACGTCGGGAGCTCGACGAGCCTCTTCCCGGCGCGTTCGACGTACCAGTCGTACTCCCAGCTCGGCCGCGGGACGACGACGCCCGAGCCGTCGGCGCCGAGGGCCTCGAGGACCATCGCGAGGCCGGAGCGGGTGCCGGGCGTGAAGAGGACCTCGTCCGGCAGGAAGCGCACCTGCGACGCGGGGTAGTCGAGGAGGCCGTCGCGATTGAAGAAGTCGGCCACCTCGCTCCGTACGTCCATCCGGCCGATCGCTGGGCCGTAGCTGTGGACCGTGTTCCGCGTGATCCGCTGGGCGGCCCTCACGACTTCCGGGTGCGGCGCGAAGTCGGCGTTCTTGTAGTCGCCCTGCGTCAGGTCGAGGGCCCCCTCCTGCTGGACGCGTCTCGAGAAGAGCCGGACGTAGGGCTCGGGGGTCGAGAGGGCGCGCCGGGAGAGGCCGTCGACGGCGTGGGTGCCGCCGGCGGGCTTCGGGGTCGATCCGTCGTTCTTCAAAACCCGGCCCTCCGCCTCAGAGGTGCGGTGCGGCGGCGGCGAGGGCGGCGCCGGGGGCGACGGGGTGGCCGAGGGCGGCGAGGGCCCCCTCGATCGCGGTCAGCGTCGTCGCGACCTCGGCGGGGCCGATGTTCCCCATGTGTCCGAGGCGGAACGCCTTCCCCGCGATCGGGCCGAGGCCTCCGGCGACGACAACGCCCCGGGAGGCGACCTCCTTGCGGAATGCCGTGTCGACGATCCCATCGGGGAGGCGGACGACGGAGAGCGTGTCCGCGCGGCAGGAGGCATCGGTGAACAGGACGAGGCCGAGTGCCTCGAGGCCGGCGCGGAAACCCCTCGCGATCCGCCCGTGCCGGGCAAAGCGCGCGTCGAGCCCTTCGGCGTGGAGGATCCGGAGCGCCTCGGCGAGGGAGACGATCTCGTTGACGCACGGGGTCGAGAAGTACTTCCCGGGGTCCTGCATCACCGGGAGCCAGCGCATCACGTCGGCGTAGTAGGCAGGGACGGAGGCACGGCCTTTCCGGCGGGCCATCGCCCGGTCGGAGAAGAGGCAGAGGGCGAGGCCGGGAGGGGCCCCGATCGCCTTCTGCGGGCCCGTCAGGAGGACGTCGACTCCCCAGTCGTCGAAGCGCTCGTCGACGCCGCCGGTCGCGCAGACGCCGTCCAGGATGAAGAGCTCGGGGCGGCCTTTTAGGACCTCGACGTACCCCTCGACGGGAGAGAGGGTCCCGGTGGAGGTGTCGACGTGGCTCACGGTGACGGCGGCGTACGCGCCGGCCTGGAGCTTCGCGGCGACCTCCGCGGGCGAGATCGCCCTCCCCCACTCGGCCTTCAGGACGTCGGTCTCGATTCCGAAGGCGGCCGCGAGGTCGCCGAAGCGGTCGCCGAAGTAGCCGTGGGAGACGACGAGGAGCTTCTCGCCGGGAGCGACGACGTTCACGAGAGCCATCTCCATCGCGAGGGTCCCGCCCCCGGCGACGACGAACGGCTGGGCCACCTCGCTCCGGCAGAGGGAACGGAAGCCGGTGAGCGCCTGCCGGAACTCCTCCACGAACGCGGGGAAGACGTGGGAGGTCGTCGGACGAGCCAGGGCGTCGAGGACCCGGGCGTGAACGGGGGTCGGTCCCGGGATCATGGTGAGCGTTTCGTCGATCACGGTGGTCTCCTTCTCGGGGAGGGCGGCGCCCCGGATCTCTTCGCTCCGGGTCCCGTTCGGAGAGAATACGGGAATGGGCCTCGGCCGCGCGCTCCTCTGCATCTTCCTGCCGCCGCTCGCCGTCCTCGACAAGGGGTGCGGCACGCTCCTCCTCGTCTCCCTCCTCACGCTCGCCGGGTGGGTGCCGGGCGTCATCGGCGCGCTCGTCGTCTGCGGCCGGCCGGAGCGTCGCTAGCAGGCTGCGTCCCGCCACCGCGGGCTGGTACTCTCCGCCGCCATGTTCGTCGGCCATTTCGGAGTCGGATTCGCGGGGAAGGCGGTGGCGCCCCGCGCGTCGCTCGGGACGCTCTTTCTCGCGGCGCAGTTCGTCGACCTCCTCTGGCCGACGCTCCTCCTGCTCGGTCTCGAGCGGGTCGAGATCCGGCCCGGAATCACCCGCGTCACGCCGCTCGAGTTCGTCTCCTACCCCATCTCCCACGGCCTCCTTTCCGTCGCGATCTGGGGGCTCCTCTTCGCGGGTGTCTACCAGCTGGCGCGCCGCTACAAGGCCGGCGCGGCCACGATGTTCGCCGCCGTCGTCAGCCACTGGCTCCTCGACCTGCTGACCCACCGGCCCGACCTGCCGCTCTCGCCCTGGAGCGCGACGAAGGTGGGGCTGGGCCTGTGGGACTCGCTGCCCGCCACGCTCGTCGTCGAGCTCGCGATCTTCGGTGGCGGGCTCGCCCTGTACCTCCGGACGACGAAGGCCGTCGACAGGACGGGGACGATTGCCCTGTGGAGCCTCGTCGGGTTCCTTCTCGTGATCTACGCGGCGAACCTCTTCGGGTCGACGCCCCCAGGCGTGGAGGCGATCGCGTGGGCCGGTCACGCCCAGTGGCTCCTCGTCGCCTGGGCGTACTGGGTCGACCGCCACCGGACCCTCTCCGCCGCGACCACCGCGGCCACCGCGACCGCCGTGCCTGCGTGATCCCGGGAGCCCGGTCCTGAGCACCGCCATTCTCCTCGGTCCTGCCGCCTGTCTCGGGTCGGCTGCGCTCTGGGCGCTTTCCGCGAACGTCTACTCCCGCGCATCCCGCGTCTCGAGCCCGATGGCCGTCAACTTCATGCGGGCGAGCCTCTCGTTTCCGTTCTTTCTCGTGGCCGCGCTCGTGATGGGCCCGGAGGGCGGGCTGGCTCAGGTGACGGCGGGCCGGGCGGGGTGGCTCCTCGTCAGCGTCGTCGGGAGCTACGTGGTCGGCGACGCGCTCTTCCTCGCGAGCACCCAGCTCCTGGGAGTGCCGGCGGCGCTCGCGATCGCGTCGACCTACCCGCTCTGGTCGGCCTTCGCGGGCTGGGCGTTCCTGGGTCAGAGCATCGGTGCGGCGGGCCTCCTGGGCGTCGTCCTCGTCGTCGCGGGCGTCGTCACCGTCGTGAGGCGCCGCGGCTGGGAAGCGGAGGCCGTGGGGGGCCCGGGAGGCGGATTTCGGGCGCCCTCCGGGCACACGACCGGCGTCCTCCTGGCGGCCGCGACCTCTCTCTTCTGGGCTCTCAACACGTTCGCCATCGCGCGGGGCGGCGCGGACCTGCCGGTCGCGGGAGTGAACACGTTCCGGATGGGCTTCGCCATCGCCCTCATGCCTCTCGCCCGCCTCTTCCTGCGGGGCCGCGGAACGCCCCTCCTCGTTCCGGCAGCCGAGATGCGTCGCTCCTGGCCCTTCTTTCTCCTGGAGAGCGTGGGGGGGACGGCGCTCTTCGTGGTCGGCCTGACCCACTCGCCGCTCGCCGTGGCCGCGGCCCTCACGTCGCTCGCCCCCGTCCTCTCCGTTCCGTTCGCCTTCCTCATCGGCCGGGAGCGCATCCCCGGGCGGGTGCTCGCGGGGATCGTCGTCGTGACGGCGGGGATCGTCCTCCTGGTCGGCTTCGGACGGGCCTGAACGGGCGGGGAGCCGGGGCGGCGCCCAGCGAGGTGACCGCCCCCGACTCCTGTCCCGAAGGGCCTCAGCCCCCCCAGGGCATCTTGGGCATCTCGACCTTCTTGACCGGTCCCTTGATCGCCGAAACGGCGCCCGACCCGGAGTCGAGGACGCGCATCTCGGTCGTCCCCATCGGCTTGCCCTTGTCGTTCGTCGTCACGGTCTTCTCGTAGAGGCGGCCGAAGGGGACCGATTCGCTCATGCAGATCTCGGAATCCGTCGTTCCCTTCATCCGGACGATGACGATCTTGACGTCGAACGACCCCTGGATCCGGTACTTCTCGCCGGTCTTCCCGTCGGCCGAGCAGGGGCCGAGAGCGGTGACGCTCGCGCCGTAGTCGACGTAGGAGGCGAACGTGGCACCGACCTGGCTCATCATGTCGGCCGGGTACTCCATCGCCTCCTTGCCGTCTTCCTGCAGGATCATCGTCTGGACGTACTTCATGTAGTCGAGGGCGTTTTTTTCGACCTTGAAATCCGTGTTCAGGAGGTACTTCAGGGTCGTCGGCTTTCCCTTGGACCCCTCCATCGGGACCGAGCGCATCTCGAACCAGATGCTGTCTCCGTCGCCGCCCAGCCGGGACATCGTCACCTCGGATCGGTCGACGTCTGCTCGTACTTCACCCAGCTTCCGGGCTTCGTGGAGTTGAAGTAGGCCTTCTGGAACGTCCCGAGGTCGGCCGCGGGGGCGGACGAGCCGACGGCGAGAAGGAGAACGGCCGGGAGGATGGAAATCCGCTTCATCGCAATTTCTCCTTGGGCGGGCGAGGCCCGCCGCGATCGGCAACGATGCCACGGACGGCCCGGCCGCGCACGCCCCGGTCACGGCTCGCAACCGGACGGGCCGGGCTGCTATCTCCCCGTCGTCCGGCTCCGGCTGATCAGGATGCCGCCGACGCCCAGGAGCGTCAGGATCGTCGCCTGGACGAGGGTCTTGTAGGAGATCTCGTCGCCCCCGAACACCGACTTCCAGAGGAAGAAGACGCCGATCACGATGAAGAGGCCGTAGAGCCCCATCATGATGACGCGGGCCTTCGCGCTCGCCTCCGGCGTGTCGTGGGCGAACGCGCGGTTGTACAAGAAGAGCCCGACGACGGCGAAGACGTCGAGGAGGACGAAGAGGAGCCAGAAGTTCCGGGAGGCGACGAGGCCTTCGGGCGACCCGGCGAGCGGCTTGAGCCAGGCGCCGTAGAGCGCGCCGCCGAGCGATGAGCCGATGAGGCTCCCGAAGACGCCGTAGAGGAACGCGTAGCCCATGTAGACGGCCTTCTTGTCCTGCGGGGCGACGAGGCCGACGTAGCTGTAGTACTTCGGGTGGGCCGTCATCTCGCCGACGGAGAAGACCGCGATGCCGGCGATGAAGAGCCAGACGTTCTGCGCGAAGGCGAGGCAGAGGAAGCCTAGGGCGCCGATCGCGACGCCGCCGAGCATCGTCGGCAGCGGCTTCAGGTCCTTCACGATCCGGCTCACGAAGACCTGGAGCAGGATGATCGTCCCGGCGTTGATGACCGTGACGAATTCCGCGTCGAACTTGAACGGGAGCCCGAGCGAGGCGAAGACGGCGTTCATCGGGGCGGGGTCGATGAAGTCGCGGAGGAACCAGAGGACCGACCCGAAGTTCTGGAAGTAGAGGATCCAGAAGAGCGAGTAGACGACGATCATCAGCATGAAGCGGGCGTCGCCGAGGACCATCGCGGCTCCCTCGGCCACCTCGCGGATCGTCTTGCGGTTCTCCGGGAGCGGTGGGTCCCTGAAGACGAAGAGGGTCGGAATGAACATGAGGGCGACGTAGGCGGACGAGGCGAGGAAGACGTACCGCCAGGAGAAGCCCCTGAGGATCGAGACGACGAGCGGCGCGAGGAACGCGCCGAGGTTGATCATCCAGTAGTAGATGCCAAAGCCGAAGCCCGAGTTCGACTCGTTCGTCGAGCGGGCGATCGTCCCGGAGATGATCGGCTTGAAGAGCCCGCCGCCCGTCGCCATCACGAGGAGGGCCGCGAAGACCGCCGCATAGGACGACATGTAGCCGGCGGCGAAGTAGCCGGTCGACAGCAGCGCGAAGCAGACGAGGAGCATCCGCCGGTAGCCGTACCGGTCGGCCAGCGCCCCGCCGAGGATCGGTACGACGTAGGTGCAGGCGTAGATGAGGCTCTGCAGGAACCCGACCGAGCTCTCCCCGAAGCCGAGGCCCCCCTTGGCCACGTCGGCCGTCAGGTAGACGGCCAGGACCGAGTTGAGCCCGTAGTAGGCCGCCCGCTCGAAGAGCTCCATGACGTTGGCGACCCAGAAGACCTTCGGGAACGAACGGAGGAGGCCGGCCGGCTTGGCTTCGCTCATGGGCCGGGATGATAGACGGGGCGGGCGCGCCTCCGGGAAAAACCGGCGCGGATACGGGAGTGCTCCCGTCTGCTATCAGAGCGGGTCGATCCGCTCGATGCCGGGGAAGCGCCCGAAGTCGCGGTCCGTGGAGCAGATCGAGGCTCCCTGCTCGAGCGCCATCGCGGCGAGGTGGGCGTCCGAAGTGAGGTTCCCTGCCGTCCCCGCAGCCCGGAGGAGCGAGCGGAGGATGGCCCAGTGGGCCTCGCCGGGGCCGACGGCCCGGACGACCGGCAGCGCGAGCCACTCGTCCACGAACGCCATCGCCTGTTCCGGCAGAAGCGGCCTGCGGAGGATGCCTGCACGCGTCGTGAGCCTCAGGAACGCCAGCAGGACAACCCACGCGAGCCCGATGGGTGTCGTCCCGGAGAGGGCCGCCTCGAGCCAGCGTCGCGCCGCGCGATGGTGGTGGGAGTCGGAGTCGATCGCGTAGACGAGGACGTTCGCGTCGACGAGGATCACTTTCGCAGCTCCAGCTTCCGGGCGATCTCGCGCTCCTCGAGTGCGTCGGCGAGGGCGAGCGCCTTGTCGAGGTCGACCCCGGGGAGGACGCCGCCGAGGGAGACCGGCTTCAGCCGGTACCGGCGCGCGGGGCGTGCCTTGCGGGCGGCGAGCCCGGCCCGAAGCGCCTCGTTGACGACGCTCTTCAGGGGGAGCCCGGTTCGCGCGGCCTCCTCGCGCAGCGCCCGCGCC
>Ga0209573_1003757_pt1 | contig 16060 bp, 15 predicted proteins | sample TNRBio252014_DNA_FD_185870 | JGI IMG/M metagenome (GOLD analysis project Ga0209573, IMG submission 185870) | Wastewater treatment Type I Accumulibacter community from EBPR Bioreactor in Madison, WI, USA - TNR Reactor_6/25/2014_ DNA (SPAdes)... | ecosystem: Engineered > Bioreactor > EBPR >...
TGAGACCGGCAGGCCGGCAGCCGCAGATGGCGAGACGCCGACGAACAGCCTGTTTCAGGGGCGGAATCGGGGTAGAATTCCGCTCTCCCGATGCACGCTCCGAACGCCAGCCACCATGCAGTTCCTCGGTTTTCCGCTACGCAACCAGCTCTTCGTCGCGCCCATGGCTGGCGTGACGGACCGCCCTTTCCGCCAGTTGTGCAAGCGGCTGGGGGCCGGCCTGGCGGTGTCCGAGATGGTGACGTCGAATTCGCTGCTCTATGGCAGTGCGAAAACGCGCCGCCGTGCCAACCACGAAGGCGAAGTGGCGCCGGTCTCGGTACAGATAGCCGGCGCCAGTCCGCTGATGATGGCCGATGCTGCGCGCTACAACGTCGACCGCGGGGCGCAGATCATCGACATCAACATGGGCTGTCCGGCGAAGAAGATCTGCAACGTGATGGCGGGTTCGGCCCTGCTCCGGGACGAACCGCTGGTCGCACGGATTCTCGAAGCGGTGGTCAGCGCCGTGCCGACGACGCCGGTGACACTGAAGATCCGTACCGGCTGGGACCGCGAGAACCGCAACGCGCTGCGCATCCTGAAAATCGCCGAGGAGTCAGGAGTCCGGGCACTGGCGATGCACGGCCGGACGCGTGCCTGCGGCTACAGCGGCGAGGCGGAATACGAGACGATCAGGCAGGTCAAGGAGGCTGCGCGCATCCCGGTGATCGCCAACGGTGACATCGACTCGCCGGAAAAGGCGAGATGGGTGCTCGCCAGCACCGGCGCTGACGCGGTGATGATCGGTCGCGCGGCGCAGGGGCGACCCTGGCTGTTTCGCGAGATCGAGCACTTCCTGAACACCGGCAGGCACATGCTGCCACCGCGGGTCAGCGAGATTCACGAGGTCCTGCTCGGTCATCTGGACGATGTCTATCTGTTCTATGGCCGACAGACCGGCGTCGGCGTCGCCCGCAAGCACATTTCCTGGTACACCCGCGGGCTGCCCGGATCGGCCGTCTTTCGTCACCGGATGAACCAGCTGCCGAACGTCGAGCAGCAGCGACAGGCGGTGGACGGGTTCTTCCTGGCACTCGCCGACGACAACGAACGCCTGCCTGCCACCTCGCCGCCAGAAGTGGCGACCGGCGACATCCCTTTCGAGGAACTTGCCGCATGAAGCACGAGCATGATGACGATGACGCCATCGCGACCTGCGTCCGCAAGGCACTGGAAAACTACTTCCATACGCTCGGCGGCGAGCAACCGGTGCCGGTCTACGAGATGGTGATCCGCAGTGTCGAGCGACCGATGCTCGAAGTCGTTCTGCTGCAGGCCGGCGGCAACCAGACCCTGGCGGCCGAGATTCTCGGCATCAATCGCAACACCCTGCGCAAGAAGCTGCTCCAGCACCGACTGATCACCTGAGTTGCCACCCGCGCAAAGCGTCGTGTCGGCCTCCTTCCACCCTGTTTGCCCTACCTGCCACCATGAAAATCCGTCAAGCCCTGCTCAGCCTTTCGAACAAGAACGGCGCCCTCGATTTTGCCCGAGGACTCGTCGCCCACGGCGTCGGGCTCCTGTCGACGGGTGGCACCGCCAGCATGCTGCGCGACGCGGGTCTGCCGGTCAGCGAAGTGGGCGACTACACGGGCTTCCCGGAGATGCTCGACGGCCGTGTCAAGACGCTGCACCCGAAGGTGCATGCCGGCATCCTGGCGCGCCGCGATCTTCCCGAGCACATGGCGACACTCGACCGGCATGCCATCCCGACGATCGATCTGGTGTGTGTCAATCTCTACCCGTTCCGCGAGACCGTCGCCAGGCAGGGAGTGACTCTCGCTGAGGCCATCGAGAACATTGACATCGGCGGCCCGGCGATGGTCCGCTCGGCGGCCAAGAACTACACTGGCGTGGCGGTGGTCACCGACCCCGACGACTACCCGACGCTGCTCGCCGAAATGGCTGCCAACGACGGCGCCCTCAGCCTCGAGACCCGCTTCGCTCTCGCCAGCAAGGCCTTCGTGCATACCGCCCGCTACGACTCGGCGATCGCCAACTGGCTGACTTCGCTCGACGCCGGCAAGCAGCCGCAGGCTTTCCCGACACACCTGCAGCTCGCCTTCGACCGCGTCGAGACGCTTCGCTACGGCGAGAATCCGCATCAGCAGGCAGCGTTCTACCGCGACCCGGCACCCGTCGCGGGAGCGATCGCCAATTATCACCAGTTGCAGGGCAAGGAACTGTCTTACAACAACATCGCCGACGCCGACGCCGCGTGGGAATGCGTCAAGACCTTCGACGCGCCCGCATGCGTCATCATCAAGCACGCCAACCCGTGCGGCGCTGCCATCGATACGACCCTGGTCGGGGCGTACGAAAAGGCTTTCCAGACCGACTCGACGTCCGCCTTTGGCGGCATCATTGCATTCAACGCTGCGGTCGACGCGGACGTGGTGGCGGCGATGAACGCGCACAAGCATTTCGTCGAGGTCCTCCTCGCTCCGGCATTCACCGATGCCGCGCGGGCGCTGCTGGCCGGCAAGCAGAACCTGCGGGTGCTCGAACTGCCGCTGGCGCGCGTCTATCACGCCCACGAGATGAAGCGCGTCGGCGGCGGCTTGCTGCTGCAGACGGCCGACCGCTTCAACGTCCAGGAAGCGGACCTCAAGGTGGTGACGAGAATCGCACCGACATCGGCACAGGTCGAGGATCTCCTCTTCGCCTACCGCGTCGCCAAGTTCGTCAAGTCCAACGCCATCGTCTTCTGCGGTCGCGGCATGACCCTCGGCGTCGGTGCCGGCCAGATGAGCCGCGTCGACTCGACGCGCATCGCCGCCAGCAAGGCGCGCAGTGCCGGCCTCGACCTCGCTGGCTCATGCGTCGCTTCGGACGCCTTCTTCCCCTTCCGCGATGGCGTTGACGTGCTCGCGGCCGCGGGCGCGAAAGCGGTCATCCAGCCTGGTGGCTCGATGCGGGACGAGGAAGTGATTGCGGCGGCCGACGAGCACGGTCTGGCGATGGTGTTCACCGGCGCCCGCCATTTCCGGCACTGAGAACCCGGCGCGCCGGCGGCACGCAAGGTGCGCGGGAACGGCGGCCAGCCAGGCCCCGGCGGTCGGCAAAGGGAGAGGATGCAGATGAAGCTGCTTGTAATCGGTTCCGGCGGTCGCGAACACGCCCTGGCCTGGCGACTGGCGAAAACGCCCGGACTGCAGAAGGTCTTCGTTGCCCCGGGCAACGCCGGCACGGCGCGCGAGAGTGGATTGCAGAACGTGCCGCTGAGTAGCCCTGAGGAACTCGCCGACTTCGCGCAACGGGAGAACATCCGGCTGACCGTCGTCGGCCCGGAAGCTCCCCTTGCCACCGGCATCGTCAACCTCTTTCTCGCCCGCGGCCTGAAGATCTTTGGCCCGACGCGCGAAGCCGCGCAGCTCGAAAGCTCGAAGGATTTCGCCAAGCGCTTCATGCTCAGGCACAACATCCCGACCGCCCGCTTCGCCAGCTTCGCCGAACGCGCTGCAGCGCATGCGTACGTGGACCAGCAGGGCGCACCGATCGTCGTCAAGGCGGACGGACTGGCCGCCGGTAAGGGGGTGGTCGTCGCCACCAACCTCGCCGAGGCACACGCCGCGATCGACCGGATGCTGCCACCCGGCGCGCAGGGAACGGCACTGGACGGAAGCCTGGCCAGGGTGGTCATCGAGGAATTCCTCGATGGCGAGGAAGCCAGTTTCATCGTCATGGTCGATGGCCGCAACGCCCTGCCGCTGGCGTCAAGCCAGGACCACAAGCGGATCGGTGACGGCGATACCGGCCCCAACACCGGCGGCATGGGCGCCTACTCGCCGGCACCGGTCGTGACGCCCGAGGTGCACGCACGGGCGATGCGCGAGATCATCCTGCCGACGGTTCGCGGCATGGCTGCCGACGGCATCCCCTACACCGGCTTTCTCTACGCCGGGCTGATGGTCGGCAAGGATGGTTCGGTGAAGACGGTCGAGTTCAACTGCCGCCTCGGAGACCCGGAGACGCAGCCGATCATGATGCGTCTGCACAGTGATCTTCTCAACCTGCTCGAGCACGCCGTCGCCGGCCGGCTCAACCTCGTCGAGGCCAGTTGGGATCGACGAGTCGCCCTCGGAGTCGTTCTTGCGGCCGCCAACTATCCCGCTGCCCCGCGTACCGGAGACCCGATCAGCGGACTGCCGGGCAGCAGCGACGACAGTCACGTCTTCCATGCCGGCACGAGCGAGCAGGACGGCCGAATCGTCACTGCCGGTGGCCGCGTGCTCTGTGTGACGACGCTGGCGGAGAACGTCAGACAGGCGCAGAAACGGGCCTACGACCTGATCACCCGCATCCACTTCGACGGCATGCAATACCGCCGCGACATCGGCCACCGGGCAACCAGCCGATGAACGGCGGCGGCCCGCCCCGGAGGCGGGCGACAGTCAGGGCAGCGGAGGAGCGGCGATGATCGACGCCGAACGTCTCCGCGAGTATTTCACCAGCCTGCAGACACGTCTCGTGACCGCCGCCGAAGCGATCGAAGGCAGCGACGGCAGGCGCTTTCGCGTCGATCGCTGGCAGAAGGAGGCAGGGGCGCCGCTCAGCGGCAGCGGCTGCACCTGCATCATCGAAGGCGGGCGCGTCTTCGAGCGCGGCGGCATCGCCTTCTCGGAGGTCAGCGGCGCCGCGCTGCCGGCTTCGGCAACCGCCAAGCGACCAGAACTCGCTGGGCGCGCGTTCGCGGCGATGGGCGTCTCGCTGGTGCTGCATCCGGAGAATCCCTTCTGCCCGACCGCGCACATGAACGTGCGGGCGCTGCTCGCCACGCGCAGCGATGCAGCACCGGCCTGGTGGTTTGGCGGTGGCATGGATCTGACCCCCTACTACCCGTTCGTCGAAGACGTGCGCCACTTCCACAGCGCCTGCCGCGATGCCCTGCAGCCCTTTGGCGAAGACTGTCACGCGCGCTACAAGAAATGGTGTGACGAGTACTTCTTCCTCAAGCATCGCAACGAGGCGCGCGGCGTCGGTGGCATCTTCTTCGACGACCTCTGCGAAGGTGGCTTCGAGCGCTGTTTCGCCCTCACCCGCTCGGTTGGCGATGCCTTTCCCGGCGCCTACCTGCCGCTCGTCGCCAAGCGACAGGCGACGCCCTATGGCGAACGGGAGCGAGACTTCCAGGCCTACCGGCGCGGACGCTACGTCGAGTTCAATCTGGTCTGGGATCGTGGCACCCTGTTTGGCCTGCAATCGGGCGGCCGTACCGAATCGATCCTGATGTCGCTGCCGCCGATCGTCACGTGGCGTTACGACTGGCAACCCGAACCCGGAAGCGCGGAGGCAGTCCTCTACGACATGCTGCCAGCACGCGACTGGCTGTAACCACCGGCACACCGAACGGGCCTCCTCGTCAGGCCGGCTGCGCCGCCGCTGCGCGATGGTCGGGCAGCGCGTCGCCCGAGCGAAGCCGGTGGCGATGATGCAGCGGGTTCGGGCGTTTCGTTCACTCCCGCCGCCAGTCGTGGGCAACCACCGCCGCCATGATCCCGGCATCGGTGGGAGCGGTCTGGATCACGTGCTGCAGCCCGAACGCACGCGCGGACTCGGCGATTCGCTGATGCGGAACGAATACCGGAGTGCTGCGCAGGCAGGCCAGAGCATGCGCGTCGAGCGACCCGACGAGATGCCGCAAGCCTTCGCTCGAGGAAACGATGATCGCGTCGAGTCGGCCAGCGCGCCAGAGCGCCTGCAGAGGTGCCGCGTCCGCTGGCGCGTGGCGCTGGTAGCAGGCAACCGCGTCGACCTGAGCGCCGCGCTCGCGCAAGGTGTCGGCGAGCAGTTCACGCCCACCATTGCCACGCAGGATCAGCACCCGCCGCCTGCGGACCGCAGCGGCCTGCAGGCCGGGAACGGCGAGCAGTGCCTCGGAATCGAAGCGATCGGTGGGCAGCAGCACCTCACCGATGCCGTAGGCGGCCAGCGCCGTCACGGTGCCCGGGCCGATCGCGGCCGGCCGCAGCGCCACCGGCCATGGACGCCGGGCCAGCACTGCCGGCAGGCTGTGGGCGACGGCATTCGGGCTGATGAAGATCGCCAGCGAGTAGGTGTCCAGACGATCGATTGCTGCCAGCAATGGCGCCGGGTCGGCCACGGCGGAGATCTCCAGCAGCGGAAAGACCAGCGCCTCGCCGCCCTGCTCGCCGATCCAGGCAGCCAGCTGCGACGCCTGCGCCCGTGGACGCGTGACGACGATCGTCCGGCCATGCAGCGAATGCGCCATCAGCCGGCGGCAAGCTGCTGCAGGATCGTGTCGGCCCCCTGCTGGCGCAACACCTGCGCCAGCGAGCAACCGATCGCCTCATCGTCGGTCAGACCGCCGCGCAGCTCGCCGCGAACCATCTGCCCCCCGTCCGGCGTCGCGACCCAGCCCCGCAACCAGAGGCCATCGCCCTCGGGCACGGCATGGGCGGCCAGCGGGACCTGACAACTGCCGCCGAGCGCGCGCGAAAATGCGCGTTCGGCACGCACGCAGTGCGCCGTCACCGGATCGTTGAGCGGCGCGACCAGCGCTGCGATGTCGGCACGCGCGCTGCGGACTTCGATGCCAAGGACGCCCTGGCCGGGAGCCGGCAGCGATTGCTCGGGCGTCAGCACCGACCTGATCCGCTCCGCCAATCCGAGACGGATCAAGCCGGCAGCCGCCAGGATGATGGCGTCGTAGTCGCCGGCATCGAGCTTGCGCAGGCGCGTATCGAGGTTGCCACGCAGGCTGCGGATCACCAGTCGCGGGTGGCAGGCGTGCAGGATCGCCGCCCGCCGCAGGCTCGAAGTCCCGACAACGGCACCCGCCGGCAGCTCGTCGATACCGGCAAAGCGACTGGAGACGAAGGCGTCGCAGGGATTCTCACGCGCCGAAATCGCCGCCAGCATGAAGCCCTCGGGCATCTCCATCGGCACATCCTTCAGCGAATGGACGGCGAGATCGGCGTGTCCATCCTGCATGGCGACCTCGAGTTCCTTGATGAACAGGCCCTTGCCGCCGATCGCCGCCAGCGGCCGATCGAGGATCTGGTCACCGCGCGTGCTCATGCCGAGGATATCGACCACCGTCTCCGGATATAATCCGCTGAGGCGGGCGCGAACGTGTTCCGCCTGCCACATGGCGAGGCGCGATTCACGCGATGCGATGACGATACGCGACTGGACTGGGGAAGCACTCATCACGGCAGGATTCCGGCAGGGAGCATTGGCCGGACACCCGGCAGGCGAAGCCGGCATCGACGCCCCGGCGGGATGCTGGCGGCGCTGATTTTAGCAAGGAGCGTACGGACTTGTCCGAAAAGCCCGCGTGCCAGCGTCCGGAACTTGCCGACTTCTGGGATCATCGCTTCCGCAACGGCATCACGCCCTGGGAAGCCGGAGCTGCCCCGCCTGAGTTGCGCCAGTTCGTCAGCGCTTGCGCTCCGACCGCCGGCGCTGCCGCAGCGACGCAGCCGCGACGCCGGCCACGGGTCCTCGTTCCTGGCTGCGGCAGCGCCTTTGACGCGGCGTATCTCGACCGGCAGGGCTGGCAGGTGACCGCGCTGGACTTCTCGACCGCAGCCATCGAACTCGCCCGCAGGAGCGTCGGCGACTCGTGGAGCGGCATGCTGCTCGCGGCCGACTTCTTTTCCTTCGTGGCGGCAGAGCCTTTCGACCTCATCTACGAGCGAGCCTTCCTCTGTGCGCTGCCGCGCCACCTGTGGCCGCAGTACGGGCGCCGGGTGGCCGAGTTGCTGCCCGCCGGCGGTCAGCTCGCCGGCTACTTCTTTTTCAGCGAGGACTTGCGGGGCCCGCCGTTCGGCATCCTGCCAGAGCAGTTGGCAGCCCTGCTGACGCCAGGATTCGTCTGCCGTGAAGACCGCGTCGTCAATGACTCGCTACCGGTCTTTGCCGGTCGCGAACGCTGGCAGATTTGGCAGCGGCTCTGAGCCTCAGGGTTGCACCTCCTGGATCGCCGTCAGGTAGGCCAGGACATCCTGGATATCGCGCGCCTGCAGGCTGTACAGCACGCCCTCGCTGGCACTGTCTTCGTCGTGCGGGCGATCCGCCTTCAGGTAGGCATCGATCTGTTTCCGGAGATAGCTGGTGTACTGGCCGACCAGCATCGGGAACATGCCGCGACCCTTGCCGCTCTTGCCATGGCAGGCAGCGCAGCCCTTGTCATAGATGAGCTTGCCGTGGTCGATGTTTCCTTCCGCACGTGGAATGATCATCACTTTTTCCATCGCCAGCAGACGGGTCAGCGCGTCATCGCTCTCCTTGAACACCGGCGGCCTGGTTGGCAGTTCGATCTGCGCCAGGTAGGCAGAGACGAGCTTCATGTCCTCGTCCGGCAACTCCCGCTCCTTGGTGTAGGGATACATCGGCAGATTGACTCGCCGCTGGCTCTGAAAAGCCTTCAACTGCTGCTCGAGGTATTTCGGCAATTGCCCCGCAACACGCGGATATTCGCCCTTCTTGCCGCCCGCCCCGAACTCGCCGTGACAGGCCGCGCAGGGGCCATAGATGTCCCTGGCCCGCTCAAGGTCGAGCGCCGTGGCTGGCAGGATCGCGCAGCACGCCACCAGCACGGCAATGAATCGAGGCCGCAAGCAGAAGTGCATCATGGGATTCTCGTCGCAGGGGAAGGAGAATTATAGGGAGCACTCATCGCGTCACCTTGATGAGTGTCAAGAAGCGCTTCCCGCACTCTGCCCCTCAACCGACGCTGCGGCGCACGAGCGACTTGACCAGCGGCCACTGCCGGCGACTGACCGGCAGTCGCTCGGCAACGTCGCGCAGTAGCGCCTGCCACTGCGTCTCGGCATCATCGGCGGCGCTGTGCGCGAAACCGACGATCGCGTCGCGTGCGACCAGCACGCTGCGGTGCAGGCGGATGAACTGGTCGCCGAATTCCTGTTCGAGGTGGGTCAGCGACTCGTCCACCAGAAACTCGCGCTCGCGGGTACGTACCGTCACGTATTTCAGGTCGGCCTTCAGGTAGATGATCCCGGCGACGGGAATCAGCAACAGGCGACCACGTTCATGACAGGAAAGATGGCTGCGTGCTGCCTGCGGCAGCCGTGCCAACTGCGCCGTGCTCAGCGGCTGCCGCTGTGGCAGCTTGCGCAGTGCGGCCAGCAGACGTGCGGAGCGCACCGGCTTGAGCAGATAGTCGACGGCGCTGAGTTCGAAGGCCTGTACCGCATAGGTATCGTAGGCGGTGACGAAAATCACTGCTGGCGGCTGCGCGACCTGCGACAGATGGTGCGCGAACTCGATTCCATCCATCCTCGGCATGCGAATGTCGACCAGCGCAACGTCGACCTTGAGCGCGGCGATCATTTCGAGTGCGCCAACGCCGTTCTCGGCCTCGGCGACCACCTCGTTCGGCAGCTCGGCAGCGAGATCGGCGAGCAGATCGCGCAGGCGCGCACGCGCCGGCGCCTCGTCGTCAACGATGAGAACCGCGATCGGCGGCGCTGGCGAGGCGGAGACGAGGTTCACCGCGAGCCGCCGCCGGGCAGGACGATGTGTACACGGTACTCGCGGCTGCCGTCGGCGAGCCGCACCTCGCCGGTGTCGAGCCGGGCTTCGAGATCGTAATACAGCGCCAGCCGCTCGCGAATGTTGTCGAGTGCCATATGGTTGCCGCGTGCATGCTCGGCATGGGGTACGCTCGGGTTGGCCAGATCGATGTGCAGCTCGTTTCCACGCAGCAGCAGGCCGACGCGGATCGTGCCGCCATTGGCAGCCGGTTCGATGCCGTGGTACACGGCGTTCTCCAGCAGCGGCTGCAGCAGCAGGGGCGGCACCAGGATGTCGGCGGGTGGATCACCGATGCTCCACTCGACCTGCAGGCGCTCGCCCAGTCGCAGCTTCTCCAGATCCAGATACTGCCGGCACAAGGCGAGTTCATCGCCGATCGGCACCAGTTGGCGCGGGTCGCGCAGCAGCGCGCGGAACAGCTCGGCAAGTTCTTCGAGTGCGGTTTCGGCACGCCGCGGGTCGAGGCGGATCAACGAGATCACCGCCGTCAGGCTGTTGAAGAGGAAATGCGGCCGGATGCGGGCGGTCAGCGATTGCAGGCGGGCTTCGATCAGCGCCGGCGACAGGGCGCTGACGCGCAACGCCAAGTAGGAGAGCATGCAGGCCGCCGCCGTGCCGGCGAGCAGACCGGCCCGCACCAGTCCCTGCCAACCCCATTCATCGAAGGTGAGGAGAGACCACAGCAGCGAAAGCAGGACCGCCGACGTCGCTGCCAGCAGGACGACCAGCGCGCGGGCGCTCCAGACCGCGAGGCCCTGCAGCCGGTTGCCGAGGAGTGCCAGCACGGCGAGATTGAAAAGCAGCAGTGGCTGCAACCAGGCGGCCATGGCGCCGTAGTCCTGCAGGCAGGCAACCAGCCCGTCGTTGCGCACCAGTGCGGCGAGCAGGGCCAGCAGGTTGACGCCAAGCAGGATGCGCAGCATGACTCCGGCATTACGGAAATCGGGCAGCGGCTGGCTCTCGGCGTTTTGCTTTATACTTGCCATCAGTTGCAGTGGCGCCTGTACAAGGTTCTACGAATGATTCTAGCCCAGGAACCTGTTCCCCATGAGCCAATCGGACCCTCCCCAATACACTTGGGCCGGCCGCTTCTCCGAACCCACCTCCGAACTCGTCAAGCGCTACACCGCCTCGGTCCGTTTCGACCAGCGGATGTGGCGTCAGGACATCCGGGCCTCACTGGCACACGCGACGATGCTGGCGCGGCAAGGAATCATCGCTGCCACCGACCTTGCCGACATCGAACGTGGCATGGCGCAGGTGGCAAGCGAGATAGAAAGCGGCGCGTTCCTCTGGTCGATCGACCTGGAAGACGTACACCTGAACATCGAGAAGCGGCTGACGACGCTGATCGGCGATGCCGGCAAACGGCTGCACACGGGCCGCTCGCGCAACGACCAGGTGGCGACCGACATCCGTCTCTACCTGCGCGACGCGATCGACGACATCGACGTCCTGCTGGGCGAGTTCCAGAACAGGCTCCTGGACCTGGCGGAGCGGGAGGCAGCGACGCCACTGCCCGGCTTCACGCACTTGCAGGTCGCGCAACCGGTGACGTTCGGACACCACCTGCTCGCTTACGTCGAGATGACACGACGGGACGCCGAGCGTTTCGCCGATTGCCGGCGGCGCACCAACCGGTTGCCGCTCGGCGCGGCCGCGCTCGCCGGCACCACCTATCCAATCGACCGGCACTACGTCGCCGCGCTGCTGGGCTTCGACGCGGTCTGCGAGAATTCGCTCGATGCCGTCTCCGACCGCGATTTCACGATCGAATTCTGCGCTGCCAGCGCCCTGTTGATGATGCACCTATCGCGTCTGTCGGAAGAACTGGTGCTGTGGATGAATCCGCGTTTCGGCTTCATCACCCTGGCCGACCGCTTCTGCACCGGCAGTTCGATCATGCCGCAGAAGAGGAACCCGGACGTGCCGGAATTGGCACGCGGCAAGACCGGCCGCGTCTTCGGCCACCTTGTCGGCCTCCTGACCCTGATGAAAGGCCAGCCACTGGCCTACAACAAGGACAACCAGGAAGACAAGGAGCCGCTTTTCGACGCCATCGACACCGTCACCGACACGCTGCGCATCTTCATCGAGATGATCCCCGGCATCACCGCCAATCCGGAGAACATGCGCAGCGCCCTGCGCCAGGGTTTCGCGACTGCCACCGACCTTGCCGATTACCTGACCCGCAAGGGCCTGCCGTTTCGCGACGCCCACGAAGCGGTGGGCCTGGCCGTTCGCCGCGCGGAGGAGCTGGGTATGGACCTGGCGCAGCTGTCGCTCACCGACCTGCGCCAGTTCTCGCCACTGATCGACGACGATGTCTTCGCCGTTCTGACGGTCGAGGGCTCGCTCGCAGCACGCAATCACCACGGTGCCACTGCGCCAGAGCAGGTCAGGGCGGCGATCGCCCGCGCCCGTTCGCCCACCTAGACGCCTGTGGCGGACATGGACAAGGTAGGGAAGTACGAGCTGGTGCGCGAGATCGGTCGCGGAGCGACGTCTACCGTCTATCTGGGAAGCGACCATTTCACCCGCCGCGAGGTGGCGATCAAGATTGCCTTCCCCGGCATCCTCAAGGATCCCAGGCGGGGGAAGCTATACACCCACCTGTTTCTCAATGAGGCCGCGCTGATCGGCAAGATGTCGCACCCGCACATCGTGCAGACCTACGATGCGGTGGTCGATGACCAGCTCTGCTACATCGTCATGGAGTATGTGCCGGGCGGCACACTCGAAAGCGTCTGCTCCCGCGACCACCTGTTACCGATCGAGCGAGTCGTCGAGATCATCTTCAAGTGCACACGGGCGCTCGATTTCGCCTTCCGGATGGGCATTACCCACCGCGACATCAAGCCGGCGAACATCCTCTTTGCCAACACCGACCCGAGTCAGGGCGACATCAAGGTCTCCGATTTCGGTGCCGCGATCATTGGCTCGCCCGACCGCACGCTGGTACTTGGCATCGGCTCGCCAGCCTACATGTCGCCGGAGCAGGTCAAGGACCGGGCGCTCGATCATCAGACCGACATCTACTCGCTCGGCGTCGTCATGTACCAGTTGCTGACCGGGCAGCTGCCTTTTCAGGCACGCAACAGCTATGACCTGGTCTATCAGATCATCAACGCCGAGCCGCGCCGCCCATCGTCACTGCGCAGCGAGATTCCCGCCGCCCTTGATGCGATTGTCGCGCGCGCGATGAGCAAGCAGCTTGATGCGCGGTACACCAGTTGGACCGAGTTTGGACACGACCTGACCCTTGCCTTTCGCGGCAGGAGGCCGAGCGTGCCGGCAGAGCGCATGGCCGACTTCGAGAAATTCGAAAGGCTCCGGTCGTTCAGCTTCTTCGCCGAGTTCTCCGAGGCCGAGATCTGGGAAGTCGTCCGCTTCTCCAAATGGAACCGGGTTGCCCCCGACACCGTCATCATTGCCGACGGCGAGGTCGGGGACTGTTTCTACTTCCTCGCCGAAGGCGAACTGAAGGTGCTCAAGAACGGCATGCTTCTCGACCTGCTGACCAGTGGCGAGTGTTTCGGCGAGATGGCAGTGATCGGCAAGGCGGCATCGCGGCGCGGCGCCGATGTCGTCGCGCTGACGGACGCCAAGCTGGTGATGATCGCCGCGACAGCCCTGCAGGAATCGTCGGCAACCTGCCGCATGCACTTCTACCAGGCATTCCTTGCCGTCCTCAGCGACCGCCTTGCCTCGGCCAACATCCGGCTCGTGTCGTTCTGACACCGGCTGCGGATGGCCGCGGCCGTGCCAGGGACCGCGGTGCGGATCTGCGGCTCAGCGACCGCAGAAGGGCGCAACGCCATCAAAGCCCATCAGGGCCTGCCGCTGGTAACTCGTGCGGACGATGCCGCTGCTTGCGTCGAAGAGCACGTCAAAGCGCGCGAGCTGGTTCCAGGAATCGCAGAACTGCCACTCCCAGACGAGCTCGTTGCGCGCCTTGAAATAAGCGGTCCATTGCGGTACCGGTGGGCCAAGGAGGCGGAGAACGGACTCGCGGTCACTCTTGCCAGGCTGGATGCGCGCGAAATGCTCCATGTCCAGCACCTGTTCGATCCGTTGCAATCGTCCGTCCGGCGCCATGAAGACCATGAACGTCTGCGGACCCGACGGGCCACGGGGATAGGCCAGTTGTTCGCTGCCATCGGCGTCCAGCCAACGCATCGCCGGCACGCCCATGGTCGCAATGACGTCGGACACGGTCGCCACACCGGGCTTCAGGCCATAGCCACTGTAACCGGCGCAAGCCGCAAGCAGGAAGACGCAGACGAGCGCCGGAGGAACCCGCCCGATCAAGGATCTCACGTTCATGTGGCCTCCCTGTGAATTGCTTTCCAGCCGGTGATTATCGCGCAAACCACTGCATGCAAGAGGGAACGGGCTCAGAAAGCGCCCGCCGGTGACAACTGCCGGAAGTACCCCGGCCAGCGCGCCTTCCGCTCAGCCACCGCCAGACTGGCCCTGCAGGAGCTTCTGCAGCTCGCCCTCCTCGTACATCTCACGCATGATGTCGCAACCGCCGATGAACTCGCCACCAACATAGAGCTGCGGAATCGTCGGCCAATTGGCAAACGCCTTGATGCCATTGCGAATCTCTGGATCGTCGAGGACATTGACGCTGAAGAAACTCGCCACACCACACGCTTTGAGAATCTGTACCGAAACGGCGGAGAAGCCGCACTGCGGAAACTGTGGGGTCCCCTTCATGTAGAGAACCACCGGGTTGCTCGTTACCTGCTCCTTGATCAGTTGCTGCACATCCATGTTGAAACCTCATGCCTCATGTGGTTGAAGAAAGTGATCCCGCCTGCTGCTGCCCTCAGTCGCGGCCGCCAACCAGGCAGGCACCGCTGACCCGCTCGCTGCCCGACAGATCGGGCCACGTAGCCATCCCGCTCAGACCGCCCCGACGCAACAGCTCGCGCACAGCCAGCGCGTGCTCGTGCCCATGCTCGATCAGCAGCCAGCCTCCCGGCAGCAGGTGCCTCGCCGCGCCGCCGACGATCGCCCGCGCGCACTCCAGTCCGTCACCGCCAGCCACACCGTCGGTCAAGGCCAGCCGCGGTTCAAACGGTAGCCCATCGCGCTCCAGATGCGGGTCAGCCGCTGCCACATAGGGCGGATTGGCGACAATCAGGTCGAAGCGCTCCCCGGTCAGCGGTCCGTACCAGTCACCTTGAACAAAGCGCACCGTCGCCGCGTGCAGGCTGGCGTTCAACCGCGCAACGTCCAGTGCCGCCGGTGACAGATCGACAGCCACGACACTCGCTTGCGGGCAAAGGCACTTCAGGGTCACCGCCAGCACCCCGGAACCGGTGCCGAGGTCGGCGACCACGGGCTGGTCTGTATGTTGCAGACGTTCGAGTGCCAGTTCGACCAGCAGTTCCGTCTCCGGACGGGGAACAAGCACGTCGGCGGTGACCGTGAACTCGCGACCGTAGAAGCCGGCGCATCCGAGCAGGTAAGCCAGAGGCTCACCGCTCGCGCGCCGCCGCACGAGCGCATCGAGTCTGCGCTCCTGCAGCGCCGGCAGCGACCTTGTCGGGTGAGCGAGAAGATCGGCGTGGCTGCAACCGGCCACGTACTCTACCAGCAGGCGCGCGTCGAGGCGGTCGATCCGCTGCCGTGCGAGCCGCCACGCGTCGCCGATGCTCGTCACCAGACAGCCCCCGCGACCAGCGTGCTCCCGCGCACGCCATGCGGCCAGCCGCCAACGTCTGGCGCCAGTTGGCTCACTCGGCGCCGGCGAGCAGCGCCAGTTGGTCAGCCTGATGCTCGGCAGTCAGCGCGATGATCAGTTCGTCAAGCTCACCGTCCATGATGGCGTCGATCTTGTAAAGGGTCAGGTTGATCCGGTGGTCGGTCACACGCCCCTGCGGGAAGTTGTAGGTGCGAATCCGCTCCGAACGATCGCCGCTGCCGATGAGGTTCCTGCGCGTCGAAGCAATGTTCGCGTGCTGCTGTCGTTCCTGCGCATCCTTGATCCGTGCCACGAGTACGGACATGGCCTGCGCCTTGTTCTTGTGTTGCGACCGGTCATCCTGGCACTCGACGACGATCCCCGTCGGCAGGTGCGTGATGCGGACCGCCGAGTCGGTCTTGTTGATGTGCTGCCCACCCGCACCGGATGCGCGATAGGTATCGACGCGGATCTCCGCCGGGTTGATCAGCACCTCCTCGAGCGCTTCCGCCTCCGGCATGACGGCGACGGTGCAAGCGGACGTATGGATGCGGCCCTGCGCCTCGGTTTCCGGTACGCGCTGCACCCGATGGCCTCCCGACTCGAACTTCAGGCGCGAGTACACGCCGCCGCCAACGATGCGGGCGATGATCTCGCGATAGCCGCCGAGGTCGGAAACGCTCGCCGAAATCACCTCGACCTGCCAGCGGCGACGCTCGGCATAGCGCGCGTACATGCGAAACAGGTTGCCGGCAAAGAGGGCCGATTCATCGCCACCCGTGCCGGCCCTGATCTCGAGAA
>Ga0209573_1003760_pt1 | contig 16044 bp, 12 predicted proteins | sample TNRBio252014_DNA_FD_185870 | JGI IMG/M metagenome (GOLD analysis project Ga0209573, IMG submission 185870) | Wastewater treatment Type I Accumulibacter community from EBPR Bioreactor in Madison, WI, USA - TNR Reactor_6/25/2014_ DNA (SPAdes)... | ecosystem: Engineered > Bioreactor > EBPR >...
CACGGCGGCGAGGAGCTTCTGCACCTGCGCGTTTTCCCAGATGCTGGGGCCGGAGGGGTCTTTCATGCGGGATAGCACCTTGTTCAGCGTGCTCGGCGCGCCGATGGAGATGAGGAGATACTTGCCCGTGTTGCAGTAAGCCATCTCAGAGGCCGCGCTGGAGGTCTGGGAGAGCTTGAGCGTGTTCACGCTGTAGCCCAGGTAGTCGCTTTCTTCGAAGGCCCCGAAGCCCGCGCCGACATAGCGCTTCAGGCTTTCGAGCGCGCCGCCGATCTTGTCCGCGCTTTTGATTTTGAAGGCCAGCACCTGGCTTTGCTTGTCCAGCGCACCGTCTTGAACGGTGGAAATCTCATCTTCGAGGCTGCCGAAGAAGTCATCGCGAATCTTGAAGCCGAGCTGCTGCTCGAACTGCGGGATCTGCATCGTCACCATCATGGCCATGGGGCCGAGCTTCATGATCATGCCCATGAGGCCGTCGTAGAACTTGCCGAAGTCATAGCGCGTGACGCCACCCTGGAGCACATCGCCAGGAATGAAGGCTGGCAGCGCCACCTCATTGGCCGTGGTGCGCATGAGGGAAACGAGCCCCGCTGGCTTTTCAGGATGCAGGATGGTGAAGTCCGAGCGCATCTGCCCGTCCTGCAGTTCCATCGTGATCGCGACAGCCTGCAGTTCCTGCACGCCGAGCATGTTCATGATGATCTGCGGCGTGATGCCCATGGCGGCCATGGCGTCTTTGTCACCGGCCTTCTTCGCTTTTTCAGCCTCGGCCAGGGCTTTCTGACCGAGCTCCAAAAACTTCACGCCGTTGAAGTAAATCAGCATGTCCCCGCCGCCGTTGGTGAGCTGGCCGATGCGCGTCAGATGCTCGCGGGCGTCCGCCGCCGCGTCTGCCGAGCCGCTTTGAACTGCGGTGATCATCTGCTCCAGCAGTTTGCGGGAGGTGGACTCGATCATCACGTCCCCGACGACCGCCCAGGCGGTGAAGCAGGCGTCATCCTCAGGATCATCCGTGGCGATCTGCACACTCACACCGGCGATGCTGGCGTTCTCGATCTTCAAAGCCGCGTTCTTCTTTTTTTCCGCCTCGACCTCGGAGAGCTTGTGCGCCTCGATCTCCTTCTCCTTGCCCGCGATCTCGCAAAGAGCCACACTGGGCGGGTTTTTTTTGAAGTCCTCAGGGTCGTTGATCACCAGAAAGTTCAGCAGGGCGCCGGGATAGTCCTTCAGCGTGTCATGCATGCCGGTGCCGTAGTGCTCTTTGAAGAACTTGTCCCAGGGAGCGACGCCCTCCTGGCGCATCGGCGCGGTCCAACGCTGCACGGCCTCGTCCTGCATGAATTTCGAGAAGGTGCTCTTGTCCCAGTCTGCGAGCAGTTCTTGCGTGTTTTTTACCGCGACGACAACGGTGGTGCCTTTCGGCATGAGATTGTACCATTGCTCCAGACGGTCTGCGGCGGAGGCAGGCAGGACGCTGGTGAAGGCCAGGGCGATTAAGATGAGGGCGCGTTGGGGTTTCATGAGATGAAGTTGAATGAAGGGCGTGATCACTACCGGCGAATCAGCCGCCAGTGGTTACAGATTCCGGTTTTGATTTTTCCGTCGGCGGAGCCGGTGGCGGCAGATAGCGAAAGCCGCTGTTCGGATTGCGCGGATCGAAGGCGAAGGCCTCGCGGTTCTTCAAAAATAGCTTCAGCACGTTCGAGGGGATCGAGAAGCCGAGGCCTTCCACGCCTACGCCGGCGGCCTTCATGTTGTTCACTCCCACGACCTCGCCACGCGCGTTGAAAAGCGGCCCGCCGGAGTTGCCGGGGTTGATCTGCGTCGTGCTTTGAATGTACCAGCGCCCGCCGTTCTCACGCGCCCGGATGCTGACGATGCCCTTCGACACGCTGCGTTCCAAACCCAGCGGACTGCCGATGGCGAAAACTTCCTGGCCCTGCGTGAGCGTCTCCGAATCTCCCATCGGCACGAAGGGCAGCGCGGCGGCCGCCGGATCGTCGATTTGCAGGATGGCGAGGTCGAGGAAGCCGTTCATCGCGATGATTTTCACCTTGGTGAATTGCTGCTTCTCCAGCCCCCCCGGTTTTTTGCGATACACCACGACGGTGATCTCACGCTCGCCCGCGATGACATGCTGGTTCGTGATGACGTAGCCGAGTTTGTTGATGATGAAGCCGGAGCCGAGGCCGGACGCGGTCTGGATCTGCACCACGGACTCCGCCACGCGCTGGACGTTCTTTTCCACCGTCACCGCCTCACGGCCCGGTTCCACAAAATAGATGTCCTCGCCCTGCACCGCCGCCGCCTTGGCCGAGGCGGTGGCTTTTTCGAGCACGGAAATCTCCGCGCGTGGCAGCGTCAGCACCGTGTGGCCGAGATCCAGCACCACGGAGTCCTCCCGCTCTTTCAGCACCTCGCCACGCAGTTCCGCGCCGTTTTTGAGCACGATCTTCACCGTGTCCGCCGCCAATGCCGAAACCGCCGTGCAGGCGGCCGCGAGAACTCCCAAGCTCAGTATTTTTCGCATCACGGACGCGGACTCTAGCGGACGCGTTTGCGGATACGAGTTCTTTTTCCGTCACCCTCGCATCGCCCGCTGGCGCAGGAAGTGGTCGGCCAGCACGAGATGCACCATCGCCTCGACCATGGGCACGGCTCTTGGCAGCACGCAGGGGTCGTGGCGACCACGGGCGGACAGCGTCGTGTCCTCGCCGGTGTTGGTGACGGTCTTCTGCTCGCGCAAAACGGTGGCGGTGGGTTTGAAGGCCACGCGGAAGACGATCTCCTCGCCGTTGCTGATGCCGCCCTGGACGCCGCCGCTGCGGTTCGTGCGGGTGCGGACGTTTTGACCGTCCATGTAGAACTCGTCGTTGTGCTCCAGTCCGGTCATCGTGGTGCCGGCAAAGCCGCTGCCGATTTCAAAGCCCTTCGTCGCAGGCAGGCTGAGCATCGCCTTGGCCAAATCGGCCTCTAGGCGGTCGAAAACAGGCTCGCCCAGACCCGCAGGCACGCCGCGCACGACGCATTCGATCACGCCGCCGACGCTGTTGCCCTCACGGCGGATGTTTTCGATGAGCGCGATCATTTTTTCCGCCGCTACAGGATCGCAGGTGCGGACGATGTTGGATTCGATGACCTCGGAGTTCAGCGCAGAGCCGGTGGGCACCTCCGCGTGGATGTTTTGCACCGTTTTGACGTAGGCGAGCGCTTCGTAGCCGGAAAGCGAGTGCTGGAGCATTTTCCGCGCGATGGCCCCAGCGGCGACGCGGCCGATGGTCTCGCGGGCGCTCGATCTGCCTCCGCCTGAGACGGCGCGGATGCCGTATTTCGCATCGTAAGTGTAATCAGCGTGACTGGGGCGATACGCCTGCTGCATCTCCGTGTAGGCGGAGGGACGTTGGTCGGTGTTGCGCACGAAAATGCCGATAGGCGTGCCCAGCGTCTGCCCATCGAGCACGCCAGAGAGAATTTCGGCGGTGTCGTCCTCCTTGCGCGGCGTGACGATCTTGCTTTGGCCGGGGCGGCGACGGTTCAGCTCGTGCTGGATGTCCTCAACACTGAGTGGAATCTTCGGCGGGCAGCCGTCCACGACGACCCCGACGCCGGGGCCGTGGGATTCGCCCCAGGTGCTGATGCGGAAAAGAGTGCCGAAGTTGCTCGCCATAGGCCGCTCATGATGCGGAGCTTGATTCAAGGTTCAAGGTTCAAGGTTCAGCACTGTTGTAGGAAACAGCCCAACGCTCAGTCATAACTCAACACGTCGTGCATTTTCCACGACAGCACCCCGCGCCCCTGTCCGCCTTCGCTCCACTTGCGCAGTTCCAGCACCTCCAGGGGTTCCAACCATTTGGCCGCTTGCTTGAGGCCTGACACATCATTGCCTCCCTGGCCGCGCACCACGGCAAAGGCCTTCAAAAACTCCCGCAGCTTCGTGAGGCTCAGCTTCACGCGCGTCCCCGCCGTCACGGCCTTGCCCGGCTGGGCGAGGCTCTCCGCCCACTGATTCTGCAAGGCCCGCGAGGTGCCCAGCATGAAAAACCTGTCTGTCAGCGAGACGCAGGGCAGCAGATCCTCGGATTCAAACGGCAGCGTGTAGGCAAAACTCGTCACCGGCCCTTTCTGCCTCATGAATGCCTGTGGCAGTTCCAGCGGTTGCGGCAGCGGGGCCTGTTTCGCCAGCTTTTGCAGCGCGGTTTCCATGTTTTGCCACGCCGCCCCGATCAATCCGCGATTTTTCATCTCATGCAGCACTGTCAGGCGCGGCAGCGGCAGATCCTGGCCGCCGGGCGGCATGCCTGGCAGCAGGGGCATCTTGCCGCCGACATCCAGGATGAACGCGCCATCATTTCCCAGCGCCTTCTGCCATATCGTCTTCGTGCCGTCATACACTTCGAGCAAGCCGGGCAGCACGGCTTGATCCACCAGCTTGAAAAGCTCCACCGTCTGCTCACCGCCCACGCCTGCGCCGATGACCTCTTTCGTCGCCGCATGGGCCAGCTTCATCCAGGCTTCAAAATAAGCACGACCAGCGCCCGATGCCGCGCTTTGGCCGCTCACGCCCAGCACCACGGATTCGTCATCGAGCAGCGGTGTGAACTGTGATCCCTGCGCCAGCACCGCCGCATTCGCCGGGCTGACACTGCCGGCCCAGTCCAGGTGCAAACCCGCGTCCCACCAGGCCACGGCGGCACCATTCATGCAATCGCCACGGTAATACGCCTGCTCGGCTGCTCCCAGCTCCACAACCAGCGGCGCCAATGAACGTGCCACGCCGGCAAACATCCGCTCCTGCTCCAGTCCCGCCAGCAAACCGCGCAACATCGGCTGAAACGGCTCGTCGGATTGCAGCGCGTTCAAAAACGCCCCGTCCCAGCAGGCGACCAGGCCCAGCTCACGCTGCGCATGCGCGTCGTCCGCGAAACGCATCTCGCTCCGCGCCAGCATCGAGTCCTCGACCGAATTCGCCAGCCGCACCTGCTCCGTCGTGCGCCCCACCGCCACATAGGCGCGGCCTTTGCCCAGGCCGAGCGCCAGCACCCATTTTTTCCGCGCCAGCACCTCCAGGCCACGCGCCACGCGATCACGGGTCTCGGGAGTGATCTGCGGCATCGACTTCACCAGCGCCTCCAGCCAGACACGCCGCCGTTCCAGCGTCAAAATCTCGTTCATGGCGATCTCGTTCACCGTGATCTGCTCGCCCTGCGTCGTCACGATGCGCGATTGCGGTGCGTCGCCGAGCCAGTCCGAGATCCGCAACAGGCCGCTCATCTTTTGCAGCACCTTTTCCGGCTCCGGCGACGCCACGCCGACCATCAGCGGCGGCATTTCGAAGCGCTCCAGCCACAAGATCAACGCCTCCAGCAACGCCGCGTCACTCAGCGCCGCGACGCCCATCTTTGCCGCGTCAAAACTCGTTCCCAGGCCCGCCAGCATGCCGCCGCTCATCATGCCGCGATACGCCGTCTCGTTGTAGAGGTCGTTCAACTGCCGCAGCATCACGATCCCCTTCGCGCTCTCCTTCCCAAACGCCACGAAGGCCTCGTCCACCTGCACCGCCTCCGCGCCGCTGTCCGCTGCCGGCAGTTGCTCCTCCACAAACGCCATCGTCTGCTTCCACCAGTTCGTCGATCTCAAGGCCTCCGCATGCTGGCGGAAATTCACGCTGCTCACGCAGAACTCCACATCCCCCGGCACACGCTCTGCCAATCCCAACCGCGAAGACTCCGTCAGCAACGTCGGCTGCACCGGGACGGGCGCTTCCGCCTGGGCCTTCGACGCGGCTTTTTTCTTCCCACAGCCGCAGATCAGCAGCGCGGCGAGGAGCAGCAATGACGAAATCCGAATGACGAATGACGAATGACGGAACCCACGTTCGTCATTCGAGCTTCGGCATTCATTCCTCATTCTGATTTCGTCATTCGTCATTACTTCAGCGCCGCATACACGCGATGCACGTCATCATGCGCGTCGAGCGACTGCAAAAACTCCGTCGCCTCATCGCGCTGCGCGTCGGTCAGTTCCGGGTATTCCTTCGGCACATAGCTCATCTCTGAGGTCGTCACCTGCCAGCCCGCCGCCTTCAGCGCCTTCGTCACCGCGTCCAGAGTGGTCGTCTGCGTGAAAAACCTCGCGCCGATGTGCCCTGCGGCCTCCTCGTCCTCGATCTCCAGCGGTTCCACGTTCTCCGCCTCGGCCTCCAGTGCCGCGACTTCGATGTCGAGCGACTTGTCCGCGTGATGCGCCTCGATCAGGCCCACATGATCGAACATCCACATCACCTTGCCCATGCTGCCAGCGCGGAAGAGCACCTTGATGTCCGAGGAGGTGCGGTTGTTGTTGTCTGTGAGGCATTCCACGATCACCGGCACCCGGTGCGGCGTGAAGCCCTCGTAAGTCGTCGTTTCATACTGCACCGCGTCTGGGCCGGTGCCCGAGCCCTTCGCAATCGCCCGCTCGATCGTCTCGCGCGTCACGCTCTGCTTCTTCGCCACCGCGACCGCCGCTGCCAGTCGCGCATTGTACTCAGGATGCGGCCCGCCCAGCTTCGCCGCCACCTGGATTTCCCGCACCAGCTTGCCCGTGATCTTCCCTTTCTGGTCCGCGGCCATCTCCCGCCATTTCTGTTTCCATTGTGCGCCCATGATGTGTCTTTCAGTTCAAAGTTTAGACGCGCACCAAAGGTGGGAGCGGTGGGAATGCAAGGATCACGACTTCGTGAATCCGTCTGCGGCTTATTGGGCTTCCACTCCCGACTCCTTGCTCACTCGAACGCGATGTTCCCTGGATGCATGTCAGACAGGTAGATGCCGAACCATTCCAGCTCGCTCATGACTTTCCGCACCTCAGGCCAGCGGTCCTCGAATTTTTCCATGCGATCCATTTCCCAGGACTCCCAGGTTTCTTCGTTGAAATCGAACGGCTCGTCCAGAATCGCTCCGGCGAAATCTAGGAGGTAGGGCGGCCTGACGATGGTTATTTCGATGGCAAGCCATGTGTCGTCGTGGTGCAGATAAGCGGGAACAGCAAAACCACGCACGCTCTCGACCTTGCACTCGAGCAGGCGCAGGTAGCAGTCCCGCTCACGCTCATAAGGCTTGGTGGCACGGAACAGCTTCACGGCCCAAGGATGATTTCGATCCTTGCTGTGCAAAAGCCATACGCTACCATCCACACCGAAGCCGAGGCTGTCGCCAAGCTCCGCATGGCGGCTTTCGGCGTAACCCAGCGCTTTTTCCTCCATGGAATCAAACACCATCCGCTCATCCTCGCCGAAGACCGGCTACAGCGCCACTGTGGAGATGTTTCTCGACATCGAAGGTGTGCGGCATGACGTCTCGCACATGGGACCGGAGTTTGTCATCCTTGCAAAGCCGGTGAACCGCCCGCCATGTGCTGGAATCGTGAGTCTGAGTGTGGACGGAAAACTCAAGCAGTGGTCGGTCTGCCTGCCAGACGGTCTCTCCGAGGACACGCGTCGTGTGCGAACGGCAAAGGCGGCGTGAGAGGCGGTGGCACCCTCACTTGCGCAGCGCTTCCCGCGCCTTCTTCGGCAGCGCGTCCACCACGAGCTGGTACGAGTGCTCGACCAGCTCCCGGATCAGCTTCGGCGGCAGGCTGCCGTCCAGCATCACGGTGTTCCAGTGCTTCTTGTTCATGTGCCAGCCGGGCTTGATGGCCTTGTGCTCGTCTCGCAGCTCGATGGCGCGTTCGGGATCGCACTTCAGGTTGATGCGCGCGGGAAAATCCTCCGGCACGGTCACGGCGAACATCTTGCCGCTCACCTTGTAAACCAGCGCCTCGGGGCCAAACGGCGTCGTCTCCTCCGCTCCCGGCAGGCTCAGGCAGTGGGCGATGACATCCGGCAGGTCCATGCGGTCATGACGCCATCAGCGCCAGTTTAAAGCGACCGTCATACTGGCCGCTTGCGTGTTTGTTGCAGCAGTGCAGGCAGGCAGTGGGTCGGCGGAACTTGCGCACGCGTTGCACCGTCGTCTGGCAGGCCGGGCAGGCATAGACTAGCTTGCGCACCACCTCGTTGCGCGGCAGCGGCAGGCGATGATGCGCCTTTTCGCCTGCGATGCCCAGATCCGCGCAGGCCTGTCGCCATTCTCGCCCATGTGGCTCGATGCGCCGCCGCCCGCTGCGATGGTAGGCGATCAAATGCGCCAGCTCATGCTTCAGCGTGCGCTCCACCTGCCCTTCAAAGTCACGCAGCAGTGGATTCAGCTCCACCGCCCACTTCGGATAACGCGCGTAGCCCGCCGTGCTGCGCAGCCGCGCGTTCCAGCTCACGGTCAGCAGTTTCGCGCCACCGGGCATCTCCAGCGCATGCAGCCACTCGCGTGCCTGCGCCTCCAGCGTTTCATCGCGACCGTCCTGCAAGGCGGTTTCGGTCATTTCCGGCGGCTCCACCGCCTCAAGCTCACGCACCGACTGAAACGGCGTCCACACCGGCGACGCCGTGAAGTCGAAAAAGAGCTGGGAGAGATCAAGCATGACGCGTCACTTCTGCTTCTTGGCCTTCACCTGATGCTCCTGCTGGCCGAGCGCGTAAAGCATGTCCGGCGGCACCGATTCGAGGATGAAAACATTCGCGCCGATGGTGCTGCGCGCGCCGATCACCGTGTCGCCGCCGACAATTGTCGCGTTCGCATACACTGTGACGTGATCTTCCAGCGTCGGATGACGCTTCTTGCCACGCAGCGCCTGCCCGGCGGCCAGCGACCGCGCCACGAGGCCCACGCCTTGATAAAGCTTCACATGATTGCCCAGCGCCGCCGTCTCGCCGATCACCACGCCCGTGCCGTGGTCGATGAAGAAATGCGTGCCGATCTCCGCGCCGGGATGGATGTCGATCCCCGTGCGGCCATGCGCCCACTCCGTCATCATGCGCGGGATGAGCGGCACGTTTTCTTTGTACAAAACGTGCGCCGTGCGCTGGATGGCAATCGCCTCCAGGCCCGGATAGGCCAGAATGATCTCCTCAAAGCCACGCGCCGCCGGATCGCCCTCGAACGCGGCCTCCACGTCGGTTTGCAGCAGCGCCCGCACCTTTGGCAGCGCCAGCATGAAGCGGCACACGAGGCCCTCGCTCTCCGCAGGCGCTGAATCGCCGTTCAGCCGCACAGTGCGGCGCACCTCGACATTCAAGCGCTGACGGATGCCCGCGACGAGCTCGTGCGTCATGAGCTGCAGCTCATCTGACGTCACCGCCTCCTCGGAAAAAAAGCCGGGAAACAGCAGATGCAGCAAATCCTCGCACAGCGACGCGATCGCCTGCTTCGACGGCAGGTTCCCGCAATCGACGTGGTTGATCCCTCCGACCTCGTGATACGAGGCCATGAGGCTGGTGACGATTTCATCCTGGCGGCAATCCATGTGCTTCCAGCGATACCGCGCTGAGAGGTGGATTCAAGTGAGGCATCACACAAACCTTGGTTGCGTTCGTGTGCAGTTGTTCGTAACCAAGCACGCGCGCTGTGAATAACCATGCTCCCGTCCCTCAACCAGCTCAAACTTCCCGATCCCTGGCAGCATCAGGCGGTGAATTTGTTGCGAACGGGCACGGATGTCGTCGTCAGCGCACCGACCGGGGCAGGGAAGACGTATATTTTTGAGCTGCTGCATCAGGGGCGGCATTTGTCCGGTCAGGCGATCTACACGGTGCCGACTCGCGCTCTCGCGAATGATAAATACGCCGAGTGGAAGGAGGCGAAGTGGAATGTGGGCATCGCCACAGGCGACATCGCGGAAAATGTCGATGCGCCGGTCGTGGTGGCGACGCTGGAGACGCAGCTCGAACGCCTCGTGCGTGGCGAAGGTCCGGCGCTGCTTGTAATCGATGAGTACCAGATGATCTCGGACCACGCTCGCGGCGCGAATTATGAGGCGGCCGTCGCGCTGGCACCGGCGGACACGCGTTTGCTGCTGCTCAGCGGATCGGTGGCGAATCCCGAGGATGTGGTGGCGTGGCTGCGCGGGTTGAATCGCCAGGCCGAGGTCGTTTTGACGAAGGAACGGCCTGTGCCGCTCGAAGAAGTGCCCATGGAGACGCTGCCGCAGCGTCAGCGGCAGTTTGAGAACTACTGGCCGCGCTTTGCCGCCGCCGTGATGATCTCGGACCTCGCGCCGTTGCTCATTTTCGCGCCAAGACGCAAAGAAGCCGAGTCCATCGCACGCCGACTCGCCGCCGATTTGCCGATGGGCGATCCGCTGGATCTCACGCCGGAGCAGCGGGTGGTGTGCGGCAAGGATTTGGCGACATTGATCGAAAAGCGCATCGCGTTTCATCATAGCGGGCTCTCGTATGGTGCGCGCGCCGGTGTGATCGAGCCGCTGGCGAAGGCCGGGCAGCTCCGTGTGATCGTGGCGACGATGGGACTCGCCGCAGGCATCAATTTCTCCGTCCGCAGCGTGCATGTGGCCGGCACGACCTATCACGACGGCCGCAGCGAGCACAAACTAGCTCCCGACGAGCTGCTGCAAATGTACGGCCGCGCCGGACGCCGTGGACTCGATGACAAAGGTCATGTCGTCACCAGCCGCGACAGTCCTTCCATCTTCGATGCACGGCCTGCACGTCTGCACCGCAGCGCCTTGCTCGCGTGGCCGATTTTCCTGCGCGTGATGAAGCATGCCGCATTAAAGCAGGACAACCCGTTTGAGGCCGCGAAACACTTCTCCGAGCGTCTTTTCGCCAAAGTGCCGCCTCTGCTCGGTTTGGAGGACTTGGAGCCGAATGTCGCGCATCCGCAGTTGGAGAACGCGAAGGCTCTCTTCGGCCTCGAAGCGACCGAGAAGCAGATTTTGAACTCGTTTGGCGAATGGGAGCGCAAGCATCGTCACGCGCTGCAACGCGTGCCGTTGAGCCGCGTGCATGCCACGCTCGGTATTCCGGCCTTCGCGGCCAGGTTTGCGCATGGCATCGGCCGCGTGGGCAAGATTCGCCGAGAGAAAGAAGTCATCTACGGTGTCGAGATCAGCCTCGGCACGCCGGTGGGTGATGACATCAAGCCCACCAAGTCGATCCGCCGCCTGCTCAAGCTGCCGCGCAAGGCGGAGACGGTGCCGCTTGAAGAAATCACCGTGCTGCATGCCGGTGATCTTGCGAACGCGATCCTCGCGAATGTGGAGGATGTCATTCAAGACGTCGCGCCCGAGTTCATCGGCACGGTGACCAAGGAGAATCTCGCTTTCGCCTGCTTCGACCTCTCATCGGTTGAGGTGATGGCGTATGAGGACAGTCACGGACGCCTTCTATTCGCGCCGCAAGAACGCAGCATCGTGGTGAGGAACGAAACCGGCGTCCACACGCCCGAAACGGCCACCACCGACCGCGAACCGCGTCCGGGATCGCCGATTCATGCCTGGCGCATGCTTGGTCTCATAGACGCCGATGGTGTGCCGACACGGCGCGGCGAAATCTTCAGCTTCTTCCAGCACGGCGAGGGTTTGGCTGTCGTCGCGGCCCTGGAGGACGAAAGCTATCCAGCCGACGACCTCGTGCATCACATGGCGAACCTGCGCAGCGGCTCGAAGTTCGACCTTCCGCTCGATTGCGGCTCTGAACGCCTCGCCGCCGTGTGTCGCGGCACCTACGGCTTCGTCAATCATCACGGCTACCTCGAAAACGGCCTGCCCATCGACTACGGCGAAGGCGCGGCGGAACTGCTTGATGCCATGCTGCATCCAGAACAACCCGGCGCACAAGATTTGAAGACCGGCATCGCCGAGGGCGACATCTCCCGCGCCTACGTCGAGTGGCTGAGCCTGCTGCGTCACATCAGTCATGCGCCCGATCATCCATGGAAGCGCTGGATCGCGCTCAAGGAAGCCGCGAAGGCCGTGCTAAAGCACCACACCAAGACCCTGCGCCACTTCTTCCACCTCGACCTGCCGCCGCTGACGAACAAGCAGAAGCACGGCAAGACACGGCATTATTTGATGGTGAAGTGAGCAGGCATCCTGATCCCGGAGGGGTCAGGAGGTTGTGCGCATTTTCATCAGTGCGGCGCGCACCATGAGCGTCTCGCCGATGTTTTCAGCGGTGAGCAGGCCGACGAGCTCGCCGCTGAGCGGATCAATGACAGGCAGGGCGGGGCAGTCGCTGGCGCCGAGCGCGTCGAGAGCCTGGGTGAGATCAATGGCAGGCTCCGTGGCATCCGGGCAGCGGCGCATGACGTCGATCACGGGATGCGCGGGTCCATTTTCCGCCAGCGCGGAGATGAGGTCATGCCGCGTGAGCATGCCCTGCATGCCGCCTTGCAGGTTCAGCACCGGGAAATCCTGCTGCGTGCCGGCGAGCAGCAGCGTGACGCCATCCCGCAGCGTGGCGTGCGGTGGCAGCGTGCGGAAATCGGTGAGCATGGCGTCCTTCACGCGCAGATCACGCGTGGCCTCCTGCTGCGTGACGCTGGCGGCCTCCTGACCGGCCGCCATGAAGATGAAGAAGCAGATGAGCAGCAGCATCGGATGAAATTCGACTTTGTTCAGCAACATCGCGATGCCCACCAGCATGGCGATGCCCTGGCCGATGGAGGCCGCCAGGCGTGTGGCCTTGCCGTAATCGAGGAACCATGCGAGCAAGGCGCGGAGCACACGGCCGCCATCCATGGGAAAGGCCGGAATCAGGTTGAAGACCACCATGAAGACATTCCACACCATGAGCTTCTGGAAGAAGTGTCCCGTTTTGAGAAAGTCGTAGCCGGGATTGAACTCCGCGTTGATGCCGAGCCCGAGAAAGATCGCGGCCGCGATGATCACATTCACCAACGGCCCGCAGATGGCGACGACAAACTCCTGCGAGGGCTTGCGCGGCATGCGCTCCAGCCGCGCCACACCGCCGATGGGCAGCAGCGTGATGTCCGGCGTGCGGATACCGTAACCACGCGCGGCCAGCACATGCCCGAACTCATGCAGCACGACGCAGGCGAACATTGTCACGATGAACAGCATCGACTCCAGCGCCACGGCCATGCCCTGGCCGCTCATGAGACCCTGGCTGGCGACAAACAGCAGCAGCAGAAAAAAGGTGACGTGGATGCGCACCTCGGTGCCGGCGAAGGTGAAGATGCGGAAGGACCATTTCATGGGGGAGGAGTTACGTTTTGTCCTGCTTGGAAGGATCGAAATAGATGCGCACGTCGGCGTCCTTGATGCCGAGGATCTCCTGCGCGCGCCTCAGGGCGTTGCGCGTGGCGAGGTTGGGGTTCGAGGGGCTGGCGGGGAAGATGTTGTCCTTGCCCACGACCTCCACCAGGCCGGAATCCTTCAACACGCGGTAAAGATCCTTCACCACGCCGCTGATGATGAGATCACGTCCGTCCGCGCGCAGCGTGCGCACGAGTTCCTCGATGGCCATGGCGCAGGTGGCGTCGAGATGACGCGCGTTTTTGAGCCGCAGGATGATGATGCGCAGGTTGGGATCGACACACGAGCGCTGGATCTGCGTGCGGAACAGATCGGCGGAGGCGAAGAACAAGTCGCCCTCGACATGCACAATCGAGATCGCCGGATGCTGGCGCGCGCCCTCGCGCGCCTCGGTGAGGTTGCCTTCCTCGTTGAACTCGTACTCGACCAGCGAGGGGCGGCTGGCTTTGCGCAGATACAGCACGATGGAAACACCGATGCCGACGAAAATGGCGACGTGCAGCGGCAGCATCAGCGTGGCGAGCAGCGTGATGACAAACACCAGCGCGTCCGAGCGCGTGGCATGGATGGAGATGCGGATGTGCCGCTTGTTGAAGAGCGAAACGGCCACGCAAATGACCAGCGTGGCCAGCGCCGCCCGCGGGATGTAGGCCACGGCGCCGCCGAGGGTCAGCGCGCCAATCAGGCAGCACAGGCCGTTCCACATGCTGGCTAGGCCAGTGCGCGCGCCCGAGGCATAGTTCAAAGCGGAACGCGTGAGAGAGCACGAGGCGGGCATGCCGCTGAGGTAGGCGCAGGCCAGATTCGACGCGCCCAGCGCCAGCATGTCCTGGTTCGGGTCCACGCGTTGATTGGAGCGGCTCGCCAGCGTCTTGGCCATGGCGCTGTTTTCCAGCGTGGCGAGGAAGGCCAGCGCCGCCGCGAGTCCGAACAAGCGGCTGGCATTGGCCAGCGCCCCGGTGGACATGAAATCAGGAAACGGCGGCAGCAGCTCGCTCCAGGTGAAGGTGGCGTTGCTGAAGGTCGGCACATGCAGCCCGAACGCCGCCGGAATCAGCGCGAGCGCGGAGACCACAATGATCGTGGCCGCAAAGGCCGGCCAGCGCGGCAGCCAGCGCTTCATGCTGAGAAAACTGGCCAGGGTGAGCACGGAAAACGTGATGCTGAGCCAGCCTGCATGATCCAGATGCGTGAGAATGCGGTGAACATGGCCGGGGAAGGTGATGACCAGCTTTCCACTGGCCTGCAAGACCTCCGCCGGGATGCCCAGCAGCACCGGAAGCTGGTTCACCGCGATCAAAATCGAAGCGCCGGTCACATACGCCACCACCACCGTGCGGCTGATGAACTGGGTGAGTTCCGCCACCCGCAAAAACGCCCCCGCGATCAGCAGCGCCGCCGTCATGAACACCAGCAGCGGCATCATGCCGATCCGGTCCATGTTGGGATAGGCCGCGAAATACGAGAACACCATGAACGCCGTCGCATTCGTCGGCCCGAAGATTGTGTGGCGTGAGGAGTTCAGTAGCGGGCCCACCAAAGCGGCCACAGCAGAGCAGGTGATGCCGTATTGCAGCGGCAGCCCGGCGATCAGCGCGTAGGCCATGCCCTGCGGGATGTCGAGCAGCGCCACGCTCGACCCGGCGCGCAGATCGGCCATGAAGCTGCGCTTGCCATAGCCCAGCAGCGTCCGCCGCAGTGGAAACGGGTCCAGCGCGCTCTCCGCGACGACGGCTTGCAGCGACGCCTTTCCCTCAAGCGCGATGTCACGCAGTTGCTGGAACCAGGCTCGTAGGTGGGAAAGCAAAACAATTTTTTTGGAACAACGCCATGCTAAACCCATTGGCGGGGATCACAAGCCTGCGAGGCTTCGGCCGCACCGTAGTCCCGCCTTCAGGCAGTCTGGCAAGCCCCGGAACCGCCTGAAGGCGGGACTACAATACCCGGACTCAACAGCTTCACGCTGGACGCTCCCCTTGCCCAAACACACATTCCATTCATGCCTGAAGACGATGACGACGCGATCCCCGAGCTGGTGGAGCACCCCATCGGCCCGGAACTCGACCTGCACACTTTTCGTCCAGACGAGATCAGCAGCCTCCTGCCGGAATACTTCGCCGAATGCCGCAAACGCGGCCTTCTCCACGTCCGCATCATCCACGGCAAAGGCAGCGGCACCTTGCGGACCGGTGTGCATCACCTGCTCGCGACTTTGCCCGAAGTACAGCAATGGATCTGGCCCGCCGATGAAGCGAGCGGCTCCTGGGGCGCGACGTGGGTTGTTTTGAAGGCGTGAGACGTTACGCTGACGTCAGATTCCAATAATCGATAAGCTCTTTCCACGGATGCCAAATTGAGCGTGGTTCATCATCCTCGTCGATATTCAACCCACGGACGTGAAACCACAGAAACAGTGCGTGTCTTTCTTTGATGCTCTCGACCTTGGCCTCCGGCCCGAGTTTGCTCTCTTCACCGGCCAAGATGTTATAATGCAGTCGATTCGACAAAATGACTGGTCTTGGCGTGCTCAACCGATAAGAAAGATGAATGAAGCTTGGCCCAAACAGAGCCACAAGCAATATTACGAATGCTCCAATTCCTGCTCGCCAAAGGGTTCTGCTTTTCATGAAATAATCGGAATTTAAGGAGTCCAAGCCGCGCTCGTCCAGACCTTCGGCTTCTTGTTCTCCAGCTTTTCCAAGTCGAGCGGCGTGCTGTTTTTCACCTCCAGCTTCTGACCGCGGATTTCCAGGGTCAGGGGGCCGGTGAGGTCGGCTTTTTCCAGCCAGAAGCGCAGGCGGATGTCGGAGGTGGTCTGGGCCTCGACGCTGGCGGGGCGCTCGACAGGCAGGATGAAGGGCGGCACGTCCTTGCCGGTGGCGTTGATCAGGC
>Ga0209573_1003761_pt1 | contig 16043 bp, 13 predicted proteins | sample TNRBio252014_DNA_FD_185870 | JGI IMG/M metagenome (GOLD analysis project Ga0209573, IMG submission 185870) | Wastewater treatment Type I Accumulibacter community from EBPR Bioreactor in Madison, WI, USA - TNR Reactor_6/25/2014_ DNA (SPAdes)... | ecosystem: Engineered > Bioreactor > EBPR >...
CGCTTCGGACATCCGTAGCGTAGCTACCGCCATGACCAATCTACCTCAGTTGTTAAGGATCGAGACCACGCTTTGGTCTCCCTCGATTTTTGCGCAAAATTTGGGTGTTAGGTGGATTGCCGCTTTTCTGGTCGTGTTGGTAGTCGCTAGTGTCTTCTTGTTGTTGACCAGACCTCTTGTTGATTCAGGTCCCTTCTTCTCAGACGACCCGTTGAACGTCAGGCTACGCCACGCAGTATTCGGGTTTGTGATGGGAGCGGTTGGCCTGGGAATTGTGTTTGGATGTTTCGCCAGCACTCGCAAACAGAACCCGTCCAAAGCATGTTGCTGATCTTTGCGAGAATTTCAGCAAACTCTGAAGAGAAATGCAGTCGGAGTGATCCATGCGTCTCAAAATTTGGGAAGTCATCCTGCTTGTTCTTGCTGCTGTCTGTCTGACCGTTCTTGTCGCAGCCCGAACTATCGGCGCCAGCGCAACCATCCGTGAGGGCGCTGTGACGCGCACGGCGCGGCCTGGCGTAGCCTTCTGGCGTGAGTCGGTGGACGTCGAGCTGCGCGTCGACTCCTCAGGCTTGCCTACCTGCGCTGCGACCGCTGACATCAGCCCGATCTATGCCGCTCTGGTCATCGATCGCTCCGGCAGCATGGCCGGCCCGCCGTTGCAAGAAGCGCGCAACGCCGCCTCCGACTTTGTGGATCTGATGAACCTGATCGAAGATGGAGACGCTGTAGCGGTGGTGTCGTTTAACGACTCGGCGCAGATGGACCGCAGCTTCAACTCCGACCGCGCCCAGTCTGTGCGCGCCATCCAAGGGATCAACGGCGGCGGCGGCACCGATATCGCCGCCGGTCTTGCTCTGGCGACCCAGCAGTTCGGCCTCAACCCGCCGCCGGTTGGCGCGCGGCCAGTGATCATTCTTCTTTCTGACGGCCAGAGCGATGAAAACGCCGCCAGGGCCGCGGCCAGCCAGGCCAAAGGCCAGGGGATTCGTGTGGTCACTATCGCGCTGGGCGGCGCCAACCGCACGCTCTTGGCCGAGCTGGCGTCATCCCCGGCAGACTTCTACGAGACCAGCGACCCAACTGCCCTGCTCAATATCTACGGCGCTATCGCTGAGGGGCTGGTGGGTAGCGCAGCGACTGATCTGCAAGTGACGGAGTACTACAACGATCAACGCTTCGATCTGGACAGCAATCCCTACCGGACCACTGTGCAGAGCGGCAATCCCATCGTCTGGCAGGCGCCGTTCGTCGGGCAGCGCGGCCGCAGCCTGGGCTACGTGCTGCGGCCCAACGCGTTGGGTTGGCATCAGGTCAGCCCAACGCCGGGCCAGATGAGCCTGATCGACTGCAACGGCCAACCTGTCAGCCAGGCAACGCCGACCGGGCCGCGGGTGCTGGTCTTGTTTCCCGTGTGGTTGCTCTATATCTTTCCCGTGTTGGCGGGCGCGTGGCTTTTGTATCGTTTGCTGAAGGCCCTACTTCATCGACCGGAGCCTCCGACGATTGTCTCACCAGGAAAACGTCAGGATGTCGAACCTAAGGCGCCGGTGAAGCAAGAAGATAAGAAGCCCTCAGGCAGCGATGTCACCCATGGCCGTCCCGCCAAGCCACGCAAACGCGATGAAGCGACTGACCAGTAACCGGAGATGGAGTGATGTCAAACGAATCCAACCGGCATAAACATGAGTCGTTGGCGAAGATCTCCGCAACTATTACCCTGCCGTATCTGTGGATTGCGTTGTTGGTCGGCCTGTATTGGCTGTGGAATAGCGGGGTGTTGGTCGGTATCGTAGGGATAATCATCATTGCTGTGATTGGCTTGGCTGTTCTCAAGGGATCGGTGCCTCGTTTCATGGCCAGTACTATGGTTCAGCCATTCTTCTACGACCTGCTGGAAAAGGATCAGGTCCCTGCCCGCGGATGCGTGAGCGGCCTGGTGACCTTCCTGGTGGCGTGCTTCGGTGTGCTGTTTTTCATCGGTCGCGATCTTCAACTTGCCGGTATCATGTTCTTCGGCGCACCTGTGTTTGCCCTGCTGGTGACCCTGATCGTTACGCTGTTGGTACGCAGTGGTATCTTCAAGTCCCACCGGACGTCAAGGCCGCCTCAGATCAAAGTCGAGGAGCCGAAGCGTCCGCCATTGCCGCCGCCTCAATCGCGCGGCGAAATCAGCCAACCTCCCAAATCAGGCGCACAGTTGACAGGGCCAAATCAGCCGTATGAGCGGGCGTCAAAACCAGGTCGCCCGTCGCCGCCGCGGCGTAGGGATTGAGTGGCGATGGTCGTCTTATGGGATGGTTGAGCAACCTGGTTGAACGGTGGTTGGGTAAGCGCAAGAGAAACCCAGTTATGAGTTCAATCCTTGATCCTGGCGACGGAATCGACAAACGCGATATCTTCGAGGTCTGGGGCGACGTCGTCGAAGACGCCGCTGGTCAGGCCGACGCGGCCATCACCTGGATCGTCGAGGATTTGCAGCGCGCCGGTGTGTTCGAGGCTTTCGAGGGCCAGATAGTCAACGCGCGTGAGGATGGACGGCGCTTTCTGACCCTGCGCTGGGGAGATTTCAAGGCGCAGCTCGACGCGCGTCCCTTCGGCAAGCATCTCGACATCTACGGCATCCTGGCCATTGCGCGCAGCAGTCACAAGAAGTTGGTTGAAAATCCTGACCCGTTGGTCAGGTTAGCCGAGTTAGAAGCCTGGCAACGCCGCGATCTGCAGGTGTTTCAGTCGTTTCTGCGCCACGCGATCGAGGATGTGTGCGAGACGCTGGACGACGGTCGTGTTTAGACTCGGCTGAAAACAGCCATATGGGCACAAGTAGCACTCTCATGCCCTACAGTTCTAGGAGCATACTTTGTTATGAGCGGCAATCCATCGGATGTATTGGAAACGATAATCAAAGCTTTTCTCGAGGTCTTTTTGAGCCGTTCTGAGGGCAAGGGACGCCATAGGCAAGCAATTACCGACTTTCTCAACGCTCGCATTGACGAGTACAGCAAGATCAACCGGGATTGGGCTGATGAACGGTTCCTCCTGGACACGGCAACCGCATTCATTCCTGTCAGGTTAGTTGGAAGCACGGGGCGACCTGAGGATTTCTCGTCAGTAATTAGCAGCCATGACCGGATAGTACTGCAGGGTCAGCCTGGTGCGGGAAAATCGACGGTAACCCGCTACATTGCCTTGATCATGGCCAGAGCTGCTCTGGATAGGCGCCACTATGGTCGCCTATCGGAAGAGTTGTTGAAGTTGCCTCCGATGTTTCCTCTGCGGGTCGAGTTGGGCGCCTGTGGCGCCGGAGAGAAAGTCAAGGAACGGATATGTCGGTCTATTGACGAAGATTCTCCACACCTCGTCGAAAAAAAGCTGGACGAGGAACCAATCCTCTTCCTACTTGATGGACTCGATGAAGTTACGAACACGAAGCGTCGAAATGATGTCATGGATGAGATCTGTGACTTGACCTATACCTACACAAAGAAGGGACATCGTTTCTTAGTGACGACGCGCTCGTCGAGTTACTCTCATCGAACCCTAGGTGGGGGCGGATATGCACTTTATCGTGTCGATGAGTTGGCTGCCGATCAACAGGAAGCCATGGTACGTCGCTATTATCAGATTTGGTCAGATCAAGGCCAAATGGTAGCCGAACGTATCATGTGGCATGAACGGGCCAATGACCTGACGGATCAGTTGCGCACCAACGAAGGATTAGCGCGCCTTTGCAGCAATCCATTGTTGCTCGCCCAGATCTGCTATCTTCATTTCACTGGCGCCACGTTGCCGGCCAAACGTCATGAGGTATACGACCGCATCACCAGGCATTTGGTCTCACGCCGAGACCGCCCAACTATCGAAGAAGTCGAGCATAGAGTCTCCCTTCTAGACGAGATTGCCATAGCGATGCACCAACAACAGGATCAGGACTGGATGCCACGTGAGCGCGTTGAAGAGATACTCTCTCAAGCGCGCATACAGGACACTTCCTCGGAGTGGTCGCCCACTTACTTTACCCCGGCGACGGTAGAGCAAGTTGAGAAGGAGTGGGGAGTTCTTGTTCAACGCACATCCGAACCAGGCATGGCAGCGCGTTATGCTTTCGCCAACATGAGTTTCCAGGAGTACCTTGCCGCGCACGCTGTCTATCGCAACCCCCAGAAGTATTGGCCCGTCTTGAAAGTCCATTTGACAGATGACAGGTGGGAAGAAGTGTTGCTCCTCTATTCCGCGATGCCGCCCAACAGTCAGCAGAATCCTCTCGATGCAATCGTTGGGATGTTCAGAGGGCTGGAAAACGCCGATTCGTTTCGGATGCTCTGCAAGACAGGACGGTGCCTGGCAAATGACAAGACTTCTCAAAACCCTTGGCACAGGGAAATCTTTCAGATGCTTCGAGATAGGTCTTTCGAAGACGACGAGGGCGGCGCCAAGGCGCTCGAAGTGCTGTGTCAAATCGAACCGGAGGGGCCGGACTTGATACTGGATCGAGTCCAGGGCCGGTTCGGTCCACTGGATCAAGAGATAATCATGCGTCTGTTACGACGCATCGACGACTCGATGGCGCGACAACACCTGAGAGCGATCTTCCTGAAGGCTCTTGACGAGCGACCAAAGTTGCCTCATCGTATTCATATTGCCGAAGCTTTGGCGCAGGTGGGTGATTCCAGACTGGGAGCAATGATTGCCGTCATTGAGACGAGAGGAGGCAAGGCGCGGACTCTGTTTAGGATCGGTAAGTATCCGGTCACGAACTTTGAGTACTCCCTGTTTCTGCAAAGCGAATTCCGCCCTCAACCACCGCACTGGCAGCCCGGCGGCTACCAGATGGAAAACGCAAATCATCCGGTGACTCACATCTCTCAAAACGACGCTACTACCTATTGCGATTGGCTAACCCATAAGATCGGAGCAAAGTGTCGGTTGCCGAGTGCAGACGAATGGCTAATGGCTGCACGTGCAGGCAGATCTGAGGACCTTTATCCATGGGGACCTCATATGCAAGCGGAATATCTGAACTATCGTAATCAGTTTGGAAGTACAACACCAGTGGGCATCTATCCCGAGGGCGAGAATGGTCTCAAGATTGCCGATCTACTGGGAAACGTTTGGGAATGGACGACCAGCCGAGCGGGCAACCAGTTTGTGCTTAAGGGCGGAGCGTGGGACACGGGGTTTGATCTACAGAAAGAAGGTGTCGATTTCGAGATCAATGCTTCGGGAGATGTTTGTGGCCCGAATTTCGGTTTCAGGGTGCTTGCTGAGTGAGGTGCCAGGTGGACGTCCAACAGGCTTTGGTTACCCCTGGCAGTGGGGATGGCAAGATCTCACTGCTCACAGAGACATCTGAACGAAATGCCAGATGTCTGCGCGATGGTTCAACCGCTGGTGGGCGCGGTCTGCGTATGTGCATCACTGTGGGGCGGAAATGGCCATGCTTGAGCCATTCGTCCACCAGAGGCTTGGCCGGCTTGGTTGCAGTCTTCGCTGTGATCCTGATGTGCTCTTGTGTCGGCGTGCCCGCCAAAGCCGATTTGAGCACCAGCCTCAACAGCATGGGCGGCGGCCAGCACGAGATGACGCTCACCGTCCCAGTCGAGGTGTACAACGCCCAGGTTTTCGATCGCTTGCCGGACTTCTCGGTGATCACGGGAGTTCGTTTGCAGGACTACCAGGAGGCCGGCCGGCAAGGGCTGCGCATCACGCAGAGCTTCTACAGGCTCGCGCGCTTAAATGCCAACCCAGAGAGCGCCAACTTCCTCAACCGGGCTTTTCCCGGCAGCCCTGTGGCGTTTCGGGCGCAGTGGCGTCCAGGGCTGATTACGCGTGATCTGGAGATGACGGTCTTCGTCAACACGGCCCAGAGCAATGCACTGCAAGCTGGCGTAGCCGCTGCCGCTCTCGGCCTGACCGATGCCAGCTTCACCCTCCATTTGCCCGGGGTGATCAAGCAGCACAACGGCGTTCTGCTTGACGACCGTACCGTAACCTGGCAAGTCGATCCGGCTATGCCGCAGACCTTCACCGCAACCGCCCAGGTGCTCTCGGTTCCGGCCATCGTGGCGTGGGTGTTCACTGTGGGCGTGGCGCTGCTTCTGCTTGCACAGACCATGCCCGGCAGGAGCGGCCCAAGCGGATCAGGGTCTTCAAGCGGCGCCAGTTCGACCGGCGCTACGGCAATCACGCCATGCAACTCGGCGCAGCCTGGCCGGCCGACTCCACCTCGCCGGCGATAAGGATCAGCCATGCCCGCGTCGTTGTTTCGAGTTTTAGTCATCCTACTTGGCATCGCCGGCTTCGTCGCACTGGCGTTGGCCGTTTTCAGTCTGCTGGACGGCGACTGGGCGCCGCTGGCCATTGTGTTGCCAGGCGTGGTCATGTATATCATCTTGATTTGGCGCAGATAGCGTCGTTGTTCATACACCCGCCCACCACTCAGTGGGTTCTAACGTTAGTGTTTTTCTTGCAGTAATTCCGACCGACACACCATGACTACGCCCTACCTGTGTCTGCTATCCACTGGCGCAAGCCCCAGATTGCATCATGCTCTGTTTGCAACAGAGGTGCCGTCGATCCCGGACCTGTCCACCTATCGGCAGTTTGAGCACGTAGACGAGATCGAGCAGTATCGTCGTGTGATCAACAGCCAACGCCTGTTGCTGATGGGCCTGAACGTCCAGCCCAACCTCGAACAGTTAGGTGGCCGCGCGTTTGAGCTGCGTTACATCTGGGATGGACGCAGGCTTCGGCTAGCGTTTCTGGGCAAAGGCACGGCCACCGACGCAGATCAGGCCTGCGATCTCGCCGACAGCCTGTGGAATGATCTGCTCAAGCTCTTCCTGTCCGATTTCTACCGCAGCGGGCTACACGTTGCGCAGGACAGGGAGAGCTTCTACGCTCTCTACGAGCCCATTCCACTGGACAGCGCACAGGTGGTCGTGCTTGAAAAGCAGGTCGAAACCCATCGCCTGAGACGCTTGGGCCACGAGTACGCGGTGCCGTATCCCTACAAGTGGGGGATCAGTAGCATGGCAACCCTGTGCAAGACATTGCTGCGGCAGGAAAGTCCCCACATCGTCAGCATCGGTCTGGTGCCCTGGCGGTTGGCGGCAGACGATGTGCTGGCGCTGAACACACTGGCCGGCGTGCTGCGCAAAGCCGGCGAAGGGCGGGATCGCAGCCGCCGGCTGGGGATGGCATCGACGCAAGCCACTGGCCATCGCCAGGTGGCCAGTCGTGATCAGTCGGGCATGTCTGGTCGTGAGACGTTCATGCCGGATCATCAAGCTCGCCTGGCGGCTGCCGTGTACGAAGGCTACCTGGAGCGCTATGAACGACCGCTGCTGTTGCGCCTTTACGTTGCCTCCGACGGACATGTGGATCCCAGCGTCATAGGGGCATTGCAGGCTGAGATGGTTGGCCACGTGCCAACGACCAACGATCCTAAGCAAGAAACGGCCATGTCGCACCTGCCGAGCGAGGTGTGGCTGGCAGGGGACGCCCTGGCGCGCGCCCGGGAGAACCTGAAGCATCTCGAAGCCGTTGCCGTTGCCGCCAACCTCAACCCGATGCTTCACGTGCAAGGCGAGTTGGGCAGTACGTGTGCGGCACTCGCTCACCTCCCCTACCTGGTGGATATTCAGGAGGCCAGTTGCGCCTTCAGGCTTCCAGCAGTAGCCCATCCCGACGAAATCGGCATTCCTACCCATTCCGGCGCATTCATAGCCCGCGCGCCCGGCCAGATCGAGGAGCCTATGATCGTGCTGGGCCAGCAGAGCGATGGCGCTCCCTTTCCGGTGCATCTGCACGATCTGACCAAACACGTGCTGGTGGCGGGCACCACGGGCAGCGGCAAGACCACGACTTGCCTGCACTTGCTGCACGAGGTGGCTCAGTTTGAGGTGCCATTTCTGGTCATCGAGCCCACCAACGCTGAGCACAATGACTACCGCTCGCTGCTGCGCTTGGACGCGCTACGACAACGCTTGCAGGTCTTCACACTGGGAGACGAAGAGACCTTGCCCTTCCGGCTGAATCCCTTCGAAGTCCAGACCGGTATTACCGTCTCCGAGCACATCTCCTCCTTGTTGACGGCCTTCAAAGCGGCGATTCCGATGTGGGAGCCTCTGCCGCGCTTGTTCCTCAAGGCTCTCAATCGAACGTACTACCGCGCCGGCTGGACCGCCTTTCAGAAGCCGGTTGCAGGAGCGATCTCTCGTCCATTTCCGACCTTGTGGGACTTCTATCAGCAGCTATCGCAGGTGGTTGAACACGAAATCGAACATGCAGGCGAGGTGAGGAGCAATATCATTGGCGCCAGCAAGTTGCGCGTCGAGGCGTTGATGGAGGGCAGTTGCGGGCGCATCCTGTCGGCCCGGCGCTCCATTCCCATCCAATCCTGGCTCGAACGGCCAACCATCATGGAGCTGCGTCACATAGGCGATGACGAGGACAAGGCGCTGATGATTGCGTTCATCTTGATGGTGGTCAACGAGTACCTGGAGAAGAGCCGGCCGCGGGTGGCAGGTCGCAATCAGCTACGCCATATCTTGCTCATCGAGGAGGCTCATCGGCTTCTGTCCAACATCAGCGACGAGACCAGCGCAGAACGGGCGAACACCAAAGGGCAGGCAGCGCAGGCTTTCGCCCATGCCTTGGCGGAGACGCGCAAGCACGGCGAAGGCATCATCATCGCTGAGCAATTGCCGACCAAGTTGGTCCCCGATGTCATCGGCAACACAGGCCTGAAGATCATGCATCGCCAGACCTCAGCACAAGATCGCGAAGTCATGGGCCGTGCCATGCGTTTCGACGAGTTCCAGGAGGAGTTCGTGGCCGGCCTGCGCACAGGGCAGGCCGCGGTTTATGGGTTGGGCGCTGAGGAACCCACGTTGGTGCAGGCGCCCAATTTCTGGCAGCGCTTGGAGGCGCAAGACGCGCCGGTTAACCTCATGGTCAGCGATGCGGAGTTGTCTGATTTGATGACGCCCTTTCGACAGCAATATAGCAACCTGTATGTGCCTTACGAGGGATGCCGGATTTGTCCTGCCCCCTGTACAGCGCGCGACCATGGCGAGGCGCTGCTGTTTGACAAATCCCTTGGTCTTCTGGGACAGTTCACGGATGTCCTCGCCAATCTTCAGCCTGAAGAGGGCAGCGAGGCCATGATGAGTCAATTGGTTGACTTCTGCGCCACAGCGATTGCTCAGCACATCAACAACGTGCTGGCGCCGCAGACTAGTCTCGCTGCTGTCTATTGCCTCTATATTCATCTGGAACACGCCAGTGGTTTGTTTGCTGAAGAGACTCGCGACCTCTGGGAACACAACTTTCGCATCGTGCAGGAGAACTCACGATGAGTGCAGAAATACCCTTCGACCACAGCGTCATGGCGGATAGCATGAAGCCAGCTCGTATCGACAAGGCGCCCAATCCCGCCAAGAAAAACATCGAGCAGGGGTCGAAAGGACTTGAGAAGAACGGCGTGAAACCGCGCAGCCAGAGCGCAGAACAGTTCGTGCGCGATCAATCGGACGGGGCAATACCCAGGAATGCCTCCCCGGAAGAATTGGAACCCTGGCCAGAACGGTTACAGCCGTCACAAGATCGACTTATCGTGTTGGAGACATCCAGTGATCCCGATGAATCACCGGTATCCAGGCGACAGGCTGCTCAGGAAGCCGGGGAGATCATGGACGAATGGGGCTCTGAATTCTCTGACGACTTGGATATGGATGCCCTTGAGACTGCTTTGACCAAGTACCCTTCAGACGCCATCTATGGTCTTGTCGGCTCCGTCTCTGGCTATCCATCGGAAATGCGCACCCAGTGGCTGAACGACCGGCTTGCGCAACTGAACAAAACGGCTGACATCCCCGGGATGACCGAGCTGGTTGACAAGTTGACAGACCAGTATGCTGTGTCTACTCAGCAAGGAGCCGAGTTCGAACTCGATTGGATTGCGGCCCATACTGACCAGATTCGCAGTGTTGGTCTCGAGACCGTCGAAAGCATCGACAGCGATGGAAGGGCCAAAGGATGGAAGCAAGGCGTCGATGTCGTGCTCAAGGATGACACTGCCGTCGAGTTGAAGTGCTACGATTTTAGCCGGCCCAGTTACCAGAAGGGGGCTGGAGTGGATGGCCCGCTTAGACAAGTGGAGCGGGACATCACCAAACAGGGTTTCTCGCGCGTCGAGCTGATATTCGATACGTCGTTTGGTGACATGCCCGATGCCTTCCGGCAGCGCTTAGAGACAGGGATTGACGATCTGCGCGGCCGCTTTCCCCATGTCAAGATCGATTACGAGACATGGAAGCGGAAGTATTGACCGGCGATGAAGTGGATGAATTCGGCTCAACGATCCCGGACATGTAATGGCCATTTTGGTGGCCACCATCAATTGTGGCGCGTCTTTCTGGTGTGGTCGTGCCTGCTCATGATAGGCTGTACGCAGTCTGAAAACTCGTCTGTCGAGCTTCGACCGGTCTTGAGCGTTCCTGGCGCCACGACGCTCCCTTCGTCGATTGCTGTGAAGCGAACAGGCGAGCTGGCAGTAGCTTCTGTGACAGGCTCGCCTGAGTATGCAATCCAGTATGTCGAGATCGGTCAGTCTCCTGAGTTCGTCGGCGTCGCCGGCAATGTTGAGCGTCTGGAGGTTGCACTCTGCCTGGCGTTCACCCAGGATGACCGTCCCATGATCGCTTACACTGATGACCGCTTCGGCGATCTTGTCTTTGCCGAACGGACTGCAAGCGGATGGATCACTCAGACAGTCGATGCCTCCGGCCAGGTGGGTTACTTTCCGTCGTTGGCGGTCGACTGCGCTGATCAGCCCCACATCAGCTATTTCGACAACACACTCAACGACACCAAGTATGCCTATCGCAGTTCAACTGGCTGGCGTATCGAGACCATCGATGCTGAGGGCCTGCCCGGTTTCCACATCCCGGCTGGCTTTACACAGATAGCCCTGCGACCAGAACCGGATCCAGATCAATGCCTGGCAGTGCAGCCGCAGGTGGCCTATCTAGCGTATCGCTATAAGCCGTATGACGGCGAGCTACGTTTTGCCACGCGTCATCCAGACGGCTGGCAGATGGAGACCGTGGACTCGACCACCGGCGCTGGCGGGTTTCCCTCTTTGGCGCTTGACGCTGCCGGTAATCCGTGGATCAGCTACTATCGCGCGGGCACCTGGCATTATCACAGTGGCGAACTGCGAGTCGCCTATCGCACGAATAGTCGATGGCGAGTACACACGGTCGATCGACGCGGCAATGCTGGCCGTTTCAATAGCTTAGCCGTTTCTGTAAACGGTGTGCCTATGGTTGCCTATTATGCAGCCAAGACAGGCGATCTGCGCATGGCATGGCGGGCAGATCGTTGGCGTACTCAAACGCTAGCTAGCGACGGCGATGTGGGCGCTTGGGTCCAATTAGCAATCGATAGCCAGGACCTGGCACATGTGACCTATGTTGATGCTTACGCGATGACGACACACTACGCGGTTCTCACAGCCCCATCACATACCTTTGGAGGAAGATAGCCATGAAGAAACGCCTACTGCTCACGGTCTTCTCTTTAACCATTGCCCTTGTGGGTGTGGTTCTGCTGATGACAGCCACATCGCAACCTTGCATCGCATGCACTGGCCAGACCCCACCATCGCCCTGTGGAGTCAATCTTTCTGCCATTACAATCAACCAGAACGATGCCAAAGACGCGTGGTGGAGTTTTCTCGCGCCGCGCGATGAGCGGGTTGCGCACATCTATCTCGGTCTGAACAACAACAAAGGCGCCAGCAATACGAGCTACACGTATCAGATTGCGTATGGCGGCGACTGGGATCCTGGGGTGGCTGGTGTTGTCACACCCACGGTGGGTAGCGGCCAACTGGGGCCAGCTGGCAGCCAAAAGGCCAACGACACAATTGAGATATCTGTACCTTACAGCCGGACTCAATCTGGCAACCTGGTTATCACGGCTACGGTGCAAAGTACAGATGGATTGTGCATTTTCCGCACTCCTGTCACGACCACGCTGCACCTCAACGACCTTGGACCTACCGTCTGGCCCATCACGCCCCGCACGTGTCCCAAGGCCGGCGCCAAGCCGCCGCTGACATTCGGCGTGCGCAATCCGACTGCAACTAAGGAGACCTACAACGTGGTGGCTCGCGCCTACAACCCGTTAGGTGGCACCGCATCGGATCAGTTCAATATCAACGGTCAAGGCGCGACAGCTAATCTTGAGCCACTGACATTGAGGCCAGGACAGTCGAAACGGATCAAGATAGATTGCGAGACCTTTGGCTACTGCATGACCGGCGGTGAGAACCAAGTGCGCCTGGAGGTGAGTCCGGCGGGCAACAGTGACGTCGAAGCGGTGGCATGGTCGAATGTTACCATTCGCGATCCTGAGTCGGTCTGTCCCGAAGTCAAGGATTGGTGGTTTTTCATGCCGCCTGCCTTGATGGCGGCCTTGATCGGCATACCCTCGGCTGCGGCCGCTCTCGGCGGCGGAGCCTATGCAGCTCGTCGTAAGAACACGGGGTCCAAGGGCAAACCAAAATCCCGTGATCCAATTGCCGGCCAAGATGTGACAACCACCGTTGATCCGCAACCATCCGGTCGAGACATCACACATGGCAAACCTGAAAAGCGAAGTTAGCACTTCGCGCGTGGCGATCGTAGGTGACGGAGTCGGAGCACTCATTGTGCTGGCAGTGCTGGTTCACGCCGGCATGCCATCCGATGAGATCACCATCTATGGTGACAGCCCGCATCCCTTAGGCAACCTCCAGCGTTACGCGATCGCCCTCGGTCAGAAGCGCATGCGCTCAGAAAGCAACGGTCACTTGGCGCCCATAGATTTTCCAGGTATGGCCTGGCGTGACGCCTATCAACACCGTTCGCCTGGGCCGCTCGTGGCCTCGCTTTTCGATCGCTACAATCCACCCATAGAATTGCTGGTAGCACAGGCTGATGCGTTGATGAACCGCGTTGGCTTTCATCAGCGCAAGGTTTCGGCGTATATCTCGCAGATCCAGCGTGTGGAGAAGCCAGAGCCATTGTTCTTACTACTTGGTGAAGATGGCGACTTGGTCGGCAAAGCTAGCCATGTAATCCTGGCGCTGGGCCATGCTGGGTTAGCTTGGCCAGATGCGATGCGTCCGTGGCGGTCGCACCCTGGTGTGGTGCATGCCTACGATGGACCGGCATTTCAAGTCGGAGACCGTGTGGCCGTTGTCGGCAGTGGAATGGCGGCCGCGCACCTGTGGTCACTTGCCTTGGCGAAAGGAGCACAGGTTACGGCGCTTCACAGGCGACCTCTGCGCTGTCAGCAGCTGAATGCGCCGCGCAGCGCATTCAGCGCAGTCGGCATCGACGCCTATCGGCGTCTCTGCCCTGCTGAGCGGCTGGCGACTCTGCGCCAAATGGGCCATGGATCCTTTCCGTGGCGCCTCTCCTGGCAGCGACAATGGCGTCGCACTCGCCTTCGGGGTCAGTTTCGATCAATCCAAGGTGAGTTGGTAGCGATGGAACCGGTAGCGCCGGGCACCGAAGATGCACTCTCTCTGCATGTAGACAATGGCGAAACAATCGAAGTGGACAAGTTGGTGTGCGCTACCGGCTTTATCACGTCCGCTCTATCCTATCCGCTGATTGCACAAATGGTCGCAACCCACGACCTGCCAACCATTGGCGGCCATCTGGCGGTTTCGGATGATTTTACCTTGACATCTCTCAGCCAGGGAAACAGCATCTGTGGTGTGCTTGGCGCTCTTGCGCGTTGGGCGCTGCCTGTTGCAGACACATTCGCCGGCATCAAATATGCTGCCAGGCGCTTGGCCCCTCAACTGCTGAGTTGACCATGTGGTTCACGTTGACCGGCCGCCTGCACACGCGTTTGGCCAGCCTGGTTGGGCCACTGGCATTGACTGTTGTAGTTGCTACCGTTACTGGCGACTCGGACTACTGGCTGTTGTTCGCTTTGATGGCAAGCATTGGACTGATTCTGGAAATAGGCGTCTATGGTTGGATCATCGGTTACCAACCTCGCTGGCTGACCATTGGTCTGGGCGTCGTGGAGTTTCTACTGCTCAAGTGGATAGTTGAATGGCCTTACCCATTCGAGATTCGGCTGCACACGCGGCAGGCATTGAGTTTCTATGTTGTCGCCTGGTTGTTGACGTGGCTCACTACACAGGCTATTCTGCCAGTCTTGCGGCCGCGCTGGATGGAGGATGGCGGCGAGTTTAGGCCAGCGCACAAGCAGCACGCCGTGTGTCGCGCGCCTCGTCTGGGTGATCCTTCGGCAAGGCGTAGTGCCTATTTGAGCAGCTTGGCAGCGCTCTTTGTGGTGGCGTTACCCTGGCTGGCGGCAATAGCCTGGATGCCCACAGGCCAAAGGTTTGTCGGACTACTGTGGCTAGAGCAAGGGCATCTACGAGCTTTGGCCGACGCGTTTGCTGGCAGCCAGGACGCCGCCATACGTTCATCTGGTTATCTGCTCGGCTCGATCGCGAAACTCGGACGTTGGTCAACCCTGACAACGTATCAAGTTGCCTGGCTGCTCATGGCCTTTGGCTGGCTCCTTGGAATTACTACGCTTCTGGCACGTGAAAGGCGCAGACTGTTGGTTATGCTGGAGTTTGGCTGGCTACCGATCATGTTACTACCGGCAACCTGGCTGCTGTCCATCAATGTTGCTCTATGGTTCATCATATTAGCATCCAGATGGCGACCGTCTTTGAGCGGAATCATGCCCAAAGTCGCAGCGTCCTTGGCGGCAGCATCGGTGTTGGTATGGGCCCTCTCCTGGTTGCGCATACCGACTGCACCCTACGTCTATGTCAGAGAGGACGTTTGGCAGATGCTATCGTGGCTCAGGCATGGCCTGCCAACCGACACAGTCGTCCTTGCGCCACCGCACTTGGCTGAACTCGTTCGACCATTGGGTGGCCGAGGACCAGTTTCGGACACATCCGTGGCGGCAGCCTATCAAATCTTGACAGGACCAAACTGCGTTAGTGCTTCTCCGGTCTTTGTTCACGGTTATACATGTGTCGTCGGCCCTTGAGCGGAACAGAACGAAGAAAAGGAGCGTTGATGATCGATCACGATACCAAGATCGCCGCAGTGCTGGCGCAACGCGATTGGATGTTGGCGACTCCGAATGGCGATGTGGCTAACTGGCGCGAGCTGGTGGCCGACGTCCAGCGCGCGTTGAGCGAAGGTCGTCGAACAGGTATGACTGCGGAGCACGTAATCGACCGCGCCGTCACCTACGCCTACTGCCCCATCCTCCTCGCCGCCTGCCGGGAGGACGGCAGTCACCGCCAGGAGCGCGCGTTCACGGAGCTCTTGCAGTGGATTTATCCCCGCGTCTATGCTCGCATCAACCACCCCCAGGACGCGGAAGATGTGTCACAGAAGATCCTGATGCATGTGTATCGAAGCCTCCATCGGGTCGAGAAGCCACATGCGTTCTTAGGCTATGTTAGCATGATCATCCATCGCGAGTTGATCGACTATTACCACCGCATGGGCAGGCTTGACCAATTCGAGGAGCAGTTGATTGGTAAAGACGACGACAACGGCAACGATGATGGGATGGATGGTCTTGTAGGGCCAGACTCCTTCCTGGAGGCAGAACTAGGAGCGGCTGAGGAGGAGATCATCCGGATGATCTACGAGTGCATGCCCAAGAAGAAGTGGCGCCGTGCCCATGCGCTGGTGGCAGTAGCGCTCAAGGAGCAGACTGTGCTCGATGTAGCGGTGAAGTTGCGAACAACTCCCGCCGCCGTTCATCTCCTTCTGTTTCGCGCTAGGGAGGACTTGCCCAGACACTGTCATCAATTGCTCGATCTGTTACTTCAGCATTTGACGCCATCCCAGCGTTTGAGTCTGACGGAGGGGAAATCATGAAACCGCAACAAACCGTTGCATCGACCTGCCCATCCGCCGCGGAAGTGGACACCTGGGCCGCTCGGGCCTTTGCCAGCCGGGCGATCCCCGATCTGCCACTGGCGCTCC
>Ga0209573_1003762_pt1 | contig 16035 bp, 14 predicted proteins | sample TNRBio252014_DNA_FD_185870 | JGI IMG/M metagenome (GOLD analysis project Ga0209573, IMG submission 185870) | Wastewater treatment Type I Accumulibacter community from EBPR Bioreactor in Madison, WI, USA - TNR Reactor_6/25/2014_ DNA (SPAdes)... | ecosystem: Engineered > Bioreactor > EBPR >...
CCGACGGCCACCGCTCGGCGCTGAGGCGGCATGTGGATCCCTCGGCGCAGCCGCGGTATTCTGGCTACCTGTTGTGGCGCGGCATGGTGGCGGCCGATGCGCTGGACGACGAGGTCCGCGCCACCTTCCTGGACGGCCACTTGCACCTGCGGCCCGCGCCGCGCCAGCACTTCGTGTGCTACGAAGTGCCTGCTGCCACGGTCAACGGCCCGCAGCGGCTGAACTGGGGTTGGTACAGCACCGCCTTTCGGTGTGCGCCTGGCGGCTGCCGAGCACTCGAAACAGGTTGCGGGCGGCTCACGAGGTCAGCCTCGTCCACGGGTCGATCAACGCAACCCTGCAGTTCCGGAAGTCGTTGGCGTTCCGGGTGGCCAGTCGGGCGCCAGCCCTCCTCGCGATGGCCGCGATCTGTGCATCGAACTGGGAGATGGGCTGCCCCATCTCACGTCGCCCGCTGACGATCTCGACATAGGCATCGACCGCTGCCGAGTCGAAGGGCAGGATCCTGCCGACGAAGTCCTCGGAGAACATCGCCGCGAGCGCCATCTCCAGGGCCTTGCGCCGTCTGCCGGCGGGCAGCAGGCGGGCGCCGAGCATCATCTCTGCTTGGGTGACGGCGCTGACAAAAAGGCTCTCGGGCGGTTGCTCGGCGAACCAAGCCAGCACGGCAGGCGCCGGCTGGCTTCTGAGAAGCTCGGACAGCACGTTCGTGTCCAGCAGCGTGCTCATCGACGCCCCGCTCCAGGCTTGCGGACCTTGGTGCGTGGTGCGGGGGGCGAGTCATCGAACGTCGGTGGCTCGTTGGGTGGCTCACGGGGGTCGAGGGCGAGTCGAACGTCGCCCAACGCCGCGAAGCGGGCTCGGATCCTGCTGCCCAGGTCATCGGTCGGTCCAGCGGTCTCCTGCAGCGCGGCACGGAGGATCTGGCGCGCCTCCTCTTCCATGGATCGATTTCGAGCTGCCGCACGCAACCTCAGACGGCTCTTGAGTGAGTCCTCCAGCTTGCGGATGGTGAGTGTTCCCACGTGGGTCTGCGTTGCTGTCGAAGACTGCAATGATAGCAACGATAGCGATCTACCGGCTTGGGATGCCGACGCGAGGTTGTGCGTTGCGGGCCGGCTAGAGGCGGCCCACGACACCCACGCGATCGACCTTGGCGAGAAGGCTGGCCGGTTGAGGGTTGATGTCCCAGGAGTTGGGGTATGTCCTTCGGAGCGCGGCCTGCAGCGCTGCTGGCGAGCGCCTGGCGGGATCGGTCCGGAGGCGCTAGAAGGTCCAAAATATTCGACATTCCATAGGGCCAAGCTGTGGACCTTGCCAACCTGGGCACCATCATCCGCGAGCGGCGCGCGGCGCTGGGATTGACTCAGGCCCGGCTGGCGCAGCTGAGCGGGGTTTCGCGGCAGACGCTGGTCGGCCTGGAGGCGGGTGCTCTGAGCGATCTGGGGTTCAACCGGGTGGCCCAGGTGCTGGCTTTGCTGGGGCTGGATCTCGATCCGCCCAGCGCGGCGGCGCGCTCCCGGAAGCGGGGCTTGTGGATGGCGGCGAAGAACGCCAGCGTGAGCTACGTCCATGAGGTGCCGCCCGACACGCTCAGCCATGCGCTGGTCAGCGGCAGCGTGCCCGAGGGCTACGCGGCCCACCTGACCCATCTGCTCGACGAGGCGCCGGTGCCGCTGGTGGTGATGGCCGTGGAGGAAGCCGCCGCGAGGGAGGGCGTCGCGCTCAAGGCTGTATGGCGCAATGTTGCGAAGCTCGCCAGGTCACTGGCGGTGCACCGGCAGGACCTATGGGCGTGATGACAACGTGATGAAGTCGCTGCCGTTCGACCGTGTCGCAGACGCTGGAGCTGACGGCGATGGCGGATGCGGTGATCGATCTCGGGGCGTGGACGGTGCTGTCGGAGCCCTCGACGTTTCCGGCTTGATCGCGGCACAACGATAATCGGCGCGCATCGAACGACAGCGCCCGTGGGGCATCCATGAACCGTGCCGACGTATTGCAGCAACTGGCCACGAGCAAGGCCGAACTCGCCCGTCGGTATGGGGTGACGGGGCTTGCGCTCTTCGGATCAGTCGTCCGCGATTCAGCCCGTCCCGACAGCGATGTGGACATCCTGGTCGCTTTTGACGGGCCTGCCACCTCGTCACGCTACTTCGGCGTGCAGTTCTTTCTCGAGGATCTGCTCGGAAGCCGTGTGGACCTGGTCACCGACAAGGCGCTTCGCCCTGAGCTGCGGCCGTACGTGGAGCGAGAGGCCGTGTATGTCTGACGGCCCGCGCGAGTGGCGCTTCTACGTCGACGACATGATCCGTTTCGCAGAGAAGGTGGTCGCCTACACAGCGGGGTTGGACCATAACGCTTTCGTCGCCAACGCGCTGGTGTACGACGCCAACCGTCGGAATCTGGAACTCATCGGCGAGGCTGCAACCCACGTCCCCGGTCCGGTACGGCAGGCGCATCCACAGGTTCCGTGGCGCATGATCATCGCCACACGCAACCGGTTGATCCACGCCTATCTCGGCATCGACAATGACACGCTGTGGAGCATCGCCGTGACTGACGTTCCAGCACTCTTGCCGATGCTGCGTGTGGTTCGACTGCACTCGCATGGCTAGGAGCGTGGTCGGCAGAAGTCCAGCCACCGCAACCCTTGTTCGAGGGATGCGCAAGTTGCTGGGCGTCAAGGAGCACTGACCTGGCCTGCCCGAGCGTGCGACTTGAACTCGCGCTCGAGCGCGCCACACGCAGTGCCGCCGCGTCCCTGCGCCTGATCCATCTGTTCAGCCGCCGCTCCTTTGGCGAGTGAGTGTTCCAGGGCGTGCCGGCGGCACACCTGGGCAAGAGCCGACCCCACAGCGGCTATTCGTTTCAACGCATGATTCCGCTCGCTGCGTAGCCCAACCACCGGGCCAGGTAGTGAGCATTGGCGCGATCGACGACAAGGCCCGCGCAGTCCGGCGCATCGCGCCAGACGACTGCGGCGATGTCCACCAGTCTCGTGCGCGAGGCCTGGCCGGCGTTGCGCGGCAGTGCCTGTGCATCGACCAGGCGCGACAGCAGGGCCTCCACGTTGGCGCCGCGCATCTGCACCACCAGCGAACCGGCCGATGCATCCAGTGCACAGGCCAGCGCACTCGGTGCCGGCCGCAGCGCGGCGAGCAGCGCCGATGCCAGACGGGCGTCCTTCGTCAGCAGCAAGGTCTCGCTGGGGCGGCACCAGATCAGCCGGTGCTCGATGCCGCCGCAGTGGCCCGGCCGCGGCAGCCCCGGCAGTGCGTGTCCGGCCAGCACGGTCGAGAGGCCGGACGTGCCGCCGCCGGGCAAATGCCGAAGAGACAGCACCTGAATCGGCTCGACCACCTGCAACGCCATCTCCTGGGACGACTCTGGCCACAACGCCGTCAAGCCCGCGAGTTCGGCGTGCAACACCGGCGCCAGGGCCTTGCTGTCACGCGATGCCATTCACACGCTCCCCTGAAGGATCGTAGAACGGCGTCTTCACCACCTCGGCCTCGATGGCCTTGCCCAGGTGCCAGACCTGGAGTGTGTCGCCGATGCGCGACCGCCCGCGCGCCAGCATGCCCAGCGCCACCGGGTGGCCCAGCACCGGGCTGTGGTGGCTCGAGGTCACGAACCCCTCGATCGGAGCCGGCGGCTTGTGCGCGGCCAGATGTGCGCCCACCGGCAGCCGGGTGCGGCGGTCGCGTGAAAGCAGGCCGACGAGCTGCATGCGATCCGGGTCCCGGGCGGCAGGGCGCAGCAGCGAGCGGCGGCCGACGAAGTTCGCGGCCTTGCCGGCGACGCCGCGGTCCAGGCCGACGTCGCCAGGCAATGTGGTGCCGTCGGTATCGCCCCCGACGTGCAGGAAACCCTTCTCGGTGCGCATGATCATCAGCGCTTCGATGCCGTAGGGCGCCACGCCGTGCTCGCGTCCGGCCTGCCGCAGGCGCTCCAGCAGGGCCTGGGTGTGCAGCGCCGGAAGGTTGATCTCGTAGCCGAGCTCGCCGCAGAAGCTGGCCCGCAGCACGCGCATCGCCAGCCCGCCATATGTCGTGTCGCGCAGCGTCATGTGCTTCATCGCGCCGGGCGCCAGCGCGGCATCGAAGCCCGCGGCCTGCAACAGCTGCCAGGCCAGCGGCCCGCTGACCGTCACGTTGCCCCAGTCCGACGTCACCGGCGCGATCAGCACGCGGTGATTCACGTACTCGCACTGCAGCCACTCCTCGAAGGCCAGCGCCACGCGCTCGGCGCCGCCGGAGGTGGTGTTGACGAGGAAGTGCTCGGGTCCGAGCCGGCTGACGATGCCGTCGTCGAAGATGACGCCGTTCTCGTTGATCAGGATGCCATAGCGCGCGTGGCCGACCTGCAGCGTGGACATCGTGCCCACATACATCAGGTCCAGGAAGCCGGCCGCGTCGGGGCCGATGACCTCGATCTTGCCGAGCGGCGAGCCTTCGAAGAGGCCGACCCGCGTGCGCACCTGCAGCGCCTCGCGCCGGGCCGCCGCGGCCAGGTCCTCGCCCGGCTGCGGGTAGGCCGCCGGTCGCCACCATCCGCCGAACTCCTCCATGGCCGCCCCCTGGGCCTCGTGCCAGGCATGGCCCGGCATGCGCTTCAGGGGCTTGTACCGCTCGCCGCTGCGGCCACCGGCAATGGCGTTCAAGGTCACCGGCTTGAACGGCGGGCGAAACCTGGTCGTGCCCACTTCGCCCGGCGTGCGACCCGTGCTCGCACCCATCAGCACCAGCGCGTTGACGTTGCTGGTCTTGCCCTGGTCGGTGGCCATGCCCATGGTGGTGTAGCGCTTCAGGTGCTCGACCGAACGGTAGTTCTCGCGCGCAGCCAGTTCGACGTCGCCGGCCGACACATCGTTCTGCAGGTCGACGAACACCTTGCCCGGCGGGCGGCCCAGGCTGGCCAGTGCGGCGTCGCTGGGGCGGTTGTCCGCCGGCACCTTGCCCGGCGCATCCGCCGCCCTGAACTCACCCGCGCAGCGGCCCACCATCTCGATGCCGGGCAGCGACCGGTCCGGCACGAACATCGACGACTCGGCCACCCAGCGCAGCTTGCCGCCGGCCATCGAGTACAGGTTCACCGCCGGTGTCCAGCCGCCGGCGCTGGCGATGCAGTCGGCTGCAATCGTGTGCAGCCTGCCGCCGGCCTGCGGTGCGATCGTGACGCTGCGCACGGCGCGCCTTCCCTCCACGGCCACGATGGCGCTGGCGCGATGCACAGCCACCCCCGCCGGCGCCTCGGCGCCACTGCGCTCGCGCACATCGACGATGGCCGCGACATCGATGCCGGCGGCCTTCAGCACCTGCGCGCTGCGGTAGCCGCTGTCGCAGGCGGTGGCGACGACGATGCGCCGCCCGCAGGCCACGCCATGGCGCACGGCGTACATCTCGACGGCGCTGGCCAGCATCACGCCCGGGCGGTCGTTGTCAGGAAACAGCATCGGCCGCTCGAAGGCACCGATGGCGATGATCGTGCGCTGCGCACGGATCTTCCACAGCCGCTCGCGCACGGCATCGCCCACGGTCTGCACGGCAGTGGCCAGGCCGTGGTCGTACAGGCCGAAGACCGTGCAGCGCGTCTGGCACTCGACCCCCGCCGCACGCAAGGCATCGGCATCGGCCAGGGATGGCGAGGCCTCGAGCAGCAAGACCCGCGAACCGGTGCGTGTGGCGGCCAACGCCGCTTGCGCGCCAGTCGCGCCGCCACCGACCACCAGCACCTCGGCCTGGCGCGACACCTCGTCGTAGCGGTCCGGGTCCGCTGCATCGGCGGCCACGCCCAGGCCGGCCATCGCCCGGATCGTGGGCTCGAACAGGTGCCAGTGCGGCCACATGAAGGTCTTGTAGTAAAAGCCGGCAGGCAGCAGCGCCGCGAAGCGCGCATTGACCGCGGCCACGTCGAACCTCAGGCCTGGCCAGGCATTGCCTGTCCGGCACACCAGGCCTTCGGCGGCTTCGATGTCCGTGGCGCGCGTGTCGGGGCTGCGCGCGCCGCCCGAGCCCACGTCCAGCAGCGCGTTCGGCTCTTCGACCCCGCAGCTGAACACGCCGCGCGGCCGGTGCAGCTTGTAGCTGCGCGCCACGTGCACATGGCCGGCTGCCAGCAGCGCCGAGGCCACGGTGTCACCGGCGAAGCCCTGCACCTCGCGACCGTTGAAGCTGAAGCGCAGGGGCCGCGTACGGTCGATCCACGCGCCCGCGGGCGCGGCCAGTCGGTAGCCGCTCACTGGAGTACCTTCGCCCCAAGGGGCTCCGGTATGAGCGCTTGGGAGCGGCCCGGCGCGCTCATTGGATTACCTTCGCCCCCAGGGGGCTCCGGTATGAGCGCTTGGGAGCGGCCCGGCGCGCTCATGCCGGGTTCTCCCTGGGCCGCGGTTCGGTGATGCCGTACACCGCCGAGATGTCGTGGCTCGCCGTGTCGCGAAGCAGGTTGAACCACTGGCCGCAGCCGAAGGTGTGGCGCCAGCGCTCGGCATGCTCGCCCTTGGGGTTCTCGCGCAGGAAGAGGTAGCGCGCCCATTCCTCGTCGCTGCAGCTCAGCGGAGGGCGCGCGATGGCCGTCGTGCCGCCGCAGGAGAACTCGTTCTCTGGGCGCGGGCCGCACCAGGGGCATCGGAGCTGCATCATCGCCTGATCCTCAATGGGCGATGCCGGCCGCGGCGGCTTCATCGACGAAGCGGCCGGTGCGGAAGCGGTCGAGCTGGAAGGGCTCGGCGAGCTCGTGCACCTGGCCGGTGGCGAGCTGGTGCGCCAGGGTCCAGCCACCGACCGGAATGGCCTTGAAGCCGCCCGTGCCCCAGCCGCAGTTGACGTACAGGCCAGCCACCGGCGTGGCGCCGATGATGGGGCTCGAATCGACGACCACATCCACGATGCCGGCCCATTGCCGCAACAGCCGCAACCGGCCCAGCGACGGGAACATCTCGCAGGTGGCGGCGATGACGTGCTGCATCACGTCGAAGCTGCCGCGTTGCGCATAACTGGGGAAGTGGTCGAGCGCGCCGCCTATCACCACCTCGCCCTTGTCGCTCTGGCTCCAGTAGGCGCCGAGCGATGGCGAGAGCGTGACGGTGTTCAGCACCGGCTTGACCGGCTCGGTCACCATCGCCTGCAGGGCGTAGCTCGTCACCGGCAGCTGGAGGCCGGCCAGGCCGGCGAGCACCGACGAGTGCCCGGCCACGGCCAGGGCCACCTTGTCGGCGCGGACTTCGCCGCGCGGCGTGGTCACGCCGACCACCCGCCCGCCCTGCTTGACGAAGCCGGTGACGGCACAGTTCTGCACCAGGTCCACGCCCAGCGCCGACGCAGCGCGTGCATAGCCCCAGGCCACCGCGTCGTGCCGCACCGGGCCGGCGCGGCGCTGGATGAAGCCGCCGAGGATGGGGAAGCGCGCCGGCCGCGAGGCATCGCCGAAGTTCAGGCGCGGCTCGATGTCGCGCACCTGCCTGGCGTCGAGCAGGTCGACGTCAATGCCGTTGCACAGCATGGCGTTCGCCCAGCGCGACTGCGCGTCGAGGTCATGCCGGGAATGGGCCAGGGTCAGCACGCCGCGCTGGCTGAACATGATGTTGAAGTTCAACGCCGCCGCCAGCTGCTCGTACTGCCGAAGCGAGAAGTCGTACAGGCGCGCACTCTGCGGGTACAGGTAGTTCGAGCGCACGATGGTGGTGTTGCGCCCGGTGTTGCCGCCGCCGATCCAGCCGGCCTCCAGCACGCAGACGCTGTGCACGCCGTGGTTCCTGGCGAGGTAGTAGGCCGTGGCCAGGCCGTGCCCGCCGCCGCCGACGATGACGACGTCGTAGCGGGCCTTCGGCTCGGCGTCACGCCAGGCGGGCGCCCAGTCGCGGTGCCCCTGGCGGGACGCGGCGAGCAGGTTCCAGGCGGAGTAGCGCGTTCTCAAGGGGCTCGCATCGACGTCAGAGCCATGCCGCGATCTGATCCAGCGGCTTCTTGATGCCGCCATGCACCGGCACCTGGCAGCCTGGCTTGGGATAACCCACCACCAGCAGGATGACGGCCTTCTCCGAGCCCGGCCGGCCGCACAGCGTGTTCAGGAAGCTCATCGGGTTGGGTGTGTGCGTCAGCGTCGCCAGACCCGCATGGTGCAGCGCTGCGATCAGCAAGCCTGAGGCAATGCCCACCGACTCCGGCACGTAGTAGTGGCTGAACTTCTCGCCCTTCAGCGGGCCATCCCGGTGCACACCGTACTTCTGCGCAAAGATGGCGATCAGCACCGGTGCCTCTTCGAGGAATGGCTTGTTCCAGTCGGTGCCCAACGGCGCCAGCGCGTCCAGCCACTCCTGCGGCGCGCGCTCCTGGTAGAAGCTGCGCTCCTCGGCTTCTGCCGCTTTGCGCACACGGCGCTTGTGCTCAGGGTCGGTGATGACGCTGAAGAACCAGGGTTGCTGGTTGGCACCCGATGGGGCCGTGCCGGCAGCCAGCAGGCAGGCTTCGATGACCTGGCGGGGTACCGGTCGTGTGTCGAAGTCGCGCACGGTGCGCCGGCGAACCAGGTCGCCGTAGAAGGCCATCGCACGGTCGACCATTTCGGCCTGCGGGTACTCACGGTAGGCCGGCAGCGGTTCCAGCATGCAGGCGGGTGGGGTGGGGTGTTCGTTCATCGGGTGTGCCCTGGATCAGCCGCCCAGGCATGTGCCGTGCCCTGCGCAGCCTTGCAGCCGGCCCTGCGAGCCGGCCCTGCGAGCCGGCCCTGTGAGCCGGCCCTGTGAGCCGGCCCTGTGAGCCGGCCCTGTGCGGGCGACGCGTTCACGGCCCGCCCTCGCGCGGCCAGACCCGAGGGTACAGCGCACCTTGCAGCGCCGTTCCCGGCACCTGGCCCGCGGTGTCGAAGGGGTAGGTGCCCGGCCGGTCGTCGAACAAGGCGTCGTCGCCCATCCAGCGCAGCGACACCGCGCGGCGCCGGCGCTTTGCGCTGCGGTTGCCGCCGGCGCCATGCACGACGAGCCCGTGGAAGGCGATCGCGTCGCCCGGCTCCATCGCCCATGACAGCCGGTCGGCGGCGGCGACGGTTGCGTCGATGTCGGGCATCGGCTCGCCGAGCGCACCTTCGTAGCCGGCGCCACCACCGAAGTGCCGCGGCCGGTACCAGCGCCCGCCGAGGTGCGAGCCGCGTACGTACTCCACGGCGCCGCTGTCGAGGTCCACGGGGTCGAGCGGGCACCACAGGCCGCAGATCTGGTCGCCGCGCAGCGGCCAGTACGGCAGGTCCTGGTGCCAGGGCGTCGGTGCCACCGAGCCGGGCTCCTTGACGAACAGCTGGTCGTAGAAGAAGCGCACCTCGCGCGCGCCCATCAGCCGCCCCGCGGCCTCGGCCAGCGGTGAGTCGTGCACCAGACGGCGGAAGGTGTCGCCGGCCGCGTCGCGGCGCTGCGCCATGAACATGTCCTGCGCAAAGCGAGCGTCGCCCGGCCTGGCGTACTCGTTGCCATGGGCACTCAGGCTGCGGAGCACCGCTTCCACCGCATCTTGAAGGCGCCCCAGCGTCACGCCGTCGAGCAGTCCGCGCAGCACGACCGCACCGTCCTCGCGGTAGCGCTGCACGAGGGCGTCATCGATCATCCTGCGCCTCGCCTGGTTCGGTGGCGGTGCCGCAAATGGCCTCGCGCAGCACGCCTATCGTCCATTCGGGGGCCTCGTAGACGAAATTGTGCCCCGAGCCGGCGGGCGCGACGACGCGCCGCGAGCGGGTGGACGTGGCCAGGTAGCGCTCGCGCGTGGCGGCAAAGAAGCGGAACATGCGGCGGGCGCTGGCGTCACTGCCCGCCCGTGCCTCGGGCAGCGCGGCGATGTCGGCGTCCTGGTCGTCCCTGGGCCCCACCAGCCACACCGGCAGGTCGCCGAGGTCACGGTCGTAGACCACGGTGTCCCAGGCGCAGGCGGCCACGCCCTCGGGGGTGAGCTCGCGGAAGATCGAGGCTTCGGCGAAGCAGCGACCCGCATGGGCTTCGACGCGGCGCGCCGGCTCGAGATCGGGCCCCAGGGCTGCCCGCACCGCATCGATCACCCGGGCATGGGCCGGGTCCTGCCGGGCCTTCGCCTCGGCCCGCTGGCGCAGGTCGAACCCGAACAGCAGGCCGATGCCGCCCCACCATGCCTGGCGCCGCATCGCCTTCAAGGCGCCCAGGCGCGGTCCGAAGACGATGGTCTCCAGCGGCGTGGGGTCCAGCAGCACCAGTGTGTGCACCAGGTCGGGTCGGCGCCGCGCGACGTTGGCGACCAGCAAGCCACCAAAGGAGTGCCCGGCCCACACGAAGGGCCCGCGCTCTCCGGCACGCTCCAGGGCCAGCACGACTTCTTCGGCCTCGCGCGCGGTGGTGCGCGGGAAGGGGCCGGTGTCGCTCCAGCCGGTGCCAGGGCGGTCGATCAGGATCGAGCGCGTCTCGCCGCGGAAAGCACGGTGCAGGTGGTGGATGGCCAGGCCGCCGGCATGACCGCCGGCAAACCACACCACCGGCGGTCGGCCGTCGCGCGCCCGGCCTTCGGCAAGCAGGTGCACGCGGTAGCCACCGAGGTCGATCATGCGCCCCGGCGGCGGGTGGGCGCGGCGTGCGCGGGCGAGGGTGGCAAGCTGGCGCAGCGACGCCAGCGCGAGCGCGATGGCCAGGCCGGCCCCCAAGGTCGCGAGCCCTGTGCCGACGGCACCCTGGCCCCCGAGGGCCAGCACGCCGGCCACGATGCCGGCGACCAGGGCCACCAGCAGCCCCGCGCCATCGCGGCTGAGCAGCGCCAGCAGCGGGTCGGACCAGGACCGCATGGTCTCAGCCCGCGGGCGCGCCCGCCCCCGGCGCGAGGGCGCCGGCCTCGGTGCCGCGGGGGCGGCCCTCAGGCAGCAGCCAGGCCGCGACGGCAGCCAGCACGAAGGCACCCATGGCCACCATGATGGCCACATCGTAGCTGCCTGTGCGGTCGTGCACGACGCCCATCAGCCAGGGGGCCGTGCCGCTGCCCAGGCTGGTGGCCACCTGCTGGGTCGCCGAGGCACGGCCGAAGCTCGCGGAGCTGAAGTAGCGGCGCGCAAGAAACATCGACAGGCTGTGGTCGCCGGCATTGAACATGCCCAGCAGCACGGCAGCGGTGATGGCCACCGCCAGGCCCGAGCCGAAGAACAGCATCGCCGTGGCGCCCAGCGGTGCCAGCACGAACAGGCGTGCCAGCCGGGTGGCCGAGGTGTGGTCGATGAGCCAACCCGCCGCCAGGTTGCCGGCGAAGCCGCCGGCACCGATCAGGCTGATGGCCGAGGCGGCCTGCGCGAGGGTCAGGCCGCGGTCCTGCATCAGCGCCGCGAAGTGCACCAGCGTGCCTGCCGCGGCCAGACCGAACAGCATGTTCCACACTGCCAGGTTCCACCAGATGCGGTCCTTCAGGAAGGCCCGCATGGAGACCGGCGGCGCCGACGAGGCCGTTTCAGGCTGTGATGCGGGCCGGGGGGCCGCAGCGGCGGCCGGCAACTCGCGCAGCAGCAGCCAGGCGGCCAGGCCGCCGAACACCAGGCTCATCAGGCCCATCACCCAGAAGGCTTCGCGCCAGCTGGCTTGCGAGATCACCCGGCTCACCACCTGGGGGTGGATGACCGACCCCACCGCGCCGACGGCGAACAGGATGCCCAGCGCGCGCCCGAGCGCCTTGTCGAACCAGGTCTGCAGCAGCTTGGACAGCGTCAGCACCGAGGCCCCGGACGCGGCGAAGATCATCACCAGGCTCAGGCCGTAATAGACCCACACGCTGCCCTGCATGAAGCCGAAGCTCGCCAGGCTGGCCGACTGCAGCACGATGCCCCACAGGATCAGCGGGCGCAGCCGCACGTTGTCGATCACCCAGCCCACCAGCGGCAGGATGGCCGGGCCCACCAGCGTCATCAGCGTCAGCGCAAAGGTGATGTCGCCGCGCGACCAGCCCAGCTCCTTCTGCATCGGCAGCATCATCAGGCCGAAGGTCGACCCGTACAGCGAGGTGACGCCGAAGACGCCGACGATGCAGCAGCCGGCGAGCACGCGCCAGCTGGCGCGGGAGTCGACGGCTGCAGTCATTGACGCGCGGAAGTCAGTAGTCGTAGCGCAGCGAGACTGTTGCGGTGCGCGGGCGCTGCAGGAAGTACTGCGCGAACGGTCCGACGCCAGCGGGTGCGCCCGTGATGCTGAGCACGCCCTTCTCGTTGGTCGCATTGGCCAGGCCGGCGGCCAGCGTCCAGTGGTCCCTGGCGAACTGGACGCCGAGGTCCACCGTGTCGAAGGCATCTGCCGGCTTGTTGCCGCCCAGGAACATCACGCGGTCACCCACATGCGTGTAGGTGGCATTGGCACGCCCCCGCGAGCCGAACGGGCCGGCGAACTTCAGGTTGGCCTGCAGCGCACCCTGGAGCCTTGGCGTGCCGGGCAGTCTGGCACCCGAGTCCACCGTGATGGAGGTCGGCCCGCCGGATGGAATGATGACCGGTGCGCGCGTCCTGGCATCGACGTAGGCCAGCGTCGCCGCCATGTCGAAGGCGGCGTTGGCGCGATAGCGCAGGGCGGCTTCCATGCCCGTGCTGCGCGCCTTGCCCACATTGCCGATGCGCGAGTTCGGCAGCGTGCCGCCGATGCGCTCGAAGAAGGTGAACTGCGCATCCTTCCAGTCGAGCATGAAGGCGCTCAGGTCGACCTGCACGCCGGCCGCAGGGCTCAGGCGAAGCCCCGTCTCGTAGCTCCAGAGGGAATCTGACTTGTACTCGTCGCTGGTCGGCGGCCCGTTGCGACCTCCATACCGGTAGCCCTTGGACGCCACGGCGTACCACTGGTTGTCGCCGAAGCGGTACTTGAGCGTGAACTTGGGCGTGAAGCCGCTGTCGCTGCTGTCCAGCGGTCCGACGTTCGACGGCGCACCAAACTGCGTGCCGGTCGTCGCCGCCTCGGTCGTGGTCCTGTAGTAGCGGCCACCGGCTCCGGCGCTCCAGCCGCCGGCCAGCGAGAACTCGGCATCGGCGAACACGGCCGCCTCGGTGCCGCCGCCGGTGCTGCTCAGGTCCACCAGGTCGGTCAGGCCGAAGGCGCCCGACGGATCGATCTGCTTGCCGTTCGAGCGGGACTTGCTGGTCTGGTAGAACACACCCGCCACATAGCTCGACGGCCCGCCCGGGTTGCTGGCGATGCGCAATTCCTGCGAGGTGGCGTGCTGGCTCGACGTTTGCGGCCTGTACACCTGGGGCAGGGCAAGGCCCACGCTGGCGAAGAGCTCCGTGTCGTCGATCAGGTTGCGCCCCTTGTTCTTCCAGTAGCCGGTGATCGACGTGAGCGTGTGGCCTGCGAGGTCGGCGTCGACCGTCAGGCTGAAGAAGTCGGTCGTGCTCGAGCGCCGCGAGTCGTTGGGCGCCGTGTGCTGGAGCTTCGTGGCGTCGGGCGACACGCTGAAGGTGTCGCCCTGATCGGTCTTCTGCGTGCTCGCGACCAGAGTTGCAGTCACGCCCTTGCCGGGCCGGGCCGTCAGCAGCATGCGGCCACCACGCTGGTTCAGGTCGTTGGCGTCCGGGTGGCCCGTGCCCAGGTTGTCGATGTAGCCGGGATCCCTGCGGTCGTAGGCCACCACCCGCAGGCCCAGCGTGCCACCCTGCAGCGGCGCATTGAGCATGCCGTAGACGGAGAAGGCGCCATCGCCTTGCGCGACCTTGGCGTACTCGCCCTTGACGCTGGCCTCGAAGGTCGACAGGTTGGGCTTGTTGAACAGATAGCGCACCGCGCCGCCCAAGGAACCCGAACCGAACAGCACGCCTTGCGGGCCGCGCAGCACTTCGACGCGGTCAAGGTCCCAGGTGAGTGGGTCATAGACCGTGCCCTTGCCGATGGGCGACGCCAGCGGCACGTCTTCGAGATACTGGCCGGTGGGGCCTTGCTGGGCGCCACTGCCTTCGTTGGTGGTGCTGGTGCCGATGCCACGGATCGTGATGGTGTTGCTGGCCACGTCACCCTTGTTGAACTGGACGCCGGGAGTCAGCTTCAGCGCATCCTCCTGGCCGCGCGCGCCGCGGTTCTCCAGGTCGTTCCCCGAAAGGACCGTGACGGTGCCGGCCACCTCGCGCTGCTTCTCCAGCCGCTTGCTGGCCGTGATGACGATGCGCTGACCCTGGTCCTCGTCGGCCGCCGAACCGGCGGGGGTCTGCTGGGCTGCCGCCGGCCAGGCGGCCGCCAGGCTCATGGCCAGGATGCTGAGACGGTGCGTGGGGTTCATGGACGCTCCTTCGTCGGGTTCACGGCACGATAGGCGTGCCGCCCGCACCCCGCATGGGGCCTTGCACCGAAGATTTAGGCGATCCGACCGAGGTCGGGCCCGCCGTGGTCAGGCCTCTGCGGGCGGCAGGTCCAGGCTGAAGGGCGCGCGGTGCCTGCGGTATTCGCGCGGTGACATGCCGACGTGGCCGCTGAACGCGGCCGCGAAGCTGCTCTGGTGCTCGTAGCCGACACGTTCGGCCACCTGGGCAATGGTCAAGGTGGCCTCCATCAGAAGCTGCTGCGCCTCGCGCACGCGCCGCTCCAGGCAGTAGTCGGCCATGGTCAGCCCGAAGGCCTGCTTGAACACCGACTTGAGCTTGTTCTGGCTGGTGCCGATCTGGCGCGCCATGTCGCCGAAGTTGGGCGGCCGCCGGTAGTCCTTGTCCAGCCGCGTGCGCGCCGCGTGGGCCAGGTCGAGGTCGCGGCGGCGCGGCAAGGCCGCCGTGCGCGCCTTGTGCTGGTGCAGCATCGCTTCCAGCGCATAGGCCACCAGCTCGGCGATCCGTCCGCCCAGCTGGACCGTGCGCAACTCGCCATGCAGGCGGCTGTCCAGAGTGTCGGCGACCAGCGCGGCTATTCGCTGATCGATAGGGAACGAGGCCAGACGCCCCATCTGGACTTCGCCGGCAATGGCTGCCTGCAGTTCCGGCGGGATGTCCTCGCCCAGCAGCCCGAACCGCGAGGCGAAGCTGCCGGCCCGGAACACCGCCACGATGCCTTGCTGGCGCGCACCGGCGGCGATGTTGGCGCTCATGGGCAGGCCGGCCGGGATGCAGGTCAGCGTCAGCTCTGGACGGTTGAAGACCAGAGGTGGCGCCTGGCCATAGCGAAACTCCACGTCACAGGCCAGCGATGCACGCAGGGTGATCAGGGCTTCGCGGTCCGAGTAGGTCCAGTTCGCCGCCCGAGGCACCACGCAATTGATGACGTTGACCAGCGCGTCGTCGCCCAGGCGCACGGTATCGGTCATGCCACTGCCGCGTGGAGGTGCATAGATCGTGCGCACGACGTTTCGCGAAAGGCGATGCGAGCGGCCATCCTCGGACGCCGCGCGGCTCCACTCGCGGTCGAAGTCCAGGGCCGAGGGCAGCTCGGAAGACGCTGGCGAGCGGGTGCGCATGCGGTCGGCTCCCCTAAATCTTGAATGCCCGAGCCTAACCCGGCAGCGCCGCTGCGGGCTTAAGGTGTTGCCTGCGTCAGCCCTCCCCGACATGCCCGACACCGCTGCCCCCGCCGCCCGCCGCCTGATCGATTCCACCCCGGTGTGGGACCACCACGCCTGCATGCCGCTGCGGCCGCTGGATCCCTCGTACCTGCCCCAGCTGGCGCGCCACAAGGCGGCAGGGTTCGACGCCGTCACCGTGAACGTGGGCTTCGGCGAGCAAGGCCCCGAGCAGCACCTGCGCATGCTGGCCGCGCTGCGCCATTGGCTGCTGGCACGGCCCGACGAGTACCTGCTGCTGCTGCAGGCGGACGACGTCGAGCGTGCGCGTTCGACGGGCCGGCTGGCGGTCGGCTTCGACATCGAGGGCGCCAATGCCATCGGCGAGCAGCTCAGCCTGATCCAGCTGTACCACGACCTCGGCGTGCGCTGGATGCTGATGGCCTACAACGTGCCCAATCGCGTGGGCGGTGGCTGCCAGGCCGACGACGGCGGGCTCACGCCGTTCGGGCGATCGGTGCTGGCCGAGATGGAGCGCGTGGGGATGCAGGTGTGCGTGAGCCACACCGGCCACCGCACCGCACGCGAGGTCTTTGAC
>Ga0209573_1003763_pt1 | contig 16035 bp, 11 predicted proteins | sample TNRBio252014_DNA_FD_185870 | JGI IMG/M metagenome (GOLD analysis project Ga0209573, IMG submission 185870) | Wastewater treatment Type I Accumulibacter community from EBPR Bioreactor in Madison, WI, USA - TNR Reactor_6/25/2014_ DNA (SPAdes)... | ecosystem: Engineered > Bioreactor > EBPR >...
TCTTCAATAACTATCGCCCACAGTTCTACTTCCGCACGACGGATGTGACCGGTGCCATCTCGATGCCTGAAGGCGTTGAAATGGTGATGCCTGGTGACAACATCCAGATGACGGTCAAGCTGATTGCACCGATCGCCATGGAAGAAGGTCTCCGTTTTGCTATACGCGAAGGTGGCCGTACCGTCGGCGCCGGTGTGGTTGCAAAAATCATCGAGTAGGTTCAATAAAGACGGGGGTCGCTGCATTGTCGGCGCCCCTAGTCTCTGCCGCAGGGGCATAGCTCAACTGGCAGAGCGTCGGTCTCCAAAACCGAAGGTTGGGGGTTCGATTCCCTCTGCCCCTGCCAACAAGTAATCAAAGAAGTAAGCAAAGCGGACCACATGGCCGATAAGTTAAAGTTTGCGTTGGCGGTATTGCTGCTCGTCGCCGGCATCGCTGGCTTCTACCTGCTCGCCGAGCAGGCGATGATCCTGCGTGTTCTTGCTGTCTTGGCCGGAGCGGCGCTGGCCGTCGCCGTTGCCTGGCAGACCGAGCCGGGGCGTCAGTTTTTCGGCTTTGCCAAGGATGCCACTACCGAAGCGAAAAAGGTGGTCTGGCCGTCGCGCAAGGAAACCGTCCAGACCACCGGTCTGGTGTTCGCATTTGTAGTGGTGATGGCGGTCTTTCTCTGGTTGACCGACAAGGGCCTGGAGTGGGTTCTCTACGATCTGGTTCTTGGCTGGAGACAATCATGAGCATGCGTTGGTACGTCGTGCACGCCTATTCGGGCTTCGAGAAGAGTGTGCAGCGCGCGCTGCTCGAGCGCATTCAACGGCAGGAAATGGAGTATGCCTTCGGCCAGATTCTGGTGCCGGTCGAGGAGGTTGTCGAGCTCAAGATGGGTCAGAAGAGCATTTCCGAGCGAAAATTTTTCCCCGGCTACGTGCTGGTCGAAATGGAAATGAACGACGACTCGTGGCACCTCGTCAAGAGCACGCCAAAGGTCACCGGTTTTGTCGGAGGCACGGCCAACAAGCCGACGCCGATCTCCCAGAAGGAGGTCGACAAGATCATGCAGCAGATCCAGGAGGGCGTTGAGAAGCCGCGTCCGAAAGTTCTTTTCGAGCCGGGCGAGATTGTCCGCGTCAAGGACGGTCCTTTTACCGATTTTCATGGTGCGGTCGAGCAGGTGAACTACGAGAAAAATCGTCTGCGTGTGTCGGTGACCATCTTCGGTCGCCCGACGCCGGTCGAGTTGGAGTTCGCTCAAGTCGAGAAAGCCTGATCCAGAAAGTGGGTCGCGGTGCGTGGCAGTCGTGGCGCACCGCAGTAGTGCGGCTCCCGGGCCGCGTTTGTCGTTTGGGGAGCGCTGTCACGAGCGCGTTTGAACCCGTCTAAAGGAGATTCCTAGCGTGGCAAAAAAAATCACTGGTTACATCAAATTGCAGGTACCTGCGGGCAAGGCGAATCCGTCGCCCCCGATCGGACCGGCACTCGGCCAGCGTGGCCTGAACATCATGGAGTTCTGCAAGGCTTTCAATGCCCAGACGCAGGGCATGGAGCCGGGTCTGCCGATTCCAGTGGTGATCACCGCCTTCGCCGACAAGAGCTTTACTTTCATCATGAAGACGCCGCCGGCGACCGTTCTGATCAAGAAGGCCATTGGCCTCCAGAAGGGTAGCCCGAAGCCGCTGACCAACAAGGTCGGCACGCTGACCCGTGCGCAGTGCGAAGCGATCGCGACACAGAAAATGCCCGACCTGACGGCGGCTGACATGGATGCAGCAGTTCGTACGATCGCCGGCAGTGCCCGCGCGATGGGCGTCACCGTGGAGGGGTTTTGAGATGGCGAAACTAAGCAAGCGTCAAAAAGCTGTGGCGGGCAAGGTCGATCGCACAAGCAGTCTGGCGGTCGGTGAAGCGCTGAAGCTGGCCAAGGAATTTGCGACAGCCAAGTTCGACGAGTCGATTGATGTCGCCGTCTGTCTGGGTGTCGATCCTCGCAAGTCGGATCAGATCGTTCGCGGTTCGGTCGTTTTGCCGGCCGGTACGGGTAAAACGATCCGTGTTGCCGTTTTCGCCCAGGGCGAGAAGGCTGCGGCGGCCCTCGAGGCGGGCGCCGACATTGTCGGTTTCGAAGATTTGGCCGCCGAGATCAAGTCCGGGGTGATGAACTTTGATCGCGTGATTGCCACGCCGGATGCGATGCGCGTTGTCGGTCAACTGGGTCAGATTCTCGGGCCGCGTGGGCTGATGCCAAACCCGAAAGTCGGGACGGTGACCATGGATGTGGCGGCCGCGGTCAGGAATGCCAAAGCCGGGCAGGTTCAGTATCGCACCGACAAATCCGGGATCATCCACAGCACCATCGGGCGTGCATCGTTTGACGTCGACCGCTTGCGGCTCAACCTGAAGGCGCTGGTCGATGCGCTGATCAAGGCCAAGCCGGCAAGCTCCAGGGGCCAGTATCTGCTGCGCATTGCCGTCTCCAGCACCATGGGGCCCGGGGTTCGCGTCGATGCGTCCACCCTGTAGGTGTAAGGGGATAGCAACAAGCGTAGCGCCGCAGCAAGCCACGTCGTGACCTGCTGCGGCAAAGAACTTTGTTGGGCCGTTTGCGGTGCCTTTCGGGTGCCGTTGATGGATCGTCAAAGACCGCAGGTGCCGAAGGTTTTTGCCAGAGGTTTAAGTGTGCAAGCAGCCTGCAGAGATGGTGTGCCCAGAAAAGGATTTCGCAGCGAACGGCTTCGGCCGTCGCTGCAAGCCCTGATCCAAGGTCGCCGTGGGTGCGGCGCATCCTGATGGATGCGCCGTCTGTTGACTTGATAGGAGGAAGGGCCTGTGGGTCTTAATCTTGATGAAAAGAAAGCTGTCGTGGCCGAAGTGTCGGCCAAGGTGGCTGGCGCACAGACGATAGTCGTGGCCGAGTACACCGGCTTGCAGGTGGCTCATCTGACGCGTTTGCGGGCACAGGCACGCGCTGCCGGTGTTTATCTGCGCGTACTGAAGAACACTCTGGTGCGTCGGGCAGTGCAGGGTAGTCCATTCGACGAGTTGTCCGGGCAGCTGACGGGACCGCTGATTTACAGCATCTCGGAGGATCCGGTCGCCGCGGCCAAAGTGCTGTACGACTTCGCAAAGACCAATGACAAGCTGGTCGTGAAAGCTGGCAGCTACGCCGGTGAGCTTCTCGACGTCGCTGGCGTGCAAAGACTGGCCGCGATTCCGAGTCGCGAGGAATTGCTGGCCCAGTTGTTGGGCATGATGCAGGCGCCGGTGACCGGCTTTGCCTGCGCACTCGCCGCCTTGGCCAAACAACGTGAAGAGCCGGAGGCCGAGGCGGTCGCCTGACCGCAGACCGCAGACCGCAGACAGCACTGGCAGCTTTTACAAATATTCAGATTTTGGAGTTTATTGATTATGGCGATTAGCAAAGAAGACATCCTGGAAGCCGTTGGCGCAATGACGGTAATGGACCTGAACGACCTGGTGAAGGCGTTTGAAGAGAAGTTTGGCGTCTCGGCCGCCTCCATGGCCGTCGCTGCACCTGGCGCAGCTGCGGCGGTGGTTGAGGAGCAGACCGAGTTTACGGTCATGCTCATGGCTAGCGGCGAGAAAAAGGTCGAGACCATCAAGGTCGTCCGCGCGGCAACCGGTCTCGGCCTCAAGGAAGCCAAGGACCTCGTTGATGGCGCACCAAAGGCGGTCAAGGAAGGCATTTCCAAAGCCGACGCCGCCGCTCTTGTGAAGCTTCTTGAGGATGCGGGAGCCAAGGTCGAGGTCAAGTAATTCCGACCGAGCGCTTGGGCTGGCAGCCTTTCGGCTGTCAGCCCTTTTGTGCTTTTCCGGAAACGGCTTTGCGTCGTGGACGCACTGCCGTGCAGCGTGCAAACGCAATCATGAGTGGCGCAAGCAGGTCGAATACGCGAGTAATCGTCGCTGTGCCAATCATATTGCTTTTGTCCGTTGCGGACTGGCGGGTCTTGCGACTTTCGCCGGTGCGCACTAGAGGTTTTGCCGTCTGAGTTCGGAGCGACCATGAACTACTCCTACACCGAGAAAAAGCGTATCCGCAAGAGCTTCGCCAAGCGCGCCAGCGTGCTTGAAGTGCCGTACTTGCTGGCTACCCAGTTGGAGTCTTTTTCTGCTTTCCTGCAGAAGACGACACCCGTAGCACAACGCAAGAACCAGGGTTTGCAGGCTGCGTTTTCCTCAATATTTCCGATTGTCAGCCATAGCGGAAATGCGCGTCTGGAGTTCGTCAGCTTTGCGCTTTCGGAGCCGGCGTTCGACGTCAAGGAGTGCCACCAGCGTGGCCTGACTTTCGCCTCGGCCCTGCGCGCAAAGGTTCGCCTGGTCATTCTCGACCGCGAGACTCCCGACACAATCAAGGAAGTCAAGGAGCAGGAAGTCTACATGGGTGAAATTCCCTTGATGACTTCCACGGGCTCCTTTGTCATCAACGGTACCGAGCGCGTGATCGTCTCGCAGCTGCACCGTTCGCCGGGAGTGTTCTTCGAGCACGACCGGGGCAAGACACACAGTTCGGGGAAATTACTCTTTTCGGCGCGGGTCATTCCTTATCGCGGCTCATGGCTCGATTTCGAGTTCGACCCCAAAGACCTCCTCTTCTTCCGCGTCGACCGGCGGCGCAAGATGCCGGTTACCACCTTGCTGAAGGCCATCGGACTGTCGCCGCAGACGATTCTGCGCGAGTTCTTTGACTTCGACACGTTCATTCTCGGCAAGAGCGTCATCGAATTCGCGCTGGTTCCCGAGCGCTTGCGCGGTGAAGTCGCACGCTTCGACTTCAACGATCCCTCCGGGACGCTGATCATCGCCAAAGACAAGCGCATCACTGCCAAGCACATCCGCGAACTCGATGCTGCCGGAATCAAGCAGGTTGCCGTTCCGGATGACTTCCTGATCGGACGCGTCGTCGCCGAGGACGTCATCGATCAGGGTAGCGGCGAGATCCTGGCCACTGCCAACGACGAGATCACCGAGTCCCTGCTGGCGAAACTCGTCGAGTGCGGTGTCGAGTCGCTGCATACCCTGTATATCAACGACCTCGACCGCGGCGGTTTCATTTCGCAGACTCTGCGCGTCGACGATACGCAATCCAGGCAGGCCGCTCGTGTGGCCATCTATCGCATGATGCGTCCCGGCGAGCCACCAACGGAAGAAGCGGTAGAAATCCTTTTCAACGGCTTGTTCTACTCGGACGACCGTTACGACCTGTCAGCCGTCGGACGCATGAAGTTCAACCGTCGGGTGGTCCGCAAAGATGTCGTCGAATACAAGATCATGCTCAAGCATGTGCCTGCCAAGCGCGAGGGCCTGGTCACTCTGCTCAAGGAGGCCTTGGGTGAAACGGCGCCAGGCATCGCGCTTCTTGGCGAGTTGAACCACGGACCTCGGGCGGTCGCCGAGAACATGACCGAAGCCGATGCGCGGGCGTTGTTCGAACAGCTGAAAGCCGCTGGGGCCAGTGGCGAAGCACGCGAGCAGTTGACTCTGTCGCCACGGGACATCGTTGAAGTCATCAAGCTGCTGGTCGAGTTGCGCAATGGTCGCGGCGAAGTCGATGACATCGACCATCTCGGCAATCGCCGTGTTCGCTCGGTCGGTGAGTTGGCCGAGAACCAATTCCGGGCTGGCCTGGTACGTGTCGAGCGCGCGGTCAAGGAACGTTTGTCGCAGGCGGAATCGGACAATCTGATGCCGCACGATCTGATCAACGCCAAGCCGATCAGTGCGGCGGTGCGGGAGTTTTTCGGTTCCAGCCAGCTTTCGCAATTCATGGATCAGACCAATCCGCTGTCTGAAATCACCCACAAGCGCCGTGTTTCGGCCCTGGGCCCGGGCGGTCTGACACGCGAGCGTGCCGGCTTCGAAGTGCGCGACGTGCATCCCACGCATTACGGCCGCGTCTGTCCGATCGAAACGCCGGAAGGCCCGAACATCGGCCTGATCAATTCGCTGGCGCTGTATGCGCGGACCAACGAATACGGCTTTCTCGAAACGCCCTACCGTACGGTGGTCGACGGCCAGGTGACCGATCAGATCGAGTACCTCTCGGCGATCGAAGAAGGGGCGTATGTCATCGCTCAGGCCAACTCCGAGCTTGGTGAGGCAGGCGTGCTCAGCGACGATCTGGTGACCTGTCGCGAGAAAGGTGAAACCATTCTTGCCGAACCGGCGCGCGTGCAGTACATGGACGTCGCGCCAAGCCAGATCGTTTCGGTCGCCGCTTCGCTGATTCCCTTCCTCGAGCACGACGACGCCAACCGCGCCTTGATGGGCGCCAACATGCAGCGCCAGGCGGTGCCTTGTCTGCGTCCGGAAAAGCCGCTGGTCGGTACCGGCATCGAGCGTACGGTCGCTGTGGACTCGGGGACGGCCGTGCAGGCGCTGCGCGGCGGGGTGGTCGATTACGTCGATGCCTCGCGGGTCGTGGTGCGCGTCAACGACAACGAGACCGGGCCGGGCGAAGTGGGCGTCGATATCTACAACCTGGTGAAATACATCCGTTCCAACCAGAATACCAACATCAACCAACGGCCGCTGGTGCGCGTCGGTGACGTGATCGCCAGGGGTGACGTGGTCGCCGATGGGGCGTCGACCGACAAGGGTGAGCTGGCACTTGGTCAGAACATGCTGGTCGCCTTCATGCCGTGGAACGGCTACAACTTCGAGGACTCCATCCTGATCTCGGAGCGGGTCGTTGCCGAGGATCGCTTTACTTCGATCCATATCGAGGAACTGACGGTCGTGGCGCGGGACACCAAGCTGGGTCCCGAGGAAATTACCCGCGACATCGCGTCGCTTGGCGAGTCGCAACTGGCGCGCCTCGACGAATCGGGGATCGTCTACATCGGCGCCGAGGTCGAAGCCGGCGACGTGCTGGTCGGTAAAGTGACGCCGAAAGGCGAGACGCAGCTGACCCCGGAAGAGAAGTTGTTGCGGGCGATCTTTGGTGAAAAAGCGTCCGACGTCAAAGACACCTCGCTGCGTGTCCAGTCGGGAATCGCCGGCACGGTTATCGATGTGCAGGTGTTTACTCGCGAGGGTATCGAACGCGACAAGCGTGCGCAGTCGATCATCGACGATCATCTGCGCAGCTACAAGCTGGACCTCGCCGATCAGCTGCGCATCGTGGAGCGCGATGCCTTCGCCCGGGTCGCGCGGATGATCATTGGCAAGCCGGCCAATGGTGGGCCGAAACGCTTGGCCAAAGGGGCGGCGGTCACCCAGGAGTACCTCGACGGGATCGAGCCGCATCACTGGTTCGACATCCGCATGGCCGACGAAGAAATCGCGCATCAGCTGGAATCGCTCCGCGATGGTCTTGAGCAGACGCGCAAGGGCTTCGACGTCGCTTTCGAAGAGAAGCGCAAGAAGCTCACCCAGGGCGACGAATTGCCGCCCGGCGTGCAGAAAATGGTCAAGGTCTACGTCGCCGTCAAGCGTCGCCTGCAGGCGGGCGACAAGATGGCAGGCCGGCACGGCAATAAGGGCGTTGTTTCACGCATCATTCCGGTCGAAGACATGCCGTATATGGCCGATGGCCACCCGGTCGATATCGTCCTCAACCCGCTCGGCGTCCCGTCGCGGATGAACGTTGGACAGATTCTCGAGGTCCACTTGGGCCTGGCTGCCAAAGGCCTGGGTTTCAGGATTGGCGAAATGCTTCGCCGCCAGGCGACGGCAACAGAGGTGCGCGGCTTCCTCGATCAGATCTACAACAGTACCGGCAAGTCCGAGGATCTTGATCAACTGAGCGACGGTGAGATTGTCGAAATGGCCGGCAACCTGGAAAAGGGCGTGCCTTTCGCGACGCCGGTTTTCGACGGCGCCAAGGAATCCGAGATCAAGGGCATGCTGGCGCTTGCCGGAATGCCGGAATCGGGGCAGATGACCTTGTATGACGGCCGCACGGGTGAGCGTTTCGAGCGTCAGGTGACGGTTGGCTATATGCACGTCTTGAAGCTCCACCACCTGGTCGACGACAAGATGCACGCGCGCTCGACCGGTCCGTACTCGCTGGTTACCCAGCAGCCGCTGGGGGGTAAAGCCCAGTTTGGTGGCCAGCGTTTCGGCGAGATGGAAGTGTGGGCGCTCGAAGCCTATGGTGCTTCCTACGTGCTGCAGGAAATGCTGACCGTCAAGTCCGACGATGTGAATGGCAGGACCAAGGTGTACGAGAACATTGTCAAGGGTGATCACAAGATCGAGGCCGGTATGCCCGAATCTTTCAACGTACTGGTCAAGGAAATTCGTTCGCTGGCGATTGACATCGATCTCGAACGTTTCTGATTGTTTGCCGAGGGGTGAGCGTTACGGTCGGTCTGCCGGTCGTCCGCTCGCGGCCCCTGACACCCCCACTCCTAACTGGAGCAAAAGATGAAAGCACTGCTTGATTTGTTTAGGCAGGTGACGCAGGAAGAGCAGTTCGATGCGATCACCATTGGTCTCGCTTCGCCGGACAAGATTCGCTCCTGGTCCTATGGCGAAGTGAAGAAACCCGAGACGATCAACTATCGTACCTTCAAGCCGGAACGCGATGGTCTGTTCTGCGCCAAGATCTTTGGCCCGATCAAGGACTACGAGTGCCTTTGCGGCAAGTACAAGCGGCTCAAGCATCGTGGCGTGATCTGCGAGAAATGCGGCGTCGAAGTGACGCTGGCCAAAGTCCGCCGTGAGCGTATGGCGCACATCGATCTGGCCAGCCCGGTAGCCCATATCTGGTTCCTGAAGAGCCTGCCAAGCCGCCTGGGCATGGTTCTTGACATGACCCTGCGTGACATCGAGCGAGTGCTCTACTTCGAAGCCTTCGTGGTCTACGATCCCGGAATGACGCCGCTGGCACGTGCCCAGCTGTTGACCGAGGACGACTATTTGGCCAAGGTCGAGGAGTACGGAGACGACTTCGATGCGGCGATGGGTGCTGAAGGCATTCGCGAATTGCTGCGCTCGATCGATCTCGCTCGTGAAGTCGAAACGCTACGCTCCGAACTCGAGACGACGACCTCGGAAACCAAGAGCAAGAAGTTCTCGAAGCGCCTGAAAATTCTTGAGGGCTTCCAGAAGTCGGGGATCAAGCCCGAGTGGATGGTGCTCGAAGTGTTGCCGGTTCTGCCGCCCGACCTGCGTCCGCTGGTGCCGCTGGACGGTGGCCGCTTTGCAACCTCGGACCTCAACGATCTCTACCGCCGTGTCATCAACCGCAACAATCGCCTGAAGCGCCTGCTCGAACTGAAGGCGCCGGAAATCATCGTCCGCAACGAAAAGCGGATGCTTCAGGAGGCCGTCGACTCACTGCTCGACAACGGTCGCCGCGGCAAGGCGATGACCGGTGCCAACAAGCGCCCACTGAAGTCGCTGGCCGACATGATCAAGGGCAAGGGCGGTCGTTTTCGCCAGAACCTGCTCGGCAAGCGCGTCGACTACTCGGGTCGTTCGGTCATCGTCGTCGGTCCGCAGCTCAAGCTGCACCAGTGCGGTCTGCCGAAACTGATGGCCCTGGAGCTGTTCAAGCCGTTCATTTTTAACCGTCTCGAAGGCATGGGTCTGGCGACCACCATCAAGCAGGCGAAGAAAATGGTCGAGACGCAGGAGTCCGTGGTCTGGGACATCCTGGAAGAAGTCATCCGTGAGCATCCGATCATGCTCAACCGGGCACCGACGCTGCACCGTCTGGGCATTCAGGCGTTCGAGCCGACGCTGATCGAAGGCAAGGCGATCCAGCTGCACCCACTGGTTTGTGCGGCCTTCAACGCCGACTTCGACGGTGACCAGATGGCCGTGCATGTGCCGCTGTCGCTCGAAGCGCAGATGGAAGCGCGGACCTTGATGCTGGCCTCGAACAACGTCCTTTCGCCGGCGAACGGCGAGCCGATCATCGTTCCTTCGCAGGATATCGTTCTCGGTCTCTACTACGCCACTCGCGAGCGCATCAATGCCAAGGGCGAGGGGATGATGTTCCCCGATCTCGCCGAGATGACGCGCGCCATGCAGGCTGGAGAACTCGATCTGCACGCACGCGTCTCGGTGCGCATTTCCGAGTACGAGAGTGACGACGACAATGGCTGGCAGGAGAAGGTGACGCGCTACAAGACGACCGCCGGGCGCGCCCTGCTTTCCGAGATCCTGCCGAAAGGGCTTCCCTTCAGCCTGATCGACAAGCCGCTGAAGAAGAAGGAAATCTCGAAGCTGATCAACGCCGCCTTCCGCCGCTGCGGTCTCAAGGAAACCGTCGTCTTTGCCGACAAGTTGATGCAGAATGGTTATCGCCTGGCGACCCGCGCGGGTATTTCGATTTGCTCGGACGACATGCTGGTGCCGGCGCAGAAGCGCGAAATCATTGCTGCGGCCGACGACGAAGTCAAGGAAATCGAAAACCAGTACACCAACGGTCTGGTCACCAACGGCGAGCGCTACAACAAGGTGGTCGATATCTGGGGACGTACCGGTGATCAGGTGGCCAAGGTGATGATGGATCAACTCGGTCACGAGGAAGTCGTCAATCGTCACGGTGTGAAGGAAAGGCAGGAGTCGTTCAACTCCATCTTCATGATGGCCGATTCGGGAGCGCGCGGCTCTGCCGCGCAGATTCGGCAGTTGGCAGGCATGCGCGGGCTGATGGCCAAACCGGACGGCTCGATCATCGAAACGCCGATTACGACCAATTTCCGCGAAGGTCTGAACGTTCTCCAATACTTCATCTCGACGCACGGCGCTCGCAAGGGTCTTGCCGATACCGCCTTGAAGACCGCCAACTCGGGCTACCTGACGCGTCGCCTGGTCGACGTGACGCAGGACCTGGTGGTCATCGAGGATGATTGCGGGACGAGCAACGGGGTTACCCGCAAGGCACTGATCGAAGGCGGTGAGGTCATCGAGGCCATTCGCGAGCGGATTCTGGGCCGCGTTACGGCGGCCGACGTGATTGACCCCGATTCACAAGAGACCCTCATCGAGCAGGGAACGCTGATCTCCGAGGACCACTGCGATCTGATCGACCGATTGGGAATCGACGAAGTCAAGGTACGTACTCCGCTAACCTGTGATACGCGCTATGGTTTGTGCGCCATGTGTTACGGACGTGACCTCGGCCGCGGTTCGCCGGTCAACGTTGGCGAGGCGGTCGGAGTCATGGCTGCGCAATCAATTGGCGAGCCGGGAACGCAGCTCACCATGCGCACGTTTCACGTTGGCGGCGCAGCCTCGCGCGCGGCGGTGGCTAGTCACGTCGAGACGCACAGCGCCGGTGTGGTGCGCTTTACCTCGACCATGCGCTATGTCACCAGCGCCAAGGGCGAGAAGATCGTCATCACCCGTTCCGGTGAGGTTTTGATTACCGACGATAGCGGCCGCGAACGCGAAAAGCATAAAGTGCCTTACGGGGCGACGTTACGCGTCGTCGACGGTGAGGCGGTCAAGGCCGGTATTCGCCTGGCAACCTGGGATCCGCACACGCGGCCGATCATCGCCGAATACTCGGGTCTGGTGAAGTTCGAGAACGTCGACGAAGGCGTCACCGTCGCCAAGCAGATCGACGAAGTGACCGGCTTGTCTACTCTGGTGGTCATTGATCCCAAGCGCGGCGGCAAGGTGCCCAGCAAGGGGCTGCGCCCACAGGTCAGGCTATTCGAGCCGGGTGGGGAAGAGGTCAAGATGCATGGCAGCGATCAAGCCGTGACCATCACTTTCCAGGTTGGCGCGATCATCAATGTCGCCGACGGACAGACGATTTCGGTTGGCGATGTGCTGGCGCGACTTCCCCAGGAATCGGCAAAGACCCGGGACATTACCGGTGGCTTGCCGCGCGTCGCGGAATTGTTCGAAGCACGGACGCCGAAGGATGCCGGTATGCTGGCCGAGTTCACCGGCACCATGTCCTTCGGCAAGGACACCAAGGGCAAGCAGCGCCTGGTGATTACCGATCTTGACGGCGAAACCCACGAGTACCTGATCCTGAAGGACAAGCACGTCCTGGTTCACGATGGGCAGGTGGTGAACAAGGGCGAGTCGATTGTCGATGGTGCGCCAGACCCCCACGACATTCTGCGTTTGCTGGGCGTCGAGGCATTGGCGGTCTACATCACGGACGAGGTTCAGGACGTGTACCGCCTGCAAGGTGTCAAGATCAACGACAAGCACATCGAAGTGATCGTTCGCCAGATGCTGCGCCGCGTGAATGTGGTGGACGCCGGTGACAGCAAGTTCATCAAGGGTGAGCAGGTCGAGCGCGCACATCTCCTCGATGAAAACGACTTGATTGTCGCCGCAGGCAAGTTGCCGGCGATCTACGAACATGTGCTACTGGGGATTACCAAAGCCTCGTTGTCCACTGATTCCTTCATTTCGGCAGCGTCGTTCCAGGAAACGACGCGGGTGTTGACGGAGGCGGCGATCATGGGCAAGCGTGACGAACTGCGCGGCCTCAAGGAGAACGTCATCGTCGGTCGTCTGATCCCCGCGGGTACCGGTCTTGCCTATCACAACACGCGCAAGAAGAATCTCGCAGGCGAAGACGTGGCTGCCGGTGTCGGTTTGCTCGACGCCGATCCTGCAGCCTCTGAGGAGAGTGCCGAGGACGAACCGATTGCTTGACTTGGCGCGTGATAGACCCTAGAATCGCCGGTCTTTGTCGCCGACCATGTCCAGTGTGTCGGCTGGTCACTGAAATCGCCAAGGCGGCCTATCGGGTCCGCCTTGGTTTTTTTGCAGACGTCATGTGGTCTTCACGAGCGTCTCTGCACTGAATAGAAGGGTAGAAACATGCCAACCATTAACCAGTTGGTGCGCAAGCCTCGCGAGGCTGTCCGTACCAAGAGCAAAGTCCCTGCGCTGGAAAATTGCCCGCAAAAACGGGGAGTCTGCACGCGTGTGTACACCACCACGCCGAAGAAGCCGAACTCTGCCTTGCGCAAAGTCTGCAAGGTGCGCTTGACGAATGGCTTCGAGGTCATTTCGTACATCGGTGGTGAAGGGCACAACCTGCAGGAGCACTCGGTGGTGCTGATCCGTGGCGGTCGTGTGAAAGACCTTCCGGGTGTTCGTTATCACACCGTTCGTGGCTCGCTGGACACCCAGGGTGTCAAGAAGCGCAAGCAGGGTCGTTCCAAGTACGGGACCAAGCGCCAAAAGGCTGCTTGATTTTCGTCCGAGTAAGGGTCGTTCCCCATGGGCGGCCGGGAGGGCTGGGCGCGTTGCCTGGTTCTTCAACTGAATTGTGACTATGAGAGGTTGTTATGCCCCGTCGTCGTGAAGTACCGAAGCGCGATATTCTGCCGGATCCGAAGTTCGGTAACGTTGATGTGTCGAAGTTTGTCAATACGATCATGATGAGCGGCAAGAAGTCTGTTGCCGAGCGCATTGTCTATGGTGCTTTTGAGCAGATCGTGACCAAGACCGGCAAGGATCCCTTGGAGACCTTTGGCCTGGCTCTCGGCAACATCAGGCCGCTGGTCGAAGTCAAGAGTCGCCGTGTTGGCGGCGCCAACTACCAGGTGCCGGTTGAAGTTCGTCCGAGTCGTCGCATGGCGCTGGCCATGCGCTGGTTGCGTGAGTCGGCCCGCAAGCGTTCGGAGAAGTCGATGGGTCAGCGTCTGGCCGCCGAAATCCTGGAGGCCTCCGAGAGTCGCGGCGGTGCCGTCAAGAAGCGTGACGAAATTCACCGCATGGCAGAAGCCAACAAGGCATTCGCGCACTTCCGCTTCTAGGTCATACCCAAAGCGTTGCCGCCTTGCGGCGACGATCGCTCTTTATTCGTGAAGGTCTATTACTGTGGCACGTAAAACCCCTATCGAGCGCTACCGAAATATCGGCATCAGCGCTCACATTGACGCCGGCAAGACGACGGTGACCGAGCGTATCCTGTTCTATACGGGTATCAACCACAAGATTGGTGAAGTCCATGACGGTGCTGCAACCATGGACTGGATGGCGCAGGAGCAGGAGCGCGGTATCACCATTACTTCGGCTGCAACCACCTGTTTCTGGAAAGGTATGCAGCTTGACCGCCCCGAGCACCGAGTCAACATCATCGATACCCCGGGTCACGTCGACTTCACCATTGAAGTCGAGCGCTCGATGCGGGTTCTCGATGGCGCGTGCATGATTTATTGCGCGGTTGGGGGTGTGCAGCCACAATCCGAGACCGTCTGGCGTCAGGCAACCAAGTACAAGGTGCCGCGCCTGGCTTTCATAAACAAGATGGATCGGCAGGGTGCGGACTTCTTCAAGGTTCTGGCGCAGATGAAGACCCGTTTGACCGCCAACCCGGTGGCCATCGTGATTCCGATCGGCAAGGAAGACTACTTCGAGGGTGTCGTCGACCTGATCAAGATGAAGGCTGTCGTCTGGGATGAGGCCTCGCTGGGCATGAAGTTCGACTATCGCGAGATTCCGGCCGAGTTGCTGGCGGAAGCTAACGAGTGGCGCGGCAAGATGGTCGAGGCGGCGGCTGAATCCTCGGAACTGTTGATGGACCGCTATCTCGAAAATGGTGACCTCGACGAGGCCGATGTCATCAAAGGCCTGCGCGCGCGTACCCTGGCTTGCGAGATCCAGCCGGCCCTTTGCGGAACGGCTTTCAAGAACAAGGGCGTGCAGCGCATGCTCGACGCGGTGATCGATTTGCTGCCGTCGCCGATCGACATTCCACCGGTCACCGGCGAGCTGGAGAATGGCGAGCTGGGCAGCCGCGAGGCGTCCGACAGTGCCAAGTTCTCGGCGCTGGCTTTCAAACTGATGACCGACCCCTATGTCGGGCAGCTGACCTTCATTCGCGTCTACTCCGGGGTGCTCAAATCCGGCGACTTCATCTACAACCCGACCAAAGGGCGTCGCGAGCGTATCGGGCGCGTGCTGCAGATGCACGCCAATAACCGTGAGGAATTGAAAGAGGTGCTCGCCGGCGACATCGCGGCTTGTGTCGGCCTCAAGGACGTGACCACTGGCGAGACGCTGTGCGATCCGACCGCGGTGATCACGCTTGAGCGGATGATTTTCCCGGAGCCCGTGATCCACGTCGCAGTCGAGCCGAAAACCAAGCCCGACCAGGAGAAGATGGGTATCGCGCTTGGCCGTCTGGCGCAGGAGGATCCGTCTTTCCGCGTGCGTACGGATGAGGAGTCCGGGCAAACCATTATTTCTGGTATGGGCGAGTTGCACCTGGAGATCATTGTCGACCGCCTGCGCCGCGAGTTCGGGGTGGATGCCAACGTTGGTGCCCCACAGGTGGCCTACCGTGAATGCATCAAGAAGTCGGTCGAACAGGAAGGCAAGTTCGTCAAGCAGTCCGGAGGGCGCGGTCAGTACGGCCACGTGTGGCTGAAGATCGAGCCAAACGAGACCGGCAAAGGCTACGAATTCGTCGACGCCATCAAGGGTGGTACGGTGCCGCGGGAGTACATTCCGGCGGTTGACAAGGGCTTGCAGGATGCGATTACCAGCGGTGTGCTGGCTGGCTTCCCGGTTGTCGATATCAAGTTCACCCTCTTCGAGGGCTCTTACCACGACGTCGACTCCAATGAAAATGCTTTTCGTATGGCGGCATCGTTTGCCTTCAAGGAAGGGATGCGTCGCGCCCAGCCAACCCTTCTCGAGCCAATGATGGCGGTCGAAGTCGAGACGCCGGAAGACTATATGGGTAACGTCATGGGCGACCTCTCGAGTCGTCGCGGCATGGTTCAGGGAATGGAAGATGCGCCGGGGAACATCAAGCTGATTCGCGCCGAAGTGCCGCTGGCGGAGATGTTCGGTTATTCGACCACCTTGCGCTCGCTGTCGCAGGGTCGTGCGACCTACTCCATGGAATTCAAGCACTACGCCGAAGCGCCGAAGAACGTCGCAGAGGCCATCATCAACAAGAAATGACGCTGTTTTTGAGGATAAGGTAATGGCAAAGGGAAAATTCGAGCGCAACAAACCGCACGTCAACGTGGGTACGATTGGGCACGTTGACCACGGCAAGACAACGCTGACGGCGGCGATCACGACCATTCTGTCGAAGAAGTATGGCGGTACCGCCAAAGCCTACGACCA
>Ga0209573_1003764_pt1 | contig 16027 bp, 13 predicted proteins | sample TNRBio252014_DNA_FD_185870 | JGI IMG/M metagenome (GOLD analysis project Ga0209573, IMG submission 185870) | Wastewater treatment Type I Accumulibacter community from EBPR Bioreactor in Madison, WI, USA - TNR Reactor_6/25/2014_ DNA (SPAdes)... | ecosystem: Engineered > Bioreactor > EBPR >...
ATCGAGATCCCCGTTACCAAGTTCATGCACGAAATGCTCCCAGAGTTGGCGCGAATTGGCAAGCGTCGATGACTTCAGCCCGACCCGTTCGGCGAGTTCGCTCATGAGCCGGACATCTTTCAACTGCAGTTCGCTCCGGCCGCCCGGGGCAAAATCGCGCCGCACCATGCGGTCGCCGTGCAGCTCGAGGATGCGGCTTTCCGCAAACCCGCCGCGCAGAGCCTCGCGGACGAGCGCCGAGTCAACGCCCGCGAGTTCCGCCAGTCGCAGAGCCTGCGCGACCGCGTCGATCGTCTGAGCGACGATGAGCTGGTTGGCCAGCTTCGTCACCTGCCCCGCTCCTTGCGCGCCCATGTGGGTGACCTTGCCGCCGACGACCTGCAGCACCGGCAGGACACGCGCAAAAGTCGCCGCTTCTCCTCCGGCCATGATCGTGAGATTTCCCGCCTCAGCCCCGACCTGCCCGCCCGAGACCGGAGCGTCGATCCATTGACCACCCTTAGCGCGAATGCGTTCGGCAAAGGCGAGCGTCTCGCTGTAGCCGGTCGTGCCGAAGTCGATCACCACCGCGCCTGACGCGATCACCGGTTCGATCCAGTCGACGACCGAGGCGACGACCTCGTTGTGGGTGAGATTGAGGCAGATCACCCCCCCGCCGACCGCCTCGGCCACGGCTCCGGGATCGGCGGCGACGTTCATGCCTCGCTCCGCGGCGAGACGGACGCGGGCTTCGCTGCGATTCCACACCGTCATCTCCGCTCCCGCGTCCTGGAGGTGCCGCGCCATGGGCCATCCCATGTTGCCGAGTCCGATGAATCCGATCTTGTGTCCTGCGAGGGTTTCGCTCATCTTCGCACCCTAACTGTTTTTCCCTCAGGAACAAGATACCGAATGAAAGTGGTCATTACCGGCGGCGGAGGTTTCCTCGGCAGCCAACTCGCGAAACGCCTCCTCGAACGTCGCACCCTCACCGGTCCCTCGGGATCGGAAGAGTCGATCGATTCCATCGTCCTCTTCGACGCCCATTTTGCCCCTCAGATCGAGGCGATGGCCACGCAAGAGGGTCAAGAGATCGACCTGACCCTCTTGAAGGCGGACATGGGCGACCGCGACGCTGTCTTCGCCGCGATCGACCGCGACGACCTCGCCGTCTTCCACCTCGCCTCGATGGTCAGCGGCGAATGCGAGCAACGCTTCGACGACGCGATCCGCGCGAATCTCGACGGAGGCCGCTACCTCCTTGAGGCCCTGCGCCAGCGCGATGGCCTGCCCCGCATCGTCTTCGCGAGCAGTGTCGCCACCTACGGAGGCCCCGACATGCCCGACCGGGTCAGCGATCTCACGAAACGCACCCCACAGACGACCTACGGGATGACCAAAGCCATCATCGAAATGATGATCAGCGATTACTCGCGCAAGGGGTTCCTCGAGGGACGTTCCGCGCGACTCCCCACCATCATCATCCGGCCCGGCAAACCCAACGCCGCCGCCTCGAGCTGGGCGAGCGGGATGTTTCGCGAGCCGCTCAATGGCGAGCCCTGTTATCTGCCCGTGCATCGCGACCAGTGCCATCCGGTGCTCGGTTATCGCGATGTGATCGAGTCCTTCATCGCCCTGCACGAGGCCGATCCTTCCATGCTCGAGCCCGACCGCGCCTACGTCCTGCCGAGCCACCGCATCACCGTGGCCGAGGGGCTGACGGTGATGGAACAGGTCGCGGCGGAATTCGGGATTCTACCCGGCCTCGTCGTCGATGATCCGAATCCGGTGATCCAGGGCATCGTTGACACCTGGCCCACCGCCACGGATGGAAGCCGCGCATTGAAAATCGGTGTTCCTGAGCCGAAGCCGCTCGCGGAGATCGTGCGGGATTACCTGCGCGATTTTGTGGTGACGTGAGGGTCAATAGAAGTCTCCGAAGACCGGTGGAATCTCACGCATGATCGTGCGGAGGCTGTGGCCCTCTGCGCGGAGTTCGGCATCGAGTCGCTCGTTGTCCGCCTCTTCCGACTCGAGAAGACGCTCGACCAAGGGCCGGTAGCGCGCGAGAAAGCGCTCCGCATAGGGATGCCGCGGATCACTCCAATGCGCGAGGAGACGTTCACGGGTCCGGGCACTCCGCCAGAGGAGCCGCCCGTATTGCAGCCGCGCCCAGTCGTCGGGGACGAAGTAGGGATCAAACTCCCTACCGCCTTCGGGCGACCGTTGCAAAAGGGAAGTGCTCATGAAGGGATCAGCCCGAGCACCCGGGCATATTCTTGATGCGCCCGGTCCCGCGGTTCGTTGCGCTTCAACTTGGGCGAAAGCAAGTCGGCTACCGAAGGGATTTCGACGGTGAGATTCCGGTAGGTCGCTTTGACGCAACGGGACCTCCATCCTTCGGGGAGATCGCGAAGTGCAAAATGTGGCATCAGATTCACATGCCATCCATGTGTCTTCTCAAACTCACTCCCGATCATGGCGTCGTAGGCCAACTCGGCGACGGCCTCGCTGTCGGTCACGGGATCGACGTCCATACTGTTTTCTGGAAGAGGATCGTCCCTCCCTGCCGCCGCCGCATGCCAGAGGATGCCGGCCGAACCAATCAGGATCATCTCGGCGGGTTCACCGAGCTGCTCTCCCCATTCGTGGAGCCAGGAGGTCACCTGGCTGGGGCGGGACAAGTTTCGGAGCGGCATGGCAAACCATAGCGTCGCGGTGGATCGCCCGCAAGTCGGCTCGATGGGGGCGGACGAGGCCGCTACTCGTCTGACGGAACGGGCTACCGTTCCGACCGGGCGTCTAGGGACGTCCGATCTCGGAAGCGTCGCCGCTTCCGCTACCGCTGGCGCGTTCATCGGAGCGAAAACGAAGCGGAACGGGCTACCGTTCCGACCGGATGGCCATGCGTCCTTTACCTGGCTCCCCCTACCCCGCGAACTCCTCCATCCAGACCGTTTCCTTCCTCCGGATAGACTCCTGCGCTGCGAGGCAGACGGCGACGGCGCGGCGGGCGGAGATGCCATCATTGAGGGGAACGCGGTCATGCCGGAGGCACTCGAGAAAATGCTCGAGTTGCGGTTTGATCCCTCGGTCGATGCGACCGGAACTGTCGACGAAGTTCGCGGCGTCTCCTTCATCCGCGATCTGCATCACGGCGCGCTCGGGCGTGTCGAAGCGATGGTGGACGAGCTCGAGGGCCTGGTTCCGCGTGTCGATGCGGCCCTTGTCGCCACAGGCACCAATCTCACAATCGCCGCCCCTGGGAGCGAAGAGACACAACTCGAGCGAAGCGCGGCGGCCGCCCTCGTATTCGACGAGGATCTGGGCATTGTCGAGGATCTCGCGGTCTTTCAGCACGTTGGTGCCGCCGTGGGCGCTGACGCGGACGGGCTCGACCTCCATCATCCAATTGAAGAGGTCGAAATGATGCACGTTCTTCTCGAGGATTGCCCCGCCCGTGACCGCCTCGCTCGAACGCCAGCCGGGACGCATTGGTCCGCGGAACTCGCGACACCACATCAGTTGCAGGTCGCCGATCTCACCACGGTCGATCATTTCCTTCATGTGGACGTAGAGACGCTGAAAGCGCATCTCGTGTCCGATCTGGAGCACTCGTCCGGAATCAGCGGACGCGGCGATGATGTCGTCGCATTCGGCGAGGGTGAGGCCGAGCGGCTTTTCACAGAATACGTGTTTGCCCGCCCGCAGCGCGGCCACCGCGGCGGCGTGGTGCTGGTCGTTGGTCAGGGCGATGACGATGGCATCGAGGTCGTCGAGAGCCACGACCTCGCGCCAGTCGGAAAAGGTACGGATCCCGTTGCCACCAATGGCCTTCGCGGCGGCGAGACTTTCTCCGCTGCGGCTGCTGGCAGCGGTCACTTCGACGCCATCCAGGGCGACAAGGTTGCGGAGGTGGGCCTCGCGGCCGAACCAACCGGCCCCGAGGAGACCGATGCGATAAGGGGATATGTCAGTCATCCAATCAAACCCGCTCCCTAAACCGATAGAGGAGCGAGCTGCTATTGAATGAAGAGTGCGGCGAAAGATGCAAGGAGAAAACAGACGATCGTGTTGAAGAGACGGCCGCGAACGTCGGCTTGGAGGAGTTGGTGATGATCCTCTTCAAGAGAGTTAGCGTGTCTCCGCCAGACCCCGCGCACCCGCAGTGAGCCGATGAGTTCGAGCACGGCAAAAACGACGAGGCCGGCGGACAGGGACCACTTGGCCATCTCCAACGGGACGAAAAGGAGCAGGACCATGGGCAGAAAGATCCACGGCTCGTAGAAGAACCGCCCGGTTTTGGCGGATAATCCGAGTTCGGACCAGACCGGATGAGGCAGGGATCTCAATCTTCCCACCTGCTTGACGTTCCGAAAGATCACCCAAAGGAAAAAGACCACCAGCAGGACGGTGAGCCCGATTGCCAGACTCAATCTAGAATCACCCAACGCGTTCATCTCAAGGTAAAATCAAGATCTCCGGTTTTGAACCTCTGTCTTTGCCCGGCGAAAAACAGGATCCGATGCAGAGTCATCAAAATGATTGCCACAAGCGATCCAAGCGTGACAAGAGCTCTGCCTAACTCGTTGAAAAATCAGGAGTTTCAAAAATCAGAACATCGGATCGCCCATCTTTACGATTGGAGATCCGGCCTGGATCAAAGGATTCGCCCGAACCGGGCAGAATAAGGAATCGCCCAGGTCGAACTCGAACGCGGGTGTGTTGAGGTCAAGCGTCATATTCCAAGGCGGGAGCGGTCACCCGTTCACTTCGACCGGGTCGGCTTTCAGCGAAGTGCGCTCGCGCTTCACCGGCCTCTTGCGGAATAGAAAACCCACGATGAGGACGATCACGTGAATGAGACACACCCCCGCCATCGCGAGGAGGAGTATGGTAAAAGGCTCGCGATGGTCGAAAGTCTCTTTCAGATAGGCTGGCAGCAACCGCCCGATCCCAAGGCCGGAGCCCATCAACGAAGCCAGAAAGGCGATCTGGAGCCCGGTCTTGCGGAGGAGCAGGGCGATCAAGACACCGAGGAACATCGCCGCACCGACAAAGGCGGGTACGGCCGAGGTTAGGGTCGGTCCTTCCGCGCCGCGATCTTCCCAGCCGTAGTAGGACGCGGCCCCCACGCCCAGGAGGAGCATCGAACAGACGAAGGTGAAAATCCTCATAGGGTGATTTGTCAGGGTGCCTTGGAGGACGCCACCGGGGCAGGCGAAAGGATCCCGGCGGCAAGACTTTCGGCGAGCGGTTGGGCGATCTCGCTGCCGAAGGCGAGCGGTCGGATCGGGCTGAAGCGGTCGCGCCCGATCCAGAGGCCCCAGGTGTGGGTCTCGTTGAATCCGAAATGCCAGGCATCGGTGAAGGTGGGTGTGGTGCCTGACTTGCCCTTGGCTCCAGGCACCCCGGCGACCGCCGGGAGGGCGGAAACGATGGCGCGGGCGGTCGATTCTTTGAGCGCCGGAGCGGGGGCGTTGGCGGAGGGGCGCGCCACCACCTTGCCCGAGGCGTCGCGGATTTCGCGGATGAGGCGCGGGGCGGGAGCGGGTTTGCCTCCATTGGAAAAGACCGTGTAGGCCCGGGTCATTTCGGTGAGGCTAGCCTCGCTCGCGCCAAGGAGACTGCCCGGCATTTCCCGCAGTTCGCTCGCGATGCCGCTGGCCTTGGCGACGCGACGAAGACGTTCGAGACCGACGAGCAGACCGAGGCGGGCGGACGGTGAGTTTTTCGATTTGGCGAGGGCCTCGGTTGCGGTGATCTGACCTTCCCAATGGTTCCCCGGATTTTCGGTGCTCCATTCGCCGAGGATCCCCCCGACGGCACCGAGCCCCATCTCGCGATTGTCGAAGGGAGCGTCAAGCAGGATGGTCGCCGGCGTAAAGGGGCCGCTCTCGTAGGCGGCGGCGTAGAGAAAGGGCAGGAAGGCGGACCCGGGCGGGCGCTTCATCTCGATGGCCCGGTCGTATTCACTGCGCTGATAGTCGCGGCTCCCCACCGAAACGAGGACCTGACCGCTCGCATTTTCGATCAACACAAATGCCGCTTCGAGTGGATCTTTCTCCTCCGCGCCTGCGGAAAGTCCGCTGAGATGACGGTCGATGACCTTCGCGGCCTGTTGTTGGGCGGCGAGATCGGCGGAGGTTTCGATGGTGTAGCCGTCGAGGGACTCGGGAGCTTCGGGCCAGGTCGCGATCTCCTCGCGCATTTCGCGCTCGATCCGGGAAATGAGGTAGGAGGTCTGGCCACGCTCGAGGGAATCTTCCCGGGAACTCGCGACCTCGGTCTCCATGGCGAGGAAACGGTCGAGGTCTTCCGCCGTCAGCTTGCCGGTCTCCTGCATGCGGTGCAGGGTCTGATCACGATTCTCTTTCGCGCGTGCCGCACTGACAAAAGGAGAGTAACGGCTCGGCGAGGGAATGACCCCGCAGATCAGCGCAGACTCGTCGATGGTGAGTTCGGAGGCCTTCTTCCCGAAATAGCCGCGGGCCGCCGAGCCGAGCCCGTAAAACCCACTCCCGAAATAAATGCGGTTGAGGTAATGCACGAGGATCTCGTCCTTCGTGTATGCTTCCTCGATGCGGACGGCGGCGGCGATCTCGGCGAGCTTGCGGTCGATGTTTTTGCCTTCGAGACGATAGACATCGCGGGCGAGCTGCTGGGTGAGGGTACTGCCTCCCTCGCGGATTGCCTCCGAGCGGTAATTCGCCCAAGCGGCGCGGACGGAGCCGACCGGATCAAAGCCCGGGTGTGCGAAGAATCGCTGATCCTCGGCGGCGATGAGAGCGTCGACAAAATGCGTCGGAATGTCCTCCCGCGTGAGGAGGAGCCGGTTCATCGATCCCGCGCGACCGATCTCGACGCCCTTCGCGTCTTTCACCAGTGCGCCGATGTCGGGTCTGGCGAGGAGACCGAGGTCGAGGTCGGCACTGCCGTCGAAATAATGCCAACCCACCCCTGCCCCGACCGCTCCGACGAGGATGGCCGCATAGACCGGCGTGAGAAAGACGATCTGAAAAAAGAGGATGAGGAGATGCAGCCAAACGGGTCGCTTGTTGACCGGTTTGCCAGGCTCGGGAGCGGTCGCGACGAGGGACGTCTCACGTTCCGCGGCGTCGATTTCCTCCGCGATGATCGCCGAGATGTCCGGGATCGAGACGGACGGATCCGTCCCGCTGTTTTCCGACCCTTCCGGCTCGGCGGCATGCTCATCTGATTCCGGTTTCTCCATCACGGTTCAGGGAACGAAGGTTCTTCGGGGAAGGTGCGGGCATTGCGGCGTCCCCCGCCGAAGACCCGGCGGAAAAAGCCACCAATACCCGTGCGCGGGCCGATGTCCTCGATGACGATCTCGGGCGGCACGGGAGCGGCGGCGACGATGCCGGAGACTTGGCGCAAGGGACCTGCGGGAACGGTCACGGCGTAGGTCTCGGGCTCCTTGTAGACGGTGCGCAGGACGCCGGCGGCGATGGGCGCTGCGCTGCGGCCTCCGCTGAGCGTTTCGTATCCCTCGCCCTGAGTTACGGCGGCGAAGGCGATGCGGGGCCGCTCGGCATCGACCCAGCCGGCGAACCAAGCGAGGTAGCGCATCTTGCCACCCGTGGCCCACTGCGAGGTGCCGGTCTTGCCATAAACGACGGGATTACGCATTGATGCACCACCGGCGGTCCCGGCTCCGTGATTGACGACGCCCCACAATCCGTCGCGGACGATATCGATGTCCTCCGGACGTAGACCGAGCGAATGGGCCACGGCCGGCTCGATGTATTTGACGGCTTCGCCCGTTTCGGGATCGACGCTCTCGCGCACGAGGCGCGGTTTCGGGATGAAGGCGCCGTTGGCGAGGCCGGCCATGGCGTATGCGAGCTGCACCGGCGAAGTCAGCACCTGCCCCTGCCCGATCGCGAAATTGGCAAGGCTGCGCGGGTCTCCATACTGGGCCGGATCGGGAATGTTGCCGGGTGCGACCGAAGGCAGGGGCAACTCGGGGGCGACCCCGAAGCCGAATCGACGGCTCACATCCGCGATCGGCGCCGCCCCCATGTTGAGCGCAGCCTGATAGAACCAGGTGTTGCACGATCTCACGAGGGCATAACGCACGTCCATGAGACCCTCGGCCGTACTGCTGTGGTTCTTGAAATATCGTCCGTCGATGACCATCCCGGCCGGACCGGAAAAAAGCGTGTGGGTTCCCTCGATATGACCCGAATCCATTCCTGCCAAAGCCACAAACGGTTTGAAGGTAGATCCCGGCGGATAAGCCCCGCTGACGGCGCGGTCGAAGAGCGGGGCATCCTCGGCTTTGGCTAGGGCATCGTAGGCGACCTGCGAGATGCCGCCTTCGAAGAGGTTCGGATCGAAGGAGGGATGCGAGACCATCGCGAGAATGTCTCCGGTGTCGGCATCGACCGCGACGAAGGCACCGGGGCGCCCGCTCCGCTCGAGCATCTTCTTGGCGAGCCGCTGCATCCCCATGTGCACCGTCAGCACGACCGTGTCGCCGGGCTCGGCCTCACGCACGATTTCCTGATGGCGGACGACGCCCTGCGGGTCGATGAGCCGGAGGACTTCGCCGTCACGGCCCCGCCATTCGGCATCGAGCGACTTTTCCATCCCCGCCCGCCCCTCGGTGGGAGGAAATGAGTATTCCACCTTCCCGATGGGGCCGTGCTGATCGGGCAGCGAGACTCCGATGTAACCGAGGAGATGCGCTGCAAGTTCCCCCTCGGGATATTCGCGCACATACACCGAATCCAAGGCGAGGTCGGCGGGAAGAACGTCCTCGAGGGCACAGAGAAAGGATCCCGGAATCTCCGGTGAGACCGGCAGGGGCAGGCCCGGACGATGCTGAAAATGGCGTTTCACCTCCTCGTCGGTGATCTTCAGAAGTGGGAAGCCCTTGCTGAACTCTCCTGCGAGCGCGCGCACCCGGGCGACCGCTTCCTCCGGGGTCTTGGCCTTCTCGGAAAGACGGCACACGAGACGTTTCCCGATGTGGTTCTTCGCCAGGGTGACCCCTTCCGCCGAGACCACGACGCTACGGGGCGCGGGGATGCGGAAGGTGTGGAGTTGCCAGTCCGCCAGCGACGTCATCGGCGTGGGGCCGTGATCGATCCGCGAAAGCTGCACCTTTGGCACGGCCTCGAAGGCCGGTTTCGCCGCCACACCAGTGGCAGCTGCGGACTCTTCCGACCGCAAGGGCCCGCATGCGAGCAGAACGAGAGCCCCGATCCGGAGGAATCGGGTGTGCCCGGCTCTCCGGCATGGAGAGAGGTGGTGCTCTGGAGTCGTTCTCGACATGAAGAGGGCGTGATGCGCGGTCTCGCGACCCCGGATCGTTTTTAGAAATCGGGACCGTCAGACTATAACGGGAGCGGAACGAGTTCAAGGCGAACCACCGGCCGACCCGGGATTCTTCGCGCCTTCCCCGAAAGACCTTGGCAAAACCTTTGCCAAACGTCAGGGTTTACCCCTCTCGAGAGCGCGCCGACATGAGGAGAGGACTCCGATTCCAGACAAAATTGATGCTGACTTTCGTCGCCGCGATCGCCGTGGTGACGTTTGCGCTGATCTACGTGACGGAGACCAAGGTCAGCCAGGCTTATACCCGCCAGTTTTCCAAGAATTTCAAGGATCTCGTCAAACAGCTGGAGCGCTCGCGGGAAGAGCGTTCGCAGGAGTTCCTCGAGCTCAGCCGTCACCTCGCTGCCCATCCTTACGTCGTTTCATCACTCAAGGACCGGAATGCTTCCGACGAGGGCCGGGCCTTCTGGCGCGACTATATCGAAGACCTCAAAGAGATCGAGGGCAAAGCGGAGAAAGGATCGGACGCCACCGGAAAACCCGATCCCCTCCCCATCGACCTCCTCCAGCGCTATGGCTCGATCGGGCTCGTCGACACCATGGGCGAGATCCGCACGCTCCATCCTCCGGGAGCCGGGGGAAGTCGCGAGGGGGAAAAGCGACGGTTCGCATCCCCCCGCTTTCGTCAGAGCCCCTCGGGAGTCAATCGGGCCAAGAAACGCATCGACGAACTCCTCGCCAGCGAAGGACAGGAGACTCTCTTTCTTCCCTTCGAAACGCCCGACGGGGCGGGATTCATCCAGGAAATGGTGAGCACGCCGGTCAAGGATCCCGCGACCGGCGAGTTGCTGGGCTTGTTCCTTCGCGCCACCTCGGCCGAGACCGAGGCGCAGCGCTTCCTCGAGCGTTATCAGGCGGAATTCCAATCCGACACGCCCCTGCTCACCGGCATCTTCCTCGATGGCCAGGTCTACTCGCGCGCCATCCCTGTCGAAATGGCGACCCGCATGAGCGTCGCCATCGCCGGAGAGATCGTGCGCCACTCGGAACTCCCGCGTAGCGAGGACCTCGCCTTCGAGTCGGAACTCAACGGTGTCCCCTATCGCTTTTACGTGAAACCCCTCGGCCAGGACGAAGGCACCGCCACCGCCTTCCAGGTGAGCGCCTTTTCCCTCGCCCCGCTCAAGGTCGATCTCGCCGAACTGCGCCTCCGCGGCAGCGGTGTCGGAGGTGCCGCCCTTCTCATCGGCATCGGAATCGCCTGGCTCTTTTCGCGAAGGCTCGCCGTGCCCATTGCCGAACTCACCCGGGCCACCCGCGCGGTGCGCGATGGCCATCTCGAGACCCGCATCGATGTCCGGACCCGCGACGAAATCGGCGAGCTTGCCGAGTCCTTCAACGAAATGACCGAAGGTCTCCAGCAACGCGACGCCTATCGCGGGATCCTCGGCAAAGTCAGCGACGAGACCGTGGCCCAGGCCATGATCAGCGGCGATCTCGACCTCGAGCTCGGCGGCGAATTGAAGACCGTCTCCGTCCTCTTCTGCGACATCCGCGGTTTCACCGGACAGACCGAGCACATGCACCCGACCGAAATCATCGGATTGCTCAACGAACACATGACCGCGATGACCACGATCGTGCGCAAGCATTACGGCGTCGTCGACAAGTTCGTGGGCGATGAGATCATGGCCGTCTTCGGTGCGCTGAAATCCTACGGCAACGACGCCGGTCACGCCGTCGCCTGCGCCCTCGAGATGATCGCTGAACGCGATCGACGCAATCGGGGCGCGAAACACCCCATCGAAGTCGGCATTGGCGTCGCGACCGGCGAAGCCGTGGCCGGCTGCATGGGATCGGTCGACCGGCTCAACTACACCGTGATCGGTGCCCGCGTGAATCTTGCCTCACGCCTCTGCTCCGAAGCCGGATCCATGGAGGTGGTCATCGACGATCAGACCCTCTCCTGTCTCGAACCTGACAAGGTCGAGTCGGAAGTGATCGAAGACCTGAGGCTGAAAGGATTCTCCGTGAATGTCGCGGCTTATCGGGTGCGGGAGGGAGCAGTGGAGCACCTCGGCGTGTGAGGTTTCACGACACCTTCCGCAACTTCGAGATCCGCCCGGTATCGACCCATTCGGCGACGAAGATGTTCCCGGCGGGATCGAAACAGGCGTCGTGCGGATGGACGAATTTGCCCGAGACCCAGCCGGTCGGGTTTTTGCGCATCGCCATCTTGTCTTTCAGCACCGACTCGCGCCAGGCGGGATCTTCGCCGAGGTGGATCATTTTGTCGTCCTTGTCGAGCAGGGTGATGCGGGCGCTGAGGTCGGGCACGAGGAGGAGATCCCCGAGACGATCGACGTTCGCGGGGAGAATGAAGTCCTTCATCGTCCGGCGGTGTTTGCCTTCGAGGTCGAACCATTGGAGCCGCGCGTTGGCCCGGTCGGCGACGACGAGGAGCGGGTCGTCGGCCTTGCGGTCGTCGATCCAGACGCCATGAGGCAGGGCGAATTGTCCGTCTTCCTTACCCGGAGTGCCGATGGTGCGCACCCAATTGCCGTCCTTGTCATATTGCAGCACCGTGTAGGAGCCGTAGCCGTCGGCGACATAGTAACCGCCATCGGGAAGGAAGGCGAAATTGGTCGGCATGAAGCGGTCGCGTCCCCACACCTTCTCGGGTTTGGTGTCTTCACCGGCGGCGTAGAGGCCCGAGGACATCGGGGCGAATTTCTCCCAGACCTTTTCACCCTCGAGGGTGAATTTCGCGATCTTTTTGACCTGCTGGTAACCGGTGATGTAAAGAAATTCACCCTCGGCCTCCTTGCGGACCTCGAGGCCGTGGCCACCTCCCTGGAACTCACTCCCGAAGGCCCTGACAAAGTCGCCTTTTTCATCGAAGACAAAGACGGACGGATGATCCTTCTGCTCGGCGCGCCCCTCGTGGATCACGTAGAGACGGTTCTGGCTGTCGACGGCGACGTTGTGGGTCGTCTGCCAGGTGTATTTGTCAGGGAGCTTGGCCCAGTTGTGGATGACCTCGTAGCGATGCTCCCCTTCCCCGAGGACGATCCCGTTCCCCGTCTGCGCGGCGGCCTTGCGGGTGGTGAGGAGATTCAAGCCGCCAAGGGAAGCGGCGGAGGCGGCGACAAAACGACGGCGGGTCCAGGATTGGGGGTTGTTCATTTCGGGAGGCTAGCGGAAAAAGGCACCCCGTGTAAAGGGCGTCATTCCGCCGTGCCGACGATCATTCCCCCATCCGTTCGCGGATCGCGGCGAGGACGGTGGCGACGACCTCCTCGGCACTGAGATCGGAGCTGTCGACGACCTGGGCGTCGTCGGAAATGACGAGGGGCGAGGCCTTGCGGCTCGAGTCGATGCGGTCGCGCTGAGCGATGGAGTCGTCGATGCCCTCGGCGCGACGTCGGGCCTCGCGGACCTCGGGCGAGGCGTCGATGTAGAATTTGTAAGGGGTCTCGGGAAAGACGACCGAGCCGATGTCGCGCCCCTCCATCGCTACGCCGCGGGCCGAGGCGTAGCGGCGCTGCTCGGCGACGAGGCGCTCGCGCACCTCGGGTATGGCGGCGATGGGTGAGACGGCGGCGTTGACGTCGGTCGCGGCGAGTTCGTCGCGCGTCATCGGCACGCCACCGACGGCGATGGTGCCGATGCCGTCTTCTTCGCCACAGGTGAACTCGGTGCGGGCCAGGAGATCGAGCACGGCGGGCGTGTCATGGGGATCGATCCCGTTCTGCAGGACCCACCAGGTGAAAGCCCGGTACATCGCCCCCGAATTCACGAAGACGATTCCGAGCGCGGCGGCGACGCGCTTGGCCACGGTGCTCTTGCCCGAGGCAGCGGGACCGTCGATGGCGATGATGAGAGGCGATTCGCTCATTTCGCCGCCATCGTGAACCGTGCCGGGGCCACTGGCAAAGGATTTTCGCGGTCCGGCGGCGACAGGATACCCGGGTTCATTCCTTTCTGGCTCGACGGGAACGAATCTGGAGATTCGTTCTACGATCAAAAACCGCTTGCCCGGACCGGGGGCCATCCTTATCGATGCCATTTCCACCATGATCCTTTCCGACTCCGAGATCCTAGCCGCCATGGAACGCGGCGAAATCGTGATCGAGCCCTTCCGCCGGGAGTGTCTCGGGACGAACAGCTACGACGTCCACCTCAGCAAACACCTCGCCACCTACAAAAACCGCGTCCTCGACGCGAAGGCACACAATGAGATCGAGCATTTCGAGATCCCGCCGGAGGGCTACGTGCTCGAGCCGCAGATCAATTACCTCGGATCGACCTTCGAATACACCGAGACGCACGCGACAGTGCCCTTCCTCGAAGGCAAATCGAGCGTGGGCCGTCTCGGCATGGACATCCACGCCACCGCCGGCAAGGGCGACGTAGGTTTCTGCAATCACTGGACCCTCGAGATCTCGGTGAAACAACCGGTGCGCATCTACGAAGGCATGCCGGTGGGGCAACTCATTTATTTCCTTGTCGAAGGTGAGATCCTCAATCCCTACCACTCGAAGGGATCGGCAAAATACAATCAGCGCACTCCCCTGCCGGTCGAGTCGATGATGTGGCGGAACAAGTTTTAGGGCCGCCGGATGCGGCCGTAAAAGGCGGAATGGCGCGGGAGCTTAGAGTTCACCGCCGCCGGTCTCGGGGACGCGTTGGGCGGCGGGGATTTCCCCGAGTTTGTGTTCGAGGATGCTTTTCCAGCCTTCTCCGAAGATCGCGGGATCGGTCTTGGAGGGGAGGAAATCGCGGAAGGCAGCGAAGACTTCGTCCGAGATGTTTTCGGCCGTCGCCGCTGCGGGTACGGGATCGAGGGAGAGTCCTTCGAGTTCGATCATGCCCGGAGCGCCTCGCCCATCGTAGAGCGGAGCCAACAACGTGGTGGTGAGGTCGCGCTCGATGTGGAGGGTCCAGGCGTTTTGAAATTCCGCCGGCGAATATTCATCAAAGGGAGCGCCCATCTCGGAGATCAGCTTGTATTGCGTGTAGTCAGCCCCGGCGATGCGATCGGGCAAGACCCGGATCGGAGTAACGGCCTTGGCGCCGGTGAAATCGGTGGCGCCGAATCCGAAGGCGAGCTTGCCATCGTTCTTGAAGACAGGGGCGCCGAGTCGGCTGACTGGAGCGGCCTCGGTCCAGGCATCGCCCCCGATCGAGAGACGCACAAGCGCCCCTTCGGCGAATCCGGCGAGAAAGACGAGTCCCGGCTGCATCAGGGGCAGCACCGGGGAAGGGCCCGTGATGAGGAGACGCACATTGACCGTTCCGGGACGCGAATAGAGACGCACCAGGGCACCCCCTTTTCCGTTGGACAGTTCGTTGAAGGAAGGCTGCGCAAATGGATAGCCGGTCTGCGCGGCGTTCGTGTTCATGAACAATTGGAGATCAACGGTGGTGTGCCCATCCGCGTCCTCACCGACGGCGAGGAGGGCGGCGGGAAAATTCTTGGTCGGAACCGCTGTCGCAGCCGGCCATCGGCTTTCCGGCTGGAGGGTGGCGGTCTCTTCGTAGACTTCGATCATCACCTCTTCACCCGAATCAGGATCCTCCCCGGGCGCGCGCTTCACGAGACGGGGCAAGGAAGGCAATTGCTCGGTGCCGCCCGCCGTGATCCAGACGGGAGCACCGCGGTCTCCGAGCATGTCGCCAAAGCTGGCCTCGGTCAGGTAGAAACGCTGCCCCCCGTTCTCGACGAGCGCAGCGACGGAGACGCGGGCGGGACCTTCGGTCGAGCCGGTCACCTTGGCCCCCGCGACCGGGTCCGAGACCGTGCGGTATCCCTCGAGGGCGGTCAGGACGACGGGACCCGCGTAATATTTCACGTCGTCGCGCCAGGCTTCCTGGGCGACACTAACGAACGTAGAAAACGTGGAAAGGAGGAAGACGGCGGAGAAGGCGCGCATGCCCCTGATTTAGCCCCTGATTCCGTCCGAGCGCCAGAAAAAACCGCGCACGTTGAATACGACGGCCTGCCCCCAAACGAAGAAAGCTGCCCCGCGACACCCATCGCGGGACAGCCATCCACTTCTTGTTTCCCCCGAACGCGGGGTCCGGGAAAGTTTCTCAGGGCTGGGGAGCGCCCTCGGTCGCGGCGGCCGGCTCGGCTTTTTCCCCGGTCGGGGCGGAGCTCTCGCTCTTGATCGCGAGGCTCTGCGGCGAGCGGTTGCTGAGTTTGGCGGCCTGCGACTTCAAATTGATGAGATCCCACCAGGTGTCGCCGAGGGTTCCGGCGAGAGGCTTGTTCTTGTCGCCACGGACGGTCTCGACTTTTTCGAGCAGCTTCTGGGCTTCCTCGTGGACGTTGCGGACGAGCTGGCCGTCATCGGGCGAAAGTTTTCCATCGCCGGAGGGCACCTTGCCGAGATCGCCCTTGAGCGAGTCGATGCGGGTGCGGATTTCGGCGAGGCGCGGATCGGAAGCTTCGTCCTTCGCAGCCGGTGTCTCTGCTTTCGCCGCAGGTTCTTCAACCTCCGCCGCAGGAGCGGGTGACGCCGCCGGCTTCGTGGGAGCGGTCGCTGCGGCGGGTGACGCCGCCGACTTTGCGGGAGCGGTCGGTGCAGCAGGGGCGACGAGGGCGGCCGGGGTGGCGTTTCCAACAGGGGCCGACTGGGGCTTCGTCGCCGACTTGAGTTCGACCTCGGGCTGGGCACTCTCGTTGTAGGGAGGGAACTTCGCCGTGACCGGCTCGGGAGCCTCATCGACGGGACCG
>Ga0209573_1003765_pt1 | contig 16027 bp, 16 predicted proteins | sample TNRBio252014_DNA_FD_185870 | JGI IMG/M metagenome (GOLD analysis project Ga0209573, IMG submission 185870) | Wastewater treatment Type I Accumulibacter community from EBPR Bioreactor in Madison, WI, USA - TNR Reactor_6/25/2014_ DNA (SPAdes)... | ecosystem: Engineered > Bioreactor > EBPR >...
GGAACTTAATAAACTCGCGGCGGCTCATTCGTTGAGACATCTCTGCCTCCTTGTGTTAGCTGAACGATTGGTGTGATGACTTGATCGATCGCGTCTGGCGCCAGAGTGTTAGGTCAGGGCTGCTGCAATAGGCTTCCTCCCCACTAATCCATGAAACGCCTCACCCTGAGACGGCCGAGTCAGCGTTGTGGGTTCTCGTTGGCGATCGCGGCGATACCGGCGCACAAGAACCCCGCACAACCAGTTGGGTCGGCACCTTGACCAGATAGGGCGCATCGTCTGCATCCGGGGTCAGGGGTTCGCCTTTGACCAGCCTGACCAGGATCTCCATCGCCATTGCGCCCATCTTCTCCACCGACTGATCGACCGTCGTCAGCGGCGGAAAAAGAAAGGCCGACTCGCGCAAATTGTCGAACCCGACCACCGACAGATCCTGCGGGATGCGCAAGCCCATCTCGGCCGCGACCTCGTAGACAGCGATGGCCGTCATATCGTTCGACGCAAAAATCGCCGTTGGGCGATCGGGCAGAGCCAACAGGTTGCGGACACACGGGATGGCCGTGGCGGTCGAGAAATCACCGATCTCGATCAACGCCTCATCCACCGGAATCCCGGCTGCCTCAAGCGCCTCCCGATAGCCTTGGAGACGCTGGACCGAGCTGATCAACTCCCGCCGTCCGGAGATGTGGGCGATGCGCCGGTGACCGAGGCTGATCAGATAGTCGACGGCCGACAGCGCGCCCTCCCGATTGGTCGCGATGATCGCCGGGTAGCTTGGGTTGTCGTTGTTCGGGTCGATGATCACAAGCGGGGCATCGGTGGCGAACTGCGTGGCGGTTGGCGTGACCACGATCACGCCATCGGCGATACCGCCATTGAGCAGACCGACCGACGAGCGTTCATGGAGCGCGATGTTCTCGCGTTGCAGCACCCCACTGGTGTAGATGATCAGGTTCTTGTCGAGGAGCGCGATGGTGCGGTTCACCCCGCGGAGGATCTCCTGACAGTAGTGCGAGGCCACCTCCGGGATGATCAACCCGATCACATTGGTCCGTCGGCTGCGCAGACCTCGCGCCGCCAGGCTGGACCCATACCCCAGATCGTGGACAACCGCCTGGACCTTTTTGGTGGTCTCTTCGGCCACGTCCAGACGATTATTCAGTACCCGGGAGACGGTCGTAACCGAAACGCCGGATCGCCGGGCCACATCGCGGATGGTGACAGTTCTCGTCGCTCTCTTCATGGGTCCGTAGGAAATCGTTTCCGGTATTGTTTCCGGGAACGATAACAGTCATTATTGGCAGCTTTTCGCCCTTGTCAAGAGCGAGTTTTCGATTGGCCTTTCAAGAGCTTGTTTGTCGGCTTGGGTCCAGAATGGCCAGCGGTGTGGCTCGCGTCACCCAAATGAGGCGGTCCGTAGGGCTATCCCTTCAGCCCCTGCGCGCCCGAAGGCCCGACCGCGCCGGGTGATGTCGGCGCAGCACAACGCGTCCCGGCCAACGCGCCGTGCGCATCCAGACGGCGTCTGCGCGCGGACCGCGCTCTCCCAGCCGGCGCACGACGGGTTTGGAGGGGCCGCGAGTGGCAGAACCCGGGTCCGGCCCGAAGGCGCGATGGTGGGCGGCGCGGTGCGCTCGCCGCAAATCAGGGCTTGTCGTCTTCGGGCTTCACGGCTTCCCGGAAGCCTTTGATGGCCGAGCCCAGCTCACCACCGATACGGCTCAATCGGCCAGCGCCAAAGATAAGCAGAACGATCACCAGAATCACGATCAGTTCGACGGGTCCGAGTCCAGGCATGTCGGTCACTCCTTGAATGAGTCGGGTTGAGTGCATTCGGGCGCCAGGAGGCGCCGACCCGACTATATTTTGTTTACCAACAAACGATCATATTGACTCCGCCGAAAAATAGGATACCATGCTTTTAATTGATTATCTAAACAAACTATCGGGCACGTCCTTGGGTTGAGCACCGTCAGGGTTGAAACGTCATGCGCAATGTGGACCACACCCATATGAGGGAGTTGAACATCGCCCTCATCCTGGAGTATCTGCGGCGTGACGCCCCGCTCTCGCGAACCCACCTGGCCCAATTGACGGGGCTCAACAAGGCGACCGTCACCAGCCTTGTCCGCGAGTTGCTCGAGTCGGATTTTGTCCACGAGAGCGGGACCGACGTTGGCGACATCGGTCGGCCCGCCATTCGGCTGAGCCTCAACCCGCGGGCCGGTTACATCATCGGCGCCGAGATCGGTGTCGATTTCGTCCTCGTCATCCTGACGGACTTCTCGGGCGACGTGGTCTGGCGCCGTCGAGAGACGACGCGGCCGCGCGAACGCCAGGAGGTCGTGCTCGACCTGCTGGACGCCGTGTTGCAGGATGCGTGTCAGTATGCGCATGCCCAGGGCATGCGGCTGCTCGGCCTGGGCCTGGGCGTGCCTGGCCTGGTCGACGTGACAGCGGGCACCTTGCTCTTCGCCCCCAATCTGGGCTGGGCGGACGTGCCACTGAAGGCACGGCTGCAGCGCAAGTTCAAGATGCCGATCGAGGTCGCCAACGAGGCAAACCTGGCGGCGCTGGGCGAGAGCTATTTCGGCGCCGCGCGCGGCGTCAACTTCGTCCTGTATGTGAGCGCCGGGATCGGCCTGGGCGGCGGGATCGTGCTCAACCGCGAGGTGCTGCCCGGCGCAGCGGGCTTTGCCGGCGAAGTCGGCCACATGACCATGGATCCCAACGGCGCGCAGTGCAATTGCGGCAACTTCGGGTGTTGGGAGACGTTTGTCAGCCAATGGGCCGTCTTCCGCCGGGTGCGTGAAGCGGTCGAGGGCGGACGGCCATCGACGCTGACGACGACGTGTGGCGGCGATTGGGGCCGCCTGACTGTGCCGGATGTGGTGGATGCTGCTCACGCCGGCGACGGCGTCGCCCGCGATGCGCTTGCTGAGACGGGTCGGTATCTTGGGATCGGGCTGGCCAACTTGATCAACGCCCTCAATCCCGAACGCGTCGTGCTTGGGGGCGCCCTGTGCCAGGGCCACGCGTTCCTGATGCCGAGCCTGACCGCCGAGGTGGAACGCCGCGCGCTCCGCGCGTCGCGTGACAAGACCGAGATCGTTGTTGCCACCTACGGCACTGAAGCGAGCGTGATGGGCGGGGTCGCGTCCATCTTTCACCGCATCCTCTCGCAACCGCTGGAAGTGACGCGGGCCGAGGCTGTTGCGCCCCCGACCGGCGCGGCCCGTCGCTGATCTCAGAAGGGAGCGTTGCCATACCCCACCAGAGTCTTATCGAGGCCATTCACCTACGGCAATCGCGCTGATCAGGAGGACATTCATGAAACGCACGTTATCGCGCATCGGTTATCAACTCATTTCGATGGTGGCAGCCGCCAGCTTGATCGCGGCTTGCGCCCCCGCTGCCACCCCGGCCCCGGCGGCCACCCAGGCCCCGGCCGCAGCGGACACGATCAAGATCGGCCTGTCGTTCTCGGACTTCGCGACCGAGCGCTGGAAGATCGAGGCCGACCAGATGACGGCCCTGCTCGAGGCCAAGGGCTACGAAGTCGTGGTGCAGGAAGCCAACCACGACGTCAAGCTGCAGAACGACCAGATCGACAACATGGTCGCTCAGGGCGTCAAGGGCCTGATCATCGTGGCCGAGGACGGCGACGCAGCGGCGACGTCGGTGGACAAGGCGGCCGCGGCGGGCGTCAAGGTGCTCGCCTACGACCGGCTGATCAAGTCGGCCAACATCGCGGCCTACCTGTCGTTCAACAACGTCGAAGTCGGGCGTCAGCAGGCCCAGGGCGTGCTGACCGCGCTCGACATCGAAAACTGGGACGTGGCCGCGAACGGGCCGGTGCGCCTGGTGAAGCTGGGCGGCTCGCCGACCGACAACAACGCCATCCTGTTCCGCAAGGGCCAGGACGAGGTGCTGCAGCCCTACGTCGACAACGGCACCATCGAGGTCGTGGCCGATCAGTGGGTGGACAACTGGGACGCCGCCAACGCCCAGAAGATCATGGAGAACATCCTCACCGCGCAGCAGAACGACATCGATGCGGTCGTGGCCTCCAATGACGGCACCGCGCTCGGCGCGCTGCAGGCGATGAAGGCCCAGGGCCTTGCCGGCTCCGTCCCGATCTCGGGCCAGGACGCCACGGCCGACGGCTGCAACAGCATCGTCAAGGGCGAACTGACCGTCAGCATCCTCAAGGACATCCGCAACCTGGTGCCTGAGGCCGTCGACCTGATGGACGCCCTGCTCACCGGCACGACCGTGCCCGAGCTGAAGTCGTACACCATGGCCGAGCTGACCAACGACGACAGCAAGACCGGCGACGTCCCCTCGCTGTTCCTGCCGGTCGATCAGGTGAACAAAGACAACGTCTACGACCTGGTGGTCAAGTCGGAGTTCCAGGCGTACGATGACGTGTACCGTGACATCCCGGAGAACGACCGCCCGCCCAAGCCCTAAGGGCACGGCGTTCGGCGCCCCGTGATCGCAGCGCCCACCGCGCCCGGCGTTTGGCCGGGCGCGGTGGGCCGCCCGGGTCAGGTGAGCCATGAGCGAAGACACGATCCTCGAGTTCCGCAACGTCACCAAGGAGTTTCCCGGCGTCACCGCGTTGAGCGACGTCAGCTTCACGGTGAGACGGGGCGAGATACACGGCCTGTGCGGCGAAAACGGGGCCGGCAAGTCGACGCTGATGAAGATCCTGGCCGGCGTCTACCCCTACGGCACCTATAGCGGGACGGTGCTCTACAATGGCAAAGAACTCAAGCTGCAGAACGGCGCCATTCAGGCAGCGGTTCGCGAGGGGATCTCCATCGTCTACCAGGAATTGACCCTGGTGCCGGCCATGACCGTGGCCGAGAACATCTTCCTCGGCCGCGAGCCTGTCGAACGCGGCTCGATCGATTGGGATCGGCTGCATTCCGAGACCCGCTCCATCCTTGAAAAGTACAGGCTCGATGTGCGTCCGCAAGACGTGGTGCGCAACCTGGGCATCGGTCAGATGCAGATGACTGAGATCGCCAAGGCGCTCTCTGAGGACGCCCAGGTGCTGATCCTCGACGAACCGACCAGCGCGCTATCGGAGGTCGAGATCGACCGGCTGATGGAGATCCTGCAGACGCTCAAGGCGCGCGGCGTAACCTGCATCTACATCACGCACAAGATGAACGAGTTCTTCCGCATCACCGATCAACTGACGGTGTTGCGTGACGGCAAGGTGGTGAGTTCGCGACCCACAACCGAGTTCACCCCGGAGAAGGTGGTGAGCCTGATGGTGGGGCGCGAGATGAAGGAGCGCTTTCCACGCGGCGAGCGCCGGCCCGGCGACGTGATCCTGGAAGTTCAGGATCTGCACGCCGAGTGGGCGGGCCGTGAGGTGTTGAAGGGCGTGTCGTTCGCGCTCCACAAAGGCGAGATCCTGGGCATCGCCGGGCTGATGGGCTCGGGTCGCACCGAACTGGTGATGACGCTCTTCGGCGAGCTCGCCGATGTGACCGGCGGCACCATCAAACTCGCCGGCAAACCGGTGCAGATCAGGGGCAGCCAGGCCGCGATGAAGCTCGGGCTCGGGCTGGTGCCGGAGGATCGCAAGCGATTCGGTCTGGTGCTCCCGCAGTCGATCGTCAGGAATATCTCGCTGGCGAATCTGGGCCAGTTCGGTGGGTCGCTCGCGGTGAATGAGGACAGCGAGTTGGCCGCGAGCACGCGTATGGCCCAGGATCTGGCCGTCAAGGCGCCCGGCGTGCAGGTGGCGGTCGGCTCGCTCTCCGGCGGGAACCAGCAGAAAGTGGTCATGGCCAAGTGGCTACTCTCGAACCCGCAGATCCTGATCATGGATGACCCGACGCGCGGCATCGATGTCGGGGCGAAGTACGAGATCTACAAGTTGATGAACGCCCTGGCTGAGCGCGGGATCGGGATCATCATGATCTCGAGCGAGCTCGAGGAAGTGCTCGGCATGAGCGATCGGGTGATGGTGATGTGGCAGGGGCGTTCGCAGGGAACGCTCAACACCCGAGACGCCACTCAGGAGCGGATCATGACCCTGGCGACTGGTCTGGCCTGAGCCACGGCCAGGACGATGGCAGAAAGAGGCAGCATGTCGAATTCAACCGTGACTCAATCAGCGCAGCCGCAAGAGACGCTCGTCTCGGGCATCACGCGGCGGTTTCGGCAGGATTTTCAGACGTACACGATGATCGTGGCGCTCGTCGCTATTTGGGGTTACTTCGCTTTTGCGACCGAGGGCAGCTATGTCTCGCCGCAAAACATCTCGAACCTGTTCCGGCAAATGTCGGTCACCTCGTTGATGGCGGCCGGGATGGTGCTGGTGATCGTGACCGGCAACATCGATTTGTCGGTCGGCCGGCTGGCCGGCTACGTTTCGGTGATCGTCGCTTATTTACAGGCCAATACCTGGAACGTTTACTTTCCCGACCAACCCGCGCTGGCGGCGATCAGCTCGGTCATCGTCGGCCTGAGCGTCGGCACCCTGTGGGGTATCGCTCAGGGCTACATCATCGCCTATTTGCGCGTGCCGGCCTTCATCGTCACCTTGGGCAGCCTGTTCATCCTGCAGGGTCTGGTGCTGCTCCAGACCGAGGGCAAGACCATCCCGGCCAATCAGCCCGTCTTCTCACAAATCGGCCAGGGCTATCTGCCTGCCGAGTTGAGTTGGGGGCTCGTGGCGTTGATCGTGGCCTTTCTGGTCTTCAACATGCTCCGCAGTCGGCGCAACAAGCGCCGCTACGGGTTCCCACTGCCCGCGCCGACCCTCGAGATACTCAAGATCGCGGCCTATGCCATCCTGCTCATTGCCTACGTCGCTGTGGTGAATTCTTACAGCATCGCCCCGGGCATCCCGTATCCGGTGCTGCTGCTTGCGTTGGTTGCCGTCGTGGTGACCTACGTCTCCAGCAACACGCGCTTCGGGCGCTATGCCTATGCGATCGGCGGTAACCGCGACGCGGCGCGTCTTTCGGGCATCAGCATCAAGCGCAACATCTTTCTGATCTTCGTGTTGATGGGCTTCCTGTGCGGCGTCGCCGGCATCGTGCTGGCGTCGTATGTCGGCTACGGCACGATCGGCGCCGGCGGCGGCTATGAACTCGACGTGATCGCGAGCGCGATCCTGGGCGGCACGTCGACCCTGGGCGGCGTGGGCACGATCCCGGGCGCCATGATCGGCGGCCTGATCATGGCCAGCCTGAGCACGGGTCTGCAGATGCTCAACGCGCCGCCCGCGCTGACGTACGTCATCAAGGGCTCGGTGTTGGTCTTCGCCGTGCTGCTTGACGTCTATCTCAAACGCAACGACTCGTAATCCAATCGTCAATCTCATGGAGCTTGCCGCGCCAGGCGCGGCGGATCCCCCTTCGGAGAAACCCATGTCCAATTTCCAGCCCCTACCCGAGCACAAGTTCACCTTTGGCCTGTGGACTGTCGGCAGCGTCGGCCGCGACCCGTTCGGCGGCCCGGTGCGCGATCCCAAGTCGTCGGCGGACCTTGTCCGGCTGCTCGGCGAGGTCGGCGCGTACGGCGTCAACTATCACGACAGCGACCTGATCCCGGTCGACGCCACGCCGGCTGAGGCCGCGGCCATCAAGAAGGACTTCCGCAAGGCCCTGGACGAGACAGGGCTGGTCGTCCCGATGGCGACCACCGACCTGTTCCGCGACGCCGTCTTCAAGGACGGCGCCTTTACCAGCAACGACCCGAAGGTGCGCGCCTACGCCCTGCAGAAGACCATGAAGGCGATGGATCTGGGCGTCGAGTTCGGCGCCAAGGTCTACGTCTTCTGGGGCGGCCGCGAGGGCACAGAAAGCGATGCGACCAAGAACCCGGTGGAGGCCGGCAAGCGCTTCCGCGAAGCCCTGAACTTCCTCTGCGGGTACGCGCAGGATCAGAAGTACGATCTGAAATTCGCGCTCGAACCCAAGCCCAACGAGCCGCGCGGCGACATCTATCTCGCCACGGTCGGCCATGCCCTGGCCTTCATCAACACGCTCGATCATCCCGAGATGGTCGGCGTCAACCCCGAGGTCGCGCACGAGACCATGGCCGGGCTCAACTTCCTGCACGGCGTGGCGCAGGCCTGGGACGCCGGCAAGCTCTTCCACATCGACCTCAACGACCAGAACCCCAACCGCTACGACCAGGACTTCCGCTTCGGGGCAGTCAACCCCAAGAACGCGTTCTTCCTTGTCAAGTTCCTGGAGGACGTGAAGTACGGCGGCTCCAAGCACTTCGACGCGCACGCGTACCGCACCGAGGACTATGAGGGCGTCAAGGACTTCGCGCGCGGCTGCATGCGCACCTACCTGATCCTCAAGGAGAAGGCCGCGCGCTGGAACGCCGACGCGGAGATCCAGGCGCTCGTGGCCGAGATCAACGCGGACGACGGCTCGCTCGCCCCGCTGACCGGCGTCTACTCGGCCGAGAAGGCCGCGGCGCTCAAGAGCCGGGATCTGCAGCCCGCCACGTTGGCGCTGCGCGGGCTGCCCTACGAGCGGCTCGATCAGCTCACGATCGAGGTGTTGTTGGGCGTCCGCTAAGGAGGGGTCATGAAGTACCTGCTGGGCATCGATACTTCGACTACGGCGACCAAGGTGCTCGTCATCGACGAGGCCGGCAAGGTCGTGACGGTGGCCGCCTCCGAGTATCCGTACGAATCACCGCGTCCGGGCTGGACCGAGCAATCGGCCGAGCTCTTCTGGGACGCGACGGTGAAGAGCATCCGCGCGGCGCTGGCCCAGGCCGGGCTCACGGGGAAGGACATCGTCGGCGTGGGCCTCACCGGCCAGATGCACGGCCTCGTGACGCTCGACGCGCAGGGCCAGCTGGTGCGGCCGGTCATCCTCTGGAACGACCAGCGCACGGCCGAGCAATGTCGCGCGATCACGGCGCGGGTCGGCGCCGAGCGCGTCATCGCGCTCACCGGCAACCCGGTGCTGACCGGGTTCACGGCGCCCAAGATCGCGTGGGTCAAAGAGCACGAGCCCGAGCACTACGCGCGCATCGCGACCGTGTTGCTGCCCAAGGACTATGTGCGCTACAAACTGAGCGGCGGCTTCTTTGGCGACGTCTCCGATGCGTCGGGCACCTCGCTGTTCGACGTCGGCGCACGGGCCTGGTCCGACGAGATGCTGGCGGCGCTCGAGATCCCGCGCGCGTGGCTGCCCACGGTGACCGAGTCGCCTGCCGCCAGCACGGTGGTGAGCGCCGAGGCGGCCGCGCTGACCGGGCTTTTGGCCGGCACGCCGATCGCGGCCGGCGGCGGCGATCAGGCGGCGGGCGCGGTGGGCATGGGCATCGTGCGCCCGGGCCTGGTCTCGCTGCAGCTGGGCACCTCGGGCGTGATCTTCGCGGCGGCCGAGCGCTATGCGCCCGAGCCGCAGGGGCGGCTGCATGCCTTCTGCCACGCGGTGCCCGGGCAGTGGCACTGGATGGGCGTGATGCTCTCGGCGGCCGGCAGCTTCCGCTGGTATCGCGACGCGCTCGGTGAAGCCGCACAGACCCGGGCGACGGCCGAGGGCCGCGACGTCTACGACGTGTTGACCGAGGGCGCCGCGGCTGTGCCGGCCGGGAGCGAGGGCCTGACCTTCCTACCTTACCTCACCGGTGAGCGGACGCCGCACCCCGATCCGGATGCGCGCGGCGCGTTCGTGGGCCTGACGGTGCGACACACCCAGGCGCATCTGACGCGCGCCGTGCTCGAGGGCGTGAGCTACGGCCTGCGCGATTCGCTCGAACTGATGCGGGGATTGGGCCTACAGGCCGACACTGTGCGCGCCTCGGGCGGCGGGGTCAAGAGCATGTTCTGGCGGCAACTGCTCGCCGATGTCTTTGGGGCCGGGCTGGCGACGGTGACGTCGACCGAAGGCGCGGCCTTTGGCGCGGCTTTGCTCGGCGGTGTGGCGGCCGGTGTGTGGCCGTCGGTGGAGGCGGCCGGAGATGCGGCGGTGAGGGTCGTCGCCGTCACGGCGCCCGCCGACGAGCGCGCGGCCTTCGAGCGCGGCTATCAGATCTATCGACGTCTCTATCCCGCGCTGGCGCCCGTCTTCGCCGACATCGCGCGTCCGTAGAAGACCGCGGCGCGGATCGCTCACCGATCGAACCGAAAGCAAACCGAGGGCGCCTGCACGGCGCCCTCGGTTCTGTAGGGTCGTGTGATCGCCCTTCAGACGTTGCACTCCTGACACGACCCACCTGGGCCACCTAGATCTCAACACCGGGCAGGCCACTTGCGCCGAGCAACAGTGAGAACTCACCGGCGTGGGGCGGATCGTCGTCGTCATCCCAACTGAGCAGTGGCTTCAGGACCTCGGCCTCGTCGCCCAGCGCGCGGTGAAGGTGCAGGGCCCGTCCGAAAACGATGTGCTCGGCGATTTCGCCGGGCGTGCGCAGCGAAGGAAGAATCCTGCGACCCAATTGTTCGGCTGTCAGGGGCGCGATGGCGCGCTTCAGGGCCTCCTGATAATCCTGCCAGCTCTCGAACACACGCATCTCGGCTGCTTCGGCTCTGATCATCTGTCTGCTCCTCAGTCTGGATACTGCCATCTCGCCACACCATCGCGAATGGGCACCAGCGCCAAGTTTACGCGATCATGACCGGGAGATGGCCATCAGCGTCAGGGTGGCCACGCACGGTCACCGCCTGACGTCCGTGGCTGCCACGCCGCATAGATCCGCCGCGGATCGATTGCGACGTCGTCCTCGGGACGCTCGGTCAGACGAACCAGAACCCCATCGGCGATGGGCTCCACCAGGGCACCCTACGCGCGCAATGGCACGAAGTCGAGCTTCGCGGCGATCGCTCCCCCGCAGCCTGGTCGCCTCCTCGAAGATGCGCCGCTACCGTTCGGGCGGCGCCGAAGTATGGCCATCTCCTTCCACCGGGGTGATGATCCTCTACAATATCCAGATGCACAACAAAGTCTGCGTGATCACGGGGGCCAACAATGGCTTTGGGTTCGTCAGCGCGCAACGATTGGCGGCCATGGGCGCCACCGTCGTCATGGTCTGCCGCAGCCGCGAGCGCGGGGAGGTCGCACGACAAAAGATCGCTGCCGCCACGGGGCAATCGCCCGAGCTCTACGTCGGAGACTTTCTGCTGCAGGCCGACGTCCGCCGGGTCGCTGCTGAGATTCGTTCCGCTCACGACCGGGTAGACGTGCTCGTCAACAACGCCGGCTTTGCGTTCTCGCAGCGAGCCCTGACCGCGGAAGGATTCGAACGCACGTTTGCCCTTAACTACCTGGCCTACTTCACGTTTACGCGCGACCTGTTGCCGTCGCTCCGCCAGTCGGGCTCGGGCCGCATCGTCAATGTGGCCTCTTCGTCCCATCGCTGGCGCGACATCTCCTTCGATAACCTGCAGGGAGAGAAAGACTTCCCGGTGCGCCGGTTTCCACCGCTGTCAGCCATGTATGGCTGGAGCAACGTCTATCGGATCATGCTGACCTACGAACAGGCCGAACGCTATCAGGCAGACGGTCTGACAGCCAACTGCCTGTGCCCGGGCTTCGTGCCAGTCGTACGGGCGGGCGCGACGGTCTTCCAGAACCTGATGATCCGGGTCATTCCACGTTTCATGCCGAACGCGCGAACGCCCGAACAGGCTGCCGAGATGGTCGTTTACCTGGCCAGTTCGCCTGAGGCTACCCAACTCAACGGCGTGTACTTTCAGAGCGGCGTGCAGATGCGCTCGTCCGAGCAGACCTATGACGTCGGCCTGCGTCGACAACTGTGGGACGTGACCGAGGCCTTGATCGCCCAGGCCGAAGCTCGCCACAGGCAGAGCAACATCCCGTTCGCGGCAGGAGAGGCTCGGGTCGCGTAACGTCGGTGCGCCTGACCGAGGTCGTCCTTCCGGTTCTCACGCAGGAGCTATACGGTACGCTCACGCCAGTCGGATTGCCTTTGGGTCATGGTCGGTTGCTCCACTTCGGGTCTTCGCCCAAACCTGAGGCGAGTTAATGGCACGCATCGACCGCGTGGCGGTTCAGCCGGAGCGGCACCGCTCGCCCCCTGGGAAAAGCGTGGACATTCTGTGTTCGTCAGGCGACCGGCCCGTTGAGCGACTTCAGGGTGTTGCGAATATCGCGCAACACGGGCCAGGCGCCATTCGACGTATTCGAAAGCACTGTGACGTGAAGATCAGACTCCCGGTGCACGCTCGAGCGGAAGGAAATGCCGGCATCACCGCCCATGATGTAAACCTCCGGCCGCCCCGCTGTTCCCAGATCGAGCCACAACCCATGGCCGTAGTAGATGCCCTCGCCCTCCGACTCGGCTTTGACGTAGGGTGTGGCATAGAGCTCCACCAGGTTCTGCGGCACGATCTCGTTGGCCCAGAAGGCCTTCCACAACGTCGCCAGATCGTCGGCGGTGGTGTACACGCCGCCGTCCGAAGCGCCGACGATCGGGAGGTTGTAGATATTCGTCCGCCATCCGTCTGCCCCTTCAATATAGCCGAATGCCGTCCCCTCAGGGAGCCGATTGAAGGCAAAGAAACCGGAACGCTTCATGCCGAGAGCCCTGAAGATGGCCTGGTCGACATAGTCCTGATACGGGCGGCCGGTGACCTGTTCGATCACGACGCCGAGCAGAATGTAGCCGCCATTCGAGTACGAGAACCGCGACCCAGGCGAAAACTTCATGGGCTCATCCGGGAAGATGGCCAGGTAATCCCTGGGCCCCTTCAACTCGTACCAGGGGCGGCTGACGAAGAAGTTGTCGAAGTCCGTGACCTTCTCTTCGTCATAGTAGTCGGGGATCCCCGAGGTGTGTGTGAGCAGGTGCTGGATCGTGATCCCGGGCACATATTGCTGCGGGAAGTCGAGGACGAGGCAATCCTGGAGCGTTGTGGACAGGTAGAGCTTTCGCTCCGCGATGAGTTTTCCGATCGCCAGAGCGGTCAGGAACTTCGTCCCGGAGGCAATCCCGAAGCGGGTCTCGCACGTATTCGCGATCCGGTTGCTCCGGTCGGCATAGCCTGCTGCGCGTTCAAACATAAGCCGGCCGTGCTGACGAATGGACACGACACCGGAGAAAGCATGCGCAACAATGGATGCATCCAGCGCGTCGGTGAATTGCTCAGTCGGTGAATTGCTCAGATCCATGGTCCTGGTCACAATCCCTTCTCGCATGGGTCGATAGGCTTCCGGCGCCCGGAGGGCCCACACCGACTCACTTTGTCGGAGCAGCCCCACCATAGCCATTCACCGCGAGCACGTGGACTTCAGCGTGACTGTGTCGGCCGTGACCCGCGGCGTATCCGATTCAAGCGGCGGCTGAGTCGTATGGATACGCCCGACGCCAGACAGGCCGGGTGAACGAGACGCCGGAGCGCTTCTCGGCTCGCGCCACGAGGGCGCCCGCCAATCGGTTGTGACGGTCTATGAGCGAAGGCAGATCGATCCCGACCAGCTGCCCGCCGGCCACCACGATGCGGCCATTGATGATCGAGAGGTCGACGCGCCCGGTTTCGCAAAGGACCAGCCCGGCCACCGGGTCGTGCTGCCCGCCCGAAAGCGAGAGCTGGCGCGTATCGAACGCAATCAGGTCCGCGCACCGGCCCGGCTCGATGAGGCCGATGTCGTCGCGTCGCAACAGACGCGCACCGCCCAGGGTCGCCAGTTCGAGCGCCTGCGTGGCGGACAGCGCATGCGCCCCGTGGCACATGCGCTGCGTTGCGCACTTCGTCGATGAGGTTTGAGGCGTTATTCGCGGCGCTCCCGTCCACCCCGATGGCGACCGTCGCCCCGGCCTGCAACAGCTCAGGGACCCGGCAGCACCCCGCGGCCGTGTACATGTTCGAGTTCGGGCAGTGCGCGACGCCCGTATGGGTCCGCCCCACGCGCGCCACATCGCTGTCGCTCAGGCAGGTCGCGTGCGCGAACCACACGTCCGGGCCGACCCAGCCCCACTCCTCCGCCATTTCGACGGACGAACGGCCATACTTCGCGTGCATGTATTGCTCGTCCTCGGCCGATTGCGCGAGGTGCGTGTGGCTCCCCACCCCATGCCGGCGCGCGAGCTCGACGCTCTGCTGCATCAGCCGCGCCGTGACGGCGAAGGGCGAGCCGGGCGCCAGGTCGACCCGCGTCATTGCGCCGGGCGCCGGATCGTGATGGGTGCGGATCAGGCGCTCGCAGTCGGCCAGGATGTCGTCTTCGCGTTCGACTTGATCGTCCGGCGGGATTCCACCCTGGCTCTGGCCCATTGAGCTGCTGCCGCGCAGCAGATGGAAGCGGATGCCGGCGTCACGGGCGGCCTCGACGCAGGTGTCGAAGCGGATGTCGTTGACCTTGAGGTAGTGATGGTCCGCCGCCGTGGTGCAGCCCGACAACAGCAACTCGGCGTGGTTGAGCAAGGACGCCGTGTACAGATCCTCGTCGGTCAGCGCGCCCATCAGGCGGCCCAGATCGCGCAGCCAGGGAAACAGGGCGCTGTCCTGCAGGCTGGGGACGTTGCGAAGCAGGCTTTGAAACTGGTGATGGTGGGTGTTGATCAGCCCTGGCAGGACCACTCTGCCGGTGAGGTCGAGCCGCTCATCCGCGGCTGGCGCGGGCTCCGCGCCCCCACCAACCGCCTCGATGCGGTTGTCGTGGATGAGCACCCAGGCGTTGCGCAGGCGGCGGCGTTCGGCGTCGAACGTCGCGAGCGTGTCGATGTGATGGAGAAGCAGACGGGTCACGGCAGGATCAACCCCAGGAATGCGCCACGCGCATCCGAATGAGCTCGTCGCAGAAATAACTCACCCCGTGGACCAGGGCCTGGTTCCGCGCATTGTAGAACGTGTCGACGAATTTCAAGACCGGGGTCCTGGGGGCCAGCTTGAGCTGGCGCGCCACCGGCCGGGGAGCAAACGCCGCGCTGATGTCGGAGATCGAGTACGAGATCTCCTGATGACCATACGCCTTCACGATGACATGGATCGGCTGGTTGAAGTCATAGTCAGCGAGATCGCCGGCCTCGAACAGCGGCAGGATGCCGGTGGAGTGGATGACGGGCTGGCCATTGGCGGTGAACAGCGTGGCCGTCACGATGACCTTCCGGTCGACGGGCAATTTGTACAGCGACGCTTCCGGCTCGGTCGGCAGCCGCTGCCTGACCGACAGGAGCTGGCTCCGGGCGGTTCGCCCGCTTTCCTCGATCAGGCTGGAAAAGTTCCAATAGGACTTGGGCGTGGCATCGACCGAGAAGGCGTGTTGATTGACGTACGTCCCGTCGCCCTGCCGGCGCGTGATCAGGCCTTCGGACTCAAGCCTGGCCAGGGTCGTGCGCAGGGTGGGCCGGCTCACACCCAGTTCGCCGGCCAATCGGTGCTCGGCCGGCAGGCGCGAATCGGCCGCGTAATGCCCCTGTTCGATCCGGCCGCGCAGGATCTGCTCAAGCTGGCTGCGGACCGACGCGACTTTCGGGGTCATCGCTCATAGCCCGCGGTTTGAGGGAGATTCATCATACGTCAAAGGTCTGACCTTTTTCGGCCAGACCCACCTTAGCACCCGGGACGCGCGACGTCAAGCATCGGGCCATAGCTGGGACGAACAAGCTGTCCTTGCAGGACAGCTTGTTCGTCTCGCTTCGGATGTGTGGACGCGTCCTTTTTTGCATGGCAAGGCTGAGACAGGCGTTTGGTTTTCCGCGCGAAAGCTGTGCCTCATTGCTTCTCGTTTGCATCTGCCCTCCCCAACAGCCGTCGGGTGGCCCCAACAGAGGGGCGAGCCACCGTCGCGCGTCCGTAGATCCATTCGGCCGGAGCAGCCATAGCCCGGCGTCGATACTCACCCAGGGCTTTCCGTGTGAGGGGCAACCTCAGACCCGAGCGTCCGCGCACCATTCGGGATCTGCATCGCTATCATAGCGACGGCCAATCCCTTCTCGGTCAATCCGACCATGCTCCTCGACCGGTCCCTTCCGCTTCGACGTGATGCCGTCCTTCGGGCTATACTCGGTTGACGCGGACGGCTGTTTTCGAGGCCGCCTTTCCTGTCATGAGCCGACGATG
>Ga0209573_1003766_pt1 | contig 16026 bp, 17 predicted proteins | sample TNRBio252014_DNA_FD_185870 | JGI IMG/M metagenome (GOLD analysis project Ga0209573, IMG submission 185870) | Wastewater treatment Type I Accumulibacter community from EBPR Bioreactor in Madison, WI, USA - TNR Reactor_6/25/2014_ DNA (SPAdes)... | ecosystem: Engineered > Bioreactor > EBPR >...
GGATGAAGCGGTCGGCCATCACCGCGACGAGGGACGGGGCGTCATGGTGGTCAAGGCCATCGTCGGTCCGGCGTGGCGCGCGTTCAGCTATCTCGTCCATTTCTACGCGGCCGTGCTGGTCGAGCCCCAGATCAACCCGATCAAGCATTTCCCGGTCGTCACGGTGGCCGACAAGCTGATGCTACCGTTTTTTCCCGCGCTGACGACCGCGCTGCTGGCGCCGTTGGACCCGATTCTGCCACGGTTCGTCGGCTTGCCGCTGGCCACCGTGACCGTGTTGCTGTCGCCCGGCCTGTTCGGATTTCTGGCCTGGGAGTTGAACGAAAACTGGAAGCTTTATCGCGCCAACCATCCCGATCGCGCGCAGCCGGCGCGTTTCGGACCCCACGGGGAAACGCTGTACACCCTGCTGCAGCCCGGGTTTCATTCGGGCGCGCTCCCGGCGGCGTTCGCCGAACTTCGAGAGGCGATCGGGCTGGAAAACGAGCGCGAATACCCCTGTCCCCAACGTCTGCGCCAAGCCGAGGCGCGGCTGAACGAGGTGCTGGAATCCCTCCGGGCGTTCGTGGCCCGCGAACTGGTCTTTGCCCTGATGGAACGATGTCGGGCAGCGGGTTACGAGTGGGCCGAAGCGACGGTGACCACCTTGGAAGTGGCCACTGCCGCGCTCGATATTCGGGTGGCGCTGTATCCCCTGGGCCGGGAAGGGGCGGGGGGGGATGAGCCGATCATGCTCGATCTCCGCTTCGACCTTCGGGCGGATGGGCTCCAAGGCGTCGTAACCTTGACGGGGCCGATCGCGCTGCTCGGTGGCGCGGGAAAAGCCTGGCTGCAAGCGGAGGCGGCGCGCTTTGTGGAACGGGCGGCGGCGCGCGGCCATGATCCTGGAAATTTCTAGGCGCGTGCTTCAAGAACGCTATCCGGCTTGTCGGACTGGAATCCAAGCCTGGATTAGCCTGGCGAGCCAATATAATCATGGGTATTGATTTCCTTTTTGGCTTCCTGATTGTGTCCCACTTCAGCATTCGTCCACTATGACCAAGCGCGAATGCCTTCATGTTCCGCAAGATAGCTTTTTACACGCGGGCGCGAGTTGCCTTCTTTGCCAAACCAGAGGCGACCTTCACAAAGAAGTCTGTTAAATTCACTTTCTATATTGGCCCAACATCGGCCTGGAGGTGGTTCATATTTAGTTCCAGATGGTGTAGTTACCGCATACATTTGATTAGGACGCCAACCTTGTGCGGTGAAATCGGTTGATGTCCAAGAGCCACGCGGATCATCATCAGGATTTTTGAATTGTGCAGCTTGCTCTATAGTCAAACTAACGCGCTTCAATGCGAAGCAAGCCTTACTCTTTGCATAGAGTAGGATATGATCATGGGCGTCGCCGATAAATAGCCGTGCATCTGGTGATGTGCGCTTTTGCCAAAGCACGTTCACGACAAAATTCCCCCGCCAAAAAACCTCATCCATCAACACCTTGAGATAATGCCCCTCGTTATCGTCAATCGAAACCCAAATACTCCCATCTTCCGCCAGCAATTCCCGCAACAGCACCAAGCGCGGATACATCAACGACAGCCATTGGGAATGTTCCAACTTGTCGTCGTAATGCTCGAACGCGGATTGGGTGTTGTAGGGCGGATCGATGTAAACGCACTTGACCCGGCCCCGATAAAACGGCAGCAATGCCTTCAGGGCCAGCAGGTTATCGCCCCGGATCAGCAGATTATCGGCGTCGGGGTCGCCGTAGCCGCGCTCGAACCGCAACAGGTGATAAGGCGCGTCGGCGGCTTGGGCGACGGCTTGGCCTTTGTTCGCCCATTCGAGGTGCGGCATGGCGGGCAGGCGATGAAATAGGGCGAAACGCTACTCGATGTTCTGAATCTGCTCGCGCATTTGCTCGATCAACACCTTGAGTTCGACGGCGGCGCGGGTGGTGTCGGTATCGGCGGCTTTCGAGGACAGGGTATTGGCCTCGCGGTTGAGTTCCTGCATCAGGAAATCCAGCCGCCGACCGACCGGTTCGATCCGTTTGAACACCGCCTGAATTTCGTCGAGATGGGCATCCAGCCGGTCGAGTTCCTCCTCCACGTCCAGGCGCTGGGCGATCAGCGCCAGTTCCTGCTCCAGGCGGCCAGGATCGGCCTCCACCGAAATATCCGCCAGCCGACTCAGCAGCTTGTCGCGCCAGCGGGCCATCACCTCGGGCCGCCGCGCTCGCGCCCGCGCGACCTGGGTCCGAACCGCCTCGCAGCGTTGCAAGAGCAACTCGGCGGTGCGCTGACCTTCCCGCTCCCGGGTGGCGATCAACTCCGCCAGCGCCGCGTCCAGCGCGCCGAGAATGACCGTTCTGATTTCGTCCAGGTTCGGTTCGGTTTCGTTGACCACGCCGGGCCAGCGCAGCACGTCGATGAGCCGCAGGCCGGTGCCCGGCCCCATTTGGTGTTCCAGTTCGGCCGCGACATCGAGCAAGCGCTCGACCATGGGGAAATTCAGGGTGATGGCGGTCGCGGTTGTACCGGCGGTTTGCAGCTTGAGCATCCCTTCGACTTTGCCGCGGCTGAGCGTCGCGCCGATGCGCTCGCGCGCCGGCGATTCCAGACCCCGCAGCGCCTCGGGCAGGCGGAGGGTGGTCTCCAGATAGCGGTGATTCACCGACCGCAATTCCCAGGTAATGGTGCCCCAGGCGCTCGGTTGTTCACAGCGCGCGAAGGCGGTCATGCTGCGCAACATGGATTGATCCTCTAGTTGGTGGTCTTTAAGCTTAGGTCGAATCGGCGGCTCTGGCGCGTTCCCGCCGCCTTTTTCGCCGACGGGCGGCGGTCCCGTGGCCCCGGCCGGTTCTGGTATAGTGCCGCTCCCCACGATCTCCCACGTTTAGCCTACAGGAAGCCATCCATGCGTCCCAGTGCCCGCGCCGCCGATGAACCGCGCCCGATCCGAATCACCCGGCAATTCACCAAGCACGCCGAAGGTTCTGTACTGGTGGAATTTGGCGATACCCGGGTGATTTGCACCGCCAGCGTCGAGGAGCGAGCGCCACCGTTCCTGAAAGGCAAGGGGCGCGGTTGGGTCACGGCGGAATACGGCATGTTGCCGCGCGCCACCCACACCCGATCCAATCGCGAGGCCAGCCGCGGTCGCCAGGGGGGCCGGACCATGGAGATCCAGCGCCTGATCGGACGGGCGTTGCGTTCGGTCATGGATCTGGAAGCGCTGGGCGAGCGCACCATCACCGTGGATTGCGACGTGATTCAGGCCGACGGCGGTACCCGCACCGCCGCCATCACCGGCGGCTTCGTGGCGCTGGCCGACGCGGTGCGCCATCTGATCAGCCGCAAACAGATCAAGAAGAATCCGCTGCATGGCCAAGTGGCTTCGATCTCGGTCGGGATTTACCGGGGCGAGCCGGTGCTAGACCTGGATTACGCCGAGGATTCGGAGGCCGAAACCGACATGAACGTGGTGATGAACGACGCCGGCGCGTTCGTCGAACTTCAGGGCACCGCCGAGGGCCACGCTTTCCGCCTGGAGGAATTGCAGGCGATGCTGGACTTGGCGCGCGGCGGGATCGAACACCTGTTGCACAAGCAGCGGGAAACGCTGGGTCTGCCGGGCTGAAGCCGTGCGCAAGATCGTGTTGGCGACCGGCAACGCCGGTAAGGCTCGTGAATTCGCCGCCGTGCTGGCGGGATTCGAGTTGGAAATCGTGCCGCAGTCCGCTTTCGACGTACCGGAAGCGGAGGAAGTCGGGCTGACCTTCGTCGAGAACGCCCTGCTCAAGGCCCGCAACGCCGCGTTGCATACCGGATTGCCCGCTCTGGCCGACGATTCCGGGCTGGTGGTGGACGCCTTGGACGGCAGGCCGGGCATTCATTCCGCTCGTTACGCCGGTCCCGGCGCCGACGACCGCGCCAACATCGCCAAGCTGCTGGTCGAACTGCGCAGCGTGCCGGCGGAGCGGCGCACGGCCCGATTCGTCTGTACGCTGGCGCTGCTGCACCATCCCGCCGATCCGACGCCGCTGATCTGTCAGGGAAGCTGGGAGGGCTTGATCCTGACCGAACCGCGCGGCGCGAACGGGTTTGGTTACGATCCGGTCTTCTTCGCGCCCGGCGAACGGCGAACCGCCGCCGAGATGGATCCCGCCGATAAAAACCGTTTGAGCCACCGGGGTCGGGCGCTCGCGCTCCTGCGTGGGCAGTTGCGGGATGGCGCCGCTCGATGAGAGTCATCATGGTGACGGCATATGGAGCGAAACCATGATCGGCGCCAGTTGGCGCCAGGCTTGTTGAGCTTCTTTTTTGGAAAGCACCTCGTGCAGCATATCGTGGATGGCGTCGAGCTCGACGCGCAATTCCTCGGGCGTGGTAGTCGCCTCGATGCGATTGATCCGGCGCTCGGCGGTTGGCCCCATGGCGCCCAACAGAACGAATCGAATGAATCCCTTGGCTTTTTCCAGGTTGAATTTCGGCTGAGGACCAAGGGGGGACGAGGCCACGGTTGGCTGCTGGGATATGTCGGTGGGTCGTCGGGAGGTTTCGGGGATCGGACGCCGGGATGTTTCAGGCAGTGGGCTGGATGCCGGGTTAGGCGCAATGAAACCTTCAGCTTCGAGGTGCATTAATATGGATTCGATTTCCCCGAATCTCATAAGATTTTCGCTCAGTTCCGCCACCGTGGAATGGCCGTTGACCATGATCAGGATTCGGCGCATCGCGGACGGTAGCTTGTACGTCCGGCTCCCGACTTCTTGTAACCCTTTGGGAGTTTTGATAGGCACTTGGTTTGGATACATGTTTTCTATCCCCCCACGAGTTTTTCGACCATCCTTAAATAGTAGTCGAAGTTTTTTAGATGAATTCCCGCGAGTTGGAAATATTTCTTTTTCCCAGGCAGTTTTTGTGTCGTGACTTTCCCCGCAGGCATCCGTAAAGGGAAAGAGGGGAAAAATCCGGATTCAAGCTGCCTGATTCGAAGGATTCATAACGCGCAAGTCATGAACATCCGCTCGATTCCACTGGCCCTGTACATCCACATTCCCTGGTGCGTTCGCAAATGTCCGTACTGCGATTTCAATTCCCACGAAGCGCGTGGCCCCGTGCCGGAATCAGCGTATGTGGATGCGCTGTTGGCGGATCTGGAGCAGGATTTGCCCAGGGCGTGGGGACGGCGGATCGAGAGCGTGTTCATCGGCGGCGGCACGCCCAGCCTGGTTTCGGCCGAGGCGCTGGATCGGCTGCTGTCGGGCCTGCGCGCCCGGTTGCCGTTGCGCCCCGATGCGGAAATCACCCTGGAGGCCAATCCAGGCGCGGTGGAGCGGGGAAAGTTCGCCGAATTCCGGGAAGCCGGCATCAACCGACTCTCCATCGGCGTGCAAAGTTTCGACGACGAGCATTTGCGCCGATTGGGGCGGATTCACGATCGTCGCGCGGCGTTCGCCGCCGCCGAGGCCGCCCACGCCGCCGGACTGGATAATTTCAATCTGGATTTGATGTTCGGCCTGCCGGGGCAGACGGTCGCGCGGGCGCTGGCCGATATCGCCAGCGCCGTGGCCCTGCAACCGGCGCATCTGTCGTATTACCAGCTCACCCTCGAACCGAATACGCCGTTCCACCGGTCGCCGCCCACTTTGCCGGACGACGAGACGACCGACATCATTCAGCAACGCGCCCAGGCGGAGCTGGCCCGGCGCGGTTATCGGCAATACGAAGTGTCGGCCTACGCCCGCGAAAATCGGCGTTGCCGGCACAATTTGAATTACTGGGAGTTCGGCGACTATCTCGGCATCGGCGCCGGCGCGCATGGCAAGCTCGCCGACCCCGCCGCCGGGCGGATTCATCGGCGGTGGAAGCTCAGGCATCCGCGCGATTATCTGGCGTCGGCGGGAGCGCCAACCAGCATCGGCGACGACGCGCCGATTCGCGAGGCCGATCTACCGGTGGAGTTTCTGATGAACGCCCTGCGGTTGGTCGAGGGCGTCCCGGCCGGGTTGTTTCCCGAGCGGACCGGCCTGCCTGCGGCGGCGCTGGAACCAGGATTGAGCCGGGCGCGGGAACGCGGACTGATGGTGGCGGATGCCGGTCGGTTGCAGCCGACCGAACTGGGATTGCGGTTCCTGAACGATCTGTTACAGGCGTTCATGCCGGGATAGAAAACGGAGGCGGGGGCGCGAATCGCTAAAACGTGCCAGCGTATCGGTGTGGCTGTCGGTATCCTCGCGGGCGAGGAAGCTGCAAGAAATCAGCTATTTTTAAAGCAAGCGCGTTTAGGAACAGGCTGGTCCGCGATTCTTTCCGGCTATCGCGGGCAAGTCCGCTCCCGCAACCAACAAGTTGGTTTTCCTACGGCTTTCAATTCGCTACTTGTTGAGGAGAATCCATGAAGATCAAAGCGTTGCATCAGTATGCTAGGGATGTGGATACGGTTTTCGGACTGTTTCGCGATCCCGATTTCATGAAGGTCAAGTACGAGGGAATCGGGGCGCGCAACGTCGAGGTGCTGGAATGCGCCGGGAGCGAGGGCCGCTATGCCGTCAAGGTCAAGCGGGAAGTGCCGGCCGACGTGCCGGCGCTCTTGAAAAAGTTCCTCAATCCCTGGAACGCCATCGTTCAGAGCGAAACGTGGGAGGGGAAAACCGGCGGTCCCTACCGCTGCCAGTTCGCGATCGACATCGCGGGCGTGCCGGTCAACATCAAGGGCGCCATGGAGTTGCGGACCCAGGGCGATGGCTGCGTCAACGACGTGCAACTGGAGATCAAGTGCGGGATTCCACTGGTCGGCGGCAAGCTGGCCGATTTCGTGGGTAGCGACGCCGAAAAGAGCACCCAGGCCGAATATGAGTTTATCCGCGCCCATCTGGCCAAGGGGTAGCACCCTCTCCCCCTGGGAGAAGGTTGGGGCGGGGGCGTGGGAATTTCCGCGAAATCACCTGCCCCCATCCCCTCTCCCGCCAGCGAGCGAGGGGAGATATGTTCAGTCGAACAGCCCCGCCACCGACAGGTAACGCTCGCCGGTGTCGTAGCAGAAGGTCAGCACCCGGCTGCCGTCGGGGATTTCTGGCAGTTTTTGGGCCACCGCCGCCAGCGACGCGCCGGAGGAAATGCCGATGAAAATGCCTTCCTCCTTGACGCAGCGCACCGCGAACTTGAACGCATCCTCATGGGCGACCTGCGCGATGCCATCGAGAAGGGCCGTGTTCAGCACCTTGGGCACGAATCCGGCGCCGATCCCCTGAATCGGATGGGGACCGCGCTGGCCGCCGCTCAGCACCGGCGAGCCGGTCGGTTCGACCGCGAACACCTTGAGCTTCGGGAATTTTTCCTTCAAAACCTCGGCGCAGCCGGTGATGTGGCCGCCAGTGCCCACGCCGGTGATCAGGTAATCCAGCCCCTCGGGAAAATCGCCGAGGATTTCCTGGGCGGTGGCGCGGCGGTGGATCTCGACGTTGGCCGGGTTTTCGAACTGTTGCGGCATCCAGGCGCCGGGAAGTTCCCGCAGCAGTTCCTGCGCCTTTTCGATCGCGCCCGGCATCCCCTTTTCCTTGGGCGTCAGCACCAGCTCCGCGCCCAGCGCCGCCAGATAGCGCCGCCGCTCCAGCGACATGGATTCCGGCATGGTCAGGATCAGCCGGTAGCCCTTGACCGCCGCTGTCATCGCCAGGCCGATGCCCGTATTGCCGGACGTGGGTTCGACGATCACGCTGTCGGGTTTGAGCAGGCCGCGCTGTTCGGCATCCTCGATCATCGCCAAGCCGATGCGGTCCTTGATGCTGCCGCCGGGATTGGCCCGCTCCAGCTTCATCCAGACCTCAACCTTGTGGCCGGCGAACAGCCGGTTGATGCGGACCGTGGGAGTATTGCCAATCGTTTCCAGAATGTTGTTCGCCTTCATCGTGCTGCCTCGCGCGTTGTGAAATTATTTTTTGGTGTTCGTCAAGCTTAGAGCGTCCCGGACGATAACGGTATCAAAAAAGCTTATTCGTAAAATATAATAAATTTTCAGTTTGATATGCTCTTGTAGCATATACGGGTCAAGTCGGGGGCTGAATCAGCGCCCGACCGCCTGGAGCGATGGTTAAACCTGGAAACGGCGGATAACCGCTCTTTTTAGGTTAAAAGCTTGCAGCCGTTGCCACACTATCCAACAATCAAAGTTCGCACTCACCCGCTTTGCGCCGCCGCGCCGCAGGAGATCACGCTCCCATGTCCCCAACCCGTTTCAGCGGCACCGACCGCTATGTCGCCACCGACGATCTGATGATGGCGGTGAACGCCGCCGTGACGCTAGGCCGGCCGTTGCTGGTCAAGGGCGAACCGGGCACAGGCAAGACCCAACTGGCCGAGGAGGTCGCCCTCGCCCTGAATCGGCCGCTCATTCAGTGGCACATCAAGTCCACCACCAAGGCGCAGCAGGGTTTGTACGAGTACGACGCGGTGTCGCGGTTGCGCGATTCGCAGTTGGGCGACGCGCGAGTCCACGATATCGGCAACTACATCGTCAAGGGCAAGCTGTGGGAGGCGTTCACCCACGAAGTGCAACCGGTGGTGCTGATCGACGAGATCGACAAGGCCGATATCGAGTTTCCCAACGACCTGCTGCTCGAACTCGACCGGATGGAATTCCACGTCTACGAGACCCAGCAAACGGTCAAGGCTCGGTACCGGCCGGTCATCATCATCACCAGCAACAACGAGAAAGAGTTGCCGGACGCCTTTCTGCGCCGCTGCTTTTTCCACTACATTCGCTTTCCCGACAAGGAAACCATGGAGCGGATCGTGCGGGTGCATTACCCGGATTTGAAAAAGCGGCTGTTGAGCGAGGCGCTGGAGGCGTTCTTCGAGATCCGCGAGGTGCCGGGCCTGAAGAAGCGGCCGTCCACCTCGGAGTTGCTGGACTGGATCAAGCTGCTGGTGGCCGAGGACATCCCGCCCGAGGCGTTGCGCGGCGACCAGCACAAGCTGATTCCGCCGCTGTACGGCGCGTTGCTGAAGAATGAACAGGACGTGCATTTGTTCGAGCGGTTGTTGTTCATGAGCCGGCGCAAGAAGGATTGAGCAAATCTCCTCCTTGCTTGCAAGCGGGAGAGAGGGTGAGGGTTTCCGCTGATGATGACCGACTTCTTCCTAAAGCTGCGCAAGGCGGGTCTGCCGGTCACGCTGACCGAGTTTTTGACCCTGCTGGAAGCGCTGAGCCAGCGCGTCACCGCGCACAACATTGAGGAATTCTATTACCTGGCGCGAGCGACGCTGGTGAAGGACGAGCGCCACTACGACCGCTTCGATCAGGTGTTCAGCAGCCATTTCAAGGGCTTGGAGACGCTGTTCCACGAGATGATCGGGGCCACGGTGCCGCTGGAATGGTTACATAAACTGGCGGAACTGACCCTGAGCGAGGAGGACAAGCAACTAATCGAGTCGCTGGGCGGCTGGAAAAAGCTGATGGAAACCTTCGCCCAGCGCATGGCCGAGCAGGAAGGCCGGCATCAGGGCGGCAACAAGTGGATCGGCACCGCCGGCACGTCACCGTTCGGGGCCTATGGCTACAACCCGGAAGGCATCCGCATCGGTCAGGAAACCTCGCGCCACCGCCGGGCGGTGAAGGTGTGGGACCGCCGCGAGTTCCGCAATCTGGATGACACCATCGAACTCGGCACCCGCAACATTAAGGTCGCGCTGCGCCGCTTGCGCCGGTTCGCCCGCGAGGGCGCCGCCGAGGAACTGGACCTGGACGGCACCATCCGTTCGACGGCGCGCAACGCCGGTTATCTGGACCTAAGGATGGTGCCCGAGCGGCACAACGCGGTGAAGGTGCTGCTGTTCCTGGACGTGGGCGGTTCGATGGACGATCACGTCCGGGTCTGCGAGGAACTGTTCTCGGCGGCGCGCGGCGAGTTCAAGCATCTGGAGTATTTTTACTTCCACAACATGGTCTACGAGGGGTTGTGGAAGGACAACCGCCGCCGCTACACCGAAAAGACCGAGACCCTGACGGTGCTGCGCACCTTCAGCCAGGATTACAAGCTGATCCTGGTTGGCGACGCCACCATGAGTCCTTACGAGATCACCTATCCGGGCGGCAGCGTCGAGCATTTCAATCCCGAGGCCGGGGACGTGTGGCTGAACCGGTTGCTGGCCGTCTTTCCCCGCGCCATCTGGCTCAACCCGCAGCATCAGAACCGCTGGAGCTACATCCCCTCGATCCAGATGGTGCGGGAGCTGATGGGCGAGCGGATGTTCCCGCTGACGCTGGAAGGATTGGAACAGGGGATTCGCGCGTTGCAGCGGGCGCGGTGAATGGGAAGACAATCAATCGAAAATGCGACCAATCGAAAATTCGACGGCCCGCGAGGCACGAGAGGCGGCTTGATGTGGCATGGGACTACTCGCTGGTGATCGTAATCGGCTTCAACAGTATTTGCGGGTAATACAGGATCTGGCGTTTGTAAAAGCCATCCGCTTCGCCGGCAAGCACGGCTGCAGCATTTTGAAACAGAAGCTTGTTAGCCTTGTTGCGCGGAATCACGCCAGGATTGCCCGATTCGGTCATCCGACAATTTTCCGCCGCCGCGTCGAAATCCATCTTTTCGCAGGCGGCGCTGAATTTGGGCCAGCTCGACGAAAACCCCGGTCCCATCGCCCAAGCCATGCTGAGTAGCCCCAGTTGTGCATCGGCCGGCCATTGGTCGAAGTCCTTGAATGCCTTTTGCCGCTTCAGAAAGCTTTCATTTTGCGAAAGCCGCTTGTCGATAAGCGCGTTGATCGCCGCGTCGTCGAGTTCGAGCGCGGTCAGCGGTTCGCAGGCACGGTGCCCCTTTTGCGCGAGCTCCGGCTTGCCTTTGATGAGCTTCCACTCGGCTTCGATATCGGCTCTACTCGCAAGCTGGCCGGCATTCTTGGCGCCCGGCTTGTTCTTGTAGCGAAACGGCAGGTCCAACGCCGCGTTGACGGGGTCGATGAGATTGCCAACCCCGACCGTAACCAAGCCCTTTATATCGAGATACATGTACTTCACGACGCCTTCCAACGGCGCGTTGAACGCTCTGAATTGAGTTTTGACGGTGGCGTGCATGGTGTTCTTCTCCCGAAAAGTTTTTGATTTCAAACGGCTATCGAATTTGTCAAAAACATCGTTCGGCGGTCGAGATACTATGGCCGCTTTTTGAAGCGCGCGCCATCGAAAGTTCCGCGCGTCCCGCAATAGACTTGGCGACAGAATCCTCCCACGTCTTCCAGCGTCAGCGCGGAACCGTTGATACGCAACGCCAGTTGACAGGGTTGACTTGGATCGAGGCCATCGGCGCGAAGCGTGAAATGATCGTCCGACCAGACGGCTCCACCTTCCAACGCGCAAATATGGCCTTTATCGAAGACAATCCGCACACTCGCTTTAGCATCCGTTTCCTTGTCACGCAGGATGCTGACGCGATCGGTCGCCTTGGTGGGGAGACAGGCGTTCGCCTTAACCTTTGGAGGACAGCCGCTACCGAGATACTTACCGAAGGCGGTGGCGGGAGGCTCCGCCGCGCAAGGATGGGTATAAATCCCGAGCCAGATCACGCCAATTCCCAGCGCAAACAAGGATCGCCTTCGAACCGCACGCGCAAGATCAAGATTCATTGCCCCTCCTGAGACCATTGGGTTGGGTACGCGCTTGACTTTATCGCGTTACCCGCTGTTTCCGTTGCAACGTAAAGAGTTGGAACAGGGCGTCCGGGCGTTCACCGCCACGCCACCACCTCGCCCAGCCGTCGGCGCGAGCTGGGTTCGGGCAGCTCCGCCGGATAGCCCAAGCTCATCAGCGCGATGGGAATCAATCCCGGTTCCAGGCCCAGCACCGCGCGCACCCGGTCTTCCTCGAAGTAACCGACCCAAGTCGAACCCATGCCGGCGGCGACGATGGCCAGTTGGGTATAGGCGGCGGCGATGGTGGCGTCCTGCACGGCGTACAGGCTGGCGCCGCGTTCGCCGAAGGCGGCGGCTGAGCGGGTCGGGTCGGCGCAGAACACCAGACAAACCGGCGCCTCGGCGATAAAGGTCTGGTGGTGGGCGGCGTGGACCAGCGCTTGGCGCTCGGCCAAGTCGCGCACCACGATGATTCGGTAGGATTGCAAATCGCCCGCCGAAGGCGCCGCGCAGGCCATTTCCAGAATGGCGTGCAGCTTTTCGGTCTCAACCGGCATGTCCGGCTGGTATTTGCGGATGGAATGGCGATGGCGGACAGTTTCGAAGAAATCCCACATGGCGCGGCCCTCGCGGTGATCGAACAGTGACAACTCCCCTCTCCTTGCAGGAGAGGGGTCGGGGGTGAGGGGTCGGTGGACTGCTCAGCCGGCGCTCTTGACCAGCGCGTTCAGCTTGGGCAGCTCCGGGGATTGCGGATAGTTGCGTTCCAGCACCCGCAGGCTGTCGGCGGCCAGCCGCGGCATCCCCATCTTGACGTAGGCTTGGGTCATGATGCCGAGCGCATCCTCCACCGCCGGCGTGCGGGCGTAGGTTTCCAGCACGTACTTGGCGCGGTTGGCGGCCGCGACATAGGCGCCACGCCGCAGATAGAAGTCGGCGACATTGACTTCGTAGGCGGCCAGGCTGTTGTGCAGGAACAGTATCCGCTGGCGGGCGTCCTCGGCGTATTTGCTGTCCGGAAATTTACGCACCAACTCGGAAAAATCGTTGTAGGACTGCCGGGCGGTCGCGGTGTCGGTTTTGGAGCGGTCGTTGGGCGCCAACCGGTCGAGGATCGTGTTGCTGCGCTCGAAATTCACCAGCCCCTTCATGTAATAGGCATAGTCCACGTAGGGATGGCGCGGATTGGCCTTGATGAAGCGGTCGGCGGCGGCAAGGGCGGCATCCGGCTCGTTATCCTTGTACTGGACATAGATCGTGTCCAGTTGGGCTTGCTGGGCGTAGCGGCCAAAGGGATAGCGGGCCTGAATCTTGTCCAGATATTCGAGGGCGGTCTTGTAGTTGCCATCGTTGATGGAACTTTTGGCCTCGCTGTAGAGGCGCTGGGCCGACCAGCCCCTGGTTTCGTCGATTGGTTCCGGGAGCAGGGCGCAACCCGCCAGCAGGGCGGCCAGGAGCGGGCCAGCGAGAAACAGTTTTGATGTGCGGCGCATGGATGACGGCATGGGACGGCGGTTGTCGGGAGTAGAATGAATCGTGAATTCCAGTATAAACCCCGCACCGCTAAAAACCATCATGCCGCCGACCGAACGGATCGACTGTCAAATCCCCGCGAGTTACGCCGGGATGCGGCTCGATCAGGCGCTGGCGGACCTGCTGCCGGCCTACTCCCGCAACCGTCTGCAGCAATGGCTCAAGACCGGTCAACTGCGGGTAGACGGCCAAATCCGCCGGCCCCGCGATGCGGTCGCCGGGGGCGAAACCGTCTGCGGCGAACTGGCGCTGGAAACGGAAACTGTCGCGATTGCCCAGGATATTCCGCTGGACATTCGTTACGAGGACACCGATCTGCTGGTTATCGACAAGCCGGCCGGACTGGTGGCGCATCCCGCCGCCGGCAATCGCGACGGGACTTTGGTCAACGCGTTGCTGCACCATGCGCCGGAGTTGGCGACCCTGCCGCGCGCCGGGCTGGTGCATCGGCTGGACAAGGACACTACTGGCCTGTTGGTGGTGGCCCGCAGTCTGCGCGCCCATACCGCACTGGTCGAACAGTTGCAGGCGCGGCGCATCGAACGGGAATATCTGGCGGTGGTCGATGGCGTGCCGGTGGCGGGCGGCGCGGTGGACGCGCCCGTTGGCCGGCATCCGGTGGATCGGCAGCGGATGGCGGTGACGCCCGGTGGCAAACCGGCGGTGACCCATTACCGGGTGCTGCGCCGGTTTCGCGTTCATGCCCTGTTGCGGGTCAAGCTGGAAACCGGCCGCACCCATCAAATCCGGGTTCACATGGCCCACATCCGTTTTCCGTTGCTGGGCGATCCGGTGTACGGCGGCAGACCGCGCTTGCCGCCGCAAGCATCGCCGCGTTGCATCGAGGCGATTCGGAACTTTCGGCGGCAGGCCCTGCACGCCGAGCGGCTGGCCCTGACTCATCCCGTCACCGGCGAGCGGTTGGAATGGCGGGCGGAAATCCCCGCCGATCTGGCGGAATTATTGACGGCGTTGGGCGAAGACGCGGATCGGCGATAATGAGTGAGCGACAACCCGAACATCTGATTTTTCCCAACTGGCCCGCGCCCGTTCAAGTGCGCGCCATCAGCACGACCCGGCATGGCGGAATCAGTTCGCCACCCTACGATAGCCTGAACCTGGCCGAACACGTCGGCGACGATCCGGCTTGCGTCGCGGCGAATCGTCGGCGGTTGGCGGCGGCGGTCGGCTACCTGGCCGAACCGGCTTGGCTGGAGCAGGTTCACGGTACGAATGTCATCGACGCCGGGACGATCCGCGAACCGGTCGCCGCTGACGCTGCCTGGACCCGCGCCGCAGGCCGGCCCTGCGTGGTGATGACCGCCGATTGCCTGCCGGTGTTGCTGTGCGACCGCGCCGGCACGATGGTTGCGGCGGCCCATGCCGGCTGGCGCGGGCTGGCGGGCGGCGTGATCGCCGCGACCGTGGGGGAAATGAAGGTGCCACCGACGGAATTGCTGGCCTGGCTGGGGCCGGCGATTGGTCCCGATGCCTTCGAGGTGGGCGAGGAAGTGCGCGCCGCGTTCGTTGCCTTGGACGGGGCGAACGCGAGTTGTTTTAAACCTTCCCCGGCCGGCCGTTGGCTGGCGGATATTTACGGCTTGGCGCGGCGACAGTTGCGGCGCTTGGGCGTGTCGGCGGTTTACGGGGGAGAATTCTGCACGTTCGGCGAATCCGAGCGGTTTTTTTCCTACCGCCGCGAGAGTCGGACCGGACGGATGGCGACGTTGATTTGGTTGGGATAGGGGGAAATAAGCCCTCACCCCCGGCCCCTCTCCCGGAAGGCGAGGGGAGTTATACGCGGTTTTTCAGGCGGTATCCCAAGCCGCATCCCAAGCCGCTTGAAAGAAGTCGTGCTCGCAGTGCATGGCGTAGCGGTAGGCGTCGGCGACGGCCAAGCTGTCCGGGGCATGGCGATCCAGCAGCCGTTCCAGCCGGGTGGCCAGTTGCTCGAAATCGGCGCTGCCGTAGGTTTGAACCCAATCGCTGTAGGCGTGCGGCTCCCGTTGCTGGCCGGCCAGTTGTTGGCCGATCCAGGCGTACAGCCTCATGCAGGGGGTCATGGCCGCGACCGTGACGCCGGTTTCCTGGCCCCAGGCGGTGGCGAGCAGGAAATCGGTGTAGCGGCGGGTGGTCGGGCCGGGCGCACTTTGGTCCAGATTCAGCCCCCAGGCGGCGGCGACGCCGCGATGCAGTTCCAGTTCCTGGAGAACTCCGCCCGCCAGTTCGTGCAGTTCCCGGAAACCGGTCCAGTCGGGCGCCTTGGCGGCGGCGATGGCGTAGGCGCGGGCGAAGGCGTGCAGGTAGAACACATCCTGCCCGATGTACCCAGCAAAACGCGGGCGGGGCAGCGAGCCGTTGCCGATGCCTCGCACGAACGGTTGATCGAGACAGGCTTGGGCAAGGTCGGTGTTGGCTTGCCAGAGAGTGCGGGAAAGCGACATCGCAACGGTTCCTTTATCAAACGGCTGTGGTCCCGATATTATGCCGTGCATAGTGTCGCCAAGGAGAACGCCGATGGCCCCCCGCGTCAGGAAAACCGTAGCCTCGCCGTCCGACCCGCCCGAACCCGTCGCCGATTATCGTTTTGATGCGGCCCGCAAGAACATCCCGCCGGCGGGATTGGCGGCGCAGGGCAAGCTGGCGGAGCCGAGGCGCATCCGCTACGACTACGATCCGCACCGGCCGCCGCTGTTGCGCTTCGACGCCAGTGGGGCGGCGGATCGCTTGCCGGAACTGCTGGAAACGGCGCGGCGGCGGGCGTTGACCGAGGAGGAAACCCGGTGGTTGGCGGAGGCGCTGCGGGATCGGCAGCCGTGGTTGGAGTGGGCGGGCAAGCGGGAGCAGCGGTCTTTCGAGGTGG
>Ga0209573_1003767_pt1 | contig 16025 bp, 12 predicted proteins | sample TNRBio252014_DNA_FD_185870 | JGI IMG/M metagenome (GOLD analysis project Ga0209573, IMG submission 185870) | Wastewater treatment Type I Accumulibacter community from EBPR Bioreactor in Madison, WI, USA - TNR Reactor_6/25/2014_ DNA (SPAdes)... | ecosystem: Engineered > Bioreactor > EBPR >...
AAGGCCAAACTATCGATAAGCCATTTTAAACCCCATGTCGGTAGTTATTCCGCCAAAATTCGCCACCTTTGGTTCCTGCTTACCCAAGCCGTGGCATGACGTGCAGGAAAAGTAGTAAAGTCAAACTAAGAAGTCCGATCAAAAGCGGCAGAGATAGCGCCTCCGCCTTTGGGCGTTTCGTCGTCAAACGTCCGAAAAAAGCTACGCGCCACTCGTCCTTCCCTCCCCCTTTCTAATCCCCCAAATCCTAATTAAACAGATTGATAATTATCCTGTCACCTTGTCAACCCGTCACCTCACCTCCCCTTACCATCCCGGTATAATATTAAGGCCAAACACACCCCGGGTATTTTTCACCAGCGGAAACGCGTAATACGGCTCTAGTACCATCGCTCCGAACAAGTTGAAGCGCAGCGACATGCCCGCCGTGAAAATGGGGCGAGCCTTGTAGTATTCAATCAAGGGGTCGCCGTTTTCATCCAGGATGATATTGCCGAAGGCGTCTTTTTTGTAGGTATTTCCCGAAAACTGGCTGGGCAGGTACCATGCCATGCCGCCGTCGACAAACAGGTTGAGGTCGGTGAACAGCACTTTAGAGGGTATCAAGGCCAGTCGCTTGGGCCCTGTAAAAGGCATGCGTATCTCAAAATTGGACACCATTACCTTGCTGCCCAGCAACTGGTCGATCTGCACGCCGTTTTCGAATAAAGTCTGGCCGACGCCGCCCGTATTAAGGCCGTGCATAAACCAGGGACTCCCCACATACATATCATACCCGCTCATGTGGTCGCGGCCGTAACGCCCATAGTGCATAGCCCGGAAGGCAAAACCCAGCGGTTTCAGGAATTTATAAAAACGAAAATCTGCCAGCGCTTCGGCGTAATGGAATTCGCCGAAATACTGGTTGACGCCCACGCGGAAGCGATGACCGGCCAGCGGGGCCGTGAGGCCGAACACCGAATTGTCGCCCACCAGGGCGGCCTCTAATCGCCAGGTATCATAGCGGGGCAGCTTGCCCAGCTTTTCGCGATCCTGCGCGATCAGATTGCCTATCAGCGGCCAGGTATTCGGGTTTCCGTCGTGGTCTATTGCTTCGTAATAATCTTTGTACTCATCCACTCGGCCGCTGTAGTGCGTATAATAGCCGCCGGCCTCCACCCTGAGCGTAGAAGTAAAGGGCAGTTGGGCAAAAGCGCCTATCTCCTGCGTAAACAAGCGGTAGATCTGGTAATTGTACTCGTAGGCCTGGATAGCGAGGTCGTCGCTGATGGGCACTGTATCGAGCCCCCCGAAATTATATCCGCTGGAAAAGCGGTAAGGGATATGCGAGATCACGCCACCCCAGTTCACGCGGTGTTCGCGGTTGAAATAGGCCACGATGCCGCCAAAATCAGATACTTCGCCGTTGAGTGCCAGGCTGGTGTATAGCTGGTGATTGCCCACCATATCGCTGAACAACAAATCAACCCCGCCGGCAGCGCCGGTAGTGGTGCCGAAAGTAGGGCTGTTGCCGATGCCGATAGCCGTGCTGCCGCCCACGTAGTCGAGTTTGAATTTCGATTTATAGGGCGATGCCACGTATTTGCCGGATTCGGCTGCCAGGGCCGCTTCGTCGACGCCCTGGGCGATCTGCGGGTCTACTACCATATCCGCGCGTTTGTTGACGCGGGGTAGCTGGGCCGCCTCGAAATTCACCGCCATCGGGTCGACCTCCTCATTCAGAAAATCGGCCGGCCTGGCGGTATAGACCACGTAATTGTTTTTGCTGTAATACGAATACACCAGCCTGTCGCGGCGCGCATCCACGCTCATCGCCGGCGAGTATTGCGTAATGCCGCTCACGCCGGTGAGTAGCCGGGTGAGTTGGTATACCTTGCCTGTAGCCGTTTCGTATTTATAAATATTGCGGAAGCCGTCGCGGTCCGACAAAAAGAGGATATTGCCGGCGGTATCCTGCACGGGGTTGAGGTTGTCGGCGCCGGGGAATACGTCGAAATGGCGGATTTGCCCGGTTGCGATATCGAGCGAAGCGATATTGAACGTCCACCTGCCCTGGTCGCTGCCGCGGCGCCAGCTCAGCTCGTCGGTAGCGAAGAGCAGTTGCGTGCCGTCGGCCGACCATTCGGGGTGCATCTCCGAGTAGCGGTCGTTGGTGAGGCGGGTGAGGTTATTATTTTTTAAATTATAAGAAAAAAGGTCAACCTGACCGTCCAGCAGGCCGCACACCACAATCGTTTTGCCATCGGGCGACCAGGCCGGGTTGCTGAATGCGGGCAGGCCTTTGATTTTCACTTCGCGCAGGGTTTTTCCGCTGAGGGCTTCTTTGATCACCAGGATATTCTGCCCTTTGCTCACCGCCACAAAAGCGAATTGCCTGCTATCGGGCGACCATGCCCCCGAGGACTCGATAAAATTGTAGTCGTCGATATGGCCGTCGGTGAGCGTATTGGCCACCTTGCGCAGCACCTCGCCTGTGCGGGCGTCGGCCAGGTAGAGGTCTATCGAAAACAGGCTGCGCTCAGACATAAACATCACATACCTGCCGTTGGGGCTGATCTCGGGCGAGAGGTTCATTTCTCCGCCGTTTTTACTGTTGATGAGTTCCTTGCCGGCCGGGTCTTCCTTTTTATCGCCCAGGTAAGGGCCGAACTTCAATTTAATCGCATCCACCCAAAGTTTTGACAAATCGGCCGAGCTCATATTGAGCACCTTCTTACAGGCCTCGTCGAAGCCGTAGCGGGCTGTAGCCACGTAAAACGGAGCGATCACCTTGTCGCCCTGCAGTCCGGTGAGGAATGCCCAGAACGCCTGGCCGTAGCGATAGGGAAAATACTTGGGATTATTGAGTTGCTTGATCGTCGGCACATCGTCGTGCAGCACTGCGTCGCGCATCCACATCGCCGTGTGGGGGTCAACGCTGCCGATAGAGAGATATTCGGCGAGGCCCTCCGTCATCCACAGGGGTATATTGCCAAAATCGCGCATCGACGTCGAGTCGCCTTTGAGTATCATATCGTATTGAAAAGCGTGCACCATCTCGTGGCCCAGCACGTGGAACGTCTGCTGGTTTGACATGGCGATGGGCATAATCACCCGGTTTTTCAGCGCCTCCGTGACGCCGCCCGTGCCCACGCCCACCGAGCCTCCGATGGTATTAGTCTGCTGGAAATCGGCATGGTCGTTATAAAAAATGAGGGGGTTGAGTCCCAGGATGGTATCGCGCAGCACGCGCTGGTGCAGGGTATACCAGTGTTCGCTCCAGCCGGCGAGTTCGGCCAGCTTTTCCCGGTTATTCAGGTAGTGGTAAATTTCAAAATGCGGCGTTTTGTACACCTTGAAATCGAATTGCTCGTAATTCGGCTTGTTGCGACCGAAGTACTGGGCCTGCACGGCAGTAATGGATGAAGCGGCCAGCAATAGGGCCAGGATGATGTGTGGAGCCCTCATAATCTCTGATTTTTGTGGATGTTAGCCCGGGGTTGCCTGGTTTGAGGGGGGGAGGGTGGGAGGGAGAGAGGGAGGGATCTTTGGTTCCCACTCTCTCACGCTCTCACACTCCCACCCTCAAACCGTGCAAACCCAGGGCAACAGTCTATGCAAATTTTATTCAATAAAACGCTTTTGCGCAATGACTTAAGTATCTGTACTACATGACAAGACACCCTTTTTTAAAATTTCCTGGTTAGAAATTTGTTAAAAATGAGGGGGGGGGGTGGTTAAGGAAGTATTAAGGGGGGACTGTAGGACTTTACGACTGTACGACTTTACGACTGTACGACTGGGGTGGCAGCGGTTTAATTCCATAAAAAAACCTTATTTTTCTAAAAAAAATACGTAATATAGCTTATGCCAAAAAAAATTGCCCCGGTAGATTACGCCGACGAAGTACAGCTGGTGCACAGCGGGGATGATTATTTTAAAAAATTAAAAAAACTCATCGCCGATGCCCAGCACGAATTGCACCTCCAAACCTATATTTTTGAACACGACGACACCGGGAATAGTATAGCTGCAGAGCTTATTAAAGCTGCGCAGCGTGGTGTGAAAATATTTGTATTGCTCGACAGCTACGGATCTTCTTCTTTTAAAAATAAAGCGCCTGAATTATTAAAAAACAAGATCCATATTCGCTTTTTTGCACCGCTATTTTCCTATAAAAATATATATTTCGGAAGAAGGCTACACCACAAAATCGTAGTTGCCGACGGCGCCGTAGCGCTGATAGGAGGCATCAATATTGCCGATAAATACAAAGGCACGGCTACGGAAAAAGCCTGGCTGGATTACGCGGTATTAATACGGGGGGAAGTGTGCAAAAAACTGCAAAAAATCTGTGCCGATTTTTATTACCACAACAGGAGTAAAAGAAAATCACATACCCACCCTGCTAATAGTAACCATAAAACGCCTATTAAAATAAGCCAGAACGACTGGCTGAATTATAAAAACGAAATCTCTACTGCTTACCGGAAAGCTATTAGCAATGCAAAGACAGAAATCATCATCCTGGGGAGTTATTTTATTCCCGGATTTAAATTTCGATATGTGCTTAAAAACGCGGCAAAACGCGGCGTAAAAATAAAAATACTCCTATCCGGCATTTCTGATGTGCCTTTAATAAAATACGCAACCCGGTATATGTATTCTTTTTTATTTAAAAACAATATCGAAATATACGAGTGGCCGCATTCCGTTATGCACGGAAAAGCAGCAATAGTAGACGGCCAATGGTCGACCGTAGGCTCATACAATATCAATTGGTTGAGCGCATATTCGAGTATAGAAATGAACATCGAAGTACCCGATGCCGCTTTCTCTTCGCAATTCTCCGCTCATTTGCACGATATACTGTCCGGTAGCCGAAAAATCAGCTACGAACAATTCCGGATGGAGCAAACCTTTTTGGACAAGGTCAAAAGCCGGCTGAGCTTCTTTGCAGTGAGAGCCTCCATCGTCATCCTGTCGGCATATGTAAACAGAAGGGGGATGGGGGATTGAGTTGTCGGTTGTCGGTTGTCGGTTGTAGTTAAAATTTAACAAAAAATAAAAGAACCCATAACTCACAACCCATAACTCACAACCGACAACTCACAACCGACAACTATTTCCCCGCCACTGCCTTAATCTTCTCCTCCAATTCGAACTCATTACCGGGCACATAGCCGGAGTGCTCATAAACGATATTGCCGGAGGCGTCAACCAGGAAAGTCTGGGGGATAGCCTGGAAATTCATCGCCGTTTTGAGCGCCTGGTTGGCATCGGCGAGTATGGTATATTCCCAGCCTTTGGACTCCACAAGGGGGCCTACCTTGGCCAGGGCGCGTTGGGTATCAATTGTAACTGCCAGGAATTGCACATTGTATTTCTCCTGCCATTCGGGGTAGAGTTCCATCACATTGTCGAGTTCGAGCTGGCAGGGCTTGCACCAGGTAGCCCAAAAGCTGATCACCGTGATCTTGCCGTTTTGGGTATAATCCTGGATATTTACGCTTTTGCCGTCGAGGGTTTTTACCTCTACTGCCGGCACGCCTTTTTGGGCGAAAGCCGTAAGAGAAAAAAGACTCATCAAAAGAGTAACTACGGTTAATTTTGTGCGCATCGCCTTTTACGGTTTGTATGATGAAAAAAAGATGTTTGCTGAAAGACTATTTTTGCAAATATCATCTGTGATTTGGCCAAAATACGCGAAAATTGCCTTTACTGAGGCTATACGTATCTTTGTAGACTAAAGTTCTATCTATCGGTCACCTTTAACCCGACGGTAACACTTGCCGGCGAGGCAAAACTAAACGATTTTCGATGAAAAACCACTTACTACTTGTCTGTGCGATTTGCTTAACGTGCTTTTGTCAGTTGGCGTACAGCCAGGAGCAAGAACCCGGCGGCGGGCGCATCTCGGGAAGCCTCGAAGGCAACGCCAATTTTTTCATGCGCGACTCGCTGATCGGCGCGGCCAATACACCGCAATACGATCGCCAACTCTATGGCGCCGACGCCTGGCTGAACCTGCAATACAGCAATTGGGGATTCGATATCGGCCTGCGTTTCGACTTATTCAACAACTCCAACCTGCTCAATCCCACCAGCTCGTATACCGACCAGGGCATCGGCAACTGGTTTGTGCGCAAGCGGATCAACAAGCTGGGCATTACGGTGGGTTATATGTACGACCAAATCGGCAGCGGCATCATCTTCCGCGCTTTTGAGGAGCGCCCCCTGCTCATCGACAACGCGTTGGTGGGCTTGCGGCTCACCTACGACATCGCGCCCAACTGGGTGGTAAAAGGCTTCACCGGCCGCCAGAAACAACAATTCGACGCCTACCGGTCGATCATCAAAGGATTCAGCCTGGAGGGCTTCGTCACCGGCGACTCCACCTCCACCTGGTCGCTGGCGCCGGGTATCGGCGTTGTGAACCGCACACTCGACGATGCGTCGATGAACTCGCTGGTGAGCGCGCTCAGATTTTATCTCCCGGAGGATATTTTTGTACCCAAATACAACAACTACGCTTTTTCGGCTTACAATACCCTGCACGCCGGGCCTTTCTCGTGGTACGTAGAGGGCGCCTACAAAACCAAAGACGCCATTAACGATCCCTTCGGCGTTACTGTTATTTCGCCTGATTCAATAATCATCGGCGACAAGTTTATCAACCGCACAGGTTCGGTGTTGTATACCAGTCTGAGCTACGCCGCCAAGGGCCTGGGCATCACCCTGGAAGCCAAGCGCACCGAAAATTTCAGCTTCCGCACGCGCCCGCAGGAACAACTCAACCGCGGACTGGTCAATTTCTTGCCGCCAATGACCCGCGTGAATACCTACCGCCTCACCGCCCGCTACAATGCCGCCACCCAAGAACTCGGCGAGCTGGCCTTCCAGGCCGACGCCCGTTATTCGCCCAACAAAAAGTGGAGCTTTAACGTCAATTATTCTTTTATCAACCGCCTCGACAGCGTGAAGCTCTACCGCGAATTGTTTACTGAAATTACCTACAAATACGAGCGCAAGTGGACACTCAGCGGCGGCGTGCAAATACAGAATTACAACCAGGAGGTCTACGAATTCAAACCCGAGGTACCTATCGTAGAAACCGTCATTCCCTATATCGACTTTTTATACAAAATAAACCGCAAGAAGTCGGTGCGCTTCGAAGCCCAATACATGTTGATCGGCGACGATGCCAAGGCCGGCGCCAAGCAGGACTACGGCGACTGGGCCTTTGCGCTCATCGAATTCAATATTGCGCCTAACTGGACATTCACCGCCGCCGATATGTACAACGTGAACCCCGGCAAAAATTCGCCCAAAGACGATAGCGGCGATGGTTTGTCGCTGCACTATCCGCGATTCGATATTTTTTATACCATAAAATCCAGCCGTTTTTCACTCAGCTACGTCAAGCAAGTGGAAGGCGTGGTTTGCACCGGCGGCATCTGCCGATTGGAGCCGGCCTTCAGCGGGGTAAAATTTACTGTTAACACTACCTTTTAAATCCAAAGCTATGAAGCGAGTCCTTTTCTCCCTTGTTATCGCCACATTTATGTTTAGTGCCTGCGAAGAAGTGCCGCCCGAAGTCAAACCCTTCGTGGTCGATCCCGACGATACTTCGGGAATACAAACTCAACAACGCCAGGTGTTGATAGAAGAATTTACGGGGGTGCGCTGCGTCAACTGCCCGGCAGGAACCCAGGCCATTCAGAGCCTGCTTAGCGCCCACGGCGATCAACTCGTGGCCGTATCTATCCACGCCGGATTTTTCTCTGATAACTATCCGCAAAGCCTTTACGATTTTCAGACACCAGAAGGTAATAGCCTGCTCGCTTACCTTGGCGAGCCGCTAGGGTTCCCCACGGCGGTCGTCAACCGCAAATTATTCGACGGCGAGCAAGACCTTCAACTGGGCCAATCGCAGTGGCCATATTTCATCGGCCAGGAATTGGCTACGCCGCCCAGCGTGAAAATCGATATTACGCCCGAATTCAATGCTGTCACGCGCGTCTTAAAAGCCGATATAGATCTTTTTATTGAAGAAAATATTGCCGAAAGCGATGTGCGCCTCAGCGTGATGATCACCGAAAACGGCATCGTAGACTACCAACTCACGCCCGATGCCCTTATTTCGAATTACGTGCACCTTCACGTGTTGCGCGATATGATGACCAGCTACGACGGCAATCCGCTCACGGAACCCCTTGTGGACGGCGCAGAGATCAGCCGCAGCTATACCCTTACGCTTCCCGACGGCTGGGTGGCCGACAATTGCCATATTGTGGCGTTTGTGCACTTTGGCGGCGGCTCGAAGGAGGTGTTGCAGGCGCATGAGGTGGGAATAACTGAGTAAGAGGGTGAGAGTGTGGGAGGGTGAGAGGGTGTGACTTGTCCTGAAATATCTCTCACTTTCTCCCTCCCACACTGCCACTCTCTTTTTATTCCACCCGTTTCGCCCATACCCATACCTGGAAGCCATAGGTGCCCAACCAGAAAGCGAGGGCGGCGAAGGATAGGGCGCTGAGTCCGGCAAAAAGTTTATCGGCTAGCATATCGATATTGAAGAGGTGGTAGCTCACAAAATCGGTGACTACAAAAACAGTGTGGATACAAAACAAGACAAAAAGAATCTGGACGAGCATGCGCAGGTACAACACCTGCCGGATCTCTTTGGGTTGGGTAGCGGTTTTGCGTCGATGCTTAATATAGCGGGCTGCAAAATACAGGTACGCAAAAAACGTAGTGAGTTTTAGAAATTGCTCAGCAGCCCCAAAAAAGGGATTCAGTGGCTGCCGGTCCATCCCGCTTTTATAGGCAACAGGCATAAAAAACATCACTACAAAAAACAACAACTGCCCAACGGGAAGAATAAAGTGTTTGATATCGCTGCCCCGGAAGCGGTAAGCGGGATACAACGAAATTTTTACATAATAAAAAAGCAACGTGGGAAAAGCCAGTGTATAATAAATGGGCAGAAACTTCCAGGCGGGATAGAATTTATAGAAATGGCTGATCACCAAAATGCTGTCTAACAAGGTTAGCGCTATTGTGACAAGCAGTGTGCCATAAAACAGATTGGCGCGTTTGTCGCCTGATTTTTTTATAAAAAACAAAAAACTCATACCCAGGCATTGCAAAACACCTGCGGCCATCATCAACAGCAGCAGGTAGAAAAAAATGCTATGCGGTTCCTGGCCGGGCATAAATTATTTTTAATTCGGGAATTCCTTTCGCCAGGCGTGGAAGATGGCATCCACGGCGGGATTATCTTCCCAACTGTCGGCAATATCGTCGATGGCCAGGATGCGGTCGAAAAGGACATCCTGGGCCTTGCCTTCGGCCAATGCGCGGCTGTAGGGCACGTGGCTAAAGCTCACCATAGTATACATGGGTATAAACTGGTCGGGATATTTTTCGTGTAAATGGGCGGTAATTTGCTTGCGCAGCAAAAAGTTGGGGTCGGCCACCAGGTCGCGCATTTCCACAAAATTATTGAGTGCCAGGTCGGCAATGGCATTGGCATCGGCGGCCCTGCTCGAGCTAAACTCAGGCAAGATGCGGCCCCAGTCTTCGCCGTAGTGGTCGGCCATTTCATCGAGTATGGTGCAATCTTCGAAGCCTGCATTCATACCCTGACCGAAAAACGGCACGATGGCGTGTGCGGCGTCGCCCAGCAGCAGCGTGCGCCCTGCTACTTCCCAGGGCGTGCAGCGTACCGTAACCAGCGCGGAGGTAGGGTTGTGATGAAAATCTTCGAGCAAGGTGGGCATCAGGGGAATGGCATCGGGAAAATTGCGCTCAAAAAAGCGCATCACCTCATCATCGGTATTCAGGTGGTCAAAAGCGTCTTCGCCGCCTTCAAAAGGTAAAAACAGCGTACAGGTAAAGCTGCCGTCGGCATTGGGCAGGGCGATCAGCATAAAATTGTGGCGCGGCCAGATATGCAGGGCGTTGAGATTGGGCATCGCATGGCGGCCGTCGTCGGTAGCGGGTATCGTAAGTTCTTTGTAGCCGTAATCGAGAAAAGACTGCGAATAGTTGAATCGCGGGCGTTTGAGCATGCTATTGCGCACGGCTGAAAACGCGCCGTCCGTGCCGAAAATAAGCGGCGCCTGCATCTGAATGCGATCGCCGGTGGGGATATGTTCGAATGCGGCGATATTATTGTCGAGGTCTACGCCGCGGCATTTATGGTCAAAATGAAATTTTACATTTTCAAACCGGTCGGCGATGCGCAACAATTCGAGGTTGAGACCGCCTCTCGAAACAGAGTAAATAGCCTGTCCGGTCTCACCATAAGGCTGGAAAGTGAGCTCGCCCGACAAGCTGTGTATCATGCGGCCGTACATGGGGATGGCAACCTTTCTGATCTTGTCTTCAATGCCCGCTTTGCGCACCGCTTTCCAGCCCCGTTCGCTCATGGCGAGGTTGATAGAGCGCCCGCCGCTATAGCCGGCGATGCGCATATCGCTGCGTTGTTCAAAAACTTCGACATCGTAGCCACGCTTAGCCATAAAAATAGCCCAAAGCGCGCCCACCAAGCCCCCGCCTGCAACGATTGCTTTTTTATTGGCCGTCATGTGTGATTGATTTAATCAGTTAGGAATCGTGGTTTACTTAAATCATAAATCGCAGGGCAATAAATTGGGTGATAAAACCTACGAAATAACCTCCATAGAGGTCGGCAGGTTCGTGTGCCTGCAACAACAGGCGACTAGTGCCCACCAGCCCTGCTACTACCAACACCAGCATCAATACGATGTTCATATTGAACTCATAAGCGCCCAGCCAGGCCGTCTGCAGCGTGAAGGTATCGTAGCTAAATAGCAGCATGGTAATGATGACCATGCCCACCAATCCACCCATGCCCACTGCGTGCGCGCTGATCTTGCGGAAAATATTGAGGAAAAACGATACAAAAAGCGCGATGACCGCGCCCAGCAAAAAGGTTGTATAAGCCGTGGGGATCAGCGAATTATGAAGGAAATTGTAAAAAATCCACAGATAAAATACACCGGTAATAATATAGGGGCCTATGCGCTCGTCCTTATCGCGCATTTCCAGGGTGCTGATCATGCCCAGCATGCGCAACATGACTATAGCTACACCGGGAATGAAAAAAGTAGATAAAAAAATGCGCAAAAGAAGCAATTTGCCTGCCGCTTCTCCTATGCTGTTCACCCCAAAAAGATAGGGGTTGACCAATAGCAGTAAAGCCATCATATAGGTAGGCATCAACAGCGGATGAAAGAGAATTGAAATTACTTTCGCAAGCATGCGGAGCATAATAGCCCTTTTTGGTGCAAATTCGACGTGCAATATACGCAAACTTTGCAGACAAGGTTATCTTTGGCAGGGCTGTTCTCTGTCATTCGGTTGTAGGTTATAAGTTGTAGGTTATAATTTTATTTTGTAAAAAACCTACAACCTACAACCTACAACCTACAACCCACAACAACATGACCATCCCTGAATTCTTGCAAACCGAAATATTTCGCTTCGGCGACCTGGCCGTCACGGCAGGCGATGCCATGGCGGGCGGACTTACCCTGATAGCCATATTGGCGGCAGGATACTGGCTGATTGTGCGGGTACTGCCCCGTTTCTTCAAGCGCTCGCGCATCGATGCCGCTGATCGGCGCCGAATAACGTTGTCGGCGCTGATGGCCTTGTTTTTCCTGATCACCCTGGCCGTCATGCGCAGTTCGGGTATTAACCCCGAGTTGTGGCGCGTAGGTGAGCGCGTGCTGCGATTGTCGCTGGTGGCCGAGGTATTGTTTATTTTGCAACTGGCGCGGTTGCTCGATACCATCATCGAACTTGTACTGGCGCGCAAATACTCGCGGCGGCATCGCGAAGACGGCCTGGCGCCGGCGCGGAACGCCAGCGTAGCGCGGCCCTTGCTGTACACCCTGGCGGTATTGCTGCTCATCCAGCAATTGGGGCTCAACTACACGCTTTTTACGTTTAAAAGCGGCGGCAACGTGGTCGATTTTAAGTTGTCCAAAATTATCGTGGCCGTAGCCGTCGTATTTGGCGCCCGACTTTTTTATTGGGTACTCACTCAACTGGCCTTGTATACATACTACCGCCGCCACCGCATCAACGAAGGATCGCGATATGCGGCCAACCGGCTCCTGGCCTATTTTATTTACACGGTGACCGGACTTATGGCCATTGAAATGCTGGGCGTGCGCCTTACCGTGATATGGGGCGGCGCAGCAGCCTTGCTGGTAGGCATAGGTCTGGGCCTCCAACAGACGTTTAACGACCTCATCTGCGGTATAATTCTCCTTTTTGAACGTACGGTTGAAGTGGGCGATGTAGTAGAAATGGACGGCATGGTGGGATCGGTCAAACAAATCGGACTGCGCACCTCCCTGGTAGAAACCCGCGATAATGTGACGGTGATTGTGCCCAACTCCATGCTGATCACTGACAAGGTGATCAATTGGAGCCATTTTGACGACAAGGCACGATATAAATTACAGGTCGGTGTCGCTTACAATTCCGACCCCCAACTCGTAAAACAGTTGCTGCTGGAGGCTGTTTCAAACCACGACACGGTGCTTGCCAATCCTGCACCGATCGTCCGGCTGGTCAATTTCGGCGAATCTTCGCTCGATTTCGAGGCGCTTTTCTGGACAAAAGACCTGCTGGAAATCGAAAATATCAGAAGCGATATCCGCTTTGAGATTGAACGCCTTTTCCGTGAGAACAATATTGTCATTCCTTATCCGCAGCGGGATGTGTGGGTAAAGGAAATGCCGCCGATACCTCCTTACGATAAGTAATAATAGCATCGGCTAATACGGGATTGTTGCGTTGTAGATTGCGCCAGCGCAGCCATTGGCGCAAATGCCCGAGTCTTTTGGTATAAATGCGCGCCCACCAGCCAAAAGGCGCCAGGCTCAGCAAGTAAATCCAGGGCCAGGGTTGGGGCAATATCCAGGCTGCGAGGCGGTATTGCAGGTAATAAAACAGGGGGAAAGCGATCAAGCCGAAAGAGATTTTGACCGTTGAGTCGTATCCCACATAAAATTTGAATACACGCACCAGTTGAGCCGGCACCTCTGTAGGCAGCCAGTTGTTGAGTCGCCCCCACAAATAAGCGGGCCACGTCAATACCATCCACAGCCAATCAGTTGTTTTCGGGTGGCGATTATGGCTAATACGCTGCATAGTTTCCGGCAGCAAACCTGCGCGGGATAGCGCGTCGGCGTATACCGATGTTTTTTCTTCGAGCGTTTGGTATACGGCCTGGTCTTTTCGCAGTGCGTCAATGAGTTGTTTAGTTTGGTAAAACCGCTCTTCCGCGCTTAGGTAAAAAGGTAAAAAATACTCGAGTTGTCGCACCAGGCTGTCCTCATTGTCATCACGCGTATCAATGATCAGATCGCGCACTTTATTTTCCAGGTCGGTAGTAAGTTGACGGGCCGCCTCCATGTGATCTTTGCGGAATAAGTCTTCATACGCGCTCACATGCAAGTGTTCGCCCACCAAAATAGTCACCTTGCTGCCCGAATGATCGGGGCGGTCGTAGTTGAGGCCGATGGGTAAAATAGTAATGCCGGCCTTAAAAGAGGCTGCATTTTCGGCAGAAAGCACGATACGTGCGGTGCCGGTGCGGAAGGGTCGAAGGCGTCGCTCGACAAAACTACTACCTTCGGGGGCGATATACATAGCGCCACCGCTCAAGAGGTGTTTCTCACTGCGGTCAAAAGATTCGTTATTGTCGATAGTGAGTTTGGTGACGTCTTGTTGTCTTTGAATAGGCACGCAATAGAGCGTATCGAACAGCCAGGCCATAAAGTGGTTGCTATACAAACCGGCATTGGCCAGAAAAAATACCTGTTTTTTTACTTGGGCTGCCGGTATGATGGCATCAAGGGCCGTATTGGGGTGGTTGGACACCACGATAGCGGGGTTTTTGAAGGCCAGGCGCTCCTTGTTTACGACTACTGTTTCGGGATAATAAATTTTTAGCGCCAGCCTGACTATCTGTTTGAGAAACGCATAAAGACCACGTAGGAAAGGGTTCAAGGTTACACTTTGAAGTTTAACAGAAAATCTTTTACGTCCTGGTCGAAGCGGGCGCCATCGTCGCCGTGGAAGGCCACCTCTATAGGCAGGGCAAATATAGGCAATCCCGAGTCAGCGAAAAAATCGCGGTGTGATTCCAATCGCACGGCGTCTTTTTCGGTGGTCAAAATGATTTTTCGCGGCGCACTCAACACATTGAAAGTGCGTTGCAGGTTTTGTATGTCATCGCTATCGAAATAGTGGTGGTCTTCGTATTCCAGAACGTGCGCGGTAGCCACCTTTTCGCTAAGGTACGCCATCAGATAGTCGGTATTGGCGATAGCGCAGATCAACAGCACCTCCATATCGGGCTGTAGGGGCATAGCCACCGAGGGTTCAAATACATGATAAGGCGTGCCGTAATGATAATACGAAAAATACATGCGCTGATGGGGCAAAGGTTCTATCTCTCGCACAAGGGATTGGCGCTGCTCTTCGGTCAACGCGGTAGGACATTTCGATACAATAATAATATCGGCGCGTTCGTAGGAGGCGCGCCATTCGCGCAATCGCCCCGAAGGCAGCAGGTAGTCGCGGGTAAAAGGCTTGCTGTATTCCGTGAGCAGAATATTCAACCCCGGCTTCACGGCGCGGTGTTGAAAAGCGTCGTCGAGCAGGATGAGTTGGGTGTCGGGTGCGCGGCTCAGGATACGCGGAATGGCAAAAGCTCGGTTTTCGCCCACCGCAACCAACACATCGGGGTATTTTCGCTTGAATTGCATGGGTTCGTCGCCGGTATCTTCGGCGCTCATCTCTGTTTTTACCTCCAAAAAACCTGTCGTTTTACGACGATAGCCGCGACTCAGCGTAGCTATGTCGATATATTCCTTAAGCAGCCGGAGCAGGTATTCTATATGCGGCGTTTTGCCCGAGCCGCCCACCGACAGATTGCCCACCGAGATCACCGGCACGCTGAAATGCACCGACTTGAGCAAGCCTGCGCGGTAGAAAAAATTGCGCAGTCCTACCGCTATGCCGTAAAGCAGGGAAAAAGGCGAAAGTAGTATTTTGACGAGCCATTCCTGAAGCATGGGAGCAAAGGTACGTTTATACAGGAAAGCGATCAAGCGTGAAAATTGTTTACCATATTTCAAAATTGTCAAAAATCATTGTCGCAGCGGCACAAGCTGTCTATTTTGGGTTGTAAATACCTAAAACATGCCAGATACTATCGACCTTCGGCCCCGGTTTCAACAGTATGTCGCTTTTCCGCCTTCCGAGGTGGTGCATCGCCTGCAGACGGCTCTCAATGAGCACAAAGATTATGTCAGGGGCTCCGTGTATGAGCAATACATAGTGCTGTCGATACCGGCTGAGAAACAACATTTCTGGTCGCCCAGGCTAACTATTACTATCGAGCCTAAAGAAGAAGGCAGCATGTTGCGAGGCTTATTCGGGCCTCTTCCTTCAATTTGGCTTATGTTTGTTTTTGGATACGGCATTATCGGTTTTATAGGTATGATTGCCGCCATTATCGGTTTCTCACGTATGAGTTTGGGGCTTTCTACTTATGAACTCTGGATACTCCCGGTATGCGCTATTCTGGCAGCAGGCATGTATGCGGCAGGCAAAACCGGCCAACGCCTGGGCCGTGATGAGATGGAACAGATTTACGTGTTTATGGGAGAAGCGTTGGGGAGAGAGTGAGTAGGGTTAGCGTTTACCGCTAACCATAACTGAAAGAAAACCCGTACCGACAACGGAGGTCGGGGAGAGGGAGAGAAATTGATTTATAAATTATTGAAAATAAACTTTTTATGAAAATATTTTTCGCGACACTTGCTTCGTTATTTTTGCTGTTTGCCGTCGTGCAGTACAACGACCCGGACCCCTGGCTTTGGATAGCCATATATCTAGTGGTTCGAAATTCAATTGATGCTTAAGTTTAGTATCTTGCGAAGAAAAAAAGCGATGCCGACGCCAAAGAGTCCCAAAATTGAAGTGAGTGAATT
>Ga0209573_1003768_pt1 | contig 16013 bp, 11 predicted proteins | sample TNRBio252014_DNA_FD_185870 | JGI IMG/M metagenome (GOLD analysis project Ga0209573, IMG submission 185870) | Wastewater treatment Type I Accumulibacter community from EBPR Bioreactor in Madison, WI, USA - TNR Reactor_6/25/2014_ DNA (SPAdes)... | ecosystem: Engineered > Bioreactor > EBPR >...
ATGAGGACCGAGCAGGCGCCGCACTCGCCCCGCTCGCACCCGGGCTTCGTCCCGGTGAGGCCGAGCTTCTCGCGCAGCACCGTAAGCAGCGTGTCGCGAGGCTCGACGAGGACCTTGTGCGTCCGCCCGTTGACGACGAGCGTCAGCTTGGACGGCTCGGCCGCGGGGAGCTCTGTGACGGGCGTCGCCGCGGCCTGCGGAGCAGAGAGTGCTTCCTTCGCCACCACGACGCCGACCGCCGCCGGGACCACCGAGCCGAGGAAGCCTCGACGGCTGACGCCGCCGGGCGCGGAGTCGAGGTCGTTGGGATCGTCCGTTCTGTCGACCATGCGTCCTCCCGCGACCGGATCCCGAAGTGACGAGCCGTACCCGGTCGACGATCGGCCATGTTACGACGCGACGGGGTGACACAATGCCTCCAACGGATGCGACGCGCTCTCGTCTTCCTCGCGGTGCTTCTCCTCGCCCGGGTGGGAACGGCGCAGCCTCGTCCGGGACCGACGACGCTTCCCGGGGGCGTGGCACCCGGCGGACTGGCCGCACAGGCGGGGGGCATCAAGCTCAACCGGAAGGTGAAAGCCGAGCTGAAGCAGGACGCCCCGGCCCGGTCGCGTGCCCCGGTCCTGAAGGGGGGAAGGATGCGCCCTTCCCCGGAGCCTCGGTCTTCGGCCTCTCCGCCGCCGAAGCCGAAACCGAAGCCCGCTCCCCGGAACCCATAGAGCCCGTAGCCGAGACCCGCGCCCTGTCGAGAACGAAGCCGCCGGCCGGGACGGGCGACGGGCTTCGACCCGGCCTCAGCTGAGGGTCATTGTCTCGATTCCCGGAGGACGTCCCTGATGGCCGCCGCGAGGGCGTCGGCATCCTCTCCGCGAACGAGGTGGACGACGCCGCCGGGCAGGCGCATGACTCCGCCGATGCCGGCGGCGAGGAGCGAAGGCTCGTCGAGCAGCGCCGGATCCGCGAGGCTGACGCGGACCCGCGTTCTCGCGCATGCCTCCACCGTCCGGACGTTCATGGCCCCGCCGAGCGTCTGCAGGACGGCCCTGGAAAGCAACCGGACCTGCGGCGACGGGTGCGCACCGGAAGACTGCGCGGTCGCGGTCGGCGTGCCAGGCGAGGATGCTCCTCCGAGGACGCCCTCCATGGCCGTCTTCAGGTTCTCCGAACGGGTCCCGAAGACCGCCTGGACCGCGTTCCCGATGACGACGACGCCCGCCGCTCCCAGCGCCCTGAGCGCCTTCTCGTCGGCGCCGTCGAGGTCGCGGACGGTGACCCGGATGCGCGTGATGCATGCGTCGAGGCTCTCGATGTTCCGTGCACCGCCGAAGGCGGCGACGAGCCGCTCGGCGAGACCTGTGGCCTCGGCGGGGGCGGGGCGGCCGGCTCCCGGGGCCGGTACCGGCGCGGCCACCGCCTCTTCCCTCCCGGGCGTCTTCAGGTCGAAGCGGAGGATGGCCGCGCGGAAGAGACCGAAGTAGAGGAGGCCCCAGAGCGGCCCGAGAAGTGGCACGAGCCAGGGCCGGGTGTCCATCGACCAGTAGAGGACGAGGTCGAAGAAGCCGTGCGAGAACGTGAACCCGAGCTTCATCCCGGCGAGGTTCGCGACGACGAAGGCGAGGCCCGCGAGGAGGGCGTGGAGCGCATAGAGGAGCGGCGCGAGGAAGAGAAACGAGAACTCGATCGGCTCGGTGATCCCCGTCAGGAACGACGTCGCCGCGGCCGAGACCATGATCCCGCCGACGCGCGCGCGGTTCTCGGGGCGGGCGCACCGCCAGATGGCCAGGGCGGCCGCCGGCAGGCCCCACATCTTGAAGAGGAAGCCTCCGGAGAGGATCCCCGCCGCCGGGTCCCCCGCGAAGAAGCGGGTGATGTCGCCGTGAACGGTCTTCCCCGCCGCGTCGACGAACGACCCGATCTCGAAGAAGAACGGGACGTTCCAGATGTGGTGGAGGCCGAACGGAAGGAGGAGACGCTCGACGACGCCGTAGACGAACGTCGCCGACGTCGGCTGGCCGTAGGCCACCTGGTCCGAGAGGACGTGGATCCCGCGCTGAACGGGCGGCCAGAGAACGGACAGTGCGACGCCGAGGAAGGTCGCCGCGAGGCCGGTCAGAATCGGCACGAGGCGCTTGCCGCCGAAGAAGCCGAGCCACGCGGGAAGCTCGGCCCGCGAGAAGCGGTTGAAGAGCGCCGCCGCGAGGAGGCCGACGAGGATTCCGCCGAACACCCCGGTCTCGACGGAGTCGAATCCGAGGATCCGCGTCGTCGGCAGACCCAGGAGGTGCGCCCCGGCGCCCATCGTCGCGAGGAGGACGACGTGGCCGACGACGGCCGCCACCGCCGCCGCCCCGTCGTTCTGGGTCAGGCCGAGCGCGACGGCGATGGCGAAGATGAGGGGGAGGCTCGTGAAGATCGCGCCGCCCGCCTGGCCGAGGACGCTCGCGACGGCGTCGGGCAGGAGGCCGAGCTTCGCGCTCCCGAGCCCGAGGAGAAGGCCCGCCACCGGGAGAACGGAGACTGGGAGCATCAGCGCCCGGCCGATCTTCTGCAGGAGCGCGAAGGCCCGGCCCGCAGCGCTCACGGCGCGCCCCCCGCTGCCGACAGGAGGGCCCTCACCTCCGCGGCCGTCGTCGCCTCGAGGGCGCGGACGGCGAGCGCGCGGCAGGCGTGGAACGAGACCTCGCGGACGCGCGCCTTCACCGACGGGACCTGCCCCGCGCCGACCGAGAGTTCGCCCACACCCAGGCCGAGGAGGAGCGGTATGGCCGCGAGGTCTCCCGCGAGCGCCCCGCAGACCGCCGAGGGAATACCGAACCGGCGCGCGGCGGCGCAGGTGCGGCCGACCAGGTGGAGAACTGCGGGGTCGAGGGCGTCGGCGCGCGGAGAGAGCCGCGGGTGCCCCCGGTCCATCGCGAGGGTGAACTGCGTCAGGTCGTTCGTCCCGATCGTGACGAAGGCCGCCTCCTTCAGGAACGCGTCCGCGAGGATCGCCGCCGAGGCGACCTCGACCGTCATCCCCGCACGCCGCCGGGGCGCACCGAGCCGCTCGCGCTCCTCTTCCAGGTCCGCGGTCGCCCCGCGCCACTCGTCGAGAACCGAGACCATCGGGAACGTCACCCTCACGTCGTACTCCTCCGGCACCCTGAGGAGTGCGCGGAGCTGGGCCCGGAACAGGTCGGGCCGGTCGAGGAAGACGCGCAGGCCGCGCTCGCCGAGCGCCGGGTTCTCTTCCTCGGGAAGCGGGAGCCAGCGCAGCGGCTTGTCACCGCCCGCGTCGAACGTCCTGACGACGATCGGCCGGCCGGGCCCGACCGCCTCGGCCACGGCGCGGTAGACCGCCTCCTGCTCGTCTTCCGACGGGACGTTCGCACGATCGAGGAAGAGGAGTTCGGAGCGCAGGAGCCCGATTCCCTCGGCACCCGAGGCGATCCCTTCCTCCGCGTCCACGAGGCTCCCCGCGTTCGCCAGGACCGCGACCCTCGCGCCGTCCGTCGTGAGCGCCGGCTCGGCCGCCGCGAGGCGGTCTGCGCTCCGGCGTGCCGCGCGCCGCTGGCAGCGCAGCCGGATCGCCTCGCGCTCGTCTTCGTCCGGCGAGAGGCGCAGCTCGGCGGCGTCTCCGTCGAGGACCGCGAGCGTCCCCTCGGGAATCTCGAGCGCGCGGGCGTCGATCCCCGCCACGGCGGGAATGCCCATGGAACGGGCCAGGAGCGCCGCGTGCGACGTCGCCCCGCCCGACACCGTGCAGAAGCCGGCCACCCCTCCCCGGCCGAGCGTCGCCGCCTCAGAGGGTGACAGATCCTCTGCCACGACGATCGAGCCTTCCGGAGGCGAGGGGGGCGAGGAGCGCTGCCCGACGAGGATGCGCAGGACGCGTCCCCCGGCGTCGCGCAGGTCGGCCGCGCGGGCGGCCAGGGCCGGGTTCGGCAGGCGCGAGATCCGGTCGGCGTACCGGCGCACCGCCTCGCGGAAGGCCCAGGCGGCGCTCTTTCCCGCGACGATCTCGTGCTCGGCCTCGGCGAGGAGGAGCGGGTCGTCGAGGAGCCCGACGTGCGCCTCGAAGATGTCGGCGTGCTCGCTGCCGGCTTCGGCGCCCACGCGCGCCTCGAGCGACCGCAGCTGGACCTTCGCCTCCTCGAGCGCGAAGTCCAGCTCGCGCCGCTCCGTCCTCTCGTCCTCGCCGTTCTCGAGGACCTCGGGCTCCTCGCGCACGATCCGCGCCACGGGCCCCGCCGCGCATCCGGGGGCCATCGGGACACCCGTGAAGACGCGCTCCCTTCGGGGCGCGACTCTCGGGGCCGTCGAGAGGGGCGCCCCGGGCTCGTTCCCGTCCACGGCCTCCAGGACGCGGGCGAGGGTCGCGAGCGCCTTCCCCGCGTCGGGACCCGTCGCGCGAAGCCTCACGATCTCGCCGTGGACGACGCCGAGCGAGAGGAGCCCGACGATGCTCCGCGCGCTCGCCATCGAGGTCCCCGTCTCCACGAGGACCTCCGCCCGGAACCGCCGTGCCGCGCTCGCGAGGGCCGCCGCGGGGCGGGCGTGGAGGCCGAGCCGGCGCAGGACTCTCACGTCCCGCGTCTTCTCTCCGAGTACGGGACCGGACGGGACGCCGGCGACGGCGGCGAGCCTCAGGACGAGGAGGTCGTCGACGCCCGCCATCACGAATCCCGTGGCCGCCTGCATCCCCAGCACCCGCTCGCGGCTCGTGACGACGACCGGCGTCACGAGACTCCGCGCCGAGCGCGCGACGAGGTCGGCGTCGAAGGCGAGGAGCGCTTCCCCCGCGACGACCCGGCGCCCCTGCGCCACGCGCGGCACGAAGCCGCGGCCGCCGAGGGCGACCGTGTCGAGACCGACGTGCAGCATCACCTCGACCCCCGAGTCGGTCGTGAGCGCGATCGCGTGCCCCGCCGGGTGGATCGTCGCGACGACGCCGTCGCACGGGGCGAGAAGCAGCGACGAGACCGGGTCGATCGCCACGCCGTCGCCGAGGAGGCGGTGCGCGAAGACGGGGTCGGGAACCCGCTCGATCGGGACGACGGGTCCCGACAGCGGCGCCTTGAGTACCAGCGTCGGCTCGGTGGAAGCGGCAAAGAGGCCGCCTGGCGGTCGTTCGTCCATGGCAGCGGAAAGGAGAGAGCCAGTATAGGCCGCGCCTATCGCCCTCCCAGGTTCCGTCAGCCGCGGCCGTTGCCGGAGACGGCCTCCAGCTCGACGACGGTCCGCGCGAGCTCCTCGACGATCGGGGCGGTCCCGGCCTCGCGGAACGCCTCGACGAGGGCTCCGAGGTACCAGAGCGTCTCGTCCCGGCCCGCGTTGAACCTCTTCCAGAGGATCGGGCCGTGGATCCGCAGGTCGGTGACCATCGTCCGGGCGTTGTGGAGCTTGTCGGCGGCCGAGACGAGCCTCACGTGGGCCGGCTCCCGCCGGACGCGCGCCACGTAGGCTTCCTTGCGCTCCCGCCACGGCGGCTTCGGGGTGACGTCCGTGTCGGTACAACCGTCGACGATGTCGGCCACGACGTCTCCGAATCGCGTGCGGATGGCCTCCGCCGTCGGGCGCCCGCCCTGGTCCTCCACCGCGTCGTGCAGGAGGGCGGCGATCGCCTGCTCCTCGGTCCCACCGTGCTCCAGGACGAGCGCGGCCACCGAAAGGAGGTGGGACACGTACGGGACGCCCGTCCCCTTCCTCGGCTGCTTCCGGTGGAGGTCCACCGCGAACACGAGGGCCTCGTCGAACTTCCTCGACAGGATCAGCGGACCGTTCTCGGACATGCCCCAATCCTGCCACGAACCGGCCCGGGCCGGACCCGTTCCTTCCTCCGCCGTAAACCGTTAGCCTTCCCGAATGCCGACCGCCAAGAAGACGCCCGCCAGGCCCGCCCGCCGCCAGAGTTCCCCGGAGCCCGCTCCCGCGCCCTCGGAGATCAGCGACCCCGCTGGCCTCGCCGACGTCCCCCCGCCCCTGGCTTACGAGCGGACCGCCGCCACCGCGGAGGACGAGGGGTTCGATGCCGCCACCGCCGCGGTCTTCGCGGCCGTCGTCGCGGTCGACGTGTTCTGCGTCGCGGAGGCGAATACGAAGTCTCCGGAGTACGCCCTCGACGCTCTCGTCTACGCGGCCGACCTCGCCGAGCGCGCCCTCGAGGCGGACGGCGCCGGCGACCAGGAGTTCACGCACCTCTTCGCCCCGCGCCTCCCGTTCGACATCCTCCTGGACGAGAAGAACCGCGTCACTGCGGCCGACCTCTTTCTCGCCCGCTTCGAGTCCGACCTTCCGAAGGAAGCGGTCCGCGCCGTGAAAGCGCTCATCCGCGCGGAGGACACGGTCGCCCGCGCGACCTGGGAGGGAAAGGACGTCACGATCGAGGACCTCTCCACGGGCCGCGCGCTCCCCGGACCGGCCCTCTGGCGGCGCGGGACCAGGCCTTTCGTCTGCCGCCTCGTCCGGTACGGAAACGTCCACGTTCCCGTCGCCGTCGAGCGTGTCCAGGGACGCGCCGGCATCGAGACGCTTCTCGAAGAGGTGAGCCTCGCCTCGACGGTCGCACGCGACGTCCTGAAGGCCGGCGGCCTCCGCCTCAGGAGCACGAAGAAAGGCTTCGGCCTCGGCGCGCGGCTCCTCGCGGTGCCGGAGGAGAGCTAGAACTCGATCGGAATCGGGGGATCAGGGGACCAGGGAATCAGGCGACCGGAGCTCCGGAGGACCGGAGGACCGGAGGACCAGCTTCACCATCCCTTCTTTTCAGCTGGGGGCCGCGCGCGGTGCGGTGCGTCTCACGGCCGCCTGCTGCGCGCGCCCGACCCGCTTCCGAGTCCGCTGCGGCCGGGCGGGGGGCCCGCGCGAACTCGCTGCGCTCAAACACGCGCGCGGGCCTGATCCCCGCCCGGTCCTCGCGAACTCGAGCGGGTCCCCGTGCGTGCTCGGGGGCGGCTCGCGAGACGCACCGCCCCACCCGCGGCCAGCGAGCTTCAACGATCTGCGGGGAACCGCTTTCCGGTCGGGGGGGCTGGTCTACGCTCTGCACTCTGTGCTGGCTATAACATAAAATCAAGACCAGACCCCACTCGAGAGACTCTGCTTCACCTGAGGTCTGAGCGGGCGGGAGGGGTGTCCCGCGAGCGGCGTCCGAGCACGCGCGGGGCCCCGCACGGCTCCGCGAGCAGGCCGCCGGATCAGGCGAGCGCACGTGTCTGACGAGCGAAGCGAGGAGTTTGCGCTCGCCCCGGCGGCCCGCACAGTGGAGCCGATGCGGGTCGCGCGCGCGGAGGAGGCGCCGCGGGGCACCCCTCCTGTCCGCGACTCGAGCGGCACGGTGGAGTGAATTGGCGTCTCTCCGGTCTCTCCGGTCTCTCCGGTCTCTTTCTCCCCTTTTCTCCTCCTCACGCCGGGCGCACCACGCGAAAAGGCCCGGCGCCTTTCGGTGCCGGGCCTTTTCGTCCCTGCGCGGAGGGGGCTTTGGAGGACCGACGAGAGCGCCCGGAGGCGCCCCCGTCGACGGCGGAGCCAACCCGGCGGACCGGGTTCCCCGAGGGAGTTCCTAGTACATCCCGCCCATGCCGCCGCCGCCACCGGGCATCGCGGGGGCCTTGTCCTTCTCCTTGATCTCGGAGATGAGGGCCTCGGTCGTCAGCATGAGGCTGGCGATGGAGGAGGCGTTCTGCAGGGCCGACTTCGTGACCTTGGCCGGGTCGATGATCCCCGCCTTGAGCAGGTCCTCGACGACCTCGGTGGCCGCGTTGAAGCCGATGTTGCCGCCCTTTTCCTTGAGCTCCTTGAGGATGACCGCGCCCTCGATCCCCGCGTTCGCGATGATCTGGCGGGAAGGCTCCTCGAGGGCCCGCTTGACGATGTTGATGCCGACCTGGATGTCGCCCGCTTCCTTGAGCGTTGCAACCGCGTCCATGGCCCGAAGGAGCGCCACGCCGCCGCCGGGGACGATGCCGTCCTCGACCGCAGCCTTGGTGGCGTGCATCGCGTCCTCGACGCGGGCCTTCTTCTCCTTCATCTCGGTCTCGGTGGCCGCGCCGACCTTGATGACCGCCACGCCGCCGACGATCTTGGCGAGCCGCTCCTGGAGCTTCTCGCGGTCGTAGTCCGAGGTGGTCTCCTCGATCTGCGCCCGGATCTGCTTCACGCGGCCCGAGATCGCCTCCTTGCGCTTGCGCTCGGTCGTGTCGACGACGATCGTGGTGTTCTCCTTGTCGACGACGATCTTCTTGGCCTCGCCGAGGTCGTCCCACTTGACGTTCTCGAGCTTGATGCCGAGGTCCTCGGAGATCATCTTGCCGCCCGTGAGGATGGCGATGTCCTCGAGCATGGCCTTGCGGCGGTCGCCGAAGCCCGGCGCCTTGACGGCGCAGACCTGGAGCGTGCCGCGGAGCTTGTTCACGACGAGCGTGGCGAGCGCCTCACCCTCGATGTCCTCGGCGATGATGAGGAGCTGCTTGCCCTGCTTGGCGGTCTGCTCGAGCACGGGGAGGAGGTCCTTCATCGAGGAGATCTTCTTCTCGAAGATCAGGATCCGGGCGTTCTCGAGGACGGACTCCATCCTCTCGGCGTCCGTGACGAAGTAGGGCGAGAGGTAGCCGCGGTCGAACTGCATCCCCTCGACGACCTCGAGGGTCGTGTCGAGGCCCTTGGCCTCCTCGACCGTGATGACGCCGTCCTTGCCGACCTTGTCCATCGCCTCGGCGATGATCTTGCCGATCTCCTCGTCGCCGTTGGCGGAGATGGTGCCGACGAAGGCGATCTCCTTGGCGTCGACGCTCTTCTTGAGCTTGTCGATCGACTCGACGGCCTTCTTCACGGCGATCTCGATGCCGCGCTTGAGCTCCATCGGGTTGTGCCCGGAGGTGACCATCTTGATCCCCTCGCGGTAGATGGCCTGCGCGAGGACCGTGGCGGTCGTCGTGCCGTCGCCGGCGATGTCGGAGGTCTTCGAGGCGACCTCGCGGACCATCTGGGCGCCCATGTTCTCGAGAGGGTCGGCCAGCTCGATCTCCTTGGCGACGGTGACGCCGTCCTTGGTGATCAGGGGCGAGCCGAACTTCTTCTCGATGACGACGTTGCGGCCCTTGGGGCCGAGGGTGACCTTGACGGCGTCGGCCAGCTTGTTGACGCCGCGGAGGATGCTCTGGCGAGCGTCCTCGCCGTAGGTGATGTTCTTGGCAGCCATTTCTCTAACCTCGCCTTACTTCGCGTCGACGATGGCCAGAACCTCGTCCTCACGGAGGATGAGGAAGTCCTGGTCGTCGAGCTTGATTTCGGTGCCGGCGTACTTGCCGATGAGGACCTTGTCGCCCGTCTTGACGGTCAGGGCCACGCGCTTTCCGTTGTCGTCGAACTTGCCCTCGCCGACGGCCTCGACCGTGGCCTCCATGGGCTTCTCCTTGGCGGTGTCGGGGATGATGATTCCGCCGCGGACCTGTTCCTTGGTCTCGATCCTCTTGACGAGGATCCGGTCATAGAGAGGACGAATCTTCATTGGGTGCTCCTTCGTGGGTTTAGGGTCTCTCGGGGCAGTCGGCCCCTGTTGGAGGTTCTGCTGGCGCCTGTTGGCACTCGCCAACGGCGAGTGCCAAGAACTTATGACCTGCGTGCGTTCTTGTCAAGTGAGGATAACCGCACGCCAGGGAAAAACGCTTCCGAGACGGCGTTCTATTCCCTCGAGAACTGCGCCAGGTGGTACGCGACGAAGGCCTTCTGCGACGGGGCCAGCTCCGGAAACACTGGCAGCGCAAGGGTTTCCAGCGCCGCACGCTCCGCTTCCGGAAAATCGCCAGGCTTCCCGCCGAGCCCGGCGAAGCACTCCTGGAGGTGGAGCGGAACAGGGTAGTAGACCGCGTGGCCGATCTTGAGCTGGACGAGACGCTCCTTCAGAGCCTCCCGTCTTCCCCGGGCGACCCGGACGACGAACTGGTTGTAGACGTGGTGTCGGCCTGGAGCTTCCCGCGGGAAGCCGATCCCGCCCTCCTCGAAGGTCCGCCCCCCGTGCTCGAAGTAGCGCTTCTCGATCTCGGCCGCGTTCTGCCGCCGGCCCGCCGCCCACGAGTCGAGGTGCGGAAGCTTGACGTGCAGGACCACGGCCTGGAGCGCGTCCAGACGGAAGTTGCCGCCCACGAGCTTGTGGTGGTATCGGCTCGTCTCGCCGTGCATCCGGAGGGCGCGAAGGGTCGCGGCGAACCCGTCGTCGTTCGTCGTCACCATCCCGCCGTCTCCGAAGCCACCCAGGTTCTTCGACGGGAAGAACGAGAAGGCGCCGAACTCGCCCATCGAGCCCGCCTTGTGTCCCTTGTACGAGGCGCCGAGCGACTGGCAGGCGTCCTCGATGACCGGGATCCCCTTGGCCTTAGCGACCGCCAGGATCGGGTCCATGTCGGCACACTGCCCGTACAGGTGGACAGGCTGGATCGCTTTCGTCTTCGGCGTGATCGCCTTCGCGAGCTTCTCCGGATCGACGTTGCAGGTCACGGGGTCGATGTCGCAGAAGACCGGCCTCGCCCCGAGGCGGACGACGGCCCCGGCCGTCGAGAAGAACGTGTAGGGCGACGTGACGACGTCGTCGCCCTGCCCGATTCCCAGCGCCATCATCGCGGCGAGCTGGGCGTCCGTGCCGGATGACATGCCGATCGCGTGCCGGACTCCGACGTAGTCGGCGACCGCCTTCTCGAACGCCTCGACCTTCGGGCCGAGGATGAAGCCCTGGCTCTCGAAGAGCTCGTCCGTTGCCGCGCGGATCTCGTCGCGGAGGGTGGCGTACTGCTTCTTCAGGTCGAGGAGGGGGACGGGGACGGCGAGCGGCATCGTCGGTTCCATAGCGGCCGGGAAGCATACGGCAGGGCGGCCCCGGGAATCACCACGTTCCGAACGAATCCAGTGCGAAGGCGTCCGGGAGCCCGTTACCGGATCCAGTACCGCGGTGCGGGGCGCCTCCGGGGCCTCATGACGGCGAGGAGGGCGATTCCCGCCGCGAAGCCGCCGACGTGGGCCCACCAGGCGACGCCCCCCGCGGCCGCCCCCGCCTGTCCCGAGGTGGCCAGAGCGGCAGAGCCCTGCCAGAACTGGAGGAGGAACCAAAGGAGGAGGAAGAGGAAGGCCGGGACCTCGACGAGGGGAAAGAGGAAGAAGAGGGGCACGAGCGTGACGACCCGAGCGTGCGGATAGAGGACGAAGTAGGCGCCGAGAACGCCGGCGATCGCGCCGGAGGCACCGACCATCGGCACGAGAGACGCCGTGGCGAACAGCCCCTGGAGAAGGGCCGCCAGTACCCCGCAGCCGAGGTAGAAGAGAAGGTAGCGAGCGTGGCCGAGCGCGTCCTCGACGTTGTCTCCAAAGATCCAGAGGAAGAGCAGGTTCCCGGCGAGGTGAAGAAAGCCGCCGTGGAGGAACATCGAGCTGAAGAGCCCGAGGACTCCCATCTGGAGGCTTCCCGGTCCCAGGTCACCCGGGTGGAACAGCCGCGCCGGGACGAAGCCGAAAGCCCTCACGAGCTCTTCGCCTCCGTTTCCGGCGAGGAGCTGCAACAGGAAGACGCCGACGCAGGCGACGATGAGAGCGCCGTTGACGAGCGGGACGGTGCGGGTCGGGATGGTGTCGCGCAGCGGGATCACGGCGTCGGGATGATACGGGCGACTCCCGCGCCCCTCCGAAAAACGAAACGCCCCGGGGAGACCCGGGGCGCCGCAGGGGCCGTAGCCTCCGCGCGGAGGGGCGCGGGGCCCCTCGCGTTCATCGCCGGAAGACTACTTCCTCTTCTTGTTGAGGAGAGTCTTGAGGTCCTTGCCTGCCTTGAACTTGGCAACCTTCGACGCGGCGATCTTGATCTTCGCCTTCGTCTGCGGGTTGATACCGACGCGGGCCTTGCGGTCGGCCACGCTGAAGATCCCGAGGCCCGGGACGGCGACGCGCTCGCCCTTCTTCAGGTTGTCGCTGATCGAGTCCACGAAGGCCTCGAATGCGGACGTCGCGTCCTTCTTCGACAGCTCCGTCTGCTTGGAAATCGCCTCGACGATCTCGGCTTTACCGGCCATGTGCGGATTCCTCCTCTTTCTCTCTGTGTCGTGCGTGCTCCGGGTCTACGCCCCGGAAAGCGTCACGTTTGTTCGAACGGCTGAAATGTAGGATTACGCCAGCACCTTGTCAACGGAAAACCCGCGTATTCAGCGGCTCCCTGAGCCCTTCCGGAGGACGACGGCGGAAAACCCGTCGTTCGAGGCGCCCGGCGGGACCCGAAAGAAGCCGTCCGGCCGGAGGGCGGAGCGGAGCGGCACGGGGAGCCCGGCATCGGCCGGGCGCTCCGGCGCCGCGTCCGCGCGAGAGGAGAGAACGCCGGCGACGACCCCCTCGTTCTCTTCCGGCTCCAGAGAACAGGTGACGTAGACGACGCTCCCGCCCGGAGCGCAGACGTCGAGCGCAGCGTGGAGAAGCGCCTGCTGTTTGCGGGCGAGCGCAGGCAGGTCGTCCGGCGAGAGACGCCAGCGGATCTCCGGGTTCTTCCGGAGCGTCCCCGTCCCGGAGCAGGGCGCGTCGAGGAGGACGGAGCGGAACGCCTCGCGCGGCAGCGGCGGGCGCGACGCGTCGGCGCGGACGACGAGAACCTCGTCCCGGCGGCCCGCTGCCAGGAGCCCGGCGGCGAGCCGGCGCGAGCGGGTGGGGTTGCGCTCGAGGGCGACGACGCGCCTCGCCTTCCCGCGAGCGAGAAGGGTTCGCGTCTTTCCGCCCGGGGCGGCGGCCAGGTCTACGACGACGTCCGCCGGCTCAACGAGCTCGCACATCGCCTGAGCCGCGACGTCGACGACAGCCAGCCGCCCCGACGCGATCGCCGGGTGGCTCCCCGCCGAGACTGAGGAGAGTGTGAGCGCGAGGGGCGCCCAGAGAGACGGCTCCCCTTCGAGACCCTCCTCCCGCAGGCTTTCGCGAAGCTCCTCCACGGTCGTCCCGCGCGGGTCGAGGAGGACGTCGACCGGCGCGTCGACGTCGTCGTCGCGCAGCGCCGCCTCGGCTGCGGCCGGCCCGAGATCCGAGAACCAGCGGCGCACGAGCCATTCGGGATGCGAGGTATCGAGCGCGAGCCGCGCGACCGGATCGGTCCCGGGCGGAAGGACGACCCGCGGCGGCTTCGCCTCCCAGGTCAGGCGGCGCAGGACCGCGTTGACGAGCCCCGCGGCCCGCGCCGAGCGTGCGCGGATGGCCTCGACCGTTTCTCCCACCGCAGCGTGCGCCGGGATCCGGTCGAGGAGGAGAAGCTGCGCGGCCCCGGCGCGGAGGGCGGCGCGGACGTCCGGGTCGAGCCCTTCGATCGGCCGGGAGAGGCTCCTCGCGAGGACGTGATCGAGAAGAGAGCGGTTACGGAGGACCGACCGGACGATGGTTCTCAGGAGCGGCCGGTCTCGCGGGGCGAGGCCCACCTCGCGCGCCGCGAGGAGGGGCGCGGCGAAGGCGCGGTCCCGCTCGACCCGCACGAGGATCTCTACGGCGAGCCCTCGCAGGGAGGTCACGCCCAGCTCTCTCCCGCCACGACCCGCTCGCCGCGCGAGAAGGCGCCGGCACCGAGAGGCTTGCGCCCCTCGGCCTGCAGGGCCGTCACCGAGAGCGCCCCTTCGCCGCACGCGAGGACGATCTCGTCCCCGGCCGCGAGCACCTCTCCCGGGGTTGCTCCCATCCGGCCCCGGGCCTCGCGGGCCGCAAGCAGCTTCACCCGCCGCCCGCCTCGATACGCGAAGAGGCCGGGCCACGGGGTGAAGGCATGCAGCCTGCGGACGAGCTCGAGCGCGGGGCGTGTGAAGTCGGCCCGGCCGTCCTCGCGGCGAATCTTCGGACAGACGGTCGCGAGCGCGTCGTCCTGGGGGGCCGCGACGGCCTCGCCGGAAGCGATCCGCGGGAGGGTCGCGACGAGGAGAGTCGCGCCGCCTTCGGCCAGTCGGGCGGAGAGCCCACCGGCGTTCTCGTCCGCGCCGATCGGCGTCCTGAGATCCGCGAAAACCCCGCCGGTGTCCATCCCCGCCTCCATCCGCATGATCGAGACGCCCGTCTCCGCGTCGCCCGAAAGGAGCGCCGCCTGGACCGGCGAGGCGCCGCGCCAGCGCGGAAGGACCGAGCCGTGGACGTTCACGCACCCGAGACGGGGCAGGTCGAGGACGCGCTGCGCGAGGATCTTCCCGTACGCGACGACGACGAAGATATCCGCGTTCGCCTCCGCGAGCCGCGCCACGGCCGCGTCGTCTTTCAGGGTCGGCGGCTGGAACACCGGGATCGCGAGCTCGCGGGCACGCCGCGCGAGCGGAGGGTCGGCAACTTCGGCCGATCGCCCCACCGGCTTCGCCGGCTGCGACACGGCGCAGACGACGTCGTGCCCCGCGGCGACGAGGGCCTCGAACGAAGGGACGGCGAAGTCGGGGGAGCCGAAGAAGACGATGCGCATGGCTGTGGGGATCGGCGCCTCAGCGCGGCTGGCGATCGACGTCGTCGTAGTAGTCGGGCGGCATGAGCACCTCGCGGCTCTTCGCCCCGCCGCTCGGCGGGCCGACGATGCCGTCGCGCTGCATCATGTCGATGAGCTTGCCCGCGCGGGAGAAGCCGATCTCGAGCCTCCGCTGCAGGAACGAGATCGAGGCCATCCGTTCGCGCACGACGAGGCGCGCCGCCTGCTCGTACATCGGGTCGGCGTCGTCGGGGTTCGCCTTCCCGCCCCGGCCGTTCGCCTCCATCACGGGCTCGCGGTCGGACGTGACGGACTCGTCGTAGATCGGCTTGGCCTGCTTCTTCAGGAAGCGGCAGATGTCCTTGATCTCCTCGCCCGAAACGAAGCCGCCGTGGACGCGCTGCAGGTACGACGTTCCGGGCGGGAGAAAGAGCATGTCCCCCATCAGGAGGAGCGCCTCGGCGCCGGTGGCGTCGAGGATCGTTCGCGCGTCGATCTTCGTCCGGGTCGTGTAGGCGATCCGGCAGGGGAGGTTCGCCTTGATCGTCCCGGTGATGACGTCGACCGAAGGGCGCTGCGTCGCCAGGATGAGGTGGATGCCGACGGCCCGCGCCTTCTGGGCGAGGCGCGCGACCGACTCCTCGATGTCCTTCGGGGCGGTCATCATCAGGTCGGCGAGCTCGTCGATGACGATGACGATGTAGGGCATCGGCGAGATGGTGCCGTCGGGCCCGTCGGCCTTCAGCTTCTCGCCGATCTTCTCCCTCACCTCGGCGAGGGCCTCGGGGTCGCGGATCGCCGCGTTGTACTGCTCGATGTTGCGGACGCCGGGCCACTCGGAGAGGAGCTTGTAGCGCCCCTCCATCTCGTCCACCGCCCACTTCAGGGCGTTCGCCGCCTTCTTCGGGTCGACGACGACCGGCACGAGGAGGTGCGGCAGGTCGTCGTAGTCCTTCATGTCGTTCATCTTCGGGTCGACGAAGATGAATTTCACCTCGTCGGGGCGCGCCTTGTAGAGGATCGACGTGATCATCCCGTTCACGCCGACGCTCTTGCCGGCCCCCGTCATGCCGGCGACGAGGAGGTGCGGCATTCGCGCCAGGTCGGCGACGACGGGGTTGCCCTCGACGTCGATGCCGAGGGCGATCGTCAGGAGCGAGGGGGACCTCTTGAACTTCTCGCTCTCGATCACCTCGCGCAGCGAGATGAGGTCGCGGTTCCGGTTCGGCACCTCGATGCCGATTGCGGCCCGCCCCGGGATCCGCTCGATGCGGACCTTCTCGGCGGCCAGCGCGAGGGCGAGGTCGTTCTCGAGGCCGGAGACCTGCGCCACCTTGACGCCCGCCGAGGGCTTGAACTCGTACGTCGTGACGACCGGCCCGGGCCGGTAGCTGTCGACGACGCCCTCGACGCCGAACTCGAGGCACTTGGCGGCGATGAGCTCCATCGTCTGCTGGAACTCCTCGCGCGACTTCTCGCGGTCCCGCTTCACGGCTGAGCGCAGGAGCTTCTCGGGCGGGAAGATCCAGCCGTTCGACTCCTTCGGCGAGGGGAACGGGAGGACCCGCTGGGGCGGCGTCTCCACCTTCTTCAG
>Ga0209573_1003769_pt1 | contig 16008 bp, 12 predicted proteins | sample TNRBio252014_DNA_FD_185870 | JGI IMG/M metagenome (GOLD analysis project Ga0209573, IMG submission 185870) | Wastewater treatment Type I Accumulibacter community from EBPR Bioreactor in Madison, WI, USA - TNR Reactor_6/25/2014_ DNA (SPAdes)... | ecosystem: Engineered > Bioreactor > EBPR >...
AACTGGGTCAACCGCAGCGTGGACCCGATGAAAGTAATGACGGACGTGCTCGATCAGGGCGACTCGCTGATCATCTTTCCCGAGGGCACCCGCAATGACAGCAACGAATTGCTCCGTTTCCGTTCCGGGCTCTACAACCTCACCATTTCGCGGCCCGACATTGAATTGATCCCCTGCTGGATCGAGAACATGTCGCGTGTTTTGCCAAAAGGCGAGTTCCTGCCGGTGCCGCTTCTGTGCCGCGTCGTCTTCGGAGCGCCGCTTGCACTGGAGCCAGATGAAAGTCGCATTGCGTTCCTGCGTCGTGCGCGTGAGGCATTGATAGATCTCAATCCTCGCCCCCGAAAGATTCCCGCATGACGCCGGAATTCCTGCCGCTGATCGCCCTGCTCATTGCCATTCTGGGCGCGGCCAGCGCCGTCTCCGGCATCCTGACCTGGCGGGCGTCCGGCGCCCCCAATGCGACGCTGACCAACCTGTCGGACCGCATTAGCGCCTGGTGGGTAATGGTGGCGATCCTCGCCATCGCTTTTGTCTTCGGCATGAGCGGTCTTGTCGTGCTGTTTGCGATGATCTCGTTCTTCTCCCTGCGAGAGTTCGTCACCCTGGCGCACACGCGCCGCAGCGACCACTGGGTCCTGCTCGGCATGTTCGCTTTCGTGATTCCGTTTCAATACTGGCTGGTCTGGAGCAATTGGTACGGGCTGTTTACGATCTTTATCCCCGTCTACTGCTTTCTGGTGATCTCAGCGCTCACCGCGCTGCGCGGTGATACAGAGCGCTTTCTCGAACGCGTCGCCGGTCAGCAATGGGCAGTGATGATCTCCATCTACTGCATGAGTCACATCCCGGCGATGCTTTCGCTCGACATTCCCGGCTATGAAGGGCGCGGCGGCTTGCTGGTCGCCTTTCTGATCATCGTCGTTCAAGGCAGCGACGTCCTGCAATACATCTTCGGAAAGCTCTTTGGCCGGCACAAGCTGTCGCCGCGCGTCTCTCCGTCCAAGACCTGGGAAGGTCTGATCGGCGGCATGGCGAGCGCCAGCCTGCTAGGCGCGGCGCTCTATTGGCTGACGCCGTTCCCGCCCTTGTGGGCAGGCGTCATCGCGCTACTCGCATGTCTTATGGGCTTCCTGGGCGGGCTGGTGCTTTCGGCGATCAAGCGCGACCAGGGGGTGAAGGATTGGGGGAGCCTGATCGAAGGCCATGGCGGCATGCTGGACCGGGCCGACAGTCTTGTGTTCGCCGCCCCGATCGTCTTCCACATCATCCGCTATTTCTGGACGGTTTAAGCTGCTGCGCTCGGTCGTCGCGACGACCTACCTCTTGAGCACGTCAGCCCAATCCTTGTGGCGGTCGAACTGGGCTTTGGCGAAGGAGCACAGCGGAATGATCTTGATGCCCGCCTTGCGGGCGTCCTCAACGGCGCGCGTTACCAGTTTGAGCCCGATCCCCTGCCCGCGAAACGCGTCCGGCACGCCAGTGTGGTCGATAATGATCGTATCCTTGCCGACCTTGGAGAAGGTCATCTCGGCCTCAACGCCATCGGGCGCCCTGATGACGTAACGACCCTTGCTGTCACTGTCTTCGCGTTTGATATCGACTTCCATCGGCTTGCTCCGTTTGGTTCCTGCCAGAAAAATCCTGGCGGCGGCAATTTCTGTTTCGCGCAATTCATGTCCGCCATTGTGCCACTCAAGCACAACATCGGCCCTGGCGTCTTTCAGCCAGGCCTCAAGCCTGCTGGTGGTCTCCGGCGGACATATGGGGTCGCGCCGTCCTGCCGTAATCAGCACACGCTTGCCAGCAAGACTACCATTGATTTGCGGTTCAAACGGGATCAGCGGGTGCATCAGGACGGCGGCGTCAAACAAATCCGGATTGGCGAAGATAACCGAGGCGAGGATATTTGCCCCGTTTGAATAACCTAGTCCGATCAAGCGCTGTTTGCCCTCAGCCTTGGCCTGCTTGCGCACAAACGCCGCCATCTTTTCAGTCGCACGCGCCAGATCGTCCATATCATAGACGCCTTCGCCGGTGCGGCGGAAGAAACGGGCAGCGCCATATTCCGAAACGTCGCCCCGCGGCGCGATCAACGTGGCGCCAGGCGCAACCGCTAACCCAAGCTGTATAAGTTGATGCTCGTCACCTCCAGTGCCGTGAAACAGGAAAAGCAAGGCGCCGTCTTCAGTTCCCGGCTGGGTGACAAAACGATAGTCATCCATGGAGAAATTCCTTTCCAGTCTTTCTACAGCCGCTCCAGGTGCTCTTCGATGTGACGTGATGCAATCCCTTGATCTGTGTCAGCATAGATTTGATCTCCGCAAACGGGCCGCAACATGATGCTGGCAATGTCGGGCTTCGAGCGGTGCGGCGCCATCCAGCTGACGCTGATCACTTTGTATTGGAATAGCGAACAATGATATTCCTGTTCCTCATCAACCTGCCGGGACCGCCACTGCCGCTTGACCTGGCGAACGACCCGGACGAATTGGTCAACCGCGCAACCGATCCAGCCTTCCAGGCAATGCGTATTCAGCTTGCTGAAGAACTACTGGCATGGCGCGCCGAGCATCTCGATCAGTCCCTGGCTCTTTCTGAATTGACCGAAAATGGCGTGGTTGGACGGTACGCGCGCTTGACCTCGTGAAATCATCCGACTACTGGACATTTGCCCAATCCAATTGGCAAATTTCTATAGGATCATAAATTTTTTGAGGGCGACCGGTTATAATATTGGAACTGACTTGCAATAATTGCGTTTGATAGTCGGGCAGACGAGGGAGTTTGACATGTTGTACTGGGCGCTGGTGTTTCTCGTCGTAGCGCTTGTAGCTGGCGCCTTGGGCTTTGGCGGTATTGCGGGCGCCTCCGCCGGCATAGCCAAAATCGTGTTTTTCATTCTTCTGGCATTCCTGATGATATCGCTGGTCGTCAGTTTCATGCGGCGCGCCTAGAAACACTCAATCAATCATCCGGTTCGAACGCCGATCCCCTCAATTGGCGTACGAAAGGCCCGTCGGGTAGCTGCTTTTGCAGTTGCCCGACGCGGTTTTCTGCACCGCAGCGCGAGAACAATTTTTCGACACTCGAAATAAATTGGTGACGTTAACAGCCTGCTCTGTCAGTTTCCTGTGGCGCAAGACAGCGGGATTCGTCTGGCGCCGGAGACGCAATGAACATTGGCGTACGCCTCGATGATCTGCGGCGGCGCAACCGTGCGCTGGTAATCGCAGCGATGCGCCGTCACGACCATCTGTCACGCACCGGGCTTGCCGCAACAACGGGATTGAGCCACTCGACCATCTCCTCCATCGCCGCCGATCTGATGCAGGAAGGCGTCATTGCCGAAACTACCGCCAATGACGCCGCGACGCGGCGCGGTCGACCGCAAGTCGCAATGGCCCTCAGACCCGCAGCGGCATCGGTCGCAGCAGGCGTTCTTTCTCTGAACTCGCTGACAATTGCGGTGCTCGACTACAAAGGCGACATACTCACAGCAGGGCACCGGCGGATTGAAACGCTGGCATTGTCCGCGAATACGCTGGCGACGGAAGTTAGTTCATTCATGACAAATCAGATCGCCAACGCCGGCGCTGACAGTCGCGTCCGCCGCATCACGCTTGCGGTGCAGGGTACGACCGACGCAGGGGGACGTATCTTGAGGTGGTCGCCGATCACGCCAAATGAGGATCTGCCACTCGCCGACCACCTGGAAAAGACGCTCAACATCCCGACGACGATCCAAAACGACTGCAACATGATGGCCGAGGCGTTGCGCTGGCGCCCTGGACCACATCAGCATTCCGACGTGATCGCCATCCTGCTCGCGCACGGCATCGGCATGGGCATGATCTCGAAAGGCGAATTGTTCACAGGAACCAGATCTTCAGGCGCCGAATTTGGCCATATGAACCACATCCCCGGCGGCGCATCCTGCCGCTGTGGCAAGCGAGGCTGTGTAGAAGCCTATAGCGGCAGCTATGCGATCTGGCGCAGGGCCAATGGCCTTGATGACTCAGAACCACCCGCCGCAGACATCAGCCCGCACGAGATCAACGCCCTGGCGATACGCGCGCGCAACGGCGATATGTCTGCGCAAGCAGCCTTCACCGAGGCTGGCCAGGCGGTCGGATATGCACTGGGCAATCTGTTCGCATTGATTGATCCCGCCCCGGTTGTCTTTGTCGGCTCAGGCACCCAGGCCTTCGATCTGATCGAACCGCATCTGCGCGAAGCCTTGAGCAGGACTGCCGGGGGCGAACACGGCGCCGGCCTTGTGTATGAAACAATCGCCAATGACGAGCCGTTGATCCAGGCTGGCGGCGCGATGCTGGCGCTGCGTTGGGTCGACGACGAGATATTCGCGCCGGGCGAACACAGGACCGACTACTCTTCGCGGATGGCGTAGCCCGCTCCGCGAATGGTGCGGATCACATCCGGCGCCCGATTGCTGTTGACCGCCTTGCGCAGCCGGCCAACGTGAACATCGACAGTCCGCTCATCAATATAGTTGGTTTCGCCCCACACATTGTCCAGCAGTTGGGCCCGCGAAAAGACGCGGCCCGGATGACGCATCATATATTCAAGCAGGCGAAACTCTGTCGGACCGAGATGCAGTTCGTTCTTTTTGCGATAGACGCGATGCTGCTCGCGATCGAGCACAATATCGCCAACCTTGAGCACACTCGACAACACCTCCGGTTTGGCGCGTCTCAACAGCGCCTTGACGCGCGCCATGAATTCCGGCGTCGAGAACGGCTTCACCAGATAATCATCAGCGCCAGTCGCAAGTCCGCGAACCCGGTCGCTTTCCTCGCCGCGCGCCGTCAGCATGATGACCGGCAACCGCTCGGTCTCGGGGCGCATCCTCAGCCGCCGGCAAAGTTCGATGCCGGATATGGCCGGAACCATCCAGTCAAGAACAAGCAGGTCGGGCACGTTTTCTTGAAGTCTGATCTCGGCCTCGTCGCCGCGCGTGACAATCTCGACCTGATAGCCTTCCGCTTCGAGATTGTAGCGAAGCAGGACACCAAGCGGCTCCTCGTCCTCAACCACCATGATTCTGGCTGCAATCATCGCCGGCCTCACCCGCCCACTATCGCTGCGGTCATCTCATCCTGTTTCGGCCGCGCAGCGGGCAACTGCTCGCCGGTGACGACAAAATAGGCGTTCTCCGCAATATTGGTGACATGATCGCCAATCCGCTCAAGGTTCTTGGCGCAAAAGAGAAGATGCGTGCACGCCGTGATGTTGCGCGGGTCTTCCATCATATAAGTCAGAAGCTCGCGAAAAACCGCCGTGTAGGATACATCGACCTTCTCATCATCGCTGCGCAGTGCGTCCAGCCCCTGGGCGTTGCGTTCGACATAAAGCTCGACGACGTTTTTGATCTGCGTCAACACCAGCGCAGCCATCATGTCGATGCCGGAAGACAGCTTGCGCGGCATGGCGTTCTGGCCAACTGCACTCACCCGCTTGGCTATGTTTTTTGCCAGGTCGCCGATTCTCTCCAGATCGGCAGCCATGCGAATCGCTCCGACAACCGCGCGCAGGTCTTGCGCCATTGGCTGACGTTTGGCGATCAATGTGATCGCCCGGTCATCCAGTTCGTGCTGCAATGAATCCATGATCGCATCTTCCGAGACCACTCGCTGGGCCTGCGCCGTGTCGCCAGACAGCAGCGCCCGGATCGACGCCGCCACCATCGTTCCTGCAGTGTTGCTCATGCGTCCGATCAGTTGGTCGATTTCGCCCAGTTCCAGATCGAAAGCCGATACTGTGTGCTCACCCATCTTGTTTCTCCACGTGACGATCAGGACATCCAATCGGGTCAGCCGAAACGGCCGGTGATGTAGTCCTGTGTCCGCTTTTCGTCCGGGTTGGTGAACATCTTGTCGGTCGCCCCCTCCTCGACGAGATATCCAAGGTGGAACATCGCCGTGCGCTGCGAAACGCGCGCCGCCTGCTGCATCGAGTGTGTGACGATGACGATCGTGTAATTCTGTTTCAACTCGTCGATCAGCTCTTCGACGCGCGCCGTTGCGATCGGGTCGAGCGCCGAGCATGGCTCGTCCATCAGGATAACCTCGGGCGAGACCGCAATGGCGCGGGCAATGCACAGACGCTGCTGCTGGCCGCCAGAAAGGCCCGTGCCCGGCTCGTTAAGGCGATCCTTCGCCTCGTTCCACAGCGCGGCCTTGCGAAGGCTTTTTTCCACGACCTCGTCCAGCTCGGCCTTGTTCTTTGTCAGTCCGTGGATGCGTGGACCATAGGCGACATTTTCATAGATCGACTTCGGGAACGGGTTTGGCTTTTGAAACACCATGCCGACGCGGGCGCGCAATTCGACCACGTCGATCGCCCTGTCGTAAATGTCCTCGCCATCAAGCGTGATCAAGCCGCCAACGCGCGCAGAAGCAATCGTGTCGTTCATACGGTTCAAGCAGCGCAGGAAAGTCGACTTCCCGCATCCCGACGGACCAATCAGCGCCGTCACCTGGTTCTCACGCACATTGAGGTCAACATCGAACAGCGCCTGTTTGTCACCGTAATGCACGGTCACCTTCTCGCCGCGCATCTTGATGCGCTCATTGATTTCAGGCGGCACTTTTGTCCTCACGGCCTTCTCAATGGCCTGTTCGCTCATGATGTTCATTTTGACAGACTCCATCTGCGCCTACCAGCGACGCTCGAACTTGCGGCGCAGCACAATGGCCGTGATGTTCATGACCATGAGGAACGCCAGGAGAATAATGATCGCGCCTGACATGCGCTCGACAAAGGCGCGCTCGGCCTCGTTGGCCCACATATAGATCTGCACCGGCAGCGCCGTCGCGGGGTCAAGCGGCGTCGCCGGATAATCGGCTACGAAAGCGACCATGCCAATCAGCAGCAATGGCGCGGTTTCCCCCAGCGCCCGCGCCAGCCCAATGATCGTCCCCGTCAGGATGCCGGGCATGGCCAGCGGCAACACGTGATGGAACACCATCTGCGTCTTCGAGGCGCCCAGCCCCAGCGCCGCATCGCGAATCGATGGCGGCACCGCCGCAATGGCTGCCCGGGTTGCAATGATGATTGTCGGCAGCGTCATCAGCGACAGCGTAACGCCGCCGACCAGCGCCGCCGACCGCGGCATGCCGAGAAAGTTGATGAACACTGACAGGCCAAGCAGACCGAATACGATCGAAGGGACGGCGGCCAGATTGTTGATGTTGACCTCGATCAGGTCCGTCAACCGGCCACGCGCGGCGAATTCCTCCAGATAGATCGAAGCCGCCACGCCGATCAGCAGCGCCAGCACCAGCACAATCGCCATCATCATCAACGAACCAACGATGGCGACGCCGACACCTGATGTTTCAGGGCGGCTCGACGCGCCATAGGTGAACAGGCCGGTGTTGAATTTCTCCGCAAGCGAGCCATCGCTGGCGAGTTGCTTCATCCATTCGACTTGTTGATCCTTCACTTTCCGGCGCGCCTCCGGCACGCTCAGATCGATCTGACCCTTGAACGCCGAGTCGATATTGGCCGAGGCGAGCATCGAAACCTCAACCGTCTGGCCGATGATGGACGGATCGGCCGTTACGCGGTCGCGTAGAACAATACGGGCGCTGTCGGACAGGATGCCCTTGGTCTTGGCTACCACCGCCTTTTCGGCAGGGTCGATGCCGAGCTTCGCAAGCAGCGCCGCCTGCGCCAACTTGTCGTAATTCGCCTTGATGAGGATCATCGGATCTTCGTCGCGCTTGTTCTGCGGGTCAATAACCTGAGCGTCAAAAGTAACCGGAAGCGTGATGTTTGTCTGCCAGAAGGCGGTGTAGCCTTTGGTGACCACTGACCCAAGCATGATGGCGAGAAACGCCAGACCAAACAGGATGGCGGCAACGCCATAGGCCTTGAAACGCGCCTCTGCAGCGTAGCGCTTCTTGATGCCAATATCACGCCGCGGCGGGCGCGCGGCGACTGGAATCGCGCCTGCGGTGATATCGGTCATTCGTATTGCTCCCGATATTTGCGCACGATCGCGAGCGCGCCGATATTCATCGCGAGCGTCACGAAAAACAGCGTGAGCCCGAGCGCAAAGGCGACCAGCGTCTGCGGCGAGTTGAACTCCAGATCGCCCGTCAACTGGTTGACGATCTTGACCGTTATCGTGGTCATCGCCTCAAACGGATTGGCAGTGAGCTTGGCGGCGACACCGGCCGCCAAAACCACAATCATCGTCTCGCCAATGGCGCGCGAGGCCGTCAACAGGATGGCGCCGGCAATGCCAGGCAAGGCGGCCGGCAGGATCACCTTCTTGATCGTCTCGGAGCGCGTCGCGCCAAGGCCAAGCGATCCGTCCCGCATTGCCTGCGGAACTGCGGTTATGATGTCGTCTGACAGCGAAGATACAACCGGGATCAGCATCACGCCCATCACAAGGCCTGCGGTCAAAATCGACTGCGCCTGGATGAACGCAGCGCCGCCGGCTAGGGCGGCGCTGATGTCGCGCAGCCAGGGTCCAAGCGTCACCAGTGCGAAAATGCCGTAGACGATGGTGGGAATGCCGGCGAGCAGTTCCAGGGCGGGTTTCACCACGCTTCGCACTGGCCGCGATGCATATTCGGCCATGTAGATCGCCGACATCAGACCGACAGGCGCCGCCACCAAAAGCGCTACAAACGCAATGTAGAGCGTGCCAGCCAGGAGCGGGATCAGGCCGAACTGGCCTTCTGAACCGCCAGAGCCCGCCGCTGCAAAACGTGGGTCCCAGACCGTACCGAAAAAGAAACTGGCCGGCGAAACCTGGCCGAAAAAGGTGATTGTCTGAAACAACAGCGACAATACGATGCCCACTGTGGTCAGGATCGCCAGGCTCGACGCCGTGAATAGGCTGGCCAGCACAAACCGCTCCACCTTGTGGCGGGCCCGGGCCCGCACGGCAATCTGGCTGAGCCCATATACGCCGCCAATGATCGCCAGACCGAGAGCAGCCGAGGCTCCGATCCAGGATAGAAGCGCCCTGGCCGCGTTGGCTTCGACCGCGATCTGGATCATAAAATCCTGCGTGCCGCTGGCCAGGGTAACGCCCTTCGCCGCAAGCAGTGGCGCCAGCGCCTCCATTGTCACGGGCGGATTGGCGTCTTGCGGCGGGTCGAGCAGCAGAAGTCCATTTGCCAGACTGTTGACCAGCGTCGGCCCCGTGTTCACGTCTGCTCCGGAAACCGCTGCAAGCTGGCCGGCAACCTGATCGCGCAGATAGGCGCCGGAGCCAATCTGCCACGCCAGCAACAGCGCCAGCGCCGGCAGTATCGCCAAAAGCGCGGCCCACCAGCCGTGATAGGGCGGACGCGAATGCGCTTTTGGCGCGCCTTGGCTGAACGCCTGCGCACGCGCGCGAAACCGGCCAAGCATGAAGCTCGCCAGTCCGATCAGCAAAACAAGAACAAGGGTCACATAAGCCGGCATATTTTGTTCCTCAATGAGGAAAGGCCGGGGCGACGCTGTTGCGCCGCCCCTTGGCCATTACATCGTCTTGCCGCCGGAAAACGCGTCACGCTGTTCCTGGCGTTCGGCGTCGGGAGCGGGCACCAGACCATATTCCGCGAGCGGTCCGTCGGGACCGATCATCTGCTCGTCAAGGAAGAACTCGACGTAGTCCTTAAGTCCCGGAACGACGCCCAAATGCGCCTTCTTGACATAGAAGAAGAGCGGCCGTGAAACCGGATATTCCCCGGTGGCGACGGTCTCGACCGAAGGCGTCACGCCGCCAACAGTGGCGACTTTGATCTTGTCGGCGTTGTTTTCGTAGAAGGAAAGGCCAAACACGCCAACGCCGGTCTTGTTGCTGTCGATGCGGGCAAGCGTCTCTGTGTAGTCGCCGTCAATGTCGATCGCCTTGCCGTCCTTGCGCACTGCCTTGCAGGCTGCCTCGGCGGCTTTCTCGTCCAGACCCGAAGCGGTTGCCGCCTCAACGCCGCCCAGCGCCTTGCAGCCGGCAATCATCAGCTTTTCCTCAAATACCTCGCGGGTGCCGTGCTTTTCGCCAGGGATGTAGGCAGCGATGTCCCAATCGGGCAAAGAGGCGTTAACCTCGTTCCACTTGGCGTTCGGATTGTCGACCAGCTTGCCGTCAACCACGATCTTGGCGGCCAGCGCCTTGTAGACGTCCTCCGGCGTCAGCGCCCAATCCGGGCCGGCTGCATCGGTGGCAAAAACAATGCCGTCATAGCCAAACTTGACCTCCTGGATGTCGGTGACGCCAGCCGCCTTGCACGACTCGACTTCCGAGCCCTTCATGGCGCGCGAGGAATTGGCGATGTCGATCGTGGATTCGCCCGTTCCCTTGCAGAATTCCTTGATGCCGGCGCCCGAACCACCGGACTCGATGACGGGCGTCTTGAAGTTGGTGAAGGTTTCACCGAAGCGCTCGGCGACAATCTTGGCGTAGGGAAGAACCGTGGACGATCCGGCGACCTGTATCTGGTCACGGGCGGCGGCTACGCCTGCCGACATGCCAAAGGCAAGTGCGGCGGCCGATGCAGTGAGAAGAAGTTTGTTCATGGAGCCTGCTCCTTTGCGAAACGGCTTTGGGCCGTGTTTCAGAATTCGGATGGAGCCAGGGAACAATCTGTCGCGTCTGGCCCCGACACTCTGTATCGAGCGTCGCGGCAGCCAATAGACCGGCAATATTACAGCCGCATGACAGTTCTGAGACGGGACCGTTAAGGTCGCTGTGGGTTAGCACGGGTCAAGAAAAGTCAGGGTCGCAGCCGCAACATTGCACCTGTTACGGAACACAGATCGTCAGAATTTACCGATCACGTTCATGAACACGCCCTGATCGTCCAGTGTCAGGTCACGAAGATCGTCCGAGAAAATTCCGAAATTATATCCGACGCCGACTTTTACATTGTCGCCAAAGTGGCGATAGACCGCCGCCAGAGCGCCCCAGTCCGTCGTCCCGGCCGTGGGAGAATAAAGCACCCTGCCTTCTCCCAGGATGTCCCAGTTGCGCACGACGTGGAAGTCCGCGCGGATAATGCCGAGATGCGCCTGCGAATCCGTCCAGTTATCCCGGTCGTCGCGCGGCGCCGTCTGGCCGATGCGGAAGCCGTATTTTGCGCCAATGGACAGATACTGGTTCACGTCATAGGTGCCGTCTGCAGACAGGATGTGGCTGCGCTGCAGTGGCGCATAGGTCGTTCCGGTCACCGCGCCAACCTGGTCTGGCCCCGGCAAATCATACAGGAAGACATATTTGAACAGCCCATTGAACCGGTCATTGTCGATCGGCCGGTAGGCCGCACCCAGGCTTGCCTCGATATAGTCGCCGTCGCGAATAGACGACTGGTTTGAGTTGGACAGGACAGCGTCCACATTGCCCAGAACCCGCCAGTCTTCGCTGGTTTTGACGCCCAGCCCGCCAGCGAAATAGTAGCTCGTCTGATCGCGGCTATCATCGGCGGAGTTCTCAAACCGCGCCTCCGCCTTGAGGCTTGCCGAAAGACGATCTTCGTCTTTGTAGATTATGCCGACAGAAGGCGCATACCGCTCAAAGTCGGCCGTCTGATCATCCTGGACATTGCCCGCTTCGAGGCCCGCGGTCACCGTCCACATCGTGTCGGGCGTATATTCAACGCCATAGGTTGTCGCCAGCGAACGCTCCCGGCCGAACATATCCGTGTTGGCTTCGCTAAAGACAGTCCATTGATCGTTGTAGCGGTGGCGAAGACCCGCAACAAAACCGCTCTTGTTGTCGTCACTGGAGCCCAGCCGGTTGACGCTGATCTCCTCCTCTGGGCTCAGCCGGTAGCCTATATAATAGTTGCGGTCGACGGTCGGGTCATAGGTCACTGCTGCAAGGGCGCCCCAACCCGAAGTGCCGTAACTTACCTCCCCGCCAACGCCAATCGTATCGGTCAGCCGGGTCTCACCGCCAATGCCGATCCGGTCATTACGGTTGAGATTGCCAGATCTGGCGACAGTCGTCTGGCCAAACACATACGCGCTGGTGTCATCAGTCGGTGAATAGGTGACCCGGGCGCCCAGATCAGTGCGGCTGCCATTCCACGAGCCCGAATCGCGCGCAACGTTCCAGATACCGACATGACGAGCGCCAAACGCTACTTTCCAGTATTCGTTCAGCTGGTATTCGATGTCGGCAGTGGCCTCGCGCTTCTTCTCGCCATCGGCGTCGGCGAAGTCCTCATAGTCACCACTCAAGGTCCATTTGTCGCCAAGTTGCACACTGGCGAAACCGCCCCAGACGCGCTGTGTCGAGTCGATATCGTAGTCGAGCGTCGAGAACCCTTCCTCCATCCGCTCGTAAAACCCGCCGACGGTTCCCTTTACGGCGCCCTGGCTGACATCGGCGAGATCAACCTGCCCCTTCAGCGAATAACCGCGCGCCTTCTTTCCGGCGCGACCTGCCGTCCCGTTGTCGATGATGGTGTTGCCGCCATCGTTGGAGTACGATTTGCCAAAACCCGGTCCTTCGGTCTGCGCGATTTCCGCCTCAAGATAGGTCGTGTCCGAGTGGCGCAAGACAATGTCGGCGCTGACCATGTTTTGATCATCGCCGCCAACTTCTTCTTTCATTCCCGTAACGCCGACGCGAACATGATCGCCGAGCCAACCTTCCGCGCGTCCGCCATATGAAAGGCCAGAAATATTGCCGGCAGTCGGCGTGTATTCGTACTGAGCCACCAGATAGACATTGTCCTCACCGATCGCATCGGGCCGGGTCGCTCCGCCTGCCATCGTCGAAGAACTCAAAGGCCGCTTCAAGATGATTACGCCTTGAAGGTGGTCGATCTCGTAGTCAACGCCAGCAGACAGGCGCCGCGTCGACACAACACGCCCCGACAGCCTGTCGCGAATCTCAATCGTAATCGTCTCCGAGCCGATGGTAATATCCTGGTATTTCAGGAAATAAGCCGATCCACCCGTGGCGCGCAGGACATCGCGCTGAGGCAGCGTTTCAGCATTGGCCCCATAGACTTCGGCCTTGACGTGACTCTCGCCAAACGAAGTTTTTGACTCGCTTTTGTAGACTGCGCTGGCGCCATAGAGCGCCCTTTCGTTTCGGACGAACTTCGAGCCAGAAACATCTGCTTTGAAGTTGCCCCACATGACGCGGCTCTCACCTCGCTCAAGCCGAACGTAGAATTTGCCGCGCGTGGGCGCATCCTCAATCGCCGTCGAATCATCGCCGTAGACCGGGTAGTAGTCGTCCGGATCGATACGCGTCAGAAAGTTGCGGGGATCCTTCCCATCCAGACCTCTGAACAGGTTCTCGACCTTGTCCTCCCTCGTATCGGCTGAGGCCGTCAGCAGGTATTTACCCTTGATCTTCCCCTTCAGGTAGAAGGCAAGCCTGCCCTTCGAATAGGTCTTGTCATATTCGCCCGGCTTGACGGCTTCAATCGCATCGTCTCCAAACCGGCGGCCAAGCGTGAAATCCGCCAGACCGACGTAGAACCAGTCATTACTCGGAATATTGATCTCACGACGGAAGGTTAGTCCATCGTCCTTGCCGGCCCCGGTCAGGGCGACATCGACAACATGCTCACCCGGCGGCAGGATGCGCTGGACGACGAACTCACTATCGCGGTCAACCGGCACAGACTCGCCAAGTGCGGTGACCGCATAACCCGGCGGAACGTTGCGGCCGTAGACGGTAACGGCGCCGCCATATACCGGGATGTTGCGTATGCGCGTTCGATCATCGCCATTGCCCGGTGAAACCGGTGGCAATTGCTCTTTCGATGCGTCCGCCTCGAAATTCTTGTCTGTACGCGCAAGACTTAGCGGCTCAGTTTCATCAAAACGGCCCTTATTGTCATAGACGCGCAACACATAGTTGAACTCGGATGCACCTTCCTCAGGCATGATCCAAACCGCTGAGCCGGCCTGATCGACCGGGACAACAATCGGGGAAACGCTCCCAAAACGGCGCTCGCGGCGCGGATAGACCAAAACCTCGCGCCGGGCGATCCAGCCGGGATAATTGGACGTCGCCAGAAACTCGATCTGATCGCCTGCGCGGTACGTCCGCTTCGTATCGACCGTCGAGACGTTCAGAATTGGACGTTGGTCAAGCCCGTCAAACTTGACCTGAATATCGACCTCTTCGAGCCCGATATCGGTCTTGCGCTCCGTGTCAACGGGCGTTGCATCACCTGCTATGCGTTCACCATCAACGCTGATCGAGAACCCGAGTTCACCCTCGCCGGAAGCAGTCGGGTTGTCTGCGCCTGTTTCGGTTTCGGTGCTCTCTCCCACAGCCTTGTGATAGGCGCCGCCAGGATCAGCATAGGCCGGGCATTCCAGTTCGACGCAATCGGGCGCTGCAATAACCTGTTGCGCCATTGTTGCGCCCGGCGCAGCCATGAGCATCGTCGTGCAGGAAAGCTTGATGAGCAATCCGCGCAATCCGCCCGGCTTCCCTGGGGGCCCTATCGTGCCCTTGGTGGCCAGCCGCTTGCTCATTTGCGTACGACCTTGGTTTCGATGCCGAGTTCGTAAGACCCTTTCGCAGCCTTCCACTTCCGCTCAATGAGTTTGCGCACCGTTTCGAGCCGGCTCTGCGCCAACTTCATGTCATTCGCGGTCGCGTAGTAGGTGAGCCGCACCACCGAATGTTCCTTACCCAGCATGACGATCAGTTTGTCCAAACCAGATGTCAGTTTGGTTAACGGCTCGTTACTTCCGGCAGCAAAGGCGGCGTTGTTGAGATCAATTCTAACCACGCGATCAATTGCTGCGCCAAAATTGAGCTTTGTGACCTTGCCCTGTGTCAGCCGGACAACGCGTGGGTTCTCCGTCGTCAGCCGGTAGCCGGTAGGCAGCGTCCGGGTGTCGAGCTTGAGCAGGAAGTTGGAGCCAATCGCTGCGGCCGGGATGTCCGCACATGGCACTGAGAACCGGCCATACCGGTCGGTCGTAATCAGGACGCCCCTGACCGTCGCAACGCGCACGCCCGGCAGACCAGGCTCACCATCGTCCTCATAGCCATTGCGGTTGATGTCATCGAATACCTTTCCGATGATCTCGCCGCAGTCAAAAACGTGCTCGACTGTTACGCGAACCACCGCTTTTGCCTGCGGCGCGACCGGTTGCCCGGTCGACGGGTCAATCACATCGGCAAGATTGGCGTGATCGCCAGGCTGCACGCTGGTCGACAACCTTACCTGAATTGCAATTTCGACCTGATCGCCGCCCGCTACGTTCACATCCTCAAAGCGCAACGCTCTTCCGTTGACTTCGGGCGCCGCTGCCGCACCATCAACCGTTGCGCTTCCTTCCACGAAGATAAACCCTGCGGGCAATTGATCGACGACCGTCAAAGGCCCGGCAGCAACTGCCGCGTTGTTTGCGACGGTGATCGTATAGGCAACCATGTCGCCGCGCCGCGCCAGACGCACATTTGCGACCTTGGTGATCGTGACGTCTCCGACAGTCGAGACCGGCAAGGTGATGATTGTTGGAACGCCTGGCCCACCCGGTTGAACGGTCGGATCTACGCCGTTGTTGCTTCGATCTGCCGTTAGCTGGCCAGCCGGCGACAGCCCGGAGCCCTCAGCCAGATTTCGCAACTGCGCCGGCGCACCGGCCGCGTCAGCATCAATACGCGCGGAGAATGTAACCAGATAGCTGTCGCCGGGCGCGAGCAACCCGTCATTGCCAACGAAGATGTCGGCATCGGGAGCACGGCCGTTGAAGGCCGGATCGAGACTCGGCGCCTGTGAATTGCCTGACGTATTCGTCAATGTGAGCGCCGGAGCGGTTACAATATCGACCAGAGCCGGACCCAGATTGGCCGATGCAGCCAGATTATCGGTCAGTTGCAGGTCATGCAGGTCAACGTCTCCTGTATTCTGCACCCGAAGCTCAAACTGGACATTCGTAGTTCCATCGGCGTTACGCACCGGCGCACCGGCCACCCGCTTGGCGATGCCGATCTCGGCCTGTTGTTGCGGGGCAACGACCGTCGTGGGCGTACCGGGGCCGCCCGGATTC
>Ga0209573_1003771_pt1 | contig 16004 bp, 15 predicted proteins | sample TNRBio252014_DNA_FD_185870 | JGI IMG/M metagenome (GOLD analysis project Ga0209573, IMG submission 185870) | Wastewater treatment Type I Accumulibacter community from EBPR Bioreactor in Madison, WI, USA - TNR Reactor_6/25/2014_ DNA (SPAdes)... | ecosystem: Engineered > Bioreactor > EBPR >...
TGAGGTACTGCGCAAGGCAACTGGTCATCGAGTGGTCCATTACGCTGCGCAAGCCTTTGCGCCGACGACCTTTGAACCCGGTGTAACGCTCATTCCCCCGTCCGGCAAGGTGATTGGTGCGCCGGAACTGGAGAATATGGTCGAAGCGGCGCTGGATGGCTGGTTGACCACCGGGCGGTTTAATGCAGCATTTGAACAGCAGTTGGGAGAGTTTCTGGGTCTACCGCAGGTGTTGACCGTGAATTCCGGATCGTCGGCGAATCTGCTGGCCGTGTCCGCATTGTGCTCGCCGTTGCTGGGCGAGCGGGCGCTGCGACCGGGGATGAAGTGCTGACAGTGGCGGCTGGGTTTCCGACTACGGTTAACCCGATCCTCGTGAATGGTCTGACGTCGGTGTTCGTCGATGTGGAGCTGGGAACGTATAACGTCGATGTGGGGCAGTTGGCGGCGGCGGTCGGACCACGCACCCGGGCGATTGTGCTGGCGCATACCTTGGGGAATCCGTTTAACCTGGAGGCGGTGACGCGCCTGGCCCGTAAGCACGGGCTCTGGCTGGTCGAGGATTGTTGCGATGCGCTGGGTTCGACCTGGGAGAGAAGAAAGGTCGGGACGTTTGGGGATATTGGGACGTTGAGTTTCTATCCGGCGCATCACATCACTATGGGCGAGGGTGGGGCAGTGTTCACCCGCGACCCGTTGCTGGCGCGGATTCTGGCGTCGATTCGCGACTGGGGCCGGGATTGTTGGTGCGCGCCGGGGCGCGACAATACCTGTGGGAAACGGTTTGAGTGGTGCATGGGTGACTTGCCGGCGGGCTATGATCATAAATATGTGTATTCGCACCTCGGCTACAATCTGAAAATTACCGATATGCAGGCGGCGTGTGGGCTGGCGCAGTTGGAACGGTTGCCGGGATTGATTGAAGCGCGGCGGCGCAACTTCCAGTTTCTGCGCGAGCGGTTGCAGAGTTGCGAGGATTTTTTGCTGTTGCCGGAGGCGACGCCGGGCAGTGAGCCGTCCTGGTTCGGGTTTCCGGTGACGCTGCGGGAGGCGGCAGGAGTCAGCCGGGTCGACCTGTTGCGCTATCTGGATCAGTACCGGATCGGCACACGGTTGTTGTTTGCCGGGAATTTGCTGCGCCAGCCGTATTTCCAGGGCCGTGCTTATCGGCTCGGTGGGGAATTGCCGAATACGGAAGTAGTGATGAACCGGACGTTTTGGTTGGGCGTGTATCCGGGGCTGACGGAACCGATGCTGGAGTCGGTCGCGGAACGGTTGGAGACGTTCTTTGGGGTGAATTTTTGAGGCGTGATGACGTGGGGGCGTAATGACGGATTACGATAGCCCGTGGAAACAGATGCTGGCGCAGTATTTCCCGGAATTTCTGGCGTTTTTCTTTCCCAAGGTTCATGCGGGGATTGACTGGACGAAGCCTTATACGCCGTTGGACAAGGAGTTGCAGGAGGTGGTGTGGGACACGGCGCTGGGCCAGCGGCGGGCGGATTAGTTGGTGAGCATCACCGGCCTGGATGGCGTGGAAGACCGGGTGTTGGTGCATGTAGAAGTCCAGGGCGAGAAGACGGCGGACTTTGCGCAACGGATGTTTGTCTACAATTATCGGACGTATGATCTGTACGGCCGACCGGTGGTGAGTCTGGTGGTCATGGGGGAGTCGTATCCTCGTAGCTACGGCAAGTTTGGCTATGGCCGGTGGGGGAGCTAGATGCTTGCGCTTTTCGGTGGTGAGTCTAGTGGCGTATCGGGCGCGGTGGGCGGAACTGGAGGCGTCGGCGAATCCGTTTGCGGTGGTGACGCAGGTGGGCGCAGGAAACGGCGGGATCGGATGACGCGACGCGGTATCGGGCGAAGCTGGGGTTGATTCGTAGCTTGTACCGGCGAGGCTACCAGCGGACGGAGATTTTGGAACTGTTCCGGTTTATCGACTGGGTGCTGGCGTTGCCGGAAGAATTAGAAGACCAGTTGTGAGTAGAAGTCCGACGATTCGAGGAGGAAAAGCAAATGCACTACGTGAGCCGTTTAGAGCGGGTAGCTCAATTTAAACTGTTAGGTTTATTGATTCGGCAACGCTTTGGGGCATTGCCGGAGGTGGATGTGCGTCTCCGGGAAGCAACCCCAAAACAATTGGAGACATGGGCGCTGCGGATATTGAAAGCGGAGCGCTTGGATGAGGTATTCGCTCGCGTCGGATGGCGAACAAGAGATAAAGGGCGAACGATCACCGCATTGAGAGCATTTCAGCAAGTTATTTGGGTATCAATTTCTAGTCTCCAAAATTCCTAATTATTGATTTAACAAAGCTTAATATTTCTTGTAAGGAAAAATAATGAAGAAATATCGAGTCGCCATAATTGGTTCTGGCAATATCGGAACAGATTTATTAGTTAAAGTTCTAAGGTCTCAATATCTTGATTGTGTTGTCTCAGTTGGTAGAAGTCAAAACTCTCATGGGATGGCTAAAGCAATTGCGCTCGGTGTACCCTACTCGGATCAAAGTATCCAGTACATCATTGATCATGCAGAAGAAATTGATCTTGTATTCGATGCTACGTCGGCGAAAGATCATATGATTCATGCACCAATTCTCAAAGAACTCGGTGTTAAAGTGATAGACCTTACGCCCGCAAGACTTGGCCGGATGTCAGTCCCTGCGGTCAATATCAAAGAATGTATAAATGAGTTAAACATTAACATGATTACCTGTGGTGGGCAGGCGTCTATTCCAGTTGCTTACGCTATTGGGAAAATACATTCTGATATTGAATATATCGAGGTTGTTTCAAGTATTGCCTCAAAGAGTGCAGGACCAGCTACCCGCCTTAATTTAGATGAATATATTGCCACTACTGAAAGTGGGATTAAAATTTTTTCAGGTGCAAAACAGGCGAAAGCAATTTTGAACCTTAATCCAGCTATCCCATGCATCGATATGCAAACGACTATTTTTGCAAAAGTGCTTAACCCGAATATTGAGGCATTGAATATAGAGCTGTTGAAAATCGTACAGCTTGTCAAAACTTATGTGCCGGGCTATCAGATAATTATTGGGCCACTGTATGAGAATAGACGTATCATGGTCATGGTTCGAGTGCGTGGTTTAGGTGACTATTTGCCAGAATATGCAGGAAATTTGGACATTATTAATTGCGCAGCTATTGCAATGGCTGAAGAATATGCAAAGTTGGAGGCAATATGACCGAAAAACTGCGAAAAGTCTTGGTTAGCGACCCAACGCTTCGCGATGGAAATCATGCAATCTCACACCAACTTGGGATCGAACAGATTGCTAATTATTGCCAAGCTGCTGACGCAGCAGGAGTGCCAATCGTTGAAGTTGGCCATGGAAATGGTCTCGGTGCTTCGTCTCTCCTCGTTGGCGAAGCGGCTATTGACGATAAAACCATGCTCACCATAGCTCGTAAACACCTAAAAAAATCAAAGCTTGGAGTACACGCTATTCCCGGGTTCGCTACCATTGAACGTGATCTCAAGCCCGCGCTTGATTATGGTGTAGATGTTTTTCGCATTGCTTCTCATTGCACAGAGGCAGACATTACAGAGCGCCATATCCACTTCTGTCGCACAGAAGGAAAGACGGTATTTGGCGTACTAATGATGAGTCACATGGTGGAAAAAGAAGTGCTTTTCGAAGAGGCACGTAAGATGCAAGAGTATGGAGCAGAAGGCGTTATATTAATGGATTCTGCGGGTAACTATTTGCCATGTAATGTGACGGAAAAAGTTACTTATCTTTTAGATAATCTTAATATTACAGTTGGATTTCATGCTCATAATAATCTTGGAATGGGTATAGCAAATTCAATAGCGGCTGTCGAGGCTGGAGCTTCAATTGTTGATGGCTGTTCTCGTGGCTTTGGTGCGGGTGCCGGCAATGCTCAATTAGAAGTTCTGGTAGCCGTCCTTACTAGGATGGGTTATGAAACAGGCATCGACCTTTATAAGATATTTGATGCGAGTGACCTTGCGGAAAGAGAGCTTATGAAATCGGTTCCAATAATTAGCTCAATCAGTGTCGTGAGTGGTATGTCAGGTGTGTTTTCGGGGTTCTTAAATCACGTTAACCGAGTGGCCAAAGAGTTCTCTGTAGACCCTCGCGATATATTTTTCAAACTTGGAAAGCTCAAGGTTGTTGCGGGTCAAGAAGATATTATTATTGAGGTTGCTAAAGAATTATCTGGCTCTGAGGGTAAGTAGATGACTAAAAAACAACAGAAATTTATCACGGAAGACTGCGAACGGGTATTTTTAGAAGTTTCTAAAAAATTAGAGAATTTGGCTGGATCCGTTCTTTTAATAACCGGCGGGGCTGGTTTTATGGGAAGCTGGATTAGCGAATTAGTATATCATATGAATCAATCACAAAAAATGGATATTCGCCTGTTTATACTAGATCGTGATCGTGAGTTTTTTGCTTCACGTCAGCCGCATATTGCTGAAGCAAGCGGCGTGGAATTTATACGTTGTGATATCCGAAGCCTCATAGATATGCCCCGTGAAGTAAACTATGTCATTCATGCAGCAGCTACCCCTGACAACCGTTTTCACTCTTCAAGGCCGCTTGAGACAATGACAACTATAGCAGATGGTACTGGGATGGTCTTGCGTGCAGCAAACCGGGTATCTAATCTGCTGAAATTTGTGAATATCAGCTCGAGTTCCGTCTACGCTCAAGGGCAGAGTAACGATAAAATTTTAGAGACTTCAATTGGGTTGCCTCTTGGATTGCAGATGGTTAACGCTTATGCTGAAGCTAAGCGCTACGCTGAAGTACTCTGCTCTGCAGCGCGTAGTGAAGCGCGAATACCAGTCATAACTCTTCGGCCATTTACTTTCTGCGGCGCATATCAGAGTCTAGAATCCCCTTGGGCACTCAATAGTTTTATCAATGATGCTCTAAGCAAGCGACCTATCCGTATATTAGGTGATGGAAAAACAATTCGTAGTTTTATGTATGGTGCAGATTTAGCTGCCTGGGTGCTTGTAATGATGATTCACGCAAAAAGTGGTCATGTTTTTAATCTTGGAAGTGAAATCGGATTAACTATTGGAGAAATTGCCCAGAAAGTGTCAAGCTGTTTTCAACCTGCACCAAACATTCTTTTGAACACTTCGTTAACAGGGCATGTACCAAACTCAACGTTGGTTCCAGATATATCAATGGCAATAAAAGAATTTGGGCTCAAGCAGTTTACCGATATTGACATGTCTATCTATCGAACAATCCAGTGGTATAAAATGCTTCTGCATTAAAGGGGTTATAGTCATGTCTGAGGTCGTTAAAGTTAGTGATGCCATTGCTGAGTTCTTGAAGCTAAAAGGCATTCGACATGTATTCGGAATAATTGGAGCAGCAAATTCTCATATTTTTGATTCTATTGACAGACTCGGTTACACGCAAATTGTTTGCGTTCATCATGAACAGGCTGCAACAATGGCTATGCAAACTTATTATCGAATCACAGGGAAGATTTCTGCTGCATTAGTGACTGCTGGAGGTGGAAGTTCAAATGCTATTACAGGAGTATTGAGTGCTTGGGCGGACTCTTTTCCAGGAATTGTTATTTCAGGGCAGGAAAATACTCGATATATTAAGTCTATGCAGAACATGCGGATGTGGGGAATTCAGGGATATGATAGTACTTATATGGTAAATAAGATTACAAAATATACCAGCCGAGTTATGGAACCAAGTAAGGCTATCTATGAACTTGAAAAAGCCTATTATATAGCTGGGCATAGGCGACCTGGACCAGTTTGGGTAGATTACCCAATGGATATTCAGGGGAGTAAGATTTCTGTGGATGAAATTGCTCATTTCGATATACCAAATGATGAGCTAGTTGTTGTTTCTGATTCGACAATAAATATTGTTTTAGAAATGATAAAGCAGGCAAAAAGACCTGTTTTTTGGTTTGGTCATGGAATAAGGTTGTCCGGTTCCCAAGAAAAGCTTCATCTGCTTTTGAAAAGATTTCCTTTTCCTTCGCTGGTATCTTGGGCAGGATTGGATTTACTTGAAGACCAGCATCCACTTAACTTTGGTAGAGTGGGTGTGTATGGAAATCGTGCAGCAAACTTGGTGATTCAGAATTCGGATTTAGTCATTGCGATAGGCAACAGAATGACAATTCTTATGATTGGGTATGAGCATTCTGAATTTGCTAGGGAAGCAAAAATCGTTCAAGTAGATATTGATCAGTCAGAATTAGATAAAACTCGGGATATGGTTGATCTAAGTATTTTGTCTGATGCTGGAAGTTTTATTGAAAAACTACTTTCCGTCGAGGACCAATCAGTCTTTGGTGTATGTAAAATTCAAGATTGGATAGAAGCTTGCAAAGGATATAGAGGACGATATCCATATGTTGGCTCAGAGCACTTAGATGAAAATGGTTTCATTAATTCTTATCGCTTTATTGACCGACTCAGTAATTATTTTACTGAAAATCAGATAATCACAACCGATATGGGAACAGCTCTTCTCTCTGGCCATCAGGCTATCCGCATTCGAGGCAAGCAAAGATTAATGACATCAACAGGTTTGGGTGAAATGGGGTACGGCTTACCCGCTGCAATAGGTGCATCTTTTGCCAGCAATAAAGGAGAAGTCATCTGCTTAAATTGTGATGGTGGGATGATGATGAACCTTCAGGAACTCCAGACTATAACCTATCATTGCCTACCCATTAAGCTTTTTATTTTCAATAATGATGGTTATTTAATGATTAAGCACACACAGAAAAACCTATTTCAAGGTCGCTACTCTGCTTCAAACAAAAACAGTGGTGTAGCTTGTCCAGATTTTGAAAAAATATCATTTGCTTTTCAGATTCCTTACTATTTAATAAAAACATGGGAAGACTTTGATTATGTTATACCTCAAATACAAAGTAGTGATGGGCCTGTGATTTGTGAAGTATTTATGGATCCTGAGCAATATTTTTATCCAAAATTATCCGTAGTAGTATGTCAAGATGGAACACTGGTTTCTCCTCCATTGGAGGATCTTTCACCTTTGCTAAGCCGTGATGAATTAAAAAAAGAGATGATAATTGGGTTGCATCCTAAATCAGAAAACCTTAAATAATTGTGCGGTTTTATAAATGATTCAAAACAGTTATTTGGTTTCTAGAGTCTGTCGGAATTTCCAAGGTATACAGTAAACCTAATGATTAAATTTACAAAAATATTACCAGAAACTAACCCGATAATCAGGGAGGATCTGCAGCGCATTGTTTCTGTAAATTTGCCCTGGGGATATCTGAAAGACAAAACTGTAATGATTACAGGGGGTGGTGGTTTTCTGGCTGCTTATCTAGTCAAATCTTTATTGACCATAAGTAGGCTAAATAATATAAATATCCAAGTTATTTGTATCGTAAGAAGTCTTCGAAGCATCGAGGTACGCCTTTCTGCCTACGTTGGAGCATCCGATTTTTCAGTCTATCAACATGATATTTCACACCCACTGCCAGGCGCTTTTCCATATGCCGATATTGTTATTCATGCTGCCGGTCAAGCTAGTCCAAAATATTACGGTGTCGATCCAGTTGGTACCTTGCTCGCAAACTCGGTCGGCACAGTGTATCTACTGAATCATGCTGTGAAAAGCCAAGCTGAACGATTTATGTTTTTCAGCAGTGGGGAAGTGTATGGTGTTCCTACTAACTCTGATTATTTGATTGGAGAGCAGGATTATGGCTATCTCGACCCAATGAACGTGCGTTCATGTTACGCAGAAAGTAAACGTGTTGGTGAAACTATGTGTACCGCATGGGCGCAGCAACATAATCTTCATACCAGCGTCGTCCGCCCTTTTCACACTTATGGTCCTGGAATGGCACTGGATGACGGACGAGTATTTGCCGATTTTGTTGCTGATGTAGTGGCATGCAGGGACATTATTCTAAAAAGCGACGGTATGGCCAAGCGACCTTTTTGCTATATTGCTGATGCTACTATTGGTTTTTTTACTATACTTCTAACTGGTGGGAAGGCAGAGGCTTACAATGTGGGTAATCCAGAAGCCGAAATATCGATTAGAGACTTAGCAACCATAATTGCTGGTCTTTTCCCGGATCGCGGTATCGGTACACGGTTTGAAATGCCAGTCAGCAATAACACCTACCTTAAAAGTCCGATTTCTCGCTCATGCCCCTCCATAGATAAGATTAGAGGTTTGTGTTGGTATCCTACCATTGGCGTGGAAGAAGGCTTTCGTCGAACCATCCAATCTTTTTTATGATTGCTAAATTTTTAAGGTTCTTCGAACAATTCAATGCACCAGAATCCGTCGTCGTGGAAGACCTGTTCCACAGAAACCCGCGATGAATCATTTTTAAAAGGGTTGCCAAATGAATTCAATTAAAAAAACTCTTGCAAAGTACATCAAAGGTACGATTAGTAAGCCGGATTTCATCAAATTAATGTATAAAAATTACCATGCAGTGCTTTTCGAGTATGCTGAATACTTATCTCATACCAATGTTAGTAAAATTGAAATTGAGGATGATCATGTTATCATGACATCGCGGGATCGTGGTGTTCGTATGTATTGTGTGCATGGAGATTTTCGAATTGCACCGATCGAGATGCTAAATTTCTTCGATTACGAAAAAGATGAATCCGCTATGATAGAAAATCTGGTTTTTGATGGAGATAATTTTTTTGATATTGGTGCAAATATTGGTTGGTACTCAATCAATATTGCAGTATCACGGCGTAATTGTAAAATATACTGCTTTGAACCCATACCTAAAACCTATGAATATCTAAAAAAAAATATGGAGATTAACTCAGCTCATAACGTATTAGCTCACAATTTTGGATTCTCTAATCAAGTTGGTCAATTTAACTTTTATTATTATGCTGAAGGCTCAGGAAATGCATCCTCAGCTAATTTAACTGGCCGTATCGATGTAGAAACTGTACAGTGCAAAGTTCGAACACTTGATGATTATGTTTCTGAAGCAAAAGTACAGGTCGATTTTATTAAGTGTGATGTTGAGGGGGCAGAACTTCTAGTGTTTCAAGGAGGTAGTGAAACAATTATTCGAGATAAGCCCATCATTTTTTCAGAAATCTTGCGGAAGTGGTCAGCTAAATTCAACTATAACCCAAACGAGATATTTGATTTGCTCTGTCAAAATGGTTATCGGGTTTTTACTGTTAAAAAAAGCTATTTATTAGAGTTTGACAGAATGGATGAGTCGACCGTCGAGACCAATTTCTTTTTCTTGCACAGAGAAAAGCATAAAGATTTAATTTGCCGCTACAAAAATAAGATTTAGTTCTTCGAGGGTTCTTGTGGAAATCGGGGCTTGATGACTCATAACCGTGACTTAAAATGAATATTGCATTAATAAATCAATTGATTTTCAAGAATATCTACCTAGCTGCAAGTTGGCTCAATGCGCCAAAATCCGTCGTGGGAAGACCCGCACCCCAACAACCTTGAAAAATAAGCTAAATGGTGAGCTTGATGGCTAATAAATTATTTTTAAACATATCTTCTCATCCAGAGAAAATTACCGATTTTATTAACGTCGGATTTTCGGATAAATTTGATATCAAACTACATGATGTAGGAAATCTACCATTCTCTGATGATAGCGTTTCTTTCATTCGTACAAAAAATTTTATTAATGATCTTGATCGCAATGAAACTTTACGTTTCTTCTACGAATGTCGACGCATTCTTGCTCCAAAAGGTGTTATTTGTCTGTTATTTAAAAACTTTTGTAAATCAATAATTTCTCATGTTGAAGAGAGAAATAAACACACTTGGCATGAAAAAAATTTCAATTGGTACGATAGTTGGTGCGTACATCTAAATTCTTTTTTTTACGGAAAAAAATGGATCTATAATGAACAAGAAATAGAAAATTTTGCGAAAATAGTTGGGTTAATTATTGATAAAAATCTTGAAAATAAATTTTTTGGTATTAGCAGTGATCAGCTAGTTGATTGTAAAGAAAATGATCAAACTATTTTGTTTTTCACTAAAAAAAATCGATCTTTTTTGAAAAACCCATTGGTTAGTATTGTAATGCCTTGTTCGCGTATTAAGCATTTTGAAGTAGCACTCCTCAGTGCTTTAAACCAAACTTATGAAAAAATAGAGATTGTTATTTGTGATAATGATGAGTCAGGAGAAATATACAAAGCTATCCAGCCATACCTAAAAGATAAAAGAATTGTTTATATAGATAATCATTATGATATAGGTGGTTATGCTAATTTTTTGCAATGTTTCAATGTTGCAAGAGGTGAATTAATAAAATACCTTAATGATGATGATTTACTTGATTTTAGATGTGTAGAAATATTAGTTAATTGCTTTATCAATAGTCCAGACGTTACCTTTGTTACTTCACATCGCCAGCCAATAGACAACAATGGGAATTTGTTACCCGATATACCAGCAACAAAGACACCAGTTCGGAAAAGCTCCCTGATTAAAGGCATAACTTTGGCAAATGCAGTGTTGGAATCTAACTTAAATTTTATAGGTGAGCCAACGACGTTTATTTTTAGAAAGTCAGACTTAGCTGATAACTACCTAATGCCGGGGCCTTTTGTGCTGGAAAAAAATATGGCCTTGGGAGACGTAGTCATTTTTTTATTTTTATGCTTAAAAGGCGATGCGATTTACTTAACAGACAATCTGAGCTTTTTTAGGCTACATGAAAACCAAGCCCAAAATAAAATTCCGGTAGAAGAGGGTATTTATCAATGGAAAGAAGTTAGAAATGCTTTCAACAACATTGGGTTTAGTTTTAAACAAAAAACTATTTTAGTTAAAGAATATCCTTGTGAAGCTGACTCAACTTGGGCGGAAGAAAATTATTTTGATATATTATTTGGAAAAGATACTAGCTCCGATTCAGATCTTGAAAACTATCATGTTTGGTTTAATCACCACCGCTGGTCCTCAGCCGCTGTCGCACGGCTATCAGCCGAAATCGCTGTATCTGGCGCCACTGGTGTTCACCTATTGCTGGTTGCTGAATCTGGTACTGGTAACACGCTGGCTGACACAGCCGATAGCTTCAATGCACAATCATTATCTAATTGGCGAATAACGGTATTTTCACCTACAGCTTGCCCAGATTCATTATTTGAGATGCTGCCACTGGCTTGGATTAACGTAACTGCAACTGGTTTGGGCGAGGCTCTTAATACTGCGGTCGCGAATTCGGATATTGACTGGTTCTTGATCGGCATTCCAGGATTACGTGTCGAACCGGTGTTTTCAGCACTGATTTGTGCAGAGGTGGTGCGCCACCCTGAATGGCGATTTATTTATCTTGATGAGGACCGCATCTATAACGATAATCACTTCGTGGAACCTATGCTTAAACCGGATGCTAACTACGATCTATTGCTTTCGACTTGTTATATTGGAAATGCTTGTCTTATTCACCGAGAAATTCTATGTTTAATGCCTACTAATCTGTTACTAAAGCCTGGGTTGATACTAAATTACGCGGCAGCCTTGCGTTGCTATGAAGCTTTTGGAGAGCAAGCTATTGGTCATATTGATGAAATTGTTTTCCATCAGTTGGAAAATTTCTCAGAAAAGCTCAATCAATTTGAATCTTCTGGCTTAAGATTATTGCAAGAACATTTGAAGCGCCAAGGAATTAAAGGGAATGCCAGTCTTGGGTTGATCAAAGGTAGCTTCTTTGTAGATTACCAATTATTTCGTATCCCATTAATATCAATTATAATACCTACCAAGAACCGTCTCGACTTACTACAGCCTTGCGTCGAAAGCTTGTTAGAAAAAACGCGTTACCTTAACTACGAAGTCATTATTATGGATAATTGTAGTGATGATCCAGAGGTACTAAAATATTTGGATTACTTGCTGAGCTGTACTCAACGAATTAAAGTAATACCGTATCCCAAAGAATACAACTACTCTGCGATTAACAATCTTGCTGCTCGCCAAGCACAGGGGGACTTTCTTGTGCTTCTTAATAATGATACGGTAATTTTGCAAGAAAACTGGCTTGAGAGGCTTGTCTCTATTGGATTAAGAAAAGATGTTGGCGTAGTAGGATGTCGATTGGTTTTCACCAATCAAAAAATACAACATGCTGGGGTAGTCGTTGGCATGCGAGATACTGCTGACCATGTTGGCATCGATTTGCCAATGAGTGATATGGGACATATGGGGCGCATGCAGTTAACTCAAAATTTTTCTGCAGTCACTGCGGCATGCTTGCTAATAAATAAAAAGCTTTTTTTCAAGGTAGGCGGCTTGGATGAAATAGATTTTCCAATACTTTTTAACGATGTCGACCTTTGCTTGAAAATACGCGAATTGGGTTACCTGGTTGTTTGGACACCTTATGTAACACTAATACATCATGGTAGTGTCAGCCTGAAATCAAATACTAATACTAAGGAGCAAGAAGTCAGAAATCAGAAGAACATGAAATCAATAAAAAGTTTTCACAAAAAATGGGTTCATTATAAACAGCATGATCCTGCCTACAATCGCCATTTGAGTCTGCGCCAGCGCGAGTGGATGATTGACGGAGCATTTAACGTACTCTGGCATCCTGACTTGGAACCTCTGCCGCGTATTATCGCCCAGCCGCCCGATGCAACAGGTGTAGGGCAATATCGGATGATTGGCCCGCTCAAGGCGCTTACAGACAGCGGACGAATCTGCAGTTTCCTGTTACCTCCGATCAATAGCGAAGCGCGGTTCCTACCCTTCCCTTCCGAGCTAGCCAGAGCTAAGCCAACGGTGCTGTTTTTGCAAAATGCCTTCAGCCATTGGCATATCGGCGAAGTTGAAAGTTATGCCGAGCTGTTGCCCGATATTTTCCGCGTCTTCGGCCAGGACGATATCGTATTCTCCGTCCCTCAGAAAAGTTCGGTGCATAAACTCTTCGGTAAGGACACCAAAGCCAGGCTGCGAAAAGTCGCTTCGCTCTGTCATCGCGTCATTGTGACCACACAACCGATTGCCGACGCGATGCGCGGGATGGTGGACGATATCCGGGTCATCCCAAACTACCTGGAGCGTTCCCGGTGGGGCGACCTGCAACCGCCCCGCAAGGAGCGGCGAAAACTGCGGGTGGGCTGGGCTGGCGCCCAACAACACCAGGGCGATCTGGAATTCATCATCCCGGTGGTCGAGGCGACGGCTAACGAAGTCGACTGGATTTTTATGGGCATGTCTCTGCCCAAACTCCGCTACCATATCGCTGAATTACATGGCCCGGTGTCTTTTGATGAATATCCGGCAGGTCTGGCGGCGCTGGATCTCGATCTGGCGATTGCGCCTCTGGAAATCAACCGTTTCAATGCCGCCAAGAGCAATTTGCGGTTACTGGAATATGGCGCGGTTGGGTACCCGGTGATCTGTACTGATATTGAACCTTACCGGAATGCCCCGGTCACTCGCGTACCTAACAACCCGCAAGCCTGGATTGACGCGATCCGCGCCCATATTCACGACATGGACGCCACCCGCGCTGCCGGGGAACAACTGCATGACTGGGTGTTGTCCGACTGGATGCTGGACCAGCATCTCGATGAATGGATGAAAATGCTGCTGCCGGATTGAAAATCGGGAATGAGATAACAACTTTGGATGTAGTTATGTATGAAGCGCAGGAACGATAACTTCAACCGGAAACGCCAAATCAATCCTGATCCTGATAAAGATACGCTGGCGTTTTTGAAAACCCATGTGGGATACGGCGGCAATCCCGAACATAAACGTGATCCAGGCGACTTTGGTTTAACTCCTCCATCCAGTCCACGGCCTGATAAAACGCTATGTGATTGCATAGGCATCCAAAGCAGGAAGCAAGCAATACGCCTGCTGCGAGAAGGGATAGAGAAGGGATTGATCAGCCAGCAGTTCCGTGGACGCTTTCCACAGAATATCTGGTCGGTTTCAAAGGTAGGAGAACCGCTGGAAGCACAATTGGAGAATCCTGATGCTGGCGTCTACCACGGCTATCCCATGCCGGAAACCGATCCCTTTCGCCAGCGAGTACTTGAGTGTTGGAACAAAGCGTTATAAGTCACCGGGGACTGGATATTGACTTCGACTGGCTGACTTCAGGGGTCATAGAGACCCCTGACCAAGCCAGTTTTGCCGCGCTGGTTATTCGCGTAAATAGCAGTAATGCCACGGAGCTTGAGGATCGATGCGCCCGGACCGTGCGGGGCTATGCACGGGTTTCAGCCTGCCAGATGGCGCTCTGGTTTGCTACAAACTGGTGGCGTTTGCGGTGGGAACCTCAAAGGCAAACATTGTCCTGGGCGATGAGCCATCAGTTGGGCGCGGCAGGGGGAGGCTACGCTTGGCCCGATTTATCATTCAGCAGCGATGGCGCCTTTGTGCGAGTTCAGAGTCGTCCGACCTCGGATTGGCCAGGGACGCCTACGCGCTATCTTCGAACCTTTGATGAAAGATTGCCCGTTCAGGAATTCGAGCGTGGCATCGATCATTTCATGGATGCCGTAATCGAGCGCATAGTGATGTTTCGTGATCTGGACACGCCTTTGCCCGCGCTGTGGGCTGAGGTGCGAGAAGAGCGGGAAACCCCCGAAATAGCCGCTTGGCGCAAACTGGAAGCCCTCTTGGGATTCGATGCCGGTGAGGCTCCCGACTCATTAATAGCGTCTCTACAACAGTATGAAGCGATATTGAGCCGGTCGGCTGTTGAAGAATTTGCGGCGGCAGGATCTGCGGAAACCGCTTTGAATCTTCAAACCCTATTAGCAGCAGAAGAAACAGCAATTCCAGTAGTGGTCGATGCCAGTGATTCTCTGAAGACAAAAATACGGCATCTTTCAACTCGCTTATTACCGTGGCAAAGAGCAGAGTGTGCGGCGCGGATGGCTCGTGAGGCTTGGGGCCTCAATCGAACAGAAGCGATTAACGACCAGCAATTATCGGAATTGTTTTCATTGCCAAAGGGGGTGAACTTCGACGATTACGTTCATCCTGATTTGGTGATGGGCGCCGGGATTCGTAGCTTAAAGAAAAGCAAAAACTTCCGAGTGATCCTCAGCAAGCGGTCCCCTACTGGGCTTCGCTTCGAGCTGGCGCGCCTGGTGGGAGATGATTTGTCCGCTGGGCCGAGTGAGCGTTGGTTATTGGCAACCGGCGCGTCTACCTCACGCCAGAAATTTCAGCGCGCCTTTGCGCAGGAGTTTCTATGCCCCTATCAAGGGTTATCGGAATTTTTTACTTCAAATAAAGAACCCGACGAAGATGACCTAGAAGCAGTAGCTGCACACTATCGAGTGTCACCTTTATTGGTGAAGAACACACTAGTCAACCATAGTCAATTGGAGCGTATGGTATTGGAGCAATAAGCTTACCACCTATCAGTTCCTCATGACGGGGCAGATCGGGTAGAAGGGGGGTAAGGGGAGTTCCATCTGAAGTCGCCTTTCCAGCACCCGTAGACCGCGCGTGAACCAGGAAAGGGCGCTGCGGGCGAGTTTTCTAAAGGTCCAATGATCGGGATCGGTGTGCGCTTGAATTTTTTTTCCAGTGGTGTGGGATGATCGCGGGTCTCTTCTTGACCGACCCGGACACACCAGTACATGGCCAGCGTCATGATCAGCAGCAACCGGTCGAGCCGATCGGCGGCTTGTAACTGCGGGTCTTCCAGTTGAAAACCGCGACTTTTGAAGTCCGAAAACATCGGCTCAATGCCCCAGCGACACGCATAATCCTGCACCGTCGCGCGATGGGGCGGGTCATTCATGGCGATGATCCAGGGTTCCGGATGCCCAGGCTCATGCCCAATGGCCAGGTGAGTGGGTACGCCTTCATTAAATAACCACACATTAGACATTATCAGAAACAATAAATTTCATACAAATGACTATTCACTTTTCAATTAGATTTAGCTCAATCCAGATCATGAAAAGATAATGGCTATGGCGCGATTAGTTTCTTTGGTGATCCCGCATTT